>Ga0182014_10005807_pt1 | contig 13580 bp, 9 predicted proteins | sample 612S2DmetaG_FD_120489 | JGI IMG/M metagenome (GOLD analysis project Ga0182014, IMG submission 120489) | Permafrost microbial communities from Stordalen Mire, Sweden - 612S2D metaG | ecosystem: Environmental > Terrestrial > Soil > Wetlands > Permafrost | place: Sweden: Stordalen | collected... | reverse complement strand
TACTCTTTGGAAACAAGCCCTCTGGAATCTCCGTCTTTTCCCATTGAAGCGCCTCCTGATTGAGCTGATAGCGTTTGAAAGCCGCGTTCTTGTAGTCTAACGCCAAATCGTAGAGCTGGGGCGTTCCACACTCCGGACGAGAATCCTTCAGCGATTTCAGGGCTTTGAGGATCGAATCGCAGATTTCACTAGCGGTTTTCCAAATGTCGCAAAGCTCCCTCAGGTCAGTGGTGCGCTTCGCAAGACAGACAGCGATTTTGTAGGCGCACGTAACCGATGATTCAAGCGACCGCACCTGCTTGTAAAACTCTTCACAGGACGCAGTTACGGAAGGATTATACCGATCAGCAGCTCTTACGGTCTGTTCAATTTCACCCCGCGTCATTTCTGCTATTTCCCGCAAGTTGATGCACGCATTCATTCTAACGGCACAAAGTTACAGCGTCTCTTGCGAGAACGCAATGTGTTTGTTGCATTGCATTTGTTGCATTCACTTAGGGATTACCGCCGTTCCATTTCGAAAACCACGGCATTCTCTCAGGCGTCTTCCCGATCTCGCATGCGGTGGGCCAGCCTGGGTGAGGCTGTGGCGCTCGCAGGTTGACGAAGCGCAGGCTTGGAAGCCGGGTTGCGGGCCTCGTTCGGGTTGTGGGTTTGTGCCTTCGCAGGACTGGGGACCAGAACATGGCGCAGACGTCTCGCCTACGAGGTTGGGTGGCGTCCCGCTGCCAGGGTGGGGAACGCGACGAGGCGAGACGCCCGGTTAACTCGCAGGCGGGACGACTGCGGCACAGCTTTTCAATGGCACTGCGGCCTTGGGATTTTCGGGCGGAATGGTCTTGAAGTTCTCCCGGCTCCCGTGCTTAAATCGGGCGATGGGTCGGCGGGATTGCCACGAGAATCCCCGGCGGGCATCACGCGCACGCCGGCAGGCCCGGGCCGCTCACCGCCCCGGAGACTAATATGAAAATACTTGATGTTCCACAAAGCGGCCATCTCGGCACTTTTATCAGCTACAAAACGCGCTATGGCCAGTTTCGACGGAGCTATACCGTTCCGAAGGACCCCAAATCGCCAGCGCAGCTACTCCGTCGCGCCCGGATGGGCAGGGTCGCGGCCCGCTGGCGCACCCTGGCGGACATCCAGCGTGCGGCCTGGAACGCGATGGGCGGGCAGGTCCAGAGCCACAGTCAATTGGGCCGTTCGGGGCCGCTCAGAGGCTATAATCTCTACATGAAGATTAACTCCAATTTGGCCGATCTCGGCGAGAACCCGGTCTTCGATCCTCCCGATTTCCCGCAGTTCAGCGAGAACCTGATTGGCGGCCTCACTATTGCCAATATCGGCGAGGCCATTGCCCTTAAGCTGAGTGTTCCCGCCACGCCGGTCCGGCACACGCTGGTGCTGGCGACCAGGCCGGGCAGCGCGGGCGCCTCCTTTCCCGGACGCTTCGTGTTCCTCGGGCTGCTGCCCGAACCGGTCGGGGGGTTCAGCGACATCACCGAGCTTTATCGGGCCCGTTACGGCGACCCACCGCCCGGCACGCGGATCTTCATCCGCACCCAGCAGCAGATCAACGGCTGGAAGGACACGCCAAAACAAACCACCGCCGTCGTTCCGCTCGCTTAAGGCGCACGCCTCAACTGTTACCCCTGTATCTCTACCCTTGGTCTGGGCAATATCCGGCGTATATCAGCACTTACTACCTGGGCATAACCACGTAGTGACCTTGTTGTAACCATGTTGGAACCATGTAGTGACCATGTAGCAAAGCACATGGTATAGTCCTGCTCCAGTGAGGAAAGGGTGGTATTTGCCTTGTGGTGGGGGCCTTCTGCCCTGCGGACAGCCCGTCATCTCCGTGCTATCCCGCGCATTTGCAGGATATTATACCAATTCCCAAAGAGAAGCGGTGGGATGCTCTAAACGCCCCTCACCCCGTCCCTCTCCCCATCCGATGGGGAGAGGGTGGCCGAAGGCAGGGTGAGGGGATTGCCAGCCAATCCACTGATTGTCATCGGCAAATGGTATTACACCGCCTAAGGGACGTTCTCAGCCGGAATAGGCTTCCATGCCGGCGCAGGAGCAGACGAGGTTGCGGTCGCCGAACACGTTGTCAATGCGGCCTACGGCGGGCCAGAACTTGTAGTCGTGCAGCCATTTGGCCGGGAAACAGGCTTGCTCGCGGGAGTAGGGGTGGTTCCAGGGCTCGACGGCCAGCATGTCGGCGGTGTGCGGGGCGTTCTTCAAGAGGTTATTCTGCTTATCGGCTTGGCCGGATTCGATGGCTTTCATCTCGGCGTGGATGCTGATCAGGGCCTCGCAGAAACGGTCGAGCTCTTCCTTGGATTCGCTTTCCGTCGGCTCGACCATCATGGTGCCGGACACGGGCCAGGAGATGGTGGGCGCGTGGAAGCCATAGTCCATGAGGCGCTTGGCCACATCCTCGACGGTGACGTGCTTAAACTCGCGCAGGTCAAGGATGCACTCGTGGGCGACGAGGTTGCCGTGGCCGCGGTAGAGGACGGGGAAGTAGGCTTGCAGCCGCTTGGCGATGTAGTTCGCGTTGAGAATGGCATACTCGGTCGCCTCAGTCAGGCCGGGACCGCCCATTGCGGCGATATAGACCCAGGGGATCGGGAGAATGCCGGCGCTGCCCCAGGGGGCGGCAGCCACGGCGCCGGTCGGGTTTTCCCCGCCCAGGTTCACGACCACGTGACCGGGGAGAAACTCCACCAGGTGTTCCGCCACGGCGATCGGGCCCATGCCGGGGCCGCCGCCGCCATGCGGGATGCAGAAGGTCTTGTGCAGGTTCATGTGGCAGACATCGGCGCCGATGTCCTTGGGCCGGCAGAGGCCGACTTGCGCGTTCAGGTTGGCGCCGTCCATATAGACTTGCCCGCCGTTAGCGTGGATGATGTCACAGACCTCGCGGATCGAGGCCTCGAAGACGCCATGCGTGGAGGGATACGTCACCATTAACGCGGCCAGATTGGCTTTGTGCGCCTCGGCTTTGGAGCGCAGGTCGGCGAGGTCGATGTTGCCGTCGTCGTCGCAGGCGACAGCGACGACTTTCAAGCCGGCCATGACGGCGCTGGCGGGGTTGGTGCCGTGGGCGGAGGTGGGGATCAGGCAGATGTTGCGGTGCCCCTCGCAGCGATTGAGGTGCCAGGCGCGAATGACGAGGAGGCCGGTGTATTCGCCTTGCGAGCCCGCGTTCGGCTGGAGCGAGATGCCGGCGAAACCGGTGATCTCGGCGAGCCAATCCTCCAATTGCTGGAACAGGATCTGCCAGCCCCGCGTCTGGCGCAGTGGCGCGAACGGGTGCAAGCGGCTCAGCTCCGGCCAAGTGATGGGGAACATCTCCGCGGCGGCGTTCAGTTTCATCGTGCAAGAGCCGAGCGGGATCATGGAGGTGGTAAGCGAAAGGTCGCGCGACTCGAGGCGCTTGAGGTAGCGCATCATCTCGGTCTCGGAGTGGTAACGGTTGAAGACCGGGTGCGTCAGGTACGGGCTCGTCCGCGTAAAGGGGGCTGGGTAGGCCGTATCGGCTTCCGCTGCCAAATCCGCGACGGTGAAGTCAGGAGCGCGGTTCCCATTGAAGAGTCGGAGGATATCCGCCAGGTCCTTCTCGGTCGTGGTCTCGTCGAGCGCAATGCCCAGGGCATGCTCGCCGATGATACGGAAGTTCATGCGCTGGGACTCGGCTGCCTTTAGAAGCTCTTCCTGGGCTCGGTCGCCGAGCCCCACCCGGATTGTGTCGAAGAAGCTCTTGGGACCAACTTCGTATCTCAGCCGCCGGAGGCCGCGGGCCAGAACGTCCGTCAGCCGTTGAATTCGTAGCGCGATCTGCCGCAAGCCGGAGGGGCCATGATAACAAGCGAACATGGAGGCCATGCTGGCGAGCAGCGCCTGGGCGGTGCAGATGTTGCTCGTGGCTTTCTCACGGCGGATGTGCTGTTCCCGGGTTTGGAGCGCGAGGCGCAGGGCAGGGCGGCCGCGGGAGTCCTTGGACACGCCCACGATGCGGCCGGGCATATGGCGTTTCAAGGCGTCCCGGGTCGCGAAGTACGCCGCATGCGGTCCACCGTAGCCGAGGGGCACGCCGAAGCGCTGCGCGCTGCCGAGAGCCACGTCCGCGCCGAATTCTCCAGGGGGGCGAAGCACGGTAAGGCTCAACAAGTCCGCGGCCACCGCTACCAGCGCGCCCGCCGCGTGCGCCTGCTCGATGAAGCCGGAGTAGTCGAGGACTTCGCCGAAGGTGTTCGGATATTGGACCAGCGCGCCGCATACCCCGTCGCTGAATTGGAAGGTCTGGTGGTCGCCGACCACTACCTCGATGCCCAGGGCTGCGGCCCGGGTCTTCACCACTTCGATGGTTTGCGGATGGCAGTCCGCCGAGACGAAGAAGACGTTTCTGCCCGGTTTGAGCGAGTGGCACATGGTCATGGCTTCCGCGGCGGCGGTGGCTTCGTCGAGTAGGGAGGCGTTGGCGACATCGAGGCCGGTCAGATCAATGACCATCGTCTGGAAGTTCAGCAGCGCTTCGAGGCGGCCCTGGGCGATTTCGGCCTGGTAAGGCGTATAGGGGGTGTACCAGCCGGGATTCTCCAGCAGGTTGCGCTGAATCACGGGCGGCGTGACGCAGTCGTGGTAGCCCATGCCGATGTAGGAGCGGAAGACCAGGTTCTGAGAGGCGATTTCCTTCAGGGCGGCCAGCACTTCGTGTTCGCTGCGGGCGGCGGGGAGGTGGAGGGGGCGGCGCAGCCGAATCTGTGACGGCACGGCATCCTCAATCAGCGCCTCAAGGCTCGGATAGCCGAGCAAACCAAGCATGTCCCGGGTTTCTTCCGCGCTCGGCCCAATGTGGCGGCGCACGAACTGATCCGGGTGTGGAGGCAGGGCGGCGGCTCGGGTGTCCGTCGCTGCCTCGGCGGTCCGAGGCCTGGTCAAATCTAAATTGGGTGCATCCGTAACTGGCATCCGTGGAAATTAAGGGCGGCTACCCGCGAATCAAGTCCAATGTCGGCTATGCACATGGAGAGAAGATGGCCCGCGCAGTCCCGAGCCAAAGCGGCTGGATGGGTGTCGGCGCGGACAGGCTGCCAGGCGATTAAGTGAGGGGTGGGGCCGAACTCAAGCCCCGGAACAGCATCATCAGGCCGTAAGCCAACAGGCCGGTGATCGGAATAGTCAAGATCCACGCCCACACCATGTTGCCGACGATGCCCCATTTGACGGCACTGAACCGCTTGGTGGCGCCGACCCCCATGATCGAGGCGGAAATGACGTGAGTGGTGGACAAGGGGATTCCCCAATGTGTGGCCACCTGAATAATGCCAGCGGCCGTCGTTTGCGCGGCGAAGCCATGAATGGGCTGCATCTTGACCATCTTGTGGCCGAGGGTCCGGATGATCCGCCAGCCGCCGACCGCCGTGCCGGCGGCCATGGTCAGAGCGCACACGACCTTGATCCATACATACACCTTGAACTCCGGCGCGCGCAGGAAGTCCAGCCACGACGGGAGGTGATCGAACGCGTTGGTCTTAGTCGTGGCCGTGAACAGCGTGAGCGCGATGATGCCCATGGTCTTTTGCGCGTCGTTCGTGCCATGACTGAAACTCATCCAGGCCGCGCTCAATAACTGGGCTCGGCCAAACACGCGCTTGACCAGGTGCGGGCTCCAGTTTCGCAGCAGCACCATCAGCAGGGCCATGATGCCAAATCCGATGATAAAACCACATGCCGGCGAAAGGAACATCGGTCCGACCACCTTGGGCCAGAGCCCTTCATGGGTGTGGGAGGCCGGATTCCAGACCGACCATCTAATCACCGACCAATCATTGCCGGCTGAGGCGAAGGTGGCGCCACACAGCCCGCCAATCAACGCGTGGCTCGAACTCGACGGCAGGCCCAACAACCACGTCACCAGGTTCCAGACAATCGCCGCGAGCAGCGCGGCCAGCAGGGTCATGGCGGAAACAAAATGGGTATCCACCAGGCCCTGCCCGATGGTGCTCGCCACTGCCGTGCCGGTCAGCGCCCCCAGCAGATTGAAAGACGTCGATAGGGTGAGAGCCTGGCGCGGGGTCAGGACCTTGGTCGAGACGGTGGTGGCAATGGAGTTGGCCGTATCGTGGAAGCCATTGATGTACTCGAAGACGAGCGCCACCAGCAGGACGGTCAACATGAGGATCATAAGCTATTTATGTACCCGATGGCTGGCGCCATAGCGCACTTGGCGGCGCTGCCCTTTCTCCCAGCACGCGCCGTAAGCCAGCCAACCAAGCGCGCAACGAATTCTGGCAGCTCAATGCTGTCATGCCCCCATCCCGAGCGCCAGGAACATGCGCCTCAGCGCATAGGCGATCAACGCAGTCGCGGGCAGGGTCATGAACCACGTCCAGAGGATGCTCTCCACCAGGTGCCAATGCATGGTCTTGTGGTTTCTCGCCGCGCCCACTCCCATGATCGAAGTAGAAACCGCATGAGTCGTGGAAACCGGCATGCCCAGCCGCGCGGCAACCATCAGCACCGTGGCCGCTGTGGACTCCGCGGCAAAGCCGTTCACCGGCTGAAGCCGGGACACTTTGCGACCTAAGGTCTTGATGATTCGCCGTCCGCCAGTGGCGGTGCCCGCGGCCAATGTGACCGCGCAAATGCATTTGACCCAGAGGGCGATTTTGAACTGCGGTGTGTGGAGGAAGTGGAGCCAGCGGGGTAGCTGTGTTAAATCGCCGGCGCTCGTGGCGGAGAAGAGGGCCAACGCGACGATGCCCATCGTCTTTTGCGCGTCGTTGCTGCCGTTGCTGAAGCCCAGATAGGCGGCGCTGAAGATCTGCAGCTTGCGAAAGGTCTTGTTGACGGTCGAAGGCCGGAGACGTGACAGCAGGATATAAAGCAGCGTCATCCAGAGGAACCCGACCACAAAGCCGAGAACCGGGGAGCTGAACATCGGGATAATGACCTTGTAGAGCAGGCCGCCCCAGGCGTACCATGGCTTGCCGGCCACCGGCGCCGACCAGATCACCACGTTCCAGTTATTGTCGGCCGAGGCGACCGCCGAACCGATCAAGCCACCAATCAGCGCGTGGCTGGAGCTCGAAGGCAAGCCCATGCGCCACGTTATCAGGTTCCACAGAATCGCCCCCAGCAGCCCGCAGATCAGGGTCACACCGGTGACGCAATACGCGTCCACGAGCCCCTGGCCTACGGTAGTCGCCACCGCTGTTCCGGCCAGCGCGCCGCACAGAGTCGTGACCGACGCCAGAGCGATAGCATACGTGGGGGTGAGCACTTTGGTCCCCACCACGGCGGCCACGGAGTTGGCCGTGTCGTGGAAGCCGTTGACGAATTCAAAGACCAGCGCTACGGCGATGACCGTCAGCAGGAGAGTCATTGCGGCTCAAGAATGCTTCAACGCAATGTGGGCAATGACATTGCCGGCGTCCCGGCAGCGGTCGATGATTTTCTCTAACAGCTCGTAGAGGTCCTTCAACGCGATGACCTGTAGCGCATCATGTTTGCCGCTGAACAGGTCCTTGTACAGTGACATCATGTGGTTGTCGGCTTCGCTTTCGAGGAACTGGAGCTTGTCATTGAGGTCCTTTACCTTTTCCAGATCCATGCCCTTGCGCAGCAATTTCACTAATTCGAGCACGATGTCGGTGGCCCGCTCCAGCAGATGGATCTGCATAGAAAACTCAACTCCCCGCACGTGTTGCGGCGCCACCAGGATGCGGGTGGTGAATTTGTCAATCGTCTTGGGGATCTTGTAGAGGGCATTGGACAGGGCCTCGATGTCCTCGCGCTCAAGCGCGGTGATGAAGGTGGTATAGACCGCGTGGCTGATCTCCTCGGTAATTTGCTTATTCTTCTGACGAGCATAAGCGAACTCATCGCCCGCCGGCGGTTTATCGAGCGTCTTGCTCAGCTTGACGAGCGCCTGCACGCTCTTGCGCGCCTCTTCAGCGCTGGCTTCAAGCAACGTGAAGAATTTGTCTTCTTTGCCCAATAGCTTCTGAAGTGAGAACATAAAGCCCTAGTTCTACCTGAATCGCTCAAGAGCGCACGGAAAAAAGCACCTGCCCGATGCACCGGCAGGTCTGCATCAAGCTCTGCTTCGGACCGCGAGCCGTCTCGGCTCGCAGCGGCCACGAGGGCAAAAAGGCGCCAGAAGGTCCAACACCCAAGTCCATTGTCACCCGCTGCGAGCCGGGACGGCTCGCGGTCCGGGAGCTTGATGCAGCCCTGACGTCCCGGGGTGCCAATTCATGAAGGTCGCGATCCCGGGGCGGGGATCTCGTCCCCGCGACCGCCGGCGCTGGTGTGACCTGAGTTCCCCCTTCACCCCGGCCCTCACCCCTTCAGAGAGGAAGGGGCAATCGTCGGCAGCTCTTCGGCGAATCGAGGTTCGGGGCAGGCAGGCGGGACGCCTGCCCCACTCGGCTAATGGTCACTTCAGCTTCTTGACGAGCACCTTGGAGTTGCGACCGCTCTGGTCGTACTTCTCGCGGCGGCCAGGCGGCAAGTCATCTGGGGAGCCCTCGACAAAGCCAGCCTTGGATTGGAAGTAGGTGAAGGCTTGCGTTGAGAGCACGATGAGTTCATCGAGCCCCATCTCGCGGGCCTTGTTTTCCACATACTGGGCCAGCTTCCTGCCGATACCCTGGTTTTCGTGGGCGGGGCTGACGTAGAGACAGGCAAGCTCACCCTTGTGGTGCTCCGGCCAAGCATGGAGGGCGACACAGGCGACCGGGTTCTTGTCGATCTCGAAGATGTAATAGTCGCCGAGCTGCTTCTCGATGGCCGAGCGGGTGCGCCTGACCAGTTCCTCGCTTTCCACGGAGCGCTTGGTGAGGTTGAGGATGCTGCGGACATCCTTCTTGAGCGCGCGGCGGATCTGCTGGAATTCATTGCCGTAGATGAGGGTGCCGACGCCTTCGTTGGTGAAGACCTCAGCGAGCAGCCCTTCCTCGACAGCGCCATTGATGACATGGACGCGCGGTACGCCGGCCTTGCACGCGGCGGCGGCATGGATGGCCTTGGAGAGCATGTCCGGATGCACATCCGTCTTCTGGAGCGCGAGCACCGATTCCAGGTCTGAGACAGGCATCTGGCGGATGACATGGTCGCCGACCTGGATGCCGTCGTGTGTGGTGATGAACATCAGCTTGGTGGCCTTAAGCGCCTCGGCCACCGCGAGGGCAACGGCATCGGAGTTAACGCGGTAGGTCTTGCCCTCGCCGTCAAAGCCGAGCGGAGGCAGGACAGGGACAATGCCGTGCTCGAGCAGGTGCTGGAGCATTTCGACGTCCACGCGCTCAACCTTGCCGCTGAAGAGGTGGTCCATGCCATGGAGAATGCCGACGGGGTGGGCAATGATGGCATTGGTGCAAGCGGCGCGGAGGTCAATCGCCGAGAGGCCCTCCAGGACCTCGTGCGTCAGGCGGTTGGCAGCGGTCAACGCAAGCCGGAGCGTGGCATCGTCCGTAACGCCGGTGCCGTCGAGGTTGGAAGGGGTGACGCCTTGTTCGGCGGCGAGCGCACTAATTTGGGCGGAGGCGCCATGCACGAGCACGACACGGATGCTCAAGGACCGCAGCACGGCGATGTCCACCAGGATGTTGGAGAAGTTCTCGTCCGTGACGATCGCGCCGTCCACGTTGATGATGAACGTCCGCTCGCGGAATTGGGGTATGTACTGCAGGATTCCCCGCAGGTCGGTGAGTTTCACTTTAGGTTAGGGTTTGGCGAGGGCCGCTTTGAGCGCTTCCAGGCACCGCTTGTTTTCTTTGGGCGTGCCGACGGAAATCCGAATCCACTCGGGCAACTGGTAGCCGCCCATAGGCCGGACAATCACTCCCAGCTTCTGCATTTCGTTGAACACTCGCTGGCCTTCGCCAACGCGGACAAGGATGAAGTTGGCTGAGGACGGGATGAACTCCAAGCCCAGCTTGCGAAACGCGCGCGCATAAAGGCGCAGTCCGCGCGAGTTGATGCGGCGGGTCTTTTCCGCGTGGGCAATGTCGTCCAGCGCCGCCAACGCACCGGCCTGGGCAATGGCATTGATGTTGAACGGCTGGCGGACCTTCTCAAACTCCGCGATCAGGTCGGGGTGGCCGACACCGTAGCCAAGACGGAAGCCGGCCAGGCCGTAGATCTTGGAGAACGTGCGCATCAGGAGCAGGTTGGCCCGGCGTCCGCTTTGAATCTCCAACAGCAGATCGAGCGGTTCGTCCAGGAACTCGACGTAGGCTTCGTCCAGGGCGACCAGGACGTTTTCGGGCACCGCGTTAACAAAGCGCGCCAGGTCTTCCCGGCGGGCGACGGTGCCGGTAGGGTTGTTCGGATTGGCGACAAATACAACCCGCGTGTTCGGCGTGATCGCGGCCAGCATCGCGTCCAGGTCATGGCCGTAAGCCTTGGCGGGCACGACGACGAGCTTGCCGCCGAACAGGGCAGTAACAATTGGATACACCGCAAAGCAATACTCGGATACGACTATCTCGGCGCCGGGCGCAATCAGCGCGTGGCCGATGAACTCGATGATTTCGTTCGAGCCGTTGCCAAGAATCAGGTGGGCAGGTGTCACCCCGAGCTTGGCGGCGAGCTTTTGCTTCAAGTAATACGCATTGCCATCCGGATAGAGGTTGACCTGCGCCAGCGCCTTGCGCATGGCGGCCTGGGCGAGGCGGGAGGGGCCGAGCGGGTTCTCGTTCGAGGCGAGCTTAATGATGCCATCGGGGGCCAATCCGAGTTCGCGGGCGACTTCTTCGATCGGGCGGCCGGGCTGATAGACCGGGACGGCGTTCAGGTTTGGGTTAGTAGGGTAGGGTAGGGGCATGTGGAATCTTCAGTTTTCAGTTCTAAGTTCTCAGTTAAGCGTAGTCTTGCCCCGGCTGCCGGGGCTGGGATCGCGCATCCACTAAATCACGGGATCAAGAAAGCTATGAAGCAGAGTATTATCAAGGAGAAAACCAACAACTAAGCACTCGCTTCGCCTGGCAATTCCTCGCCTGCGCCAGGGTAGAGCTTGTCGTAGTCAATAGACTGGACGCCGACGATGGCGGCGACGCCGAGGATGTCGTGCGCATTCGAGCCGCGGGAGAGGTCAGCGGCAGGGCGGTCCAGCCCGAGCAGGATGTGGCCGTAGGCGTTGGCTCGCGAAACCAGACGCGCGAGTTTGCTGGCGATGTTGCCGGCATTGAGGTCCGGGAAGATCAACACATTGGCATTGCCGCCCAGCTTGCTGTCCGGCAGTTTGCGGGCGGCGATTTCCGGGACCAGGGCGGTGTCCACCTGGAGTTCGCCGTCGAATTCCGCATCGAGCTTTCTCTCCAGTGCTTTCTGCTCGGCGAGGGCGGCGGCCGCCTGGACCTTGCCCACCGAGTAATGCGTCGAGCTGCCTTTGGTGGAGAATGAGAGCAGGGCGACCCGGGGCCGGACGCCAAGCAGATGCCGGGCAAGCTGCGCGGTGGAAACCGCGATGTCCGCAAGCTGCTCCACGGAAGGCTCTTCGATGACGTCGCAATCCGCCATGAACAGCACGCCATTCTCGCCCAGGCGCGAGTCTTCGACCTCCATCACCAGGCAACTGGAAATGCTGCTGGTATGGGGAGCGGGTTTGATGGTCTGGAAGAGCGGCCGCAGCACGCTGGCGGTAATTTGTCGGGCGCCGGCGACAAAGCCATCCGCCTGGTGCATGGCCAGCATCATGGCGGCGAAGTAGTTCGGTTGGAGCACGGCGTCGCGGGCTTCGAAGCCCTTCATGCGTTCGCCCTTGTACTTGCGCAACCGCTCGAATCGGCGCGCGAAGTTATCCAACTCTTCGCTTTCCGCGGGGTTGATGGTGCGGATGCCTTCGAGGGAGATATTGAGCCCGTCGGCGATTTCAGCGATTCGGGTCTGGTCGCCGACCAAAATCGGCACGCCGAGCCGGAGCGAATAGAACTGGCGGGCGGCCTGGAGCACGCGCGGCTCGGTGCCTTCCGGGAAGACAATTCGCTTGGGATGCCGCTGCAGCTTCTCGATGACGGTGCCGATGAATCGCATGGCGGTTCAACTAGCGCACCGGGGGCGAAAAAGCAATCCCCGTCCTGCGCACAGCTCGTTGCTTGAAGAATACCGTCTGTTGACTTGCCCGGCCACGGCGGATACCCTGCATCGATGTCGGAATTGCGAACATGCTTGAGATGATTGAAAAGCTGCTGATCTTACAGGACCGGGACCGGAAGATCCTCCAGGAGCAAGGTGAATTGGCCCGCATCGAGCCGGAGCGGCAGATGCTCAACGCCAAGGCCGCCTCCGCCCAGGCCGAGCTTGAAAACGTCAAGCTGCGAATCAAGCAGATCGAATCCTCCCGCAAAGACCTCGAGCTGGAAGTCGAGGCCAAGAAGCAAATGATTGTCCGCTACGCCAATCAGCAGTTCCAGACCCGGAAGAACGAGGAATACCGCGCGCTCGCGCACGAAATAGACGCCTGCAAGGCCGCCATCTTCCAGATCGAGAACGGGGAGATCGAGCTGATGGAACAGGCCGAAACGGCGCAAAAGGAGGCCGTCCGGGCCACCCAGGCCGCCAAGGCAGCGCGCACGCTCGTGGATGAGCAGGTGGCGCAGCTCGGCGAGCGGGAAGAGAATCTAAAGAAGGAGCTGGCCGAGCTGGAAGCCAACCGCGAGGAATTGGCTGCGGCTGTGGATGAAGGCGCGCGCAGCCGCTACGAACGGCTGGTGCGGAGCAAGGGCGAAAACGTCGTAGTCGGCGTGCAGCACGGCGTCTGTGGCGGCTGCCACATGAAATTGCCGCCCCAGTTGATCGTCACCTGCCAGGCCGAAAAGGAACTCGTCGGCTGCAGCAACTGCGGCCGCATTCTCTACTACACGCGCGATATGGATTTGGCCGTGACGGAGTGAGTTAGCGCAACGAAGAAGGGGGTGTCCCCCAAGTACTGCCAGGGAATCCACGATAATCCCCGACGTAGATATACCAGTTGCCGCTGACCGGGTCGGAAAAGAAGAAGCTGTTGACCGGCCATTCAAAGGGAGGCGTTCCGCGGTGCAGAGGGTTTTGCGGCGCATGCACAAACGCATCGAACGACGGCCCGCCATAATCGGAGTTAGAGGAACACTGTTCCCGTCGCCATCGAATACCTGAAAGTTTGTGCCATCAAACAGACTTATCTTCATCCAGAAATCACTATTACTAGACGATGAGTCAGGCCCGGGATCCTGTGGTGCTGCATTTGACTCATAAGATAATTGTCCACTTGGTCGGCACGAGTTCCTGGTGAGGTGAGCAGAACAGTGACGAGCAGGGCGCTGATGCAAATGAGCCGCTTCATGCCAGAATCATGGCTGACGTCCTGGCCGCCGATACTACAGGAAATCTGATTTGCCGGCTTGCCAATCGCTGGGACCGAAATTACGTTGCGCGTCCTTATGGAAAAAGTCGTCATCATCGGTTCGGGCTGCGCCGGTCTTACGGCCGCCCTTTATACGGGGCGAGCCAACCTGCGCCCGCTCGTCCTGACGGGCCGGCAGCCGGGCGGCCTGCTGACCACCACGTCGATCGTCGAGAAT
>Ga0182014_10005803_pt1 | contig 13590 bp, 15 predicted proteins | sample 612S2DmetaG_FD_120489 | JGI IMG/M metagenome (GOLD analysis project Ga0182014, IMG submission 120489) | Permafrost microbial communities from Stordalen Mire, Sweden - 612S2D metaG | ecosystem: Environmental > Terrestrial > Soil > Wetlands > Permafrost | place: Sweden: Stordalen | collected... | reverse complement strand
TGATGAGGGTATGGAACGGGCTGCTCGTCTCCCAAGGCCCACAAGCCCGAAATACTCAACTTCAATATGCCTGAGAAGCACTTTTTCAGGATCGACTAATTTCGCTAATTTCAACATTTTCAAGCCATGGTCAGATTCGGTGCATTTGGGCGTGTCTACGCTGCCAGAAGGACAGGTCCTACGAAGGGAGACGTGCCGCCTACCGGCATCTACGACCGGCGCAGCTACGACCGGCGCAGCTACGAGCAGGTAAAGCAAAAGCCCCGCCTTGCGGCGGGGCTGACGTTACACGATCCCGATTGAGCGGGTGACAATCATATCCCAAATGAATAGGGGGAAGGTTGCCCTCCCCCTATTCATTTCCTTAGCCCTGGTCATGTGCCTTTCGGCAGGGATGGCTCCAGCAGCGTTCATTACAATGATAGCGCAGATCATTTTCATGTCAACCACAAAGTTCACATATACCGCCGAGTTCCTTGCCAGCATCGACCGGGTTATTTCGCAAGAGAGGCTGTCTCGCTATCTCGCGGCAACCAAAGGCGATATTGGCAAAGCATTGGAACTATACGAGTACAACATAGCCATTTCAGAGGCGCTTTTCGGCTTTCTTCACGGGCTTGAAGTGGCCGTAAGGAACAGTATCCACTACACGCTTCGTCGCGATCTTGGGACGCCGACCTGGTATGACGGAGGCGTCGCGCTTCCGTGGTCCACAACCGGCGAGGCGCTCTCGCTGACCGCTGTCATGGCCGACATGGTTACGGAAGCAAAAGCGAAGCTCCAGCCTACGGCGTTGCCCGGAAAGGTGATTGCCGAGTTGACCTTTGGATTCTGGCCGAACACTCTCACCAAAAGGTTTCACTCGACACTTTGGCTGCCAAGCCTACACAAGGCATTCCCACATGCGACCGCGCCCCGGAGCATCATTCACTTGCGGCTGGAAGTGATCCGCCGTTTGCGGAATCGAATCGCGCATCACGAGCCGATCTTAACCTCGCACAATGAGGTATATACAGGGTTTAAAGATCAACCGTACATTGCTCTTTCGAGCATTCTGGAATGCGTGGAATGGGTCTCCAAAGACGCCGCCCTATGGCTTAAGGCGCAATCCCGTTACCAGTGGGCCGTGGAGTTGCTTCTTGCCGTGAGCAAGAAGGGCGTCACTCTCTAAGGAGCCGCTGCATATGAAGCTGTGGGAGTGGGTATGCGGCATTCCAACCCACAGTTCAACCCACAACTACTATTGTCTTGCACGACTTCCGCGTACTTTGGCAGTCCCCGCGGTGTTGTAAGTCGTTGAAAAACATAATCTTGCTAGATTGACACGGAAGAGGTCGCTGGTTCGAGTCCAGTCGTGGCGGGGGTGGAAATCCCAGGTCCCAAAATCGAGACCTGGGCACCCATATGTGGCATCTGCGCGGGGATTGGGCTGTGTTTCGATCCCTGATCCCTGATCTCTGATCCCTGCACTCACCGTTTGGCGAGGACGAAGCGGCGGTTGACTTCGTGCCAGTTGACCACGTTCCACCAGGCGGCGAGGTATTCGGGACGGCGGTTCTGGTATTTGAGGTAGTAGGCGTGCTCCCAGACGTCGTTGCCGAGGATGGGGTAGAGGCCGTGAGTGAGGGGCGAGTCCTGGTTTGCGGTGGAGATGACCTTGAGCTTGCCGTCGGGGAAGATCAGCCAGCCCCAGCCGGAGCCGAATTGCTTGGCGGCGGTTTCGTTGAAGGTCTTCTTGAAAGCTTCAAAGTCGCCGAAGTCGGCGATGATCTGCCCGGCGATGGGGCCGGTGGGTGCGCCGCCGACGCCATCCGAACCTACGGGGCCCATCAGATTCCAGAAGGCGGTGTGGTTGGAGTGGCCGCCTCCGTTATTGCGGACTGCGCCGCGGATCTCTTCGGGGACCTGGGCGAGGTCGCGGACCAGGTCGTCGACGGACTTGGCAGCGAGATCGGGGTGGTTGGCCAAGGCGGCGTTGAGGTTGTTGATGTAGGCCTGATGGTGCTTGTCATGGTGGATCTTCATCGTTTCAGTGTCGATGAACGGTTCGAGGGCGGCGTAGTCGTAGGGAAGGGGTGCGAGTTCGTAAGCCATAGGGGAAATCTCCTCAGTTCGGATTGTACTGCGAGGGCTAGGCCCTGCGTGAAGGCAAGGATTTGGGAGCCGGGGGTTGCTGGAACACAATAACGCAGTCTTCACAGCCGGCAGCGGGGCCGTATGTTTGCATGGATGCCGGAGCGGGCGGTAGGGTTCGGGAAAGTTGCGACCCAGAAAACCTTTGAGACCGATGGAACATTGATAGGGAGGACGGAGGCGCGCGGCTTCCCCCAATTGTGCAGCTTGCGCAATTCACTTTTCCTAGTCGTGGCAGGCGATGGTGAGCGATCGGCCCCTTTGCCGCAGGCTTGAGCGGCGGGGCGAAGCCTTTGGCGGGCAGGGGATGGGGCCGCGTTTTCCAGCCGCAGCCTGGGCGGTGCGGGCATCAGGGGGGATTGCCACTGAAGTTGAGAGCGGCGGACTGCAATGGACTTGGCCGGGGCCGGGGCCGGACGGCTGGCTTGGTTACAATAGTGAAGTGAAGGTTGATGCCAAGTAACGCCACGTAACAATTCATTCCATTCATTCCATGCGAATGGGTTTACTGGAGCATCCGGCCCTTCAACGAAAGGAACTCACACAAACCACATGACTTCCAGCCTCGCGGAATTCTCTCTCGACCAACTGTCCATCGACACGTTGCGTCTGCTCGCCGTCGACACCGTGGAGAAGGCCAAGAGCGGCCACCCCGGCGCTCCACTGGGCTGCGCGCCCATCGCCTACCTGCTGTTTCACAAGCTGATGAAGCACAATCCGAGGAACGCGAAATGGGCGGACCGGGACCGGTTTGTGCTATCGAACGGGCACGCCTCCGCGCTGCTTTATTCGACGCTGTTTCTTTCCGGGTACAACTTGACGCTGGACGATCTGAAGAGATTCAGGCAGTGGCACTCGCGGACGCCGGGCCATCCCGAGCGGGGCGACACGGACGGCGTGGAAGTGACCACCGGACCGCTGGGACAGGGTCTTGCGATGGCCGTGGGCATGGCGATTGCGGAGAAGCACCTGGCGGCAGTTTACAACCGGCCCGGCTTTGAGGTGGTGGATCACCACACCTATGCGCTGCTGGGCGACGGCGACCTGATGGAAGGGGTTTCGCACGAGGCTGCCTCGCTGGCTGGAACACTGGGGCTGGGCAAGCTGACGTTTATCTACGACGACAACCTGATCTCTCTGGACGGGCCTACCGAACTGAGCTACACGGAGGACGCGCTGGAGCGGTTTGAGGCCTACCACTGGCATGTGCAGCGGGTGGGGGATGGAAACGACCTTGCGGCCATTGAGGCGGCGATCGAAGCGGCTAAGGCGGAGACGGGCAAGCCGTCGATCATCGCAGTGCGGACGGTGATCGGCTACGGTAGCCCGAAGGCCGGCACGAACAAGGTTCATGGCGAGGCGCTGGGCGCGGCGGACACGGCTGCGACGAAGAAGTTTTTCGGCTTCCCGGAGGACCAGAGCTTTTATGTTCCCGAGGAGGCGCTGGCCAATTGGCGCAATGCGGTCGTTCGGGGCGCGGGGCTGGAAGCTGAGTGGAAGACGCTGTTCGAGGGCTATGCAGCGGCAAACCCAGAGCTTGCGGCGGAGTTTGAGCGCACGCAAAATGGGGTGCTCAAGGCGGGTTGGGAAAAGGCGATTCCCAGCTTTGCGCCGGGCAAGGCGCAGGCTACGCGCAACGCCGGCGGAGCGGTGATGAATGCGATTGCGGACGCTGTGCCGGAGCTGTTTGGCGGGGCGGCGGACCTCACCTCGTCGACCAGGACGATCTTCAAGCCGGGCGCGAACTTCCACGTGGACCCGGCCGGCCGCAACGTTTTCTTCGGTGTGCGCGAGTTTGGGATGTGCGCCGCGGTGAACGGGATGGCCGCCCACGGAGGGTTGATTCCCTTCGGGTCGACTTTCTTTGTGTTTACGGACTATGCGAAGCCGGCCATCCGGCTGGCGGCGCTGATGCAGGTGCACTCGCTGTTCGTATTTACCCACGACTCGATCGCGCTGGGCGAGGACGGGCCGACGCACCAGCCGATCGAACACCTGATGGCGCTGCGGGCGGTTCCGGGGCTCACGGACTTCCGCCCGGCAGATGCGAACGAGACGGCCGCGGCGTGGAGGCTGGCTCTGGAACGCAAGGGGCCGAGCTTCTTTGCGCTGAGCCGGCAGGACCTGCCGGTGATCGACCCGGTGGCGCACGATGTGTACGCCGAAGTGAGCAAGGGTGCGTATGTCCTGGAAGATGCATCTAATCCGCAAGTGGTGCTGATTGGCACCGGCTCCGAGGTGTGGCCTGTGGTGGAAGCCGCGAAACTGCTGGCAGCCGAGGGCATTCGGGCGCAGGTGGTCAGCTTTCCGAGTTGGAAGCTCTTCGAGGAGCAGACGGCGGAGTACAAGGCAAGCGTGCTGCCGGTGGGCGTGCCCAGACTGGCGGTCGAGGCCGGAGCGACGCTGGGCTGGTGGAAGTACGTGGGCCTGGACGGCGACGTGATTGGGTTGGACCGGTTTGGAGCTTCGGCGCCGGGGCCGACGGTGCTGGCGGAGCTTGGATTTGGGGCGCAGAACGTGGCGGCGCGCGCGAAGAAGCTAGTGAAGTAAGACAGGGATCAGAGATCAGAGATCTCCGGCCACGCATCGTTGGTGGTTTCCCATCCTTTGTGCAGGAACCGGCAGCGTTACGATGCCGAACTTCCCTGGTCACTGAAAACGGGAAACTGATCTCTGATCTCTGACCCCTAACTCCGAAGGAGTGCACTTTGAAGCTTGTCATCAGTTCGGACCATGCGGGATTTCCTCTTAAGGAGGAGGTTCGCGCAAACCTTGCGCAGGCCGGCCACGAGGTGATCGACCTTGGGGCTTATAAGCCGGATCCGTTGGACGACTATCCCGATTTTGCCGAGAAGGTGGGTTTGGCGTTGAAGCGGGGCGATGCGCCGCGGGGGATTCTCATCTGCGGGTCGGGAGTGGGGGTGTGCGTGGCGGCGAACAAAATTCCGGGAATTCGCGCGGGAATGTGCCACGATACTTACTCGGCGCACCAGGGCGTGGAGCACGACGATATGAACGTGATCGTGCTGGGCGCGCGCGTCATCGGCTCGGCGCTTGCCTTTGAAGTTGTGCATGCGTTTATCGGCGCCAGGTTCATCGCCTCGGAAGAGCGGTTTGTGCGGCGGTACAAGAAAGTGCTGGCCATCGAAGCCAAGTATCAATGTGGAGACGGCGGGGGTAGAGAGGGCGAGGCGAACCCAGCGTAACGCCGCGCAGGTTCGCAATGCTGGCTATTTGTGGGGAGGTCCACATTTGCCGGCAGTCTTTGGGAACTTCATCAAGCATTCATAGCAGAAACGCATACTGAAAGGCGCCGATGTTCCCCTTCGACGTGATTCTCTTCGATGTGGGCGGGGTTCTGCTCACGAACGGCTGGGACCAGCGCGAGCGCGCGGCAGCGATGGAGCATTTCCACCTGGATCCTGCGGCCTTCGAGGCCAGGCATCTTGCGCCTTACGACGCCTGGGAGCGGGACGCGATCCCGATGAAGGCTTACCTGGACGCGACCGTCTTCTACGAGCCGCGCGGCTTTTCCCACGAAGAGTTTTTCGCTTTCATGCTTACCCAGTCGAAGCCGCAGCCGGATGGGGCGCTGGGTATTCTGGAGGAACTTGCGGCATCCGATCAATGCTTGTTGGGCACGCTGAACAACGAGGCGCGGGAGACGAACGACTACCGCTTCAGGCACTTCGGCCTGCGCAAGTATCTCGAAGTAGCGCTGAGTTCCTGCTATGTGGGCCTGCGCAAGCCGGAGCCGGCTATCTATCATCGCGCGCTGGATATTCTGGGCGGGCCGGCGGAGCGGATTTTGTTTATCGACGATCGGGTGGAGAACGCGGCCGGCGCGGCGGCTGCCGGGATGAAGACGATTCTGTTTGCGGGCGCGGATGCTTTGCGGCGGGAACTAGTGAGCCTGGGGATTTTATAAAGGACCGGTGCTGGAGGCGTTATGCAATTAGGATTGATCGGCCTGGGTAAGATGGGCGGCAACATGGCGGAACGGCTGCGGCTGGGCGGCCATCGGGTGGTGGGTTTCGACTTCAACGCCGAAGCGGTGGCGCGGCTGACAGCCGCGGGCAATGTCGGCGCCGCGACGCTCGATGAGTTGGCGAAGAAGCTAGAGGGCCGGAAGGCAATATGGATCATGGTGCCGCAGGGCGATCCGGTGGACCAGACCATTGCCAAGCTGGAGCCGCTGCTGAACCCCGGCGATATTCTTATCGATGGAGGCAACTCGAATTACAAGGATTCGATGCGGCGCCACAAGGAAGTTACCGCGAAAGGCTTCCAGTTTGTGGACGTGGGCACCTCGGGCGGAGTGTGGGGGCTGAAGGAGGGCTACAGCATGATGATTGGCGGTGACAAGGAGCCGGTCGAGTATCTGCGGCCTATCTTCGAGGCGCTCGCTCCGGCGGCCGGCAATGGATGGGGGCACGTGGGTCCGGGCGGCGCGGGCCACTTTGTGAAGATGGTCCACAACGGAATCGAGTACGGCCTGATGCAGGCCTATGCGGAGGGGTTCACCGTGCTGGAGAAGAAAGAAGAGCTTGGCCTGAACCTGCCGCAGATCGCCCAAATCTGGCGTTACGGCAGCGTGATTCGGAGTTGGCTGCTGGACCTGACGGCCGATGCGCTGGCCGGGAATCCGTCGCTGGACGGGCTCGAGGCCTATGTGGCGGACTCCGGCGAGGGCCGCTGGACGGTCTTCGAGGCGATTGACCTGAATGTTTCCGCGCCGGTGATCACCGAATCGGTGATCCGCCGCATTCGCTCGCGAGAAGAGAACAACTTTACCGACCGGATGCTGGCGATCATGCGCAATGAGTTTGGCGGACATGCGGTGAAAAAGGACTAGCGGGTCAGCAAGTCAGCGAGTTTGCGAGTTTGCACGCTCGCTGGCGCGAGCGAGGTAGCAAGTTGGCGGTGCGCTTGAAAAGCGCCAGGAGGTGAGTCAGGGATGACGACGATACGAGCGAGCGTTCGGCCCGAGGACCTTTCCCAGGTCCCGGCGGGCAAGGAGAGGATTCCCGAGGCGGGGATTCTGGTGATATTTGGGGCCTCGGGCGACCTGACCAAGCGGAAGCTGTTGCCCGCGCTGTTTCACCTGGAGCAGGTGGACCTGCTGCCCAAGCAGTTTGCGATTGTGGGCGTGGCGCGGCGGCCGCTGGGCGACGAGTTTGCTGCGGATATGCGCGCGGGCATCGTCGAGTTTGGGGACGTGGAGTCGGGCGACCCCAAGCTGGATGGCTTCGTGAAGCGGATCAGCTACTTTGCGCTCAAGTTCGACGATCCGGCCGACTATGCGGGGTTGAAGGTGGAATTGGACCGCATCGGCAAGGAGAAGGGCATCGGCGGCGACCGGCTGTTCTACCTGGCCACGGCGCCGGAGTACTTTGCCGGGATCATCGAGAACCTGGGCGCGCAGAACATGGCGCAGCCGGAGCAGGGGAAGGTGGCGGTGGTGATCGAGAAGCCCTTCGGTCACGACCTGGACTCGGCGCGCGAGCTGAACCACCAGGTGAACGCCGTCTTCCACGAGAACCAGGTCTTCCGCATCGACCACTACCTGGGCAAGGAGACGGTGCAGAACATATTGGTCTTCCGCTTTGCCAACGGCATCTTCGAGCCTGTATGGAATCGCAACTACATCGACCATGTGCAGATTACCGCGGCTGAAACGCTTGGCGTGGAGGGCCGCGGGCCATTCTATGAGAAGGCCGGCGCGCTGCGCGATGTGGTGCAGAACCACGTGATGGAGCTGCTGAGCTTTGTGACCATGGAGCCGCCATCTAGCTTTGACGCCGAGGCCGTGCGGCGGGAGAAAGTGAAGGTGTGGCGGGCGATTCCGCCGGTGCCGATCCTGAACGCGGTGCGCGGCCAGTATGGGCCGGGGCTGGTGGATGGGCAGCGCGTGGTGGGTTATCGCGACGAGGAGCGGGTGAATCCCGAGTCGGGCACGGAGACCTATGCGGCGCTGCGGCTCCAGATCGAGAATTGGCGCTGGGCGGGGGTTCCGTTTTATCTGCGCGCCGGCAAGCGGATGAAGAAGCGGGCCACGGAGATCAGCATCCAGTTCAAGCAGCCGCCGCTGTTGATCTTCAACCGGATGGCCTCTGCCGGACCGTGCCAGGAGATTCAGCCCAACCTGCTGACGATCCGCATCCAGCCGGATGAGGGAATCGCGCTGCGCTTTGGCGCCAAGGTGCCCACCACGCCGACGATGGATGTCTGCCCGGTGAACATGGACTTCGACTATGCCGCGGCGTTTGGGAAATCGAGCGCCAACGGCTATGAGCGGCTGCTGCTGGACGCGATGCTGGGCGACCAGACGCTGTTCTCGCACCGCGATGGCGTAGAGATCAATTGGGCGCTGTACACGCCGATCTTGCAGGCCTGGGCGGCAAAGGAGCCCGAGGTCTTTCCCAACTACTTCGCCGGAACCTGGGGCCCGGAATGTTCAAACCGCCTGCTGGAGCGCGGCGGGCACGAGTGGAGGAACAATCTGGGAAGGAAGGCGTGAGTTAGTCTGCCCAGGTTCTCGGCTTTCCCGGAAAATTCCCGCGTTGCGACGCGGGGGCCGGGATGGCCCTTGACTGGGTTCCGGAGCAAGCCATTGATTCTGCGCTAGTTACTATCCAGTTTCACAGCTCGGCACATTGATATGCAGGGTTTTAAAAATATAGAAGGGGGGGTGGGGGTATTAATTTTCTGGTAACGAGAAAAGAAGGCGAATATCTTTCCGTTGCCGCTCAACGTGTTTCGCAACCCGACCTCTGCTCGATTTCATTGCCCAGCCCAACCTCGATCCAATTCCATTGTGCGCCAATAGAAGCTAATCCTCGGCAAGTCCAGCGCACCCCGCTGCGGAAAGGGAAAGCAGCCCTGGCAGCAACCGTTTCCGGGTACGGCTATTGTGTAGTCGCCTTCGATTATAGATGACTGTTTTTGGCTGTTAGCAGGGGTTGAGTTTATAAAGCGCTCTGCCTCAAATGTCTTGACTACCTTTCCATCCAATTCCACTAGAAATACTGCCATGATTTGCTCCCTTCAACTTCTCGAAAATAGTATAGCAAACAAACGGCGAAGAAGCCGCCCATAACGCTGCCTCGGCGGGTGGCCCAACTTTTCTGGGCCACTGAATGCGGGTGACCGCTATTCGCGGATGACCTTTACGAAGATGCCGTCGGGCAGTTCACCTTCCAACAGGTGAACTACGCCATCTTTCACGTAGCCTTCGATGATTTGGCGGGTGGGCTTGGCGGAAGGCGTTGGAATAGGCGGATTGACTGTGGGCCGGCCGGCTGGCTGACTCGCGGAAGCACCAAATCGGCTCGCTCCGCTGTCACTGCTCCCTCCACCAATTCCCTTCCCCATCCCCTTGTCCATGGCTTCGTTCGCCAGCCGGTCGGCTTCCTGGTTTCCCCCGCGGAGGGTGTGGCGCATCTCGAAGCGATCGAGGCGGGCGGCGCGGCGTTTGGCTTCTTCCCACAGGGGGCGCAGGCCGGGGTTCTTTACCTTGTACAAGCCTTTCATCTGCTTGACCATCAGCTCGGAGTCGGAGACGATGCGGAGGCGCTTCGCGCCATGGTCGATGGCCCAGGCGAGAACTGCCAGGAGGCCGGAGTACTCGGCGTAGTTGTTGGTCTGGTGGCCGAGAAACTCGCTGAGGCGGGCTACGACGCGGGCTTGAGAGTCTTCAATAACGGCGCCGTAGCCGGAGGGGCCAGGGTTGCCGCGGGAACCGCCATCGCAGTGGGCGGTGAGCCACTCGGTGGCCGCGCCGGCGGCGGAGGAGGCAGGATCTGGAAAGAGATTTCCGGTCATCGATTCTTAGTGTAGCGGGCAAGGGCGAATCCGATGGGCCGGCCGGCTCACCAAATCTGTGATTCCGCGTCTACTTCGGTGCGGACACTTCTCTACCCCCGGAGCAGAGATTCGATGGCAACGGAAGCGGCGATTTACTCCATTTCCCCGGTTGCAGTCCCGGCTTCATTGGCCTGGCCAGCCGTGCGGCAGGTACAATCCTCTCCAGGTATGGCTACGACGACGGCAATGGACGGAACGGACCGGCATGGAACGAGCCGGGGGGAGAATCGAGCGCAGGCGCGCGCGCCGGAGATGGAGCTGATTCGCGAGGCTCAAGCGGGTTCGCGTGCGGCGTTCGACGCGCTGGTGCGGCAGTATGAGCACCAGGTGCTGCGGCTGGCACTGCACCTGACGGGAAGCGAGCACGATGCGGAGGATATTTACCAGGAGGCTTTTCTGAAGGCCTACCGGTATATCGGGAATTTCCGGTTCGAGTGCTCGTTTTATACGTGGATTTACCGGATTGTGACCAACCTCTGCCTGGACCAACTGCGGCGAAAGAAGACCCGCCGGGAAGACCGCGCGGTGGTGACGGACCACTCCGGAGACGAGATCGATCTGCTGGCTTCGGTCTCCGACGACCGGTCGTTTTCAAACCCGGCGAAGGAGCTGGACCGCAAGTTGCTGGGCGAGAGGATTCAGGTGGCGCTGGACAAGCTGACGCCGCGGGAGCGGATGGTTTTTGAACTGAAACACTACCAGGGACTCCGGCTGCGCACGATCGGAGAGATGCTGAGCACCACGGAAGAGACGGCCAAGAATACGCTCTTCCGGGCGACAAAGAAGTTGAGAACACAGCTGGCGGGATTGCGGTAAAGCGTCCCCCTTGCAATTCCCGGACGGGATGCGGATTTTTGGGGCGCGATGCAGGGTTTTTTGAGGCTGGAAGGACGTAGCGATGAATTGCGAACTTGCACACGAGCGGATCGTGACGGCGGCTTATGGAGAGCTGCCGGACGAGCAGATCCATGAGTTGGAGCGGCACATGGCCGGTTGCCCGGATTGCCATACCGAGCGGGAGCAGTTGCTGGCGCTGAAGATTCTGGCCGATGCGCATCCGGTGGCGGAACCGGCGGCCAACCTGGTGGCGCGGTCGCGGCGGCACCTGGAAGAGGCGCTGGACGCCTTGCCGCCGAAGCGCTGGTATGAACGGGTGAGCCAGCGGATGATGAACAATTTTGCCAGTTTGCAGGCCGCGCCGGTGGCGGCTTGCCTGTTGCTGGTGGCCGGAGCCGGGGCGGGCTGCCTGGGCGGCTATGAGTTTGCGCAAAACCGGGCGGCGCACACGGCGGCAGCGGCCACGGCGGCGAACGTAGCGCCGCAGACTCTGCCTGGGCCGCAGGCGCCGGTTGCGCCGGCGGAGATTGCCAACATTTCGAGCATTGTGCGGGAGCCCAACAGCCAGGTGGTGGAAGTGCGGTACAACCAGGTGGTTCCGCAGCGGATCGAGGGCTCGCTGGACGATCCGGCGATCCGGCAGTTGCTGATGCTGGCGAGTGAGAACTCGGCATCGGCGGGGGTGCGGGACGATTCGGTGGGCCTGCTGGCGGCCGAGTGCCGCGCGGGGCACGGTTGCCAGGCGGCGGGAATCCGCGATGCGCTGATGGTGGCCCTCCGCTATGACAAGAATGAGGGAGTGCGCGAGAAGGCGCTCAAGGGGCTGGAGCCTTATGTGGCCGAAGATGTGCGGGTGCGGGATGCGGTGCTGGAGGCGCTGCTGAACGACGCCGACCCGCGGATTCGCACGGCGGCTGTGAGCATTCTGGAGCCGGTGGAAGGCGATACCAGCGTGCGGCAGGTGCTGCACACGGTTGCCATTTCGGACCAGAGTCCTCAAATCCGGACCGTTTCAAGACAAGTCTTGAGCCGGGTGCCGGAGATCCAATAACACTTTGTTACCTTTCGGTGACTGCATCGTCATGAGAGAGTGTGGGCCGAGGGTACAAGGAAATGCAGGAGAAGAAGAGATGAAGCACTTTTTGAGGCCGTACCGGAGTCTTGGATTTGTCGTGTTGCTGGGCGTTGGAGCGGGGGTGGCGATGGTGCCGGCTGGGGCACGGGCGCAGGCGACGCTGATCGCGCAATTTCTGCAGGAGCCCAGCCCGCTGCTGCTGCACGCCAGCTCGCAGGGCTACCTGGGTGTGGACCTGGCGGATGTGGACCAGGAGAAGGCGCAGACGCTGAAGCTCAAAGAAGTGCGCGGCGCGGTGATCACGCTGATCGATCACGACGCGCCGGCCGGGCAGATCGGGCTGAAGGTCAACGACGTGGTGCTGCAACTGAACGGCCAGAACGTGGAGGGCGCCGAGCAGTTGCGGAGGATGCTGAAGGAGATTCCGGCGGGCCGCAAAGTCAGTCTCGAGATCAGCCGCGACGGGAATGTGCAGACGTTGTCCGTGGAACTGGCGGATCGCAGGGCCATGGAGCATGACGTCTGGAACAAGCTCGGCAACAGCGGGGATGTGTTTGCGCAGGGTTCGGGGATGGGGATCCTGAACGGCGGGGGCGACGGGTCGCTGCCTGGAGGGTTCCACCTGCCGTTCTTTGGCAGCAGCCTGAACGTGGGTGCGCTGGTGGAGCCGCTGACGTCGCAGATGGCCGAGTACCTGGGCGTGGCGAACGGGCTGATGGTGAAGCAGGTGGCGCACAAGAGCGAGGCCGCGGCGGCCGGACTGAAGGCCTTCGACGTGATTCTCAAGGTGGGACCGGACGCCATCACCACGCTCGCGGACTGGGACCGCGCCCTCCGTGCCAACCAGGGCAAGCCGGTGCAGGTGACCATCCTGCGGGACAAGAAGCAGCAGACGGTGACGCTGCAGGTGGATTCGAAGCACAAGCAGGGGGATCTGGAGTTCGAGGAACTTTTCGGTGCGGGCGATGGGCCGTTGGTGGCGAAGATTGACCCGGAGTTTGCGCAGGAGTTTGCCGGGGAGGCAGCCGCCTCGGCTGCGGCTCTACGCGATCAGGCTCAGGCCCTGCGCGATCAATTGCAAGCCGGCGGGATGGAGCACTTTGCGCTCAGCCCCGAGCAGGTTGAGGCGTTGCGCAGGCAGGCCGAGACGCTGCGCGAGAGCATCAAGCGAGAGGACTTCAAGATCGACCAGAAGCAACTCGACCAACTGACGCGGCAGATGGAAGAGTTTCGCAAGAGCTTCAAGCCGGAAGACTTCAAGATCGATCCAAAGCAGATGGACGAGCTCAAGCAGCAGATTGAGCAGTTGAAGCGGCAGATGGAAGAGATTAAGGCGCTTGGGTTCGGTAACCACGATTGAGGATTTGCGGCTTTCGCACCGCACAGGGCGCCGCCGGGGTTCCGGTTGGCGCCCTTGTTGCATCGGGCAGATTGTCGATTGGGGCCGCAGGGAATTGGAGCAGAAATTCACTGCGTTTGCAGTAGAAAGCTACTGCAATCTTCGCGTGGGAGCGTGAGCAGTGGAATGCAACATCAATCCCAGGTCTCAGAAGCGAGACATGAACGAAGCCGCTGCGGCGGCGGACGCATCCGCGTGTGGGTGAACCGGCATCTGAGGCTGCCGGGGTAGCTTGGGACGCAGAGGAGGAACTCTCTGTGAACCAACTACGACAGCTCAT
>Ga0182014_10005801_pt1 | contig 13595 bp, 13 predicted proteins | sample 612S2DmetaG_FD_120489 | JGI IMG/M metagenome (GOLD analysis project Ga0182014, IMG submission 120489) | Permafrost microbial communities from Stordalen Mire, Sweden - 612S2D metaG | ecosystem: Environmental > Terrestrial > Soil > Wetlands > Permafrost | place: Sweden: Stordalen | collected... | reverse complement strand
GCTGCCGGGGTTGGGGCTGACGCTGACCTCGCAAGCCGGGCATGTGGTGCCGCCCGCCGGCGCCAAGCCGCGCATGCTGGTCAGCCGCACCCGCCCCGCCGCCGAGGCCGTGGCGGTGGCGCAAGCTTTGGGCGCCGAGCTGGTGCCGATGGGCTCGGCGGGGGCGAAGGCGATGGCGGTGCTGCGCGGCGAGGCGGATATCTACCTGCACTCGGGCGGGCAGTATGAGTGGGACAATTGCGCGCCGGCCGCCGTGGCGCTGGCGGCGGGGCTGCACGTGTCACGCATCGATGGCTCGGCGCTGGTTTATAATAATGCCGACCCGTATCTGCCGGACTTGCTGATCTGCCGGAAGGAAGATGCGGAAAGGGTGCTGGGGCTGGTCGGGGATGCGCTCAAAGTCTGAGCGTTATCCAAGTATTTCGCGCATCAGCCTTGGCACGCCGGTGGTTGCCGCTTCGGCGATCACGGTGCCGAACGCGGAAGAGCCGGTGGGCTTCGGGTTGATCTCGTAGGTGTGGCAGGCGCGGCCATTGGCGCGGGCTTGTTGCACGAAATCGGCGGCGGGGTAGACCACGCCGGAGGTGCCGATGGCGATGAAAATATCCGCCTTGTCCAGCGCCGTGAAAATCTCCTCCATGTGGAACGGCATTTCCCCGAACCACACGATATCCGGGCGCATGTAGCCGGTCTGGCCGCAGGCGGTGCAACGCATGTCCACGCTTGCATCGGCCAGATGCGGGGTGACGGTGCCGCAGGCGGCGCAGCGGAGTTTGCGCAGTTCGCCGTGCATATGCAGCAGGCTCTTGCTCCCCGCGCGCTCATGCAGATCATCGACGTTCTGCGTCACCAGCAGGAAATTCCCCCGCCCGGCCCAGGCGCTTTCCCATTCCGCCAGGGCCAGGTGCGCGGCGTTGGGGGCGACGCTATGCAGCTGCGCGCGGCGCAGATTGTAGAAGCGATGCACCAAAGCGGGGTCGCGGTGAAAACCTTCGGGGGAGGCGAGATCCTCGAAATGGTGTGTCTCCCACAGCCCGCCGGCGTCGCGGAAGGTGGAAATGCCGGATTCCCCCGAGACGCCGGCGCCGGTGAGGATGACGATATTTTGGGCTGCTGCCATGCCGTGAGCTTAACCGGGAAGCCGGCGGTGATAAACCCGGACTGGCCTGGTCCGCATTGCGGCGATGCGGTTTGTGGCTATCTCTGCGACAGATTTTCATGTTTGTTCCGGCTGATGCCGACAACCGATGAACTGCTGTTTGCGCTGAAAGCCTTCGCGGGGGCGATGGCGGCGTTGTACATCGCACTCTGGCTGGGGCTGGAAAACCCGTACTGGGCGATGGCAACGGCCTATATCGTGGCGCAACCGCTCACCGGGGCGCTGCGGTCGAAAGCGTTGTACCGGTTTTTCGGCACGCTCACCGGCGGCACCGCGGCGGTGGTGATTGTTCCCAATCTGGTAAACGCGCCGGTGCTGTTGAGTCTGGCGATGGCGCTATGGGTGGGGTTGTGCCTGTATCTTTCGCTGCTGGACCGCTCGCCGCGCGCCTATATGTTCATGCTGGCGGGCTACACGGCCGGGATTATTGGCTTTCCCGGCATCATGGCGCCCGGCCAGATTTTCCAAACGGCGCTGACGCGGGTTGAGGAGATCAGCATCGGCATTGCCTGCACCACGTTGGTTGGCACGGTGGTGTTTCCGCGCCCGCTTGGCCCCGTGCTGGCGCGGCGCGTCGCCGGCTGGGCGCGGCCGGGGATCGCCTGGGCCACGGCGGCACTGGAAGGGCGGGGGGATGCCGCGGAGGTTGGCGAGGCGCGGCGCAAGCTCGCGGTGGAGACCACCGATGTCGCCATGATGACGACGCAGCTGGCGTTCGACACCTCGCATCTGCAATCAGCGGTGCGGCACATCACGAATTTCCGGATTTATGTGCTCAGCCTGATGCCGGTGCTCAGCTCCATCGGCGACCGGGTGGCGCAGTTGCGGGCGGAGGGCGGGGTGACGCCGGAACTGCAGCGCGTGCTGGATGCCACCAAGGGCTGGGTGCAGGCAGGCGGGCCGGAGGATGCCGATGCCCTGCAAACGCAGATCAACGCGCTGGCGGAGGAGGAAATCTCCTGGGCCGGGATGCTGCGCGCGAGCCTCGCCGAGCGGCTGAGCGAGCTGGTGAGCATCATGCGCCACGCCCGCGCCATCCGCCGCCACGTGTTCGAGGGCGATGCCGCGCCGCAGAGCCCCGCCACGGACGCGGAGTTCATCGCCATTGCCGTGCAGATACAAGACCACGGTCTGGCGCTGCTCTCGGCCCTGGCGGCGGCGGTATCCATCCTGCTGGTCTGCGTATTCTGGATCGGCACGGGCTGGACCGCCGGTGCCGGGGCGGCGGTGATTGTCGCCGTGGCGTGCTCGTTTTTTGCCGCGCAGGACGACCCGGCCCCGGCGATTGCGCTGATGACCCGCAACGCGGCGATCGCGACTTTAGGCGCTGGGGTTTATACTTTTTTGATTCTGCCGCGCGTGATCACCTTCGCCGAGTTGGCGCTGGTCCTGCTGCCGGCCGGGGTGGTGGTGGGCATCCTGATCTCCCGCCCCGCGACATTTGGCACCGGCATGATCTTTGGCGCCATCGGCTCGACCAGTCTGGCGCTGAACAATGTCTATTCCAGTGATTTCGCCGCCTACCTCAACAGCACCATCGCACTGCTGCTCGGGCTTACCACCGCGTTTACCGTAACCAAGCTGATCCGCTCGGTGGGGGCGGCGTGGAGCGCGCGGCGGATTATGCGTGCCGGCTGGCGCGACATCGCCGCCGCCGCGCAGGACCAAGGCCCGCAGGACCGCGCCGTGCTGACCGGGCTGATGATGGACCGCCTCAGCCTGCTGGTGCCCCGGCTGGCCGCCGTTTCAGCAGGGGCGGACATCGCCGCGGCGGATGTGCTGCATGATTTGCGGGTGGGGTTGAACGTGATCGGCCTGCAACGCGCGCTCCCCGGCCTGCCGCAGATGGCGCGCGCCCCCGCCGCCGCCGTGCTGGATGGGGTGGCGGCGCATTACCAGGCCAATCCGCTGGAACCGCCGCCGGGGGCGTTGCTGGAGGCAATCGACACGGCAACCCACGCGGCGGCGTTTGATACCGTGCCGCATAAGGAGGCGTTGATGATGTTATCGGGACTGCGCAGCGTGCTGTTCGCCCAGGCGCCGCCCCCTGTTTGGAGCCCCGCATGACCGGCGAAGTTGACCTTTACGGCATATTGCTGCCGCCCTTGCTGGTGTGGCTGGGCGTTGCCCTGCTCGCCTCCGCCGCGCTGCGCTGGGGCCTGACGCGGCTGGGCGTTTACCGCTTTGTGTGGCACCGGCCGCTGTTTGACCTCGCGTTGCTGATTATCCTGCTTGGCGCCATCAGCTTTACAATGAACCGCTTTTTCTGAAACGGATTTCCATGAACACCGCATCCTTCCGCCTCCGCTTTTTCGTGACCCTGGTGATGGTGCTGATCGCCGGGGTGATCGGCTGGCAGCTCTGGGTTTATTACATGGACGCCCCCTGGACCCGCGACGGCCGGGTGCGCGCGGACACGGTGAACCTCGCCCCAGACGTCTCCGGCCCCGTGGTGCAAGTGTTTGTGCGCGATAACCAGGTGGTGAAGGCGGGCGACAAGCTGTTCGAGATCGACCCCACGCGCTTTACCCTGGCGCTGGCACAGGCGCAGGCGCAAAAGTTGAAGGCCCAGGCGGCGATGCAGGACGCGCAGCGCACCGCCGGCCGTTATGCCTCGCTGTCCAGCAACGCGGTCTCCAGCCTGTCGCGCGATGCGGCGGTCAGCGCGGCGCTGGAAGCGGCGGCGGATTACCAGCAGGCGCAAGCCAATGAATCGGTAGCGCAACTGAACCTGCAACGCAGCACCGTGCGCGCCACGGTGAACGGCGTGGTCACCAATTTCTCGATGCAGCCGGGTGATTACGTGAGTGCTGGAACGCCTGATCTCGCCATCGTGGATACGGACTCACTGTATGTGGACGGCTATTTCGAGGAGACCAAACTGCGGCGGATCGCGGTGGGCGATGCCGCGACGGTGACCCTGCTGGACGGTGGCCCCGCGATAAGCGGCCACGTGGCCGGGCTGGCCGCCGGAATCAGCGATGCCGAGCGCACCCCCACGCCGAGCCTGCTGGCCGATGTGAACCCGACCTTCACCTGGGTGCGCCTGGCGCAGCGCGTGCCGGTGCGCATCGCGCTGGACCATGTACCGGCGGGAACCACGCTGGTCGCGGGCATGACCTGCACCGTCGTCATTGATAAAAGATGACCCCATGAAGACGCTGCTCATCATATTCCACAGCCTGACCGGCGGCACCTTGCAGATGGCGCGGGCGGCGGCGGATGGTGCGGCGGCCGAGGGGGAGCTGCGCGTTTTGTTGCGGAGCGCCGTGGAAACCAAACCCGAGGATGTGCTGGCGGCGGATGGCTATATCTTCGCCACGCCGGAAAACCTCGCCGCGATGTCCGGCATGATGAAGGATTTCTTCGACCGCAGCTATTACGCCGCGCTGGACCGCATCAACGGCCGCCCCTACGCCACGCTGATCTGTGCCGGCAGCGACGGCCAGAATGCCGCGCGGCAAATAGACCGCATTGCCACCGGCTGGCGGCTGAAAGCAGTGGCGGACCCGTTGATTATCTGCACCCACGCGCAGTCGCCCGAGGCGATTCTGGCGCCAAAGGTTATCGGCGGCGAGGAACTGGAGCGATGCCGGGAAATTGGCGCTTCTCTTGGGGCCGGGCTGGCGATGGGGATTTTTTAGGAAACTAAAAGTTTCATTAACAAAGCGACGGAATCGGGAAAAAACCGTTCCACATAACCAAATTACCAGGAGACAGAAATAACCCTGGAGAGAGCGCGATGCGGCTGATTTTGATACTTCTACTGATTTTTATCCTCCTGGGCGGCGGATTTGGCCTGCATGGCGGGTTATTCATGGGCAGCGGCGGCATCTACTACGGTGGCGGAATGGGCTTGGCGATTATCGTCATCCTGGTACTGCTGGTTCTATAAAACGCGCGCGGGGGTAGCGGACCGGCCTCGCGCTAGATCAATATAAAGTTAGGGCATTCATCTAAAAGATGAATGCCCTAACGCAAATTAAGCCGGCAGATGACGCGCGATATACGGCGGCAGCCAGAACGAAGCCACATGCACATGCGGCGTCCAATATTCACTCTTGCCGGTAATGCCGGCAGCCTCGGCACGCTGCGCAATCACCTCGGGTGAAAGCTGCGTCAGCGAAGCATCCTTGCCCGCCCAGCCCAACGTCATGTAGCCGCCGACATAGGTCGGGACCGCCGCAACATACGCGGTGACATGCGGGAAAAACTGCGCGCGGCGCAGCGAGGTTTCGCGCAACTCGTCTGCCTGCATGAACGGCACGCCGCACTGGTTCACAATCAAACCACTGGCCGTGAGAATCCGCGCCGCATTCTGGTAGAACTCATCGGTGAACAGAACCTCGCCAACGCCGATCGGGTCGGTCGAATCCACAATAATCACATCGAACGAGGCATCCGGCGCGCGGCGCACATAGTCGATGCCGTCGCCAACAATCACCTCGGCACGCGGATCAGTCCACGCGTTGCCACCAATGCCGGGCAGGAACTCCTTCGAAAGCCGGATCACCTCGCCGTCGATCTCCGCCATAACCGCGCGCTCAACACCCTTGTGCATCAGCACATGCTTGAGCACACCACCATCACCCGCACCAATAATCAGCACGTTCTTCGCGGCGCCATGCGCCAGCAACGGCACATGCGTAATCATCTCCTGATACACAAACTCGTCACGCTCGGTGATCTGCACGACGCCATCCAGCGTGAGCACCCGGCCGTGACTGTCCGTCTCGAAAACCGCAATGTCCTGAAACTCGCTCTTCACGCGCGCCAACTGCCGCACAAACCTAAAGCGCTGACCCCAGTCAGCATACAAAGTCTCATTCAACCAGGTATCGGTCATAAACAGTCCTCATTGTGTTAGTAAGTAAGACCAGGGAGCTCTGCCCCCCTCGACCCCCGCTAAGGGCTAGCCCTTAGGAACCCATTAGTCAGGGTCTTGGGAGGGAGGGGGAATTCGCCCGCGAAGGCCATGGCGCATAGTCACAGGCTCAAGCGGGCGAGTTCCCCCTCCCTCCCAAGACCCTAATTATCGGATTGCAAAGGCGAGCCTTTGCTGGGGGGTCGAGGGGGGCAAAGCCCCCTCGCCTTGCTTACCTACGCGATCAGGCCGCGTTTTTGTTCGTTTACCTGGATGTGGCTGGGTTTGAATGCAGCGCGCAGGAACGGGATGACTTTGTACGGGTCGCAGACGCCGCACATGAAGACGTCCAGCGCCGCGAAGTCGCGTTCCGGCCAAGTGTGGATGGAGATGTGGCTTTCCGCCAGCACGACCACGCCGCTCACGCCACCGTTGGGGGTGAAGTGGTGGAAGTGGTGGTGCAGGATGGTGGCGCCTGCTTCCAACGCACCGGCGCACAGGGTTTTGTCGATCAGTTCGGGGCTATCGAGGTTCGATGCTCCCCAAAGGTCGATCAACAGGTGCATACCGGCGTATTTGATACCGTCGCGTTCCACGAAATAGTCTTTAGCCGGCTCCACGGAGACCGTTGTCGTCTGGTTTTCGCTCGGAGTCTCCGAGACCATCCCCAGTCGGGCAAGTGCGTTCATTTCGAACCCCCTCAACTAGTAGACAGCCTGTAGAACGCAGCACCGCGCCGCGCCCCCCTGGGCCAAGAGGGGGGGCTTATGAGGCCATACCCCCCCCGACGCAAGAGGTTTTTTGGTAAAAAATTATGATAATTTGCTGCGTGGGAGCAGAAAGCTCCAAAGCGGCTATTCGGCGGCCTGCGCGTAAGCCTCCAGCGGGGCGCAGGAGCAGACGAGATTGCGGTCGCCATAAACATTATCCACCCGTTTAACCGGCGGCCAGTATTTGGCGGCGGTGACAAATGGCAACGGATGTGCCGCCTGCGCGCGGCTGTAGGGGTGTGACCATTCCGCCCCGGTAATTTCCTCGGCGGTGTGGGGTGCATTTTTTAAGGGGTTGTCCGTTTGCGGCCACGCGCCGGATGCAATGCTGGCAATCTCTCCCGCGATGGCGATCATTGCATCGCAAAAACGGTCCAGCTCGCCTTTGTCCTCGCTTTCGGTGGGTTCGATCATCAGCGTGCCGGCCACCGGCCAGGACATGGTGGGGGCGTGGAATCCGTAATCGGCGAGGCGTTTGGCGATATCCTCCACCTGCACGCCGGAGGTGGCCCCAAAGCCCCGGCAGTCGATGATGCACTCATGCGCCACGCGGTTTTGCGCGCCGCGGTACAGGATGGGGAACTGCGGTTCCAGCCGTGCCGCGATGTAGTTGGCGTTGAGGATGGCGATTTTGGTGGCGCGGGTGATCCCCTCTGGCCCCATGAGGCGGATGTAAGCGTAGGGGATGGGCAGGATCAGCGCCGAGCCGTAGGGCGCAGCGGAAACCGGCCCGTAGCCGGTGGCGGGGCCGGCGTCGGCCCGCAGCGGGTGGTTGGGCAAATGCGGCACCAGATGCGCCGCCACGCCGATGGGCCCAACACCGGGGCCGCCGCCGCCGTGCGGGATGCAGAAGGTTTTGTGCAGGTTGAGGTGGCAGACATCCGCGCCGATGGAGGCGGGGGAGGTGAGGCCCACCTGGGCGTTCATGTTGGCGCCGTCCATGTACACCTGCCCCCCGGCCTCGTGCACCGCCTGGCAGATGTCGCGGATGCCCGGCTCGTACACGCCGTGCGTGCTGGGGTAGGTAATCATCAGCGCCGCGAGTTTTTCCCGGTGCTGAGCGATTTTGGCGGCGAGGTCGGCGACGTCCACATTGCCCTCGCGGTCGCAGGCGACGACCACCACCTGGTAGCCGGCCATGGCGGCGGAGGCCGGGTTGGTGCCATGCGCGGAGGCGGGGATGAGGCAGATTTTGCGCTCCCCCTGGCCGCGTTCCTCATGCCAGGCGCGGATCGCCAGCAGCCCGGCGAACTCGCCCTGCGCCCCGGAGTTGGGTTGCAGCGACACGCCCGCGAAGCCGGTGACCGCCTTCAGGAACTCCGCGAGCTGGTCGATCATCTCCTTGAAGCCCACGGTCTGGTCCACCGGCGCAAAGGGATGGATGTTGGCAAATTCCGGCCAGGTGATGGCCTGCATTTCCGCGCTGGCATTCAGCTTCATGGTGCAGGAGCCTAGCGGAATCATCGAGCGGTTGAGCGCGATGTCCTTGTCCTCCAGCTTCTTCAGGTAGCGCATCATCGCGGTTTCGGAACGGTGCGCGGAGAACACGGCCTCGGTGCAAAAAGCCGAGCGGCGGACCAGTACGGCGGGAATGGATTCGGCGGCCTCGCCCAAAGTGCCGCCCAGCAGCCCAGACAGCGTCTCCAACTCGCCGCGCGTCACGGTTTCATCCAGCGCGATGCCGATGCCGGTGGCATCCAGGCGGCGCAGGTTGAACCCGGCATCCAGCGCCGCCTGCAGCAGCGCGTCCGTGCGGGCGCCCGTCTCCAGGGCAATGGTGTCGAAGAAGTTTTTGTGGCGGAGCGCAAAACCGGATTTCACCGCCACATCCGCCAGCAGGCGGGCCTGCAGGCCTATCCGCCGCGCGATGCGCCGCAGCCCCTCCGGCCCATGCCACACGGCGTAAAAACCAGCCATCACGGCCAGCAGCACCTGCGCGGTGCAGATGTTGGAGGTGGCTTTCTCGCGGCGGATATGCTGCTCGCGGGTTTGCAACGCCAGGCGCATGGCCGGGCGGCCGGCGGCATCCACCGAGACACCGACAAGGCGCCCCGGCATGTGGCGCTTATAGGCATCGCTGGTGGCAAAATACCCGGCGTGCGGGCCGCCAAAGCCCATCGGCACGCCAAAGCGCTGCGCCGAGCCAACCACCACATCCGCGCCCATTTCACCGGGCGGGGTGAGCAGCGCCAACGCCAGCAAATCGGCACACACCACGGCAAGCGCGCCAGCGGCATGCGCGGCGGTGATTTCGCCCGAAATGTCTCGCACCTCGCCGGTGCTGCCGGGGTAGTTCAGCACCACGGCAAACGGCGTGGCGGCGGCAATCGCGGCGGCGTCACCGGGCGCGAAATCCACCAGCACAAACCCCAGCGGCCAGGCGCGGGTGGCAATCACCGCGCGGGTCTGCGGATGCACATCCGTGGCAATGGCGATGGTGTCCGACTTGGTCTTGTTCACCCCGTGCGCCATGGAAACGGCCTCGGCCGCGGCGGTGGCTTCGTCCAGCAGCGAGGCATTGGCGATGCCCATGCCGGTGAGTTCGCAGACCATGGTCTGGTAGTTGAGGATCGCTTCCAGCCGGCCCTGCGAAATTTCCGCCTGATACGGCGTGTAGGCCGTGTACCAGCCGGGGTTCTCCAGCACGTTGCGCAAAATCACCGGCGGGGTGAACGTGCCGTGGTAGCCCTGGCCTAGCAGCGACTTCTTCACCACGTTCTTCGCCGCCAAAGCGCGCAAATCGGCCAGCACGGCGGCTTCGTCGATCGCCTGGGGCAGCGCCAGCGGCGCGTTGGTGCGGATGGTCGAGGGGATCGTCTGCGCCATCAAATCGTCGAGGCTGACGGCGCCAACGGCGGCCAGCATCGCCGCCACGCCCGCGTCATCCGGGCCGATATGGCGCGCGACGAACCCATCCGCCGCGTCCAGTGCGGCAAGCTGCTCCAGTGCGGACATTACAGGCTCCCTAAAAATTCATCGTACGCGGCTTTGTCGAGCAGCGCGTTCACCGAGGTCGGGTCTTCCAGGCGCATGCGGAAGAACCAGGCGGTGGTCTCGGCGGCAGTGTTGATCAGCGCCGGGTCTTTCACGATGTCAGGATTGTTTTCGGTCACCGTGCCGGTCAGCGGCGCATAAACGTCGGAGGCGGCTTTCACGCTTTCCACCACGGCGCAGGCCTCATGCGCGGCAACGTTGCGGCCCGGCTCGGGCAGTTCAACGAACACGATATCACCCAGCGCTTCCTGCGCGTGATCGGTAATGCCGATGGTGGCAATGCCGTCCTGGCCGATCTGCACCCACTCGTGGTCTTTGGAATAAAAAATCTGGGTCATGGTAAAGCCTTTCAGCGGGCGTAACGGTGGGGGATGAAGGGAAGCGGGGCGACAACGCCGGGGATCGGTTTTTCCCGCACCATAAGGGCGAGTTCGGTCCCCTCTTTTGCACAATCAGTACGCACGTAGCCCAGCGCAACGGGCGCGTTCAGGCTGGGAGCAAAACAGCCGGAGGTGATTTTACCAACCGCCTCACCCTCGCTCTCGCCCTGGGCGCTGCGGATTTCCGCCCCCGCGCGGGCCGGGGCGCGGCCGGTGACTTTAATGCCAACGAGAGTTTCCGCCGGACCGTTTTCCATTGCCGCACGCACCGGGGCAGCGCCGAGAAAATCCCAATCGGTCTTGCGGCGCTTGGAAATCGCCCAGGTCAAATTGGCCTCCACAGGGTTGCGGCCCTCATCGATGTCGTTGCCGTACAGGCAAAGCCCGGCCTCCAGCCGCAGCGAGTCGCGCGCACCCAGCCCGGCCGGCACCGCGCCGCGTGCCAGCAGCAAACTGGCCAGCTCCTCGGCGTGTCCGGCCTCGCAGCCGATTTCAAACCCGTCCTCGCCGGTATAGCCCGAGCGGGTGACGACGCAGGCGATACCCGCAACGGTAATCGCCGCCGCGTCCATGAATTTCAGCGCGGCGCCCTCGGGCAGCATTTCCACCGCCTTCGGCCCCTGCAAAGCCACCAGCGCGCGGGAAAAATGCGGGGTGATCGCCACGCCATGCGCCTGGATATGCGCGAGGTCCACATGCTTGCGCCCAGCGTTAAGCACCACTTGCAGATGCGTACCAAAATTGCCGATCATCAGGTCATCAATAATGCCACCTGCCTCATTAAGCAGCAGCGTGTAGCGCTGGCGGCCGGGCTTCAGGCCCAGGATGTCGCTCGGCACCAGCGCCTCGAACGCCTTGGCGTCCGTGATAATGGCCTGGCCCATGTGGGAGACATCGAACAAGGCCGCCCCCACACGGCACGCCTGATGCTCGGCCATGATGCCCGTGTATTGCAGGGGCATCTCGTAACCGGCGAATTCCACCATGCGCGCGCCTAAACGGCGGTGCAGGCTGTCCAACGGTGTTTTTAACAACGCTGTTTCTAACAATGGTATGTCTAACACAGTACCCCCAAACCCGAATCAGTGCCCTGCCAAGTGCCGGGCGAACTGACCCCCCTCTGTTTGGGAACCTGAGAGATTCGGGCGGGTGCGAAACCCATACCCTTGACCCCGTCGGTGCGGCGGGGGTGAGCCCGCCGGCTTTCCAGAGTGTCCCGCTTACACACGCAGCCCTTCTGCCTGAGCGTTTCCGGGGGCCGGTTGCGCCTTCGGCGGCGGGGAATTAGCCAAAACAGCCCCCCGCACTCTCCTGCGTCCGAATAAGGACGATTACATAGTGACGCAGGGCACAGGTTTTGCAAAGTTGTTTTCAGAACTTTAATAAGTTTTTCGGAAGTTTAATAAGAATCAGGGGTTTTTCCACATGTCAGAGCCAGTTCAGCCCGCCCCCGCCCTGGTTGTCGAGGATATCCACAAGCGATTCGGCCCGCTGGAAGTGCTGAAAGGTGTTTCCCTTACCGCGAACGATGAAGATGTGATCGCGATTCTCGGCTCCTCCGGCTCCGGCAAGAGCACGTTTTTACGCTGCATCAACCTGCTGGAAATGCCCGACAGCGGCCGAGTGCGCATTAAAGGCGAGCTGATCGAAATGATCGAGAGCAAGAACAAAAACGGCCGCGTGGCCGCCAGCGCCAAACAGGTGGAACGGCTGCGCTCGCGCCTCGCCATGGTGTTCCAGCAGTTCAATCTGTGGGCCCATATGACCGTGATGCAGAACGTGATCGAGGCGCCCATCCACGTGCTGGGGCTGGACAAAAAAACCGCGCGGGCCCGCGCCGAGGCGATGCTGGAGAAGGTCGGGCTTGCGGACAAGTACGATGCCTACCCGGCCCAGCTCTCCGGCGGCCAGCAGCAGCGCGTCGCTATCGCCCGCGCCCTGGCCATGGAGCCGGACGTGCTGCTGTTCGACGAACCCACCTCCGCGCTGGACCCCGAACTGGTGGGCGAAGTACTGAAAGTGATGCGCGACCTGGCAAAGGAAGGCCGCACCATGCTGGTGGTGACGCACGAAATGGGCTTTGCCCGCGAGGTCGCCAGCCGCGTGATGTTCCTGCACCAGGGCCTGACCGAGGAGGAAGGCACACCCGAGGACATGTTCACCAACCCGCAATCACCGCGCTTCAAGCAGTTCCTCTCCAGCACGCTGAAGCATTAACTTCCGGAATCGTGATTTATATCAACCACTTTCCGCCACACACTCTGTTATAAATCCCGCAATCAACCTATGTGAGGCGCATGGCAGACGATCCCTATAAAATCCTCGGTGTGGCGAAGGACGCGACGCCCGTGCAAATCCGCGCGGCCTACCGCAAGCTCGCGAAAAAACACCACCCCGACATGAACCCCGGCAACAAGGCGGCGGAGGAACTGTTCAAAGCCGCCTCGTCGGCGAATGAGCTGCTCTCCGACCCGGAAAAACGCGCCCGCTACGACCGTGGCGAAATCGACGCCAGCGGTGCCGAGCGCGCCCCCCAGGGCTTCCGGCAAGGCCCCGGCGGCGCTGGCTTTGGTGGCGGCGGACCCGGCGGTGCCGGTTTCAGCGGCGGTAATTTCGAGGATATTTTTGCCAGCATGTTCGAGCAGCGCGGCCGCCCCGCCGGCCCCGCGCGCGGGCAGGACGCCCGTTACGCCTTGACCGCCGACTTCCTGGAAGCCGTGAACGGCACCACCAAACGCCTCACCCTGCCGGATGGCCAGACGCTGGACGTAAAAATCCCCCACGGCACCAGCGACGGCGACGTGCTGCGCCTGCGCGGACGCGGCCAGCCGGGACGCAACGGCGGCCCCTCCGGCGACGCGCTCATCGAAATCAGCGTCGCACCGCATAAATTCTTCCGCCGCGAGGGCCAGGACATCCGCATGGACCTGCCCATATCGCTGCCCGAATCCGTGCTCGGCGGCAAAGTCACCGTGCCAACCCCCGCCGGCGCGGTGGCGCTAACCATAAAACCCCACAGCGACTCCGGCACCGAAATGCGCCTGCGCAGCCGCGGCGTGCCCGCCCACGGCAAACTCCACGCCGGCGATCTATTCGTGAAACTGCGCGTGGTGGTGGGGCCGGTGAACGAAAAGCTGGAGGAATTCCTGAAAACCTGGGAACAACCAGAGTTTGATCCCCGGGCCGGGATGGGCGTGGACGCCTAATACCAGCCGCCCTAAAGATTGACGCATGCCCAGTCTCTGGTTCCGATTGAGGTAATTCGAGCCGCGTCATTGGCGATGAAATTCCAGGCTTCTTTGCTAGCGTCGCGCATCGCCTCGTAAGTGTCGCAGACGAGGCTGCTTAATTTGTTACCGCGCAGATAATCCCAGACGTTTTCCATGGGATTGAGTTCCGGCGCGTAAGGCGGGAGCCGGAGCAGGGTG
>Ga0182014_10005800_pt1 | contig 13595 bp, 18 predicted proteins | sample 612S2DmetaG_FD_120489 | JGI IMG/M metagenome (GOLD analysis project Ga0182014, IMG submission 120489) | Permafrost microbial communities from Stordalen Mire, Sweden - 612S2D metaG | ecosystem: Environmental > Terrestrial > Soil > Wetlands > Permafrost | place: Sweden: Stordalen | collected... | reverse complement strand
TCGCCCAGGGACAGTCGGTCAGGGACAGTCGGTCAGGGCTTGCGCCGGTGCTTCCAGCTGAACGGGTCGACCCAGCCCAGCCCGGCCAGTTCCCTGTTCACGACGGTGAGGGCGGCCGTGGCTTCGAAGTCGTCGCTGCGCTGGCTTATGCGCCGTACCAGTTCAGCCCGGGTGTTCTCGAGCTTTTCCCGGTCCGCGACGGCCCCTGGCGCGGCTGCGGGTTGGGGCGGGGGCACGTCCGCCGAGAGTAGTCGATCAGGGTGGCCACGACGAAAGGCCGGCCCGATCGCGAGCCGGCCGTCAGGTCTTGGTCGTCCGCCGGCGGCCGAGGAACCTGACGAGCGGGTCGTACTTGACGTCGACCACGCGTTCCTTCATCGGGATGATGGCGTTGTCGGTGATCTTGATGTGCTCCGGGCAGACCTCGGTGCAGCACTTGGTGATGTTGCAGTAGCCGAGGCCCTGGGACTCCTGGAGCGCCCGCTTGCGGTCGACCCCGTCGTTGGGGTGCATGTCAAGCTCGGCGTAGCGGATAAAAAAACGGGGGCCGGCGAAGTGGGGCTTGTTTTCCTCGTGGTCACGTATTACGTGGCAGGTGTTCTGGCACAACCAGCACTCGATGCACTTGCGGAACTCCTGCGAGCGTTCCACGTCTGGCTGGTACATGGTGAAAGGGGCCACCGGCTGGTCGGGCGCAGGGCTGAACGCCGGGACCTGGCGCGCCTTTTGGTAGTTGAAGGAGACATCCGTGACGAGGTCCTTGATGACCGGGAAGGTCCGCAGGGGGGTGACGGTCACCGCCTCGCCGGGGGCGAAGATCGACAACCGGGTCATGCACATCAGCCGGGGTTTGCCGTTGACCTCCGCCGAACAGGACCCGCATTTGCCGGCTTTACAGTTCCAGCGCACGGCCAGGTCGTTGGCCTGGGTCGCCTGAGCCTTGTGCACGGCGTCCAGCACGACTTGGCCTTCCTCGGCCGGCACCACGTACTCTTTCAGCCCGCCTCCGTCGGCGTCCCCACGCCATATACGAAGCGTCAGGTCGTAGCTCAATGGTCTCCCTCCAACAGTTCGGCCAACTCGGGCGGCGGCTTGGGCAAGGCTTGGCGCCGGGACGACAAGGTGGCGCCGGCATCCGCCCCCGAAGGCGCAGCCAGCTCGATCACTACGTTTTGGCCTCCCCAGTACGGGTCGGTCATGGGATAGTCGTCGCGGGTGTGGCCGCCCCGGCTCTCCTGGCGCTCCAGGGCGGCGATGGCCACGGCTTGGGAGACCAGCAGCATGTTGCGCAGGTCCAGGGCCAGGTGCCAGCCCGGGTTGTACTGGCGGTTGCCCTCGACGCTCACGTTGGCGGCCCGTTGGCTCAACGCCGCGATCTTGTCCAGGGCTTCGCGCAGCTCGTGCTCCACCCGGATTATCCCCACCAGGTCCTGCATCGTCTCCTGCAGTTCCTGGTGGATGGCGTACGGGTTTTCCCGAGTGGGGCCTGCTTGGAACGGGCTCAAGGCGTCTTCGGCGGCGTCAGCCACGTCGGCCTGTGAAGCCTGGGGACGGGCCGCTCCGAGCTCCTTCACGTAGGCGGCGGCGTAGTCGCCTGCTCGCTTGCCGAACACGATCAGGTCGGAGAGGGAATTGCCGCCCAGGCGGTTGGCCCCGTGCATACCGCCCCCCACTTCGCCGGCGGCGAAGAGCCCGGGTACCAGGGAAGCCTGGCTGTCGGGGTCGACTTCGACGCCGCCCATGGCGTAATGGCACGTCGGGCCGATCTCCATGGGCTCTTTGGTTATGTCGACGTCGGCCAGTTCCTTGAACTGGTGGTACATCGACGGGAGGCGCCGCTGGATGAACTCGGGCGTGCGGCGGCTGGCGATGTCCAGGAACACCCCGCCGTGGGGCGAGCCCCGTCCCGCCTTTATTTCACTGTTTATGGCCCGGGCCACCTCGTCACGGGGCAACAGTTCTGGCGGCCGGCGGTTGTTGGCCTTGTCCGTGTACCAGCGGTCGGCCTCCTCGATACTGTCAGCCGTCTCCGCTTTGAAGAACTCAGGTATGTAATCGAACATGAACCGGCGTTTGTCCGAGTTGACGAGCACGCCGCCGTCCCCGCGTACCGATTCGGTGACCAGTAAGCCTCTTACCGACAGCGGCCAGACCATGCCCGTGGGATGGAACTGGACGAACTCCATGTTGAGGAGGGCGGCCCCGGCGCGAAGGGCGAGCGCATGGCCGTCGCCCGTGCACTCCCAGGAGTTGGAAGTCACCTTCCACGATTTGCCCAGGCCGCCCGTGGCCAAGATGACGGCGGGCGCCTCGAAGACGACGAAGCGGCCCGACTCACGCCAATAGCCGAAGGCGCCGGCGATCCTCCCGCCGTCTTTCAACAAGTCCGTGACCGTCAGTTCCATGAACACGTCGATACCGATCGAGACGGCCCGCTGTTGGAGGGCACGGATCATCTCGAGGCCCGTGCGGTCGCCCACGTGAGCCAAGCGCGCGTAGCGGTGGCCGCCGAAGTCTCGTTGGCTGATCTTGCCCGCCGGCGTGCGGTCGAACAGGGCTCCCCATTGCTCGAGCTCATAGACGCGCTCGGGAGCCTCCTTGGCGTGCAGTTCCGCCATTCTCCAGTTGTTGAGGAGCTTGCCGCCGCGCATCGTGTCGCGGAAATGGACCTTCCAGTTGTCCTCGGGCCACAGGTTGCCCAGAGCGGCGGCAATACCGCCTTCCGCCATGACCGTGTGGGCCTTGCCGAGGAGGCTGCGGCATATGAGGGCGGTACGGGCGCCCGCCTCGTGGGCGGCCACGGCGGCACGCAACCCGGCGCCTCCGGCGCCGATCACGACGACATCATACGAATGGTGCTCGAACGTTTCTTCCGCGGGCATTTAGAAAAACCTCGGGTCGTGTACCCAGCCGCTCGCCACCAGCCGGACATAAAGGTCGGTCAAGGCCACGAAGACCAGGCTCACCCAGGCGATCTGCATGTGCCTGGCGTTGAGCTTGGAGACGAAGCCCCACAGCTTGAAGCGCACCGGGTGCCGGGAGAAGTGCTTCAACCGGCCGCCTACGATATGGCGGCACGAGTGGCATGAAAGCGAGTACGTCCACAGGAAGACGGCGTTCAGCACGAGCATCAGCGTGCCGAAGCCCATGTGCCCCCAGCCGTTGGGGAAATGGAACGCCTCGACGGCGTCCCAGGTGAGGATGGCATTGAACAGCAGGCCTAGATAGAAGAACCAGCGGTGGACGTTCTGCATTATCAGGGGGAAGCGCGTCTCGCCGCTGTAGCGGGCGTGAGGTTCTTTCACCGCGCACGCCGCCGGCGCCTGCCATATGGAGCGGTAGTACGCCTTGCGGTAGTAGTAACAGGTGAGGCGGAAACCGAGGGGTACCACGAGCACGATGATCGCCGGTGATATGGCCCACCACGGTCCCACTATCCCCACCATCGGCGGGTGCACGATGCTGGCCCCCGCCCGGGCATGGCCGCAGATCGTGGCCAGGCAGGGAGAGTAGAAGGGGGAGAGGTAGGGGCGGGCGTAGTAGTCGGCGTTCTGGAACGCCGCCCACGTGGAGTAGATGATGAAGCTGATGAGCACCGCTCCGGTGATCGTCGGCTCCGCCCACCAGCGGTCGGTCCGCAGCGTGCGTTCTGGTATCGGTGCCCGCCCCCGGGGGTGGACGTCGGGCGCTGGCGCCTGCGTGGTCGCCGTCATGGCCGCGTAAGGGTCGCGTACAGATTAAGCATCGGCCCTACGCTAACCGGAGCACGCGGCGTGGAGCACGACGTTCTTTGACAATGGGCTGGCGGTTATCCTGGGGGCGTGCCGGGACGCCAGTGCCGATGAGCGGCCCCACCCGCGCGTCCCAGCCGGTGGACCTCGACGTCGACCTTTCCCTCCACCTGGACGACCTCGAACTCGATGAGTCCGACGACGAAGACGAGCCTGTGCTGCGCTGGAAAGACGGGCGCCTGGTCGACACCTGGAGGGAAGGCTACCCCTATGACCAGCGCATGGCCCGGTCCGAGTACGAGACCGAGAAGCGCTTCCTCCAGATCGAGTTGCTGAGGCTGCAAAACTGGGTCAAGGAGGAGGGCAGGCGCATTGTCATCGTGTTCGAGGGGCGGGACGCGGCAGGCAAGGGCGGCACCATCAAGCGGTTCACCGAGCACCTGAACCCGCGGGGCTCGACTGTTGTCGCCCTCGAGAGGCCCAATCAGCGCGAGCGGGGCCAGTGGTACTTCCAGAGGTACGTGGACCACTTTCCCTCGGCCGGTGAGATCGTGCTGTTCGACCGGTCCTGGTACAACCGGGCCGGGGTGGAAAGGGTGATGGGCTACTGCACCGATGCCCAGTACGAGCTGTTCGTGAAGCAGGCGCCCGAGTTCGAGCGCCTCCTCGTAGAAGCCGGCATCTCGGTCATCAAACTCTGGTTCTCGGTGTCGCGTTCCGAACAGCGCACGCGGTTCCTGATCCGGCGCATCGACCCCGTCCGCCAGTGGAAGCTGTCCGCCACCGACATGGCGTCGCTCGGGCGGTGGGACGACTACACCAGGGCGAAGGAAGCGATGTTCGAGCGGACCGACACCCCGTGGGCGCCATGGACAGTGGTGAAGAGCAACGACAAGAAAAGGGCCCGGATCGGGGCCATGAGGTACGTGCTCAACCTGTTCGAATACCCCAACCGTGACCCTGAGGTTGTCGAGGTCCCCGACCCTCTCATCGTCGGGCCCGCCTCCAAGGTGTACGAGCACGGCGAGACCCCGGGCCCTCTCGGCGCGGCGCCGGTCCTAAGCACCCCTTGGACGTCGAGGGCCCCGTAACCCTCCTGCTGTTGAGACCCCTGTCTTCGCCTGCGAACTGGGCGAACACCAGGAGCCAATGACGTCTGGATGGGGCTCTACACTTCTGGTGTGCAAATCTCGGCAAAGGTCGATTACGGGGTGCAAGCACTCCTGGTGATGGCCGTTGCGCGCGAGCCCATGACAGCCGAAGCGTTGGCTGCGGACCAGGCCCTCCCGGGGAAGTTCCTGGGCGTCATTCTGAACGACTTGCGCCGGGCCGGGATCGTGGCCAGTCACCGGGGCCGCGACGCCGGCTACAACTTGGCGCGGCCCGCTTCTCAGATCACCCTCGCGGACGTCATCCGGGCCCTGGAAGGGCCCCTTGCTCAAGTACGCGGGGTGCACCCGGAAGCAACGTCCTACCAAGGGGCGGCCAAGCACCTCCCAGATGCTTGGATCGCCGTGCGCGCGGGCCTTCGGGCCGTACTTGAGCACATCACGATCGAACAGGTTGCCAGCGGGGAGATGCCACCAGAGGTAGCTCGGCTCGTTGCTGACCCCGACGCCTGGATCGCACGCTCGTTTAGGGAGCCCGTAACCTAGGCCTCGGCCTTCATCGCAGACTTCCCTCGGTCTGTGCTCTCAAGGAGCGCCGGCAACTCCTGTCCCGCCTTTGTCCAGACATGGCGACCGTTTCGAGTGGCGGCCGCGCAAGCGGCAACGGCACCCGCGGCGTCCGGGCTAGGTCAAGTTAAACTATGGGAACGATAGGGGTACTTGTAACCTAGCCGGTAATGGACGCACTCGATCTGTTCCAGCTTGGACGTCGGCTTACCAAGCTCGGCGAAGAGGCAATGCGCCCGTTCGGAGGTTCCCCGTCGCGGCCGGGTCGGCGGCTGGTCCTGATTGATGCGCTTGCCTTCCCCGACAGCTCGGTCGGCGAGATCGCTACGCGGACCGGGCTACCCCAGAGCTACGTCTCCGGGATGGTGGCCAAGCTACGCGACCTGGGGATTTTGGAGACTCGAGCCGACCCGGCCGACCGCCGGCGGACGCTGGTGAAAGGGAGCGGCTCGAAACCAAACGCTGTCGTCGGCTTCGGGGCAGTGCGGGTGGACGCGCTGCTCGTCGAAGCCCTCGGTGACTCCCCTCCGGGCAGCGCAGTCGAGCTCGTATCGGCTCTGGGTGAAATCGCAGCCCGCTTACGGGGCGCCGCCGGCAGGAAGGACACTCCGTCGGCCCCCAGACAGAGCGATCGTCGGTTGCCGCTCCTTCGGACGGGCCCGACGCCCGACATCGTGACCAGGCATGGCGGCGCGGGCTCGCAGGCCTCGACTGACCAGTACGTATCTCTGCTCAGTACCTCCATGGATCCGATAGATTCAATCAGGATTGACGAATGAGAGCTGGCGCCACCGCACACTCGGAGGGACGAAAGGGAGGCCTGACAGACATGCACCTCGAAGCGAAGAGCTCTCTACGGGCCCATCCGCTGTCAGCTCAGGCCTTTTTACGCGAAGCTAAGACCGTTGACATTCCATTTCTGCAAGAAATGTGTTACTTGGCGACGTTTCGTTGGAGTGGTAGAACCGATGGCCACGAAAAGATAGCAATATTTGAAGAAGCTAAAGCAGGGGAAGCTATGGAAGCCTACCTTGGTGGGTGGGGGCGTAAAGGAGATTATGGGGTTATTGCTGTTTCTAACGCAACGGGAAGAAGCATTGGCGCCGCATGGTACCGCCGCTATGTCCAACGGTACCCCTACGAACTGACGGTAGCTGTCCAGCAAGAGCACCAGGGCCAGGGTGTCGGCGGCTCGTTGTTGCGCCATTTACTTGATCATGCCAGTCAACATAATCGTCCCGAGATATGCCTCAAAGTCAGAAAAGACAATAATGTTGCCAGAGGGCTATATGAAAAACTAGGGTTTGAACCGGTCTTCGACGAGAAAACTTATGAAATTATGGTTGCTTCAACAAACTGTTCCACCAAGGCCAGAAGTAACTATTAATGGAGCGACGCTGGACGGTCCGGCCTCCGGAGGAACTCCTACGGCACGTGGCGGCCTCACAGCAGGGACCACGGGCGGCCCGACCAGGAAGTCCAGGCAGCTGGACTTGGCAGCGCGACCCCAGATCAAGCCCCGGGTGGGCGCGCTGTCGTACTGAGATAAACCCGGCCCCACGGGGACGTGGGGGCCGGTAGAAAACCCCGAAGGTGCTGGCTAGAGAGCGGCGAGGGCGGGTTCGTGGAACGTCGATGGGCTGTTTCCGGAACGTGGGCTCGGGCGTAGTGGGTAGAGAACGTCGTCGTCGTCGTTCGTTTCGTCGCTCGTGTCGAGATGATCACGAAAGGCCTTGACCTGGGCTTTCGGCTGGCTTGCCGATGCGGTTTCACGGGCTAAGCGCGGGTAGCTCCGCAGCGCCGACGTAGAGCGTGTCCACCTTTGTCCAGTGATGTCCACCTTCAGCGCTGGCAGCACCGTTCGAGCAGCGTGAATAGCCCCGCTGGCCGGTCGGTGAGCATCGCCCCCGGGTCGACCGGAATCGGCAGATCAGGCAGCGTGCCCGTGTGGAGCTGTTGGCGAAGGCGGTTGGCTTCGAGCTCAGGGCTGACGAGCCACGCCATTTCGGCATTACACCAGTCTGTATAACGCCGGCGGTAACCGAAAATATGGTCAGGCCCGAAGCGGGCCCCTTGCCGCTGCGAGGCCTCAGGGTTGTACAACGGACGATGCCTGTAGGGTCCGGAAACTCGATTCGTGGCTCCGAGTGCTCAGTAGCTCACGGCCGTCGCCCGCTTGTTGAGCTTGATGCCGGAGCGGCAAGGCGGAGAAACAACCATGCCCGGTCCCATTATCGACGTGGCCGTCCGAGGCCGATGTGGGGGCGGTCCCAATGCCGCCGAGGGCCGGGGCCCTCCCTTAGGCAGCGCGCTCGTACTCGTGGATGATGCCGCCGAGGACATCGCGGCGCCGGACCGTGCCGGCCCGTCCCGCACCTGAGGACGGTTCGGGCACGTCGAGGTGAAGGCCTCGATGCGGACGGGCTTGGTTGTAATGGCGGACGTAACCGCAGAGGACCGACTCGAGCTGGCGGGCTGACACGACGAGGACGTGGTCCAGGCACTCTTGGCGGACCGTCCGCACCCAACGTTCGGCGAAGGCGTTCGCGCGTGGCGACCGCACCGGCGTGCGGATGGTCTCGATGCCGATCGAGCTGAAGACCGTGTCAAAGGAGGCCACGAACTTCGTGTCGCGGTCTCGTACCAGGAACCGGGAGCGCCTGCCACTGTCTTCGAGCGCGGCGGCGAAATTGCGAGCGACCTGGGTGGCCCACGCGCCGTTCGGGTGGGCGGTCACACCAAGGAGGTGCACGATGCGGCTTTGCACCTCGATCACGAAGAGCGCGTAGTAACGACGGAGCAGCACGCTGTCCACGGTGAAGAAGTCGGTCGCCTAGGATGACCTCGGCTTGAGCGCGGAGGAACTCCGACCAGCTCGGGCCCTGGCGCCCAGCTTCTTCAGCTCGCCCACGATGCGCAGGTAACCCCGCCTTGGGTTCTCCCTCGCCGGGCGGCAGATGAGCTCTACCGTGTCGTCCGCCAAGGGTGGGCGGCCCGGACGCCGGCGGGGGTAGGTCCAGTGCCGCCGGACGAGGCGCCGGTGCCAGTCGAGGACGGTCTGTGGCGTCACGAGGAACGAACGCCACCGCTCACGCGGGACTAAGCCGGCGAGCAGGGCCACTAGAGCTCGGTCGTACCAGCTGAACCGGGGCCGCCCGACATGGCGGCGGAGCACGGCCAGCTGGTGGCGCAAGACGACGATCTCGGCGTCCTTCGATAGGGCGTCCATCTGGTGGGCGCGGAGGAGCACGAGAAGGCGGCGCAGGAGCCGGTACAGGAACCAAACGACCACGGCCGAGCAGCATGACGGAACGCGTCAGAGCTGGTCAAGCCAACATTGGAGTAATTGGACTCTACAGGCTTTAACCGCGGAGGGTCTCTCTAGCCGAGAGTGAAGGCCGGCAGTTTGACCAGCCGCCCACCTTTCAGGGCCGACTCGTGGGCGCACAGCCCGACGCAGGTCCAGTTGGCGGAGCTGCGGGCGTCGGGAAATGGTGGCCGGTCCTCCTGGATGGCCGAGATGAACTCGTGGACCATATGGGGGTGCGAGCCGCCGTGGCCGGCTCCCTGGGTGAAGCTCAGGTGGGTGTGCGCGGCCAGGTCGTAGACGCCTTTCGTCGTAAACCGCCGGATCGGCTTGGGCAGCAGATCGGCGAAATCGGGGGCGGAAACCCGCCGCGGGATCTCCGGTTCGGGACGCTTGGCGGTGTGAAGGACATGACGTTCCCCTTCGATCAGCGCCCACTCGAAGGATTGCTTGGACCCGAAGACATCGATGCTCTCCCTGTACTGGCGCGCCGTGTCGAAAAGAGAACGGTAGATGCGGGCCGTCAGGTCGGAGCCTCGCAGCCGTATGTGGGCCGTCTCGACGGCGAACGGCGACCCGTACTTTGCCGCTAGCTCGTCGCGGATGGTCCCGGACCCGAAGCAGGAAACGTATTCGGCGGCAGCGTCGGTGAGCGCCAGCATCGGGCCGACACAGTGGGTGGCGTACCACATCGGCGGAAGCCCCGGCCAGTAACCGGGCCAACCGTCCATGTCCTGGTGGTGAGTGGCCTGCAGGAACTGCAGCTTGCCGAGCTCGCCGGAACCGTACAACTGCTTGATGTACAGGAACTCCCGGGAATAGACGGTCGTCTCCATCATCATGTACTTGAGCCCCGTGCGGGCCGCCGCCTCGACTATCTTGCGGCACTCCTGTGTTGTCGTAGCCATGGGTACGGTGCAGGCGACATGCTTGCCGGCCCGCAGCGCGGCGACCGACATCCAACCGTGGTCGGGGATCGGTGAATTGATGTGCACCGCGTCCACCTCGGGGTCCGAGAGCACGTCCTCGTACCTCGTGTACCGCCTGCCCACTCTGAAGGCATCACCTATCTCGTCCAGGAGCCTGTGGTCCCGCCGGCAGATGGCATGGAGGCGGGCCTGAGGGTGGCGCTGATAGATGGGGATGAACTCGGCGCCGAAACCGAGCCCGATTATGGCGACATTGACGCGCCCGCCCGTCACGGCAAGGCCTCCGAGGCGGCCAGGCTGCTGCGGAGGAAAGCCACGCCTTTCCGGGCCAGTTCATCGCCGCTGGCGTCGAGCGGCCGCCATAGCGACACCGCCTTGGCTATCTCGCCGATCGAAGGCGTGAAGCTTTCGATCACTATTTGGCCTCCGTAACCGACGTCGCGCAACGCGCTGAAGACGTCGGCCCAGGGCAAGTGCCCGGTCCCCGGCGTCCCCCGGTCGTTGGCGCAGACCTGGAGGTGCAGGAGCCGGTCGCCCGCCGCCCGGATGGCATCCGCCGGCGATTTCTCCTCGATGTTCATGTGGAAAGTGTCGAGGGTGAGGCCGACGTTTGCCCTGCCAACCAGGTCGCAGAGCTCCAACCCCTGCTCCGTGGTGTTGACCATGTCGGTCTCGAAACGATTGAGAGGCTCGATGGCCAGGCTGACGCCGGCGGGGGTGGCGTAGTCGGCCGCCGCTCTCAAGCCTTCCACCGCTCTCTGACGCTCCTCTCGCCGGGCCTCGGCGCTGAGCGGTCGAGCTTTGCCGACGGCCGAGTACATGGGGCCGACCACGTTCTCGGCCCCGACTGCGTGGGCCAGGTCGATGCACTGCTTGATATACGTGAGGGCGGCGTCCCTGACCCGGCCGTTCTCATTTGAGAGGTCCCGGGCCGGGCCGAAAGCCCCGCAGATCGAAAGGCCCATTGCCTTGCCCTGTACCGCGGCACGAAGTCCGTGCGCGCTGACCAGTTCGATCTGCTCGACCGCCACTTCGAGGACCTCGGCCCCGGCCTCCTGGGCTCGGGCCACCAGCGATGGCGCGTCCCCGTCGCTGAACGGGGACAGCCAAATCCAGCTGCTTACCCCGATAGGGTTCATAGCGGGCGATCTCCCTTGCCGGTGGGCCTCGGCCTGGACACCCGGGCTAGCGTCCACGACCCTGGCTTGAACGGGAACGTACCGTACTACGTTCCGGCCGGCGCCGCGACCGGCGGTGGCTAGGGCCTCGCAGCACGCAGCTTTGTCGACAGGGCCGCTACGACCTGAATGGTGCAAAGTCAGGATCTGTGCTCTGAACAGCGGTTCCGCGCATCTGCCAAGATCGTTTGCATGGGCTGCTCGGTTACGTTCTTGCTCGTCCGCCGGCTTTTGACCTCCTGCGGCTCGGCCCTTCACCGGACCAGAAATACGTCGAGATCGCCGTCCTCCGTCACCACCTGGCGGTGCTGCGCCGCCCGGTGGCGCGGCCGTGGTACTCCCCGATCGGCCGCGCTGTGTTGGCCACTCTCGCCCGATTGCTCAGCCGGGAGCGCTGGAGGTTGGCCGAGGCCGGAGCTGGCGCCCGTCTGAGTGGCGCGGCCGAAAGTGTTACAAAAGCCGTAACAGCAATCCGGGTTCGCCATGACGCCAAGTTGGTTGAGACCTGATACCACAACTAGCGCGATCACACGGTGCTCTTGGCCAGGCATAACGCCGCACTGGCAGCCCTGGCAGGAGGTTGCGGACCGCCCGGAGGTGGTCTGAAGCCGACGGAGACTGGGTGAGTGAAGCCAAAGACGACCGTGCCCGGCCTGCCCCCGGGCCCGAGATTTTTCCCTGACCCCGAAATGTAATAAAAAACCCTCTCCGTCCCCGCCGTTAGGCTTTTTGTGATTTACATTTGCCCTGGTCAGAAACGTGTTTAGTAAGGACCCACCGTCGCACCGATATTTATAGGATGGTTAGGACAACACGCATAGCACATGAAAAGCGGCAGGTCGCGGATCGGCACAAGGTGGTCGGTGAGGGCGTTCCTGTCCGCCGCTGGAGCGGCCCTGTAGTTCATCATCGGATAGGCCTCGATTCCGAGGTGGCCCTACGCCTGGGGGGCTGTTTCCTGGGCAGATATGGAGAGGATTGATAATTGCAACCAGTGCCGGCCGCCGTCGTGTGTCGACCAAGCCTGCACCTTCGCCTGGCCGGGAAGGGACGAGAAGATCCATCCGTCGTCCGGGTCGGCGAAGCGCACTTTGAGCGGGGGGCTGCCGGGCCCCTCCGGGCCGGCGGGGGGCACGGGCACCGACGACCAGCTGACGCCATCGTTCGTCGTGCGCAAAAGCCGGAGGCACTGATTGGCCCCGCAGGCGACGGTGCCCAGGGCCCACCCCTCCGATGGCGAGACATAGGTCACCGATACGGGGGAGAAGCGTGACGAGACGACGGCGCCGGCGCCAGCGACCGGGCCGGCCACGGCGACAGAAAGAGGGCCGGCCGCCACTCCCGCGGCGAGCAGGGCGGCGGCGATGAGCAGCTTGGGGGCCGGGGCCAACTTATTTGTCTTCTTCATGCCGTTCCAACCTCCCGGGGGCGCCTTTCGTTGCATCAAGCCACCACGGCCTCGACGGCCTCGATGCGCACTGCTCGGCCGGCGACGACAGCTACGGCCATAATGGCCGCCAGGCCACCGATAATTTGCATGAGGCCGAGCGACTGGTGCAAGAAGACGGCCGCCGCACCCGCCGCCACGACGGGGTTGGCCGCCACGATGACTGAGGACACGGTGACGCCGACGAAGCGGTGCGCCCAGTTCGAGGCCAGATGGGCGCCTCCGGGCCCCAACGTCATTAGCCCTATCCAAAGCCAGTCGGTAGGTGTGCCGACCGTGAAGTGTTGTCCGGAGACCAGGGCGACCGGCACCATGGCCACGGGGGCTACGACCATTACATCACAGCAGGGACCGCAGGCGGCCTGACCAGGAAGTTGAGGCGGATGACCTAAGCAGCTCCGCCCACGACCAAGCCCTGGTAGGACCGCAGTGGCGCTGAGATAAGCTCGGTGGGGATGAAGAGCGGGAACAAAACGGCCATCACGACCGAGTCCGGCTGGTCGTCGGGTTTTACACGGGGTTTACACCAAGTTTTCTACATGCTCCCGGGGACGTAGCTCAGTGGCTAGAGCACCTGCTTTGCACGCAGGGGGTCGTGGGTTCGAGTCCCATCGTCTCCACCAGGACGTCTTCACATTTGAGACGTCACCATCTTCACATTTGGCAGTGACCGTTATGGCGGGAGCGCGGTAGCCACTGGCTGGCGGGGACTGGGCACACCAGGTCAAGCCTGGCTGTGATGGACCTCTCCATGACGTCAGGCCTGTGCCGCCGTCCGAGCCCAAGCACCCCGGTCGGGTGCTGTGGGAGCGGGGCTTAGGGCCCAGTGCCGGCGCTAACCAGCTCGGCCAGGCCCCGCCGTCGGCGCAAGCGCCGGCGGGGCCCAAGACCGGCGGTGGCCCGCCGGGCGTCGTCAGCCTCCCGGGCCCGCATGTGCTGGTCGACGGCGGGCACGTTGAGAGCCGGCTGTACTTGGGGCACGTCGACCTCCCTGTATCATCGACAACTGTAGATGTATCTATCATACTCGATACATTCATCATTATCAATACGAGTTTGTAGGGAGGTCGAACCGGGGGCTTACCGCCACCCAGCCGAGCACGTGCTCTCCCCCGTAGATACGAGCAACGGCGGCCGGGTGCGCTAGCGCAGCTCGCCAATGTCGGTCACGGCCGCGCCTGGGACATCAGTTGGCGCCGGCCCTCGTCCCCGGCCGATCGCCTTCTGCGAGCCTCGCGGGCTTTTTCGCCTGCACTATGGCCGCGTGCATGCCGTCGGAAAACTCGTGGGTGAACCGCACCGAGATCTCCTCAAAGCCGGCCGCTTG
>Ga0182014_10005798_pt1 | contig 13596 bp, 10 predicted proteins | sample 612S2DmetaG_FD_120489 | JGI IMG/M metagenome (GOLD analysis project Ga0182014, IMG submission 120489) | Permafrost microbial communities from Stordalen Mire, Sweden - 612S2D metaG | ecosystem: Environmental > Terrestrial > Soil > Wetlands > Permafrost | place: Sweden: Stordalen | collected... | reverse complement strand
TGCTCGGATCGTGAGGGATCTGGAGTGAAGTTCTCAGAGGTGGCACGACGACTCACTGGAATCTCCTGTCCGATCTTCGGCGTGAACTGGGACCCAGGAGTTGCGAAGGTCGCCTCAGCGCGACAGGTCCTCACCTACTTAGAGGATCGACGAGTGCTCTACGCACCGTGGGAGGTGGAGATTCCCGAACACTGCGTGGATTCGATTTTGGAGATACGGCATTTCTTGACGGACCAACTCGGCCATCTCGATGGCCACGACGAAGAGATAGCCCCCCACTTGCGGGCGATGAGGGCGGCATGCCGAAACTTCCTCTCTTCCACCGACGGCCTTCGAGACGGTCCGATGAGACTGCAGCCATGGATGCCGGGGACACCGGGGTGGATGTTTAATGATGCGCTCGGAGAGCTGCGTGCTGTCTTCGGGATCCACATCGCGCAACTTTCGGCCAAGTTTGGCATCGACATAGAGGACGAGCTGGCAGTTATCCTCCCAGCCGAGGTGAACGACGCTGAAGACGCGTCGGAGGACCCCGGATGGCATCGTTTTAGGAGACACTGACCCAGTCAGAACCGTTCACGACACCTTGTGTCGTACGATCTCTTCATGGATCAGCATTCTCACCAGCCTTCAACTGACGACAGAGCGGTCGCCTGATGGCTCGTCAGCCTCAGAACGGCGATCCGCTCGGCTTCGAGGACACCCTCTGGAAGGCAGCGGACAAGCTCCGAGGGTCCATGGACTCCAGCGAGTACAAACACGTAGTCCTGGGGCTCGTCTTTCTCAAGTACGTCGATGATGCATTCGGCGAGCGCCGAGCACAGCTCGCTGCCGACCTCGAAGCTGACGGCATTGCTGGTGACCAGGCCGAGGAGCTGCTGGAGTCCCGAGACGAGTACACGGCTGAAGGGGTCTTCTGGGTGCCACCGGAGGCTCGTTGGGAACATCTCCAGGCCAATGCAAAACAACCTGACATCGGGAAGATCGTCGACGCCGCTATGGATGCCGTTGAAGCTGAGAACCCCACCCTGCGAGGGGTTCTCCCCAAGAACTTTGCTCGGCCCAGTCTCGACGTCCGACGTCTCGGCGAACTGGTTGATCTGATAGCTGGACTTGGGCTCGGCTCTGCCGAGCACCGGGAGAAGGATCTCCTCGGCAGGGTATACGAGTACTTCATCGGCAAGTTCGCATCCCAAGAGGGGAAGGGCGGCGGCGAGTTCTACACGCCTCGGAGCGTCGTCAAGCTCCTCGTCGAAATGATCGAGCCGTACAAGGGCAGGGTCTATGACCCTTGTTGTGGTTCCGGAGGCATGTTCGTCCAGTCTGAGAACTTCGTCGAGGCGCACGGAGGTCAGCGGAACGACCTCGCTGTCTACGGACAGGAGCTAAACGACACAACTTGGCGGCTTGCGAATATGAACCTTGCGATTCGCGGCATCGAGGCTGACCTCGGACCAATGTGGGGCGACACTTTTCACGCAGACCGCCACCCAGACCTTAGGGCTGATTTTATCCTTGCCAATCCGCCTTTCAATGTTTCCGACTGGGGCGGAGAACAACTGCGGGATGATCCTCGTTGGCGTTTTGGGGTGCCACCGGCAGGCAATGCGAACTATGCATGGCTGCAGCACATCGCATCAAAACTGGCCCCGCAAGGCGTCGCCGGTGTTGTCCTTGCTAACGGCTCGTTATCCTCGCAGCAGTCTGGGGAAGGAGCAATCCGTCAGAGGATGGTCACTGATGACCTTGTCGAGTGCATTGTTGCGTTGCCCGGTCAGCTCTTTTACACAACACCGATCCCTGTGGCACTTTGGTTCCTCAATCGTGACAAGACATCCGGTGGTTCACGGGGATGGCGAGACCGTAAGGGAAACGTGCTCTTTGTTGATGCACGCCAACTGGGAACCATGGTTGATCGCACACACCGAGAATTGTCTGACGACGATCTGGCAAAGATAGCTCGCACTTACCATGCATGGCGAGGCGAAGCCGATGTGGTCGCCTACGCCGATATATCGGGATTCTGTGCATCAACGACCATTGAGCAGATTGCCGAGCATCGCTACATCCTCAGTCCAGGTCGGTATGTCGGGTCCGAAGAGGCCGGAGATGAGAGTGAACCGCTGCAGGAACGCATCGAACGATTGACAACGGAACTCTTGGTTGCGTTCGATGAAGGTATTCGGCTCCAAAGTTCAGTTCGCACAGTGTTGGGACTCATCGATGAATCAAGATGAAGGGTTCGTAAGACTGTCAGAACTTGCTGTCGAAAAGGGTCTCGTCGGCGGACCCTTCGGATCGTCACTTGGCAACAAGGACTATGTATCTTCTGGAATCCCAGTTATCCGAGGAAAGAATCTCGGAGGACCTGGACGCTTCAACCCCTCCGATTTTGTATATGTGACGCCGGACAAGGTGGACCGAGAACTGGCGAGAAACACAGCAAAACCGGGTGACGTTGTATTTACACAACGGGGAACGTTGGGCCAAGTGGGGTTGGTTCCAGAAACTCCTTACGACACGTACGTCATTAGCCAGAGCCAGATGCGTCTGCGAGTCGATCCACGAAGAGCTGATGCACGATACATCTACTATTGTTTTCGCGATCCGAAGATGCTGCAACGAATTCAGAGTCGGGCAATCGTCACCGGCGTTCCCCACATCAATCTAGGAATCCTTGGGGATATCCCGATATCCAATCGCCCCCTTCGGGATCAACAGGCAATCGCCGATGCGCTAAGCGCCTTGGATGACAAACTGGATGCCGATAGGACTTCCATTCGCCTCGCAGATGAACTTCTCACAGCAGTATTTCAACAACTGGCTGCTCCGGCCCTCACCAACTTGATCGAAGATGATCCCCTACCAAGCGGCTGGAGACGTGATCGCTTGGAATCAGTCTTGGGTGTCCTAGAGACGGGACAACGGCCACAGGGCGGAGTGGCGATGTATAAGACCGGCATTCCAAGTCTCGGGGCAGAGAGCATCGTTGGTTTAGCCCGCTACGACTACTCCAAGGTCAAGTTCGTTCCTATCGAATTCTTTGAAGGAATGAAGCGTGGAATCATCGAAGACCGCGACGTGCTTTTGTACAAGGACGGAGGACGACCGGGTGAATTTGAGCCACATGTTTCGCTGCTAGGCGATGGATTCCCCTTCCCGACGTTCTGCATAAATGAACATGTGTATCGCCTTCGAGCGTGTGAGCCGATGTCTCAAGAATTCTTGTACTACTGGCTTTCAAGTGAACCCATCCTCGACGAGATGCGTCGTCGGGGCACGGGTGTTGCGATTCCGGGACTCAACTCCACCGCAGTGAAGGACTTGCCTATCGACATTCCGCCGAAGGCGATTCTTGACGAGTTCACCGCTTTGGCGCAGCCAATTGTTTCCTTTGCACTGGCAACAGCTAGAGAATCGCGGCTCTTGACACTGTTGCGCGACACACTCCTTCCAGAACTCCTATCTGGCGAACTCTGCATTCATGAGATGGAATCGGCAGCGGAGAAAGCGGTATGAGAGCCTTCATTGCCGAGTCCGGGGTAGAAGAAGTATGTCTGGACTACTTTGCCGACCTTCGATGGGCTGTTCTGTACGGTCCGGACATCGCCCCTGACGAAGATCATGCGGAGCGTGCCAGCTATCGAGACGTCCTCCTGGAGGATCGTCTCCGATCAGCCATCAGCGGCTTGAATCCTTTGCTTTCATCCTCTGTCATCGATGAGGTAGTCGCCACAGTTCGCCGGCCCGAGAGTGCAGACGTGCTTGCCGAGAATTGGCGGATCTACAAACTTCTGACCACGGGAGTCCCAATCGAGCGGCGGGACGATAGAGGTGAACCCCGCCATGACATTGCCTGGCTAGTGGACTTCGATCACCCGGAACGGAACGAGTTTCTTGCTGTTAACCAATACACAGTTGAGGGCGATCAGAGCACGCGGCGTCCTGACATCGTGCTGTTCGTCAATGGTCTTCCCCTGGGCTTACTTGAACTGAAGGTTCCCGGCGAAGAGAGGGCAACTCTTCGGGGTGCCTACGACCAGCTCCGCACGTACGCAGCCGAGATTCCAGCTCTCCTCGCTTACAACGCTGTGTGCGTCATTTCGACCGGCACGCAGGCTCGGATGGGACCTCTCTCTGGAAGGTTTGAGCACTACGCCCCTTGGAAAACAATTGACGGTAGGAGGCTTGCCGCACTTGGCACTCCTGAAATGGAGGTTCTCGTGCGGGGGGTATTCGAACCAGCCCGATTCTTGGACCTCGTTCGAAACTTCATCAGTTTCTCAGACGAACGAAGTGGTGTTATCAAGCGTCTCGCCAAGTACCACCAATTCCACGCAGTCAACAAGGCTGTGGACACGACCCTCTTGGCGATGGAGCGGGGAGACGGTCGAGCTGGCGTCGTCTGGCACACACAAGGAAGCGGCAAGAGCCTGGAGATGCTCTTCTATGTCGGCAAAATAGTGCGGCATCCTGGGATGGCGAACCCGACCGTCGTCATGCTGACAGATCGGAACGATCTCGACGATCAGCTTTTCGACGAGGTCTTCGCTCCGGCTCGGACTCTGCCGGAGACTCCCGTGCAAGCGGAGTCACGTGAGCATTTGCGAGAACTGCTACGGACAAAAGCATCAGGCGGCATCGTCTTCTCCACGATGCAGAAATTCGGCCTTACCAAGGAAGATCGGGACGCAAACCGAAACTTTCCCGTCCTCTCCGATCGTCGGAACATTGTTGTAGTTGCCGACGAAGCACACCGAACGCAGTACGACCTCATTGATGGGCTTGCTCGCAATCTTCGAGACGCGCTCCCCCATGCAGCCTTCATGGGCTTCACTGGGACTCCAATCGAGACCGCTGATAAGGACACGCGAGCCATCTTCGGTGAGTACGTAGATGTCTACGACCTCACTCAGGCCGTCGAGGATCAGGCAACGGTCAGGGTCTTTTACGAAGCCCGCCTTGCCCGAGTCGAGCTTCCAGACGAAGTTCGCGCGAGACTCGATCAAGAGTTCGATGAGGTCACGGAATTTACTGAAGTGGACACCCGAGATCGGCTCAAGAACCGATGGGCTCGCGTCGAAGCGATCGTTGGAGCTGACAAACGTATTGCTGAGGTCGCCCAAGACATCGTGGATCACTGGGAGAAGCGTCGCTCCGCCGAGATCGGCAAAGGGCTGATTGTCTGCATGAGCCGCCGAATCTGCGTAAGCCTTTACGACGAGATCGTCAAGCTCCGCCCCGAGTGGCATTCCGACGACGATGCAAGCGGCAAAATCAAGGTCGTCATCACGGGATCGGCGTCCGACGGTCCCGAGATGAATCGCCACGTCCGGAGTAAGGATCGCCTCCGGGCGCTCAAGGAACGAGCCAAGGACCCCGACGACTCGTTGGAACTTGTCATAGTGCGTGACATGTGGCTAACAGGCTTTGATTCGCCATCACTCCACACGATGTACGTAGATAAGCCGATGCGGGGTGCCGGGCTTATGCAGGCTATCGCTCGCGTGAATAGAACCTTCCTTGACAAGCCGGGCGGTCTGGTCGTGGATTACATCGGAATCGCCGAAAGTCTGAGGGCAGCTCTCGCCGACTACACCGACCGCGACCGAGCGCGACAAGAGGTTGGTGCGCCCATTGATGAGGCACTCGCATTGCTTCAAGAAAATCATGAAGTCTGTTGCGAACTACTGTACGGCTGTCCGTGGCGAGAAGCACTGGACTCGGGCAGCGATCGAGCCAGGATCGAAGCGATCATGGCCGCACTAGAGCACTTGCTCGGCGGCGAGGAAATGGACCTGCCGGATCGCTTCCTCCAGCATGTTCGAGTGGCGTCCCAGAGCTTCACACTCGTCGTTTCATCTCCTGAAGCGATGCAGTATCGGAACGATCTTGCGTTCTTCCAGGCCGTTGCCGTCGAATTAAGAAGGGCAAGGGCAGAGGATCGGCCCGGTACTGACGACGACGTGGAACTTGAGACGGCAATTCGACAGGTCGTCTCTGACGCCGTGACAGCGGCTGGCGTCATCGATATTTATGCGGCCTCCGGGATTGGAAGGCCCGATCTGAGCATCATCGACGATGAGTTCGCCATGCGCCTTACGACGAACCCGCACCCAAACGTGCAGATTGAGCTTCTGCGGCGACTGCTGGCTTCAGAAGTTCATTCGATGTCAAGGCGCAACGTTGTCGCGGAGCGCAAGTTCTCCGAAATGTTGGAACGAGCAATGAAGTCCTACAACAATCGATCGCTAACAGCCGCCGAGGTCATCGCAGAGCTAGTGGAGCTAGCGAAAGAAATGAAGACCGAACACGGTCGCGGTTCGACGCTCGGTCTCCGGGATGATGAACTCGCCTTCTACGATGCAGTCTGTCAGAACGATTCGGCAGTGATGGAGCTAGGCGACGAGGTGCTCAAGCGCATTGCCCAGGAGCTAGTCGATGTAGTGCGCGCGAACGCCACGGTGGACTGGGACAAGAAGGAGCAAGTGCGAGCGAGCCTTCGTCGGCACATCCGTCGTCTACTCACGAAATACAAATACCCTCCTGACAAACAAGAGGCGGCAGTCCAGCTCGTCATGCAGCAGGCCGAGATTCTTGCAGCGGGTGTGGTGAGATGACCGAGACCACTAATCCACTTCTGGTCCCGCTGACTCCGGATCAGAAGCAACTCGTCGAGATTCTCGCCTCAACTTACAAACAACAGCGATCATGGCCGCCGTGGCAATTCATCGAGCAAACGATGGACAACAACGGGATTGCTGATGTGGCGAGCGTCCTCGCTACGTTCCCGAGGGTTGGAAACAAGAACTATGTGTATGGGCTCTCATACGGACTCACTTGGACCCAGGGGAACCCTGGAGCAGCCCTCCAGCCCAACGATCCGATCGGCCTTACTGTCGCTGGCCTCTATCGTGCCGGAGCAGCAGAGTATGCGGACTTGTTTCTGCGCGTTCTAGCGATGTCGTGTGAGAAGCTCCGTACTTTCGTTCCGAATCCTCAACAGGCAGTCGCTCTAGAGCTGACCAGCACTGAGGTCTACGAGGCATTGAGCGTTGAACAAAAGGCACTCCTTGCTCCTCAGGAGCTGTATGCCTTACTGGAGCACGAGCCGGCGATGTGGAGTGGCGGGCGAGGGATGACCGCAGAGGGCGACTGGAGATGGGAAGTAACTCGACCTATTCGTCGATACGAGATGGTTCGTACGATTGATGACTACATTGAGGCGATAACAGCTCTGATGGAGGAGCACGCTCAGCAGGTTTCTCAAACGATTCCGTTTGCTATTCCGGATGTGCTCGGAAGTCGGATTGCTGGTGTCAATAGCTATCTTGCTGAAACCGATCAGGTACAACTACAGCCAGAAATCCCACTCCTGGGTTCTGGAATCGACTTCGAATTATGGGAGCATGTCCGCCCGCTTGTTGAGGCGGGGCGATGGGAACAGGTTGCACGAGAGGCGGCGACCTTTGTGGAAACACAAGCACGCCTTTGGACCGGCAGCCAGCTCGATGGGCTCGAACTCATGAGCCAACTCCTGAAGCCAAAGAAGACACTGGGAGATGAAGAAACCGATCGGAAGAGAGAGGTCAACGAAGCTGAGGGTTGGCATCTCTTGGCTTTGGGGTTTTTCAAGGCCGTACGCAACCACGTCGTACACAACACCGTCGGAACGGAGGAACAGCTTCAATACGGACTAGGAACCCTCGGTACAGCCAGCCTGCTCGTCCGCCGGATACGGACCGTCGTTGAAACTAAGAGTGGGGACGCCGACCAGTCGGACATTACCGCCTCCTAGCAGTCCGCTTCACTTGGTCTTTCGTACACTTATTGGATGCAGTCGCCGACCAACCCTAAACACAGAAATCCATGACCTTCACGCCACCAACAGATGACGAACTAAGGGCCCTTGGAGCGCGAATCGATGGCGCTGCGGTCAGCGCCAAAGACGTCTACGAAGTCACGACGAAGATGGGCGTTACGGAAGACGAGCGAAACGGCGTGGTGGGGCTCGTGACCATGCCATTCCAGTACGGGACGAACCGTGACCCTAAAGGCAGCTCCTCATACTTCACGAAGATGTTCGGATACGCGGATGGAAGTCAGTACCCGCCACTACTAATGGATGTCCCTGACGACTTGTGGGACTTATGGGACCGCTTGGCCGGGATTGTCGCCGAGCCACTGGCACGTGCCAGGTTTCACGACCTCTGCTTCTGCGGTCGAAAGGGAAATGTTGGAGACCACGCTCAAGCGGCAGCATCCGGATATCTGCAAGCTGCCGCAGGCTTGGGAACGTCGGTGGATGTGCAGCGGAGTGCCGTGATCGCCCTGCGGCAAGTCGAGTACTTGCGCCGTGCGAGAGCGCTCGGACGGCTCACGCGACGGACCGACGTGTCGGATGATGCTGCGACCGCGATCGTCGCTGCAATCAAGTCGGTCAGCGATGCGGAGCCATTCGATGTGGGCAGAGCCATCGTTATCGCTGACGCTGCCGTTGACGAGGAACTAGCGGATTCGTCGATCGACGACCTTCTTACCCGATTGGTAGCGGAGACGCGAGACATTTTCTTCATGGAGCGTGTAGTTCGACTCCAGCTCCGCAGAGCATCCGATGACCAGCGAGAAGCTCTGCAGCGCAAGCTCGTCGAAGCCTGGATCGACGAAGCTAATCGATCCGACGCGTCCCGCAGAGTGTGGAATCTCACGACGGCTGGTGCGCTCGCTCGCGATTTTGGACTTGCTGATCTCCAATCCACGATTGCCAGGAAGTTGCAGGAGACGGAACTTGCAGACCACGGTCTTGTGCAGCGGAGAGTTACGGTTCCCGTTGACGCTGCGCAGGCCGAAGCCTACGTACAGAGATTCGTGGACTTGCCGTCGTGGGAAGACGCGCTTACAGCTCTTCTGGTGGGAACTCCGCCGACGGGTGATGTCGCTATGAATCGAATCGCGGCAGAAGCGATGGTAACACAGGCTCCACTCGCGTCATCTTTACCACAGGTACTACTGGGTGGCGATGGGTTGCCGAGGATCACGGTAAGCACCGAGGAGGAAAAACGCGAGTGGAGGCTGACGCGCTGCGAGAAGTCGCATCTTCAAGTCCTCGGATCGTTCACCGACGAGATTCTTCGTCGCATTGGGGTGAAGTGGGCACCGATCCCCGAGGATGAGTTCACGGCGTTCTTCAGTGCTGAAGCCCACACCTCGACGGCAGCAAGCGCAGCGCTGGCCCGTGCGTTCAATCACTACTTCAACGCCGATTTCGAAGCTGCCGCTTACATCGCCGCTCCACAAATTGAGCGGATCGTGCGCGAAGCTGTCCTTGCGGTGGACGAGCCTGCATACCGACTGCAGCGTGGCAACACGCCAGGGCAATACGCTGGTTTGGGCGCACTTCTGCCCGTCCTGCTCACGGCGGGAGTCAGTGAGTCCTGGATTCGGTTCATCCAGACGGCGCTCTGCGCACCGATCGGAATGAACTATCGCAACGAACTTCTTCACGGATTCGTTGATGCAGTTTATTCGGGCAACGCAGCGCTGATTTTGTTGGCCGGGCTATATCTCTCGCGCGGCATATCTCTCACGGTGACCGCTCCGGGTGTGACGAGAGAGGACGAGTAGCGCCCACCTGCCTCGAACGAAATGGTCCACTAAGTAGCCACCGCAACTCGTTCTCACTAACGAAGGCTTTCGACACTCACCCGCCAAACACACAGTCGAAGAGTCTTTGACCGACAGGAAGGGCGGCTCACGCCGCCTGCTCCTGTTCGACCTCGAAGGACTGCAGCACGGATGCTGCAGCCTTCTGGATGCGCTCGCTCGATCCTTTGATCCCGGCGATGGCCTGTTGGCCACCTCCGGCCCAGCCCGCGACGTACCCGAAGGTTTAGTCGCTCGCGTCGAGACTGAGTGCCTGGCAAATCACGTAGGCCGTGGACTCAGCCTCCAGTTCAGCGAGTGCTCGGTTGTCAAACTGCTCGTGGAGCAGTGCGTGGCTGATTTCGTGCGCCAGCGTCTTCACTCGCTGTGCGGGTGAGTTGGTGATCTCTACCCGAATGCGGTGCAGCTCATGAGTGCAGTCGCCGTTGACGCTGCCGGGAAGTTCTGCATCCTCAACCGTAAAGCCGATCGAGGTTGCAAACTCGATGAGGCGGGCGAAGATTCCAGCAGGATCGTCGCCTGAGAGCTTGTGACAGACAGTCAATACCGAATGCCATTCGAGGGAACATTCAATGACCGCGAGGACCAGTCTCCAAGTTTAATTGGGCACAGCTTGGTCCCGACGTTTCTATTTGCTCAAACCTATTGAGCGCAAGAATTTACGCGTCAAACCATTGGTCTTGGCGTACACCTTGCGCCGGGCGTAACGCCTTCCAAATGACGATGGCCCCTTCTCAGCCGCTTCGAGATTTCCTAAATCGCGAGCTGCTCGGTACAACTGTGACCGAGCACTCTTCTTCCTTACCATTGCCACCTCCCCTAAGCACACGTAGAGACGTCACTCAGTGTAAGCAAGAAATTGCGGGGCTCCTTCTTGTTTCAGGGACTCTATAAAAGAAGGGCAGGGCTACCGATCAATCTCCACCGCAATCCATGGACTGCGCCGCTATCGGTATGCGATGCTGAACTCACCATGCCCATCAAACGAATGTCCATCAGGCGGTCCGACACCTGCTCCGTGTGCGGTGTCGAATTACTGGCTGGCACGACCGCGTGGTGGGATGGTGCTGCACATGCCGTGACATGCGTGACGTGTCACGACGCTTCAGTCGCGCTAACGCCCGTCGACGTCGCGCCACCACAGCCTGACTCTGAACATCCCGCGCCAGGGACTCCTCACGTGCAAACTGGCGTCGCGGGCCAGTCAGCACTAGAGGAGTACCGGCGGCGTCACGAGAAGCGCGAAGCTCGGATCGACGCAAAGTTCGGCCGCCTCGCCGGAGTCGTAAAGTTCCTTACTGATGATCCACAGTCGATCACGGCCTGGAGAAAAGGCTCCGTCGGCGAACGCAAACTCGCGGCCAGCCTTCAAGAGAATCTTGGCGATCGCGCCGTACTGCTACACGACAGGTCAGTCCCGAGAACAAAGGGGAATATCGACCAAATCGTTGTGGCTGCCTCGGGCGTCTGGGTTGTTGACGCCAAGAACTACTCCGGCCTCATCCAACAACGCGATGTCGGCGGTTTCTTCAAAGTCGACCTGCGCCTCTACGTCGGTGGGCGCGACCGCTCGAAGGTCCTCGACGGGCTGGACTGGCAAGTCAAGGCCGTGATCAAAGCGCTCGACGGAAAATCAGTTCCAGTGTCGAGTGCCGTTTGTTTCACAGACGCTGAGTGGGGATGGTTTGCTAAACCGTTCACGATGCGAGGGGTCTTTGTCTCTGGACCTAACGCGCTCGCCCGGAAGATCGCCGAGCCTGGGCCCCTTACCATTGACCTCATCCAAAAGGTCGCCGTTCACCTGTCAGAAGCGCTTCCCCCAAAGACGTAGGTTCCGAACAACTGGTCGCCAAAATGCCACTTAATCGGTCCCGTTCCTGCTTCGGGCCCCGAAAGACCCGGACCTGTCAAGATGGAATTTCATCGACCGGTCAGAAGGCACGTTCGTCACAAAGACAGCAATAGCTCCAGTCCCAGCCGAGAGTTCGCGACTGCCTGAGATAGTTCTTTGCGGCGGCTCCGTACTCGCCATCCTGGTAAGGAACAAAATGCCGCCCGATGCACACAACTCCAATCGGACCAGCCCCAGCCGTCTTGAGAAGAGCAGTGGCGCTCTGAACTCTCGAACCTGTTGTGAAGGTGTCATCAATAATGAGCAGAGGCGCACCAGGTTCGACTTGATCCAGCAGATTGAAACGCTCGATCGAGAAGTCGCGGTCCCTGCTTTCGGGGAAGTCGGGATTAGCTTCGAGAAGCAGATGGAACCGGTCTCTCGATATTCCGATTCGTTCTCCGACCATCCTGGCAAGTGGATGATCCATCCTGCCCTTGGTGCTTGGAATCGTAGTCACCACTGGAAAACTGGCCACGCCCGCACGTTTTGCAATGCACGTCTCATGAGCCTTGAGCCAGCGCCAGAGCACTGCCGATAGTCCATCCTCCGTCTTGACTCTACCGGGAAACTGTGAGTCCGTCTTGTAGTACCTCAACTCCTGATCGAGTTGATCGCCCTTGACTGCTAGTGATACGAAACCGATGGCGTCTGCCGTAAGTCGCAAATCGCTTTCCGCCCTATGGCAGGACCAGCATCGCGGAAAAGTTCCCGTCATCGACGTGTGACACATTGGGCATACGCCAGGTCCATTCGCAAGGACGGGTAGCAGGTAGTTTGCGTATGGATCGCTCAACTCGTAGATAGTTGTCACTGGTGTAGTTACGAGTCGATGAGCTGATCTGATCGCGAATTTATCCGATCAAGAATCGCAATGATCTCCTCAATAGAAGACACAAAATAAGCGCCGGGGCGCTCGCCAATGTTGCGAGCCCAATCATGTTGCCGCAGTTGATCCATCAACAGCACTGGTCGCCCATGCTGCAACGCGAGGCGGGCTTGCATACGTGCCCCGCTTTTCGCACCCGCTTCTATCACGACCGTGGCGGACGCAAAGCCACTCATTACCGCATTGCGCATCGGGAACGAGATCTTCGAAGGCGGTGAATCCGGCAGAAATTGCGACAACACCATTCCAAGTTCTGCGATTTGACCTTGAAGCACCCTATTCTCCTTTGGATAGGAGATTCTGAGACCGGTGCCAATGACGGCGACGGTACGCCCACCTGCCCGCAAGGCACCGAGATGAGCTGCGGTATCAATGCCAGCAGCCAGTCCACTGATCACAGTCACATCGCGAAAAGCCAATTCCTCGGCAAGCCAACTTGCGCATTGGATTCCTTCTGGGCTGGGATGACGTGTCCCAACAACAGCCACACCACGCCAGTCTGAGCTGGACTGCTTTCCCCTCCATGTGATGAACGGAGGGCGCTGATGAATCGACAGAAGTTGTGACGGATACTCATCATCAAGAAGGGTCGCGAAATGGATCCCTTCTGCTTCCCACTGACGAAGCAGCGTCGCAGCAGATTCCAGTCTGCCCTCCTGGTCGTCAGTTCCCTCAAATAAGTGCTGTTGCCCTATCTGAGGCTCAGAAAGGAGGGCGGAGGCGCTGCCGCGTTCCTCGACCATACCGGCGATCTCGGACCATCTAAGAGAAGAGCCCTGAAGTAGGGCAAGAAGGGCAACTTTTTCGTCCATATGCTTGTCCCCAATAGTAGTTCTCATACGAACAGATGTTCGCCAATGAGTGTGACATAACTACTGACTCAAACTACCCTTCAGTTGAGTTCATCACCCGACACTCAATGTCCCGCCCGCATCAAGGACTGTGCGAAAGCAGACTGCGATGCGGAATCCATCGTTAGTGTCAGTCTCAGGCACTTGACAATCACCATTCTTCCTGGTAGAAATTTCAGGTATATCTACCAGGAAGGTTTTTCAATGAGGATATTGAGCACTGATGTTGAAGTGATTGACGCCACTCGGATCCGAGTGGTCAGCGTTATTGACATATCTGAACCAGACGAGTCAATTCGAGA
>Ga0182014_10005796_pt1 | contig 13600 bp, 13 predicted proteins | sample 612S2DmetaG_FD_120489 | JGI IMG/M metagenome (GOLD analysis project Ga0182014, IMG submission 120489) | Permafrost microbial communities from Stordalen Mire, Sweden - 612S2D metaG | ecosystem: Environmental > Terrestrial > Soil > Wetlands > Permafrost | place: Sweden: Stordalen | collected... | reverse complement strand
GGGAATCCCCGCGGCCTAAAGCGAAAGATGAGCAATTACAATCTCAGAGACCGCACCATCCCCTGTGACTTCCGTCGGCAACCGATAATCAACGTGGTTTCTGCTAAGTGAACCGTATTGAGGCTAGGCCTGAGGTCAAGAACATGTCTTCTCAATCCCAGCCCAGTTCTTTAAGGCGGCCCTCATCGATGCCGAAATGATGGGCGATCTCGTGGAGGAGGGTTGTTGTGACCTCATCGCGCAAATCATCGTAATCCGCGCAATCCTCCAGCAGCGGACCCCGGTAAATCGTGATTCGAGGGGGAAGTTCCCCGGATCCCGGGAGGCCATCCGTGATTGGATGCCCTGAGTAAAGTCCGTAGAGCGTTTCGTCCTCAGGGATGCCCAGCGCGTCCAAAAGTTTATCCGGAGCCCAGTCCTCAATGACCACGGGCACACCTTTCAGGTAGGGGCGGAATTCCTCTGGAACTTGGTCCAGCGCCTCGTCCACGAGCCTTCGAAAGGCAGAATCGGAGAGATGCATGGCGCGATCTTACTCTCATTCCATCTTCGGCCTTCCGGTTGTGGCCACAACGCCGGTCCAGATCTGAGCAGCCGTCTCGCCTGGCAGCGGCCGAGCCGGCTTGTCATCATCACCATTGGGAGCCGGTTCCGATTTTTGGCACGCCATCACCATTGGGAGTCGAGCCTCCTTTGCCTCATTCGTCCAGTTCCTGAGTCGCCAAGGAACTGGCCGGGCTCGCGATGATCGTTTCAGCGTTCCCGAAGGCCCAAGTAGCGGCAGGCAGGGAAGCATGATGGTCGATCGATCCGGAGCAAGCTCGCTCGAACAACCTACGTGCCCATGACCCTACGGATGGTCAGGTCGTGAATGAACGCACGCCTGCCACAAGGACACCATGAAGCGCGCAAGGAGGCTTCACTACGGTGCCTGCAGCACAAGCCATGAAGAGCGCCGTAAACTCTCAAATTGAATAGGTGCCCCATCCAAGTTGAAGGAGGATGGAGTGTTTGCGGGACTTTCATAAATACAAGTAGGTTGAAATACAGCAATTTACATCATGGCCCGAATCCTGCTCTGGCTCAAGGAAGGCTTGTATCGCCTTTTCGTGAATTACAACAATCGTCTTGGGTTTTCCCACCCTGGTAATCCACTTCATGAGGATATTTTATGACTACGAAATCCCACAACGCCAAGAAACCCAAACTGGCCGGTCATCATTTGGGCAACTCAAACAACCAGATACCCTCCATCTTGGCCAGTTCCGATTCATCGGTCAGCAATGGTGGCGAAGGATCCACACCCGAAAAACACAAAATGAGTTTTGCCCAACATCAGCACGAGCTACAAATTGAACGCACTGCCAGCCCCCTTCCCCTCCAGGATGCACCCACGCATCACCTAAAGTCTGATGCCCAGCAGCATCAGCAGAAATCCAACTCACACAAGTAGCAAGCGTCAATGCGGCTCACCGAAGCGACTTGTAAACAGTTGCCTGGGCCCATTGAGTTCGCCCAGTAACTCCGGCAGACCCATCCCGGGGATGGCGATGCCGGAACTGGGTTCAATCCCCGCGGTCACGAAGGGCTCCGGGGGCAGGGAAACGGAGCCCGGCCGGGAAGGGGCGCACGGGATTGGCGGCAGGCCGCTGTTCGTGGGCTGGTCCGCTTCTTGGCCCAGGGTCGGAAAACCTTTGAAATAAGCCAGGATCAAAGTCTGCCTGGCCCGGGATTGGACCATTTGGGCCGCTGGCAATGCACGCACGCCCGGGTGAAGTCGTCGCGGATGGTTTCGTCATGGGTGAAGGGCTTGCCGCAGTGGGGACACGGGAAGGCGGAAAGCGACAGGGAGGCCCAGAGGGTGGTGCCGGTGAACAGCGCGAACCCGGCCAGGACCGGCTTGGCCGAGTGCCGGGTTCTTGCGGGCAGGAAGCTCAGGCCGAGCAGGATCAGCCCGCCCAGGGCGACCCAGACCAGGCGCATGCGTCGTTGTCGGTAATTCTGCCAGGCATCATGGGGTTGCGGCATTCGGGACCTTGGGGCGGGGGGCGGTGGATGATCAGGGCGCAGGGCCTGATCCAGGGTACCAGGGATGCGGGTTGCGCCGGCATCGTTCTAGCACCGTTGGATCCGTTCGGAACGCAACGGCCATTCCGGGCACAAGCAACCTTAGCGGAGCGAGCTCCGCAACGGTTGCTAGCACCGTTGGATCCGTTCGGAACGCAACGGCCATTCCGGGCACAAGCAACCTTAGCGGAGCGAGCTCCGCAAGGTTGCTAGCACCGTTGGATCCGTTCGGAATGCAACGGCCATTCCGGGCACAAGCAACCTTAGCGGAGCGAGCTCCGCAACGGTTGCTAGACTGGGTGGATGAACCCCTCGACCCTCCGCGCTGTCATGTCCGCCCTCCTGACTCCCGGGAGCGGATGCCCCTGGGACCTGAAGCAGTCCCACCAGTCCCTGGCCCGCTACCTGCGGGAGGAGGCGGCGGAGGTGCTGGACGCCCTGGCCGAGCATGTGCCCGGGGACGCGGAAACCGAGCGCCACCTGTGCGAGGAACTGGGCGACCTGTGGCTGCAGGTGGCTTTCCACGCCCAGCTTGCCCAGGACCGGGGGGCCTGGGACCTGCACGAGGTGGAGGCCATGGTGGTGGAGAAGCTGGTGCGCCGCCATCCCCATGTGTTCGGAGAGGTGGAGGTGGATGGCGCCGAGGCGGTGCTGGTGAACTGGGCGGCCATCAAGCAGGATGAGAAGGCCGGGCGGGGCGACGTCCAGGAGCCGCGGCTGCTGGAGGGGATTCCGGCCAGCCTGTCGCCCCTGGATACCGCCCTGGAGATCGGCCGGCGCTGCGCCAAGGTGGGCTTTGAATGGCCGGACATGGACGGGGTGCTGGACAAGGTGAAGGAGGAGGTGGAGGAACTCCAGGCGGAATCGGACCTGGACCGGGTGGAATCCGAGTTCGGCGACGTGCTGTTCAGCCTCATCCAGTGGGCCCGCTACAAGGGGATCGATCCGGACCGGGCCCTGCGCCGGCAGATGGTCCGGTTCCAGTCCCGCTTCCGCCATGTGGAGGACTTCGCTGCCGGCAACGGCGGCTGGGAGCGCCAGGACCTGGAGGGCATGGAGGGCGCCTGGCAGGCGGCGAAGCGCTCGGAGCGCCCCTGATGGCGGCCCCTCCTTTCTACTTCGTCCCCCTCACCCATCCGACCTGGGCCGAGGCCTTGGCCTGCGCCCGCGCGCTGCCGCCGGAAGCCATGGCCGAGCTGCGCCTGGACCTGTTCCCCGAGGAGGTTCCGGAAACGATGATCCGGGCCTTGAACCGGCGCTGTCTGGTGACCTGCCGCCGGGCCGACGAGGGCGGGGCCTGGCTGGGGGATGAGGCCGGGCGCCTGGAGCGGCTGCTGGCTGGAGCCCAGGGCCGCCCGGCCTGGGTGGACCTGGAGTGGGACCTGGAGGTGCCGCCGGCCCTGGCCGATTGCCTGTCCCACGTGCGTCTGCTCCGCTCGGTCCACGTGGGGCCGGGGGTGTTCGACCTGGAGCGGCGGCTGGAGCGCCTGCCCCGGGGCGACGCCTTCAAGTGGGTGGGCCACGCCGCCAGCCTGGCCGACAATGCGCGGCTGCGGGCGCCCCTGGGATGGGCCCGGGACCGGAACGTCACGCTTTCGGCCTTCCTCATGGGCCCCAAGGGCATCCCCGGGCGCTGCCTGCAGGCCGCCTGGGGCGGCTCCTTCACTTATGCCCAGCCGGATGACGGGCCGGCGGCAGCCCCCGGCCAGCTCACCCTGGGCCGGATGCTGGCCTGGCGCTGCCACCGCCTGCACGCGGGCTGCGGGCTGTGCGGCGTGCTGGGGCAGCCGGTGCTCCATTCCCTGGGGCCGGGCTACCATAATCCGCGCTTCCAGATGGCCTTCAAGGATCTGCTCTACCTGCCCCTGGAGTGCGGGGACCCCGGGGAGGCCCTGGCCGCTCTGGAGGCCCTGGAACTGCTGGGGGCGAGCCTCACCTCCCCGCTGAAGGATTCGCTCCCGCCCCTGCTGGGGCTGGAGGGGCCGCTGAACACGCTGTGGCGCCGGCGGGCAGGGGAACCCTGGCAGGGCGCCAATACCGACGCCATCGCCCTGGACGCGGCCCTGGACGGCCTAGAGCCGGGTCCGGTGCTGGTGCTGGGGGACGGCGGGGTGGCCGAGACCACCCGGCGGATGGTGCTGCGCCGCGGCTGGCCCTGCCTGCGGGTATCCCGGAATTGCCCGGTGGAGGCCGACGCGGTGCGCGGGTTCGCGCCGGTGGGGGTGGTCCAGGCCACCCGGCTGGGCATGGACCCGGGCGACCCGCTGCCGTTTCCGGATGCCCTGGCGGCCGCGGAAGGATCGGCGCGCTGGGGCGTGGAATGGATCTACAAGGAGGACACGGCATTTGCCGCCTGGGCCAGGGAGGGGGGGCGCCGCCTGGTTCCGGGCGGGGTGCTGTTCGAGGGGCAGGCCGGGGCGCAATCGGCGGCGTTCATCCGGGAATGCGGAGGATAATGGCCCATGCGCCTGCTGCTGGTGGAGGACAAGGACAGCTTCCGGCGCCTGCTGGTGCAGGCGCTGGAGTCCGCCTGGGAGGTCACAGCCGTGGGCGATCCGGCGGCGGCCCTGGAAGCCCTGGCCGAGGCCCCCTTCGAGATCCTGGTCACGGACCTCCGGCTGCCGGGAATGTCGGGGCTGGAGCTGCTGAAGGCGGCCAAGCGACGGCACCCGGCCCTGCGCGCGGTGCTCATGTCGGCGTTCGGCGAGCCCAAGGACATCGTGGAGGCCATGCGCTGGGGGGCCGACGATTTCCTGCCCAAGCCCTTCGATCTGGACCAGTTCGAGGAGGTGCTGGAACGCGTCCGGGCCCTGGCCGAGGCGCCGCCGCCGGATCCGCGGGAACCCTGGATCATCCATTCCCCGGCCATGCGGGAGCTGGACCAGGCCCTCTCCAGGGCGGCGGACACCGGCTTCGCCGCGCTGTTCCAGGGCGAGCCGGGCACCGGCAAGGGCCGGGCCGCCCGCCGCCTCCACGCCCTGCGCCATCCCCAGGCCCCCTACCTGTGCCTGTCGGCGCCGGCCCTGCCGCCGGAGGGGCCGGACCAGCGCCGGCTGGCGCTGCTCCAGGGAGGCAGCATCTACCTGTCGGAGCTGGAGGAACTGGCCGAATCCGGGTGGGGGCCGTTGGCGCGGGCCATGGACAGCGACCTGGGGCGGGGCATCCACTGGCTGGGCTCGTGCCGGGAATTGAAAGCCCTGCCTGAGCTCCTGCGCCTGCGCCTGGGCGTGATCGTGTTCACCCTGCCGCCGCTGCGGGAGCGCCGGGAGGACATCCTGCCGATGTTCCGGTCCTTCCTGGAGGCCCGGGCGCGCCAGGACGGGCGGCCCCTGCCGGGGCTCGCGCGCGGGGTGGAAAAAGAGCTGCTGCAGGGCGCCTGGCCGGGGAACCTGAGCCAATTGGCCTGGGCGGTGGCCCATGCCTGGCGGGCTACCACCGGACCCGTGCTGGCACCCCTCCCCGCCTTCGGCCCGGACTCCGGCGGAGCGCTGGTGCTGCCCTGGCCGGCGCCCGGCACCCTGGCGGCCATGCTGGCCTCGGTGGAGCAGGACGCGGCCGAGGCGCTGCTGCGCAAGGCCATGGAGGGCCGCCGCCACGACCCCGCCCAGGTGGCCGCCAGCCTGGGCCTGGCGCCCCGGCGGCTGGCCGGGATCCTGCGCGAGCACCACATTTCCATGGAGGAAGAATGAGCGCGATGTCCGCCGAGTCCCCTTCCGCCGCCGCCGTCCAGGCGGTGCGGGAATGCGTCCACGCCGGGCTGAAGGCCCTGTGCCGGGTGGTGGTGGGCAAGGACCAGGCGGTGCGCCGGTCGGTGGCGGTGATGCTGGCCGGGGGGCACCTGCTCATCGAGGACCTGCCGGGTGTGGGCAAGACCACGCTGGCCAAAGGGCTGAGCCGGCTGATGGGGGGATCCTACCAGCGGGTGCAGGGCACCAACGATCTCCTGCCTTCGGACCTGCTGGGCGTCCACCTGTGGGATGCCGCCTCCCAGACCTTCCGCTTCCAGCATGGGCCCGTGTTCGCCAACGTGGTGCTGCTGGACGAGCTGAACCGGATCGGCCCCAAGACCCAGAGTTCTCTGATGGAGGTGATGGTGGAGGGCCAGGTGAGCCTGGACCGCGCCACCTACCCGCTGCCGGACCCGTTCTTCGTCATCGCCACCCAGAACCCCATGGACCATTCCGGCACCTTCCCGCTGCCGGAGAGCCAGATCGACCGGTTCGCCTGCGTCCTGCACCTGGGCTACCCCGATGCCGACGCGGAACGGCTGGTGTTCCGGGGCGAGGCCGGGGCGGAACGGCTGGACACCCTGGGGCCGGCCATGGACCTGATCGGGTGGCGCCTGGCCCGGGGCCTGGTCCACGCGGTGCTGCTGGCGGACCCGGCCATGGACTATGTGGAGCGGGTGGTGGCGCGGATCCGCAAAGACAAAGGGTTCTGCTCCACCCGGGCCGCGGGACACTGGCTGGCCCTGGCCAAGGCCGAGGCCTGGCTCTCTGCCCGCGACTTCGTCACCCCCGACGATCTGCAGACGACCCTGGGCGACGTCATGGCCCACCGCGGCACCATGGACGACCGCCGGCTCAACCGCGATGACCGCCGCGAACAACTCGCCCGCCTGCTCAGCGAAGTTCCGGTGGGCTGGAAGCCTTAGGAGATATGCTGGAAGACATGGAGTTCAACCAAGACGTGAGCCCTGGCGCCGGCGGGCCCGCCGGCATCGGCGAAGTGCTGCGGCAGAACCGCATCGCCCAGGGCCTGTCGCTCTTCGTCCTGGCCCATGAACTCAATCTCAGCGTGCCGATCATCGAGGCGGTGGAAGCGGAGGCGTGGGAACGGCTCCCGCCCGGACGCGAGCGGCCCCACACCCGGCAGATCGCCGATAGGCTGGGGGTGGACTTGGCCTCGTTCCCGGAACAGTGGAACCAGTTGCCCGGAGCCCTGGAACAGGAGCCGCGCGATCCGCGCCGGGAGTCGCTGGAACGGGTGCTGGTGAGCGCGATCACGGTGGGCTCGCTGGCGCTGCTGCTCTGGCTGGTGGTGCCCGGCCCCAGCCTCAAGCGGGCGCCCAGGACGGCCGCGGTCAAGGAGGTGGAGGCGGCCCCCGCGCTCTGGGTGCCCAAGGATCCGGCGGGGCAGTACCCGGTGGTGGGTGAGGTGCTGCCCGAGGTCCCGGTCACCGAGGAAGGGGTGCTCATCTCCATGCGCGCCATGGACGTCTGCGAGGCCGTGGTGCAGGGCCTGCCCCAGGGACCGCAGGACCTGCAGGGCGCGGCCGGAACCGCGCAAAGGCGCACCCTGCGGGTCTCCGACCCCTGGCGCCTGCGGGTGAAGGGCCCGTTCACCATCTCCCTGGACAACGCCGGCGTGGTGGCCCTGGAGGTGGGGGGGCGCCACATCCGCCTCGGGCGCACCGTGGGCGAGCCCTGGCAGGGCGGGTTCGGGCCCCTGGGCGAATGGATCCAGCCCGCCGAAGCCTCGCCCCAGAATCCCCCAACGGCCCCGGAAACCGACCCGAATGATCTTGAAAGGGAGTAGCCGTGCACCCGATCGTCGACAAATTCATCGAAGGCCAGCTGCCGGAAACCCTGGCCGAAACCCTGATGGCGGGCAATCTGCCGGTGCCGCCGCTGGACCTGCTCCAGGCCCTGGCGCACGCGGTGTTCAAGGGGTTGCCCCTGGCTCCCAAGGCCCTGGAAACCCTGCTGGGCATGCCGGAGAAGTTCCTGGCCAACGCCATCGTGGGGCCGGTGCAGCCCGAGGCGCCCCTGGGCCTCATTCTCCTCCACCGCAAGGAGCCGGGCCTGCTGGAGACGGCGCTGCTGCACGAGAACATCACCTCAGAGTGGATCGAGCGGGCGGTGCCGTTCCTGCCGGGGTCGGTCCTGGAAATCGCCCTGAACAACCAGGTACTCTGGCTGGAGCGGCCGGTCATCCTGGATCTCCTCGAGACCCATCCGGAGGCGGACTACCAGATCAAGCGGCGGGTCAACGAATTCCGCCGCGACGTGCTGCGTCTGGTCTCCGCGGAGGTGGTCCAGGAGCGCCTGGAGATCATCGACGAGGTGGAGGCCGGCCGGCTCGACCGTGCCTGGTCGGAGCTGCCGCTGCCCAAGGATTCGCCTCTGGAAGAGTCCACCGTGGACCACACTGCCAGTCTGAGCAGGGTGGCGGCGGAGACCGGCGAGGACATTCCGCTCCGCCTGGCCCAGCGCGTCATGAAGCTGCGCACCAATCAGAAGATCATGCTGGCGATCAAGGGCGGCAAGGAGGAGCGCACCCTGCTCATCCGGGAAGCCAACCGGCTCATCCAGGTGAACGTGGTGCGCAACGGGCGGATCACCGAAGGGGAGATCGCCTTCATCGCCCAGATGCGCAGCGTCAACGACGAGGTGATCCGGATCATCACTTCCAACCGGGAATGGATGAAGAAGTACTCGATTGTGCGCAACATCGTGATGAATCCGAAGACCCCGCTGGCGATCTCTCTGAACTTCTTCAAACGGCTCATCGACATGGATCTGAAAATCCTGGTGCGGGACAAGGGCGTCGCGGAAATCCTGCGGCGGGAGGCCAAGCGCTACCTCACGCTCAAGACCAGCACCTAGCACCGTTGGATAACGTTTGGATGAAGCGTTCGGCTGGGCACAAGCAGCCGTAATGGAGCAAGCTCCATAACGGCTGCTAGCATCGTTGGATCATGTTTGGATCAAGCGTTCCGGCTGGGCACAAGTAGCCGTTAGATCGCTGGCGACTTAACGGCTGCTTGTCCGTGCGGGTTGTTCGGCTCGTTGGCCGATGGTGCGCTGGTCCGGCAAGCGATTGAATTATTTGTATCTAGCAGGGGAAAAAGCGTGGAATCGGAGCCGGGCCCCATCTGTGGAGAAGCGCGGCAGCACTGGTAAAAACCTGATTTCAATTGGCTCGATGCGTCCTGCACTGGGAATTCAGCAGTGCTCCGATGACCCGATTCTCATAGGAACTTCCGATTTCCCCACAGCGAAATCAGCAGCCTTCGCGGAAAACTTCCCGGGCCCGGAATGGCCCGGTCCGATCGCACGCTCTCCCCTGGGGTACACTGGGAGGCTATGGCATACTCAGTCCCCGCGCCCGTCCAAGGCCCCCGATCGCTCCAGGTCTTTGCCGCGGCGCTCAAGGCCGGTCCACCGGAACCGGAGGTGCTTGAAGCCATGCTCGCCGGCCTCGAAAGCGAGCGGCGTCTGGAACACGCCTGGCTGATCCTGCGCCAGGCCTGCGTGGATCCGGCCCTGTGGGGCGCGGCCCAGGCGCGGATGAAGGCCGTCCTGGAGCGGTCCCGGAGGCGGCGCATGAGCCGCTGGCAGACCGACCCCGACCGCGTGACCCTGCGGCTGCGGTTCGCGGTGCGGGAGCCCGCCTGCGCCCAGTCTTCCGCGGGCCTCCTCTCCCTGCTGGCCGGAACGCTGATGGCGGCGGATCTGCCGGTGGCCATGGGGCTGGAGAAGTCGCCCAGGCCGGCGGTCCACCTGGGGCACCCGCTCCCGGCCCTGGTGGAGGGCTGCTCCGAGTGGGCGGACGTGGTCCTGCTGGAAGCGCCGCCGGTCCCGCTGCCGGAGCTGCCGGCGCTGGTCAACGCCCACGCGCCGCGGGGACTGGCCGTGCTCCAGTGCCTGCAGGTGCCCAACTACGCCTCCCCGGTGGCGGAGCTGTGCCGGGCCGCCCACTGGCGCTGGACCTGCCCCCAGGAGGAGCTGGAAGCCGCCCGGGAGGGGCTGGAGGCCTTCATCCGCTGCGATCAGTTCGAGATCGAGAAGACCGGCAAGATCGACGGCCAGAAAGGGGCCAAGCGGGTGGATATCCGTCCGCTCATGGAAGCCTGCCGCTGGGAGGGCGCCGACTTCCTGTTCCGGACCCGCATCGCCCCCGGCGAGGCGGTCAACCCGCGCAAACTCCTCGCCGCCATTCTGGGACCCAGTCTCGACGTGCAGGGTCTGGCCCGCACCGCGGTGGACCTGGCGGAGGATCCGCGCCTGCTCCAGGCCGAAAAATTCCAGCCCAAACTGCACAACATGTTCGAAGACGCTGTGCTGCTGGGGGCGGAGGGCAACATCCGGGTGGTGGACGATGACGAGGACGAGCCGCTGGTACTGGGATAGCCGCTACCGCGGCTTGCCGAAATTGAATTCCATGTTGAGCCAGCCGGAGGCGGGCTTGCCGTTCCTGGTGCCGGGGGCGTAGGTGGAGGCGAGCGCCGCGTTCTGGGCCGCCTCGTTGAACTCAGGCGTGCCGCCCTTCAGGATGACCACCTTCAGGGGCCGGCCGGCGGCGTTCACGAACACCTTGAGCGCGACCTTGATCTCGGAATCCTGCAGGGCCGGGGGCAGGGACTCCCTGGCGACCCGGGGGATCAGCGGGCTGCCCTGGTGGGTCACGGTGGGCTGCGAGTCCTGGCCGGGGCCCGGCGGCGGCGCGAGTGCAGAAGCCGGCGCGGCCGCCGGGGGCGGCTGGACCGGGGCGGCGGGAACGTTCATGGTCTGGGCCTGCTGGGCCAGCCTCTGCCTTTCCTTGACGGCCTCGGCGCGCTGCCTGGCCAGCTCCTTGGTCTTTTGCCGGATGGTCTCCAGCTCCTTCTGGGCGTTCGCCTTGGCTTCCTGGGTGGTGGCTTCTTCCGCCTGCTTGCCGAACATGTCCTCCAGGGCCTTCTGGGCTTCTTCCTGCTTGGTGATGTCGGCGAGCTTCTCTTCCGCCGCCTCCTTGTCCCGCTGGAACGCGGCGAGCTTGGCCTGCACGCTCTTGAGTTCGTTGGCGCGCTCCCGGTTGCTCAGGCTGCTCTGGTAGTAGAGGCCCCCGAACAGGGCGATGACCACCAGCGCCCCCACGGCGAGGAGGTAGTAGAGGGCCCGGCTGCTCCTGGCCTTCGGCGCGCCCCCCTGGGCGCCGGGCGGGGGCAGGTACTGGGCGAAGTTGGCTGCCTGGTCGAGCTTCATGGCCTGGGCTTCCGCCTCGTTCTCTTCCCGGAACAGGGTGTGCATCAGGAAGGCCATGTTGAAGGTGGTGGGGCTGTACTCCCCGTCGTAGAGCACCCGTTCCAGGGTGGCGTTGAACTCCGGGGCGCCGGCGAACGGCTGGCCCACCATGAGCAGGCGCTTCAGGAGGTTCAGGATCTCCTCCGGGATGGGGCCTTCCTCCTGGGCCGCCTTGAGGGTGGCGCGGTCGAGGGCTTCGGGGATGGCGGCCCCCGCCGGGAGTTTCTCCAGGGTGAGGAGTTCGTAGAAGATGGCGCCCACGGAGAACAGGTCCTGCTGGAAGGCATTGGCGTCCTTGGTGCGGCGGTAGGGCTCCAGGGCGGCTTTCAGGGCCGGGGCCTTGGGCAGCAGGGCCTGGATGACGGCGCCCAGCGGGGCGTCGAGGATCTGCACGGCGCCCTCGAAGCTGATCCAGACGCTGTTCGGCGAGAGGCTCCCGTGGCGCAGGCCCTTGTCGTGCATCAGGATGACGCATTGGGCGAGGCTTTGCAGCACGGTGAGGGCGTGGTCCACGCCGAGGGGGACCTGTTCATCCCGGGTCTTTTCCAGCACCTGGGCCAGGCAGCGGCCGGGGACGTAGTCGCAGACCAGGAGCACCGGCTTGCCGGCCTCGAATCGGTAGTTGCCGCCGAACCCGCGGAGGGTGCCGAGCCTGTCCACGGCCTGCTGGATCTCGGACCCGTGGGCGGCCAGTCCCGCCTCCAGAAGCTCGTCCGAGAACGTGCACAGGAAATGGTGGCGCTCGAAGGTGGCGCCGGTGACGGAGATGGCCCGGTAGATCCTACCGCTGGGGACGGTCGCCAGGGCATCGGCGAGGAGGAAAGAGCCCAGGCGGTCGTAAGAAGCCATGCTGTTCTCCCCAATGATAGTGGTGGATTCACCATAGCGCTGAACGCCGGAAAGGCCTACCCCTATTCCTGGAGCGGCCAGCGGTCGCCCGTCTGGCGCCAGAGCTGGATCCACAGGTTGGCCGTGGCGTTGACGCCGTTGGAGTAGGTCAACTGGAGAAGCGCGAAGGGCACCGACAGCTCATCCCATGGTCCCACCCGGCGCGAGGTCTTTTCGTCGAAGCATTCCAGCAGGCTCTGGTGCCGGTCGAACTTGACCTTCGCCCAGTGCAGCAGCGGCTGGCGCGGATCCAGGGAGCCGGTCACCGCCCAGAACGGCTCCCGGCTGAGGATCAGCCTGGCCAGGTTGTCGTCGCCATAGGCCTCGAAGCTGTCCCGCAGGGGGGTGGCGCCGCGCACGGCGGAAGGATCCATGAGGAGCTGGACCTGGTGGGCGAGGGTGCCCAGTTCCCGGGCCAGCCGTTCGGGCCTGGGGTTCTGCTCGGAGAGGGTCACGATGCGCTGGAACTGGTCCTCCACGTCCTCCACGGTGGGGACCTGGTCGTTGCCCTGGCCCCGGGCCCCCTGGGCCAGCTCCCCGGGGTAGGCGCCGAGGAAGGCGGCCATGCGTCTGGGCGCCAGCCGCACCGCCAGCATGGTCTGGGCTTCGTGGAAGCGGGGGCTGAAGGCGGCGAGGGCGGGCGCCAGGAGGGCCGCCAGGCCGAGAACGCGTAGTCTGGAATGTCTCATGGCACCATTGTGGCTGAGATTCGCCCAATTTGCAGGGCGGTTGACGCGGGCCCGGCGGTTGCCGATCATCGTGGGCATGTTTTCCCGGGAAGCCCTTTGGCAGCGTCTCAGCGGTTGCGCGTTCTGGCCCCTGGCCTGGGCCCTGGCCGCCGCCTGCGCGGTGCCCTGGGCCGTGCCCGAGACCTGGGACGGCCGCGTGCCGGGGGCCCTGCTGGCGGGGGGCTGGCTGGGGGTGGCGGCCAGCGCGCCCCTGGCGCTGCGGCGGCGCTGGGTCTGGCTGCCCATGGCGCTGGCCCTGGCCTGGGGCGCTTTCGGGGCCCTGGGCCGGCAGTCCCGCTGGGAAGCGGGGCTGCCCTCGGGTTTCCAGCGCATCGAGGGGGTCCTGGCGGCGCCCTGGACGATGGCGGGCGGCGCCCGCCGGGGCGCCATCCGGGTGGAGACGCCCGCGCCGCTGCGCGGGGCGGTGCTGCCCCTGAGCCTTCCGGCGGGCGGGGCGGCGCCGCCCGAGCCCGGCACCCCGGTGCGCTTCCAGGGCGAACTGCTGCCGGTGGAGGCGCAGCCGGCCTTCCTGCCGGAACGGCCCCGGTGGCGGGCCCTGGGCGACGGCGCGCCCCGGCGGATCCGGCTCCGCTCGGCGCTCCTCATGGAGCCCCTCGGGCCGGCCAGGCCCTGGGCCAGGCTGCGGCTGGCCACCTTCGCCCGGCGCCGGTTCGAGGCCCTGCCGCTGCCGCCGGGCGCCGCGCGGGATCTGTGGGGCGCCCTCACCCTGGGCATCCCGCCGGCCCGGGAGGAGAGCTTCAGCCCCTTCGCGGAAAGCGGGACCATCCATACCCTGGTGGTCTCCGGCCTGCAGGTAACCCTGGTTGCATGCGCCCTCGCCGCCGCCTGGCGCCGGCTGTTCCACCTGGGCGGAAGCCTGGCCGGCATCGGGGGAGGGCTGGCATACTGCCT
>Ga0182014_10005791_pt1 | contig 13615 bp, 16 predicted proteins | sample 612S2DmetaG_FD_120489 | JGI IMG/M metagenome (GOLD analysis project Ga0182014, IMG submission 120489) | Permafrost microbial communities from Stordalen Mire, Sweden - 612S2D metaG | ecosystem: Environmental > Terrestrial > Soil > Wetlands > Permafrost | place: Sweden: Stordalen | collected... | reverse complement strand
GCGAGAGCTTGGAAGCCGTTCAGCAAACCGCTGCCGTCATTCTCGGGGGCATTGCCCCCGAGCCAGCGGCGGTTGCCGCTTAACCAACACAAAACCCTAACTCAAGAACAACGGTGCAGGTCGTCATGCCCGACGTTTGACGCCCACACCCCAGCCACTACCAAGGAACAAAAACAATGAAAAGGAGAATAGTCATGCAAGACGCGCAGAACGTTGCAATCAGCAGTGAATATCGAAGCGTTCCCATCAGCATATTGGTGGAGTCCGCTAGCGAAGCGCAAGGGCCTCACCGCTTGCCAAAGCCCTCGCTGAGCTTGAAAGGTGGAATGCCGGGTCTATACTTGTGGCCGTGCCAATATTTTCTCGACTTCGAAAAGCCATGGCAATGTCGGTTGAGTTCTTCGGACTTCGCGCCATCGTAATTGGGAGCATCCCGGTTGTTTATTGGGGATTAAAGTGGGTTCGGGGAAATAGAACCTCGATAACCGACCTGCTTTTTCTCGGCATGTCCTACGCGGGGGTTGCGGCTGGTGTCCTGGTGTGGAAGTTTGTTGAGTCCAACGGTGTGCTTTCTTTTTGAGCATGAGCTGATGGAAAAAATAAATTCGCTAAGTCCTGAAGAACAGGCAGAATTGAAACGGGTGGTTGGGGCAGGAAAAGCTAAGGTCGGTCAGAACGTGCTCGACGCAATCGAAGCGAAGACGGGATTCATGTCGAGAGATATGGTAGGGTACTGGCGCATCGAGGCGGAATACCGACCGTTCTTGAAAAAGTGGGCCAACCGTCGAACTTAACAATCACCGACCAAATGCCTCTGCTGTACATAGGAAGTGGAAAACATGAAACCACAAAACGCATCGGTGGTGGGGCGACTGCAGCGAAGGGTCAACTGAGCGAGTATAGCAGCGGTGTCTGGACCCTCGCACGGGCTTTCGATCGTCCGCCAGACCGAGGGCGACCACTGCTTTTTCTAGACTGACCTTCCCCTATGTTTTCTTAGTCGCGATCTTTCGCTCCTTCAGAAAGCGGTCACCGACGCGTGAATCAAGTACTGCTTCCCGGATTAAGGTCCTCACAATCTCAGGGAATGCTTCCTCAATTTTGCCCTTTCGGTAATGGATGTAAGTTAAGCCAGCGATGTTCGAGAACTCGGCAGTGCCATTTTGCTTGACGATGATGGACTTCTTGAAGCCGAGCCTTCCCTGGAAAAGACCGATCTCGTGAACCACGTTTTCGCGGGCATGAGTCCTGCCATCATCGTGCACATCCTCGGGGGTCATCACAAGTAAGGCGAAACAAGCCTTGTTGAGCATGTCAGAAAGCCGTTCCGTCGTATGCACACCTGCAGTTGGATCTCGATTGAACTCCTCAATGTTCAGACCTAATTGTCAAGAACGGGTCGAGCGACTTCCAATCATCGGACCGTCCGTGCCCGACGAAAACGAGCGAGCGTGTGGAACGCGGCCTACGGATAGCGAAGTCTCGAACAAATGCGAGGATACTGAAAATCGCCTCAATCGCTTTGTCCGACACGCCCATTTCTGAGAGCCGTCCTTCGCATCTGGCGCACAGATGAGCCGCAACCAAGCCCAATAGGAGCTCTCTCCTGCCTGAAGTCTGATCGAAGACGCATCCCCGCAACTTCTTGTTGTGCGACATTGCGTCTATCTGTTCATTGTGTAGATCTGCCACGAACGCTGCGAGCGCACATGCAAACTCGTATATGAGGTAAACCTTGAGTGGGGGTGGCGCGAAATGCTCCTCCCAGTGTGCAGTTGAAACGATCCAAACATCCCTAGATTGGTAATCAAACCATCCGCCTCTTATCGGATTCTGGATCACCGTCAGGACTGGCCGCCTCGCGTAGCGCTTCCGTATGAGTTTCTTGGTCGCCCCTCTAGCGACCTCCTCCTTCGTGTAGTTCGGCAGCCACTTGGCCCGGCTCACCTGCAAACGGAAATAGGGTTGAAGTTGGTTCACCGTATTGATTGCCTCTCCGATGGAGGCGAGGCTCTTACACTTTGGGTGGACCAATACGGATATGGTCATTCCAGACACTTTTGGCATCTTCGCTATGGTGCCTAGCCTTGAGGCTTTGGGGTTTCTCCGCATGACGTACACTGGATTGTCGACGATAGTATAAGCCCGCTCGGATTGACTCCGATTTTCTAAGTGAGCTGTCCTCTCTATGCCGACCTGAGCGGTGCTCGGCCGCGTGCTGGACGATCTCCATGGCCCACATCTCCGACGGATGGCTTTACTTCCGCTCTGTGCCTTGCGGGTTCGCTGTAGCACATTCGGTGCGCTCCTATATTCAAATGACCGCGACACCATTCCTGTCAGAAGCTCCGAGCCATATGGCCAAGCCTGTACTGATCTGAATTCGGTCTGCTACAATTCAGTCACAGAGCATGGACAGATGTTCTGGGTCGCGGTGCCTGCGGGTGGTTTTGGGGCAGTTTGGCTTACTGTCCATTTACTGTCCATTTGACCCCTAAAATTGGATATATTCCATGGACTGGGTTGAAGCAGGCGAAACGGTTGACAGTAAGACAGGACAGTAAACATGCGGGTTTGGCGCTAACCGTATGAAAAGCAAGAGGGGACGTAGTTCAGTTGGTTAGAACGCTGCCCTGTCACCGATTCCGACATTCCCGTCCTTTAGGTAGTTAAGCTTCCGAGTATAGCGAATCGTGCATTCGGCTTTGCCAAGTACCCGTCTGTTCCTGGGTACCTAAACCCTCCGTGCCAACATCTCTCATACACCCCAATTGTCTTAACTAATGAGCAGGCCAAGGGAAAATAGGATATGGATGGGAGTTGTTTGCGTTTTCCTCGGGCTCTAGACCGAATTTGTGGCCGTGACAGCAATCCGTGAACGAGTCCCTCTACTGTCTAAGGAACACTCAAAAGAGCAAAAGCATCAAAATATATTTTGGCGAAGGGGTCTTGACTGCTTGCTACCCTAATGAGAACCTCCAGAAATCTGCTTCGTCGATTCGAGTGAAGTCTGGGGTGTTTGCTTGGAAAGCCCAAACCTTGGCCCTGAGTGGGTAATTGCTGGCCCAGATGACGAAGCTGGGAACCGCTCCAAGAGTCATGAGCGTCTTTTAGACGCTGCGAGGCGCGCGTGGCCCAATGTACTTTCCTACGCACGTTCAGTGGATGTTGCGGACTGTGAATGGTTGGCAACTGAGGTCTGGGAAGAGCTCCTCCGTTCCGTCTTAAGGACGATGCGTAGGCTTGGAAACCTGCATCACGTTACGAATTTGGAATGGTACTTGATTGGCGCATTCCGCTACCGTTTTCAGCGCACACTGTTAAAGGAAAGGCAATACCGCCAGAAATTTCTGATGACAGAGTCGATTGAGAACCTTGAGAGTCTTGGGCGAATTCAAGATTGGAAGCCTGTCCAACGACTGGAACGCGAACTACAAGTCCAGCAGGCGCTGAAGGTGATGGATCCGTGGACAAGGCGGGTATGGAACTACATCAAGTATGGTTATTCAATCAAGGAAATTGCGCGACGCCTCGATCTCACAGAATTCCAAGTTGAATTCCGCTATCGGCGGAGGCTCGCGCGATTGCGAGACTACTTCCGCCGTCGCGGTGGAACCGCGGCTTAGTTGAAATGCATTGTGGTCCTAACGGAACCAAGTGGATGGTCAGAGAGACGCCGATGTCGAAATGGTGAATTCTTGATTAGCTTTCTGCACAAGAGACGACAGAGTAACGAGGACGGGCAGTTCTCGCAACTTCTCGATCGAGAGTTGGCAGAAGGATTCCCGAACCCAAATCGAACCGGCTGTCCTGACTCAGAGTTTCTGCAACGCGTGGCGCGCCATCAAGTCCCTATTTCTGAAATTGATCCGTGGATCGATCATCTCGGTTCCTGCAGCGAATGCTTTGGGGATTTCAATCGGCTTAAAGTGGCTTCCAGGGCGCGGCGGTGGCAGCGAGTGATTGTGTATGGTGCTGCAGCGTGCATTGTTCTCGGCAGCGCAGGACTCCTCTGGCGGCAATTGAGCAGAGGACGGGAAATCTCCGCGCCGGTTGGGGGTGTCGCTGCAACAAACCCTGCCGTGATAACAGCTGACCGCAGTGGCCGGCAGGATGTAGCTAGCACGGCAGCGGATAGGAAACCCTTCGAGGTGATGCTAAATCTCACACGGTCAGCGACGCGCGGCGAGAAAAGCACGGATGACAGCCAGATGATCCGAGTACCGGCTCGACTTCTGGCGTGTCGCATGACACTGCCGCTTGGCAGTTCTGATGGACTGTACTATGTCCGGGTTCAGCGCGCTGTTCAAAGCGAGGTCCTAAAGACAGCTCAAGGAAATGCGACTATCAACCACGGCGACGTGCGGCTCGACGTTGAGCTGGACATGTCGAATATGCCGGCGGGAGGATATCTGTTGTTCTACCGCCATGCTCGTGAGTCATGGCACCGCGTACCAATTGTGATCACGAAACTCACAGATTAAAAGACCGTCGATCAAATGTTGAAGGAAGCCGCGCCGCTGGATAGTTTCCGTATTGCCGACTACCCAGGAGTGAATGCGTGGTCGCTTGAATCCACAAGGCTGAGCGCATTCCTTGCCGACAAGATCTTCCACGCCCGGAAGTCCTGCGCTTGCTTCGACATTTTCTCCGATCCGAGACGTGACTAGAGTTATGTTGATTTATATGAACCAATATGCAAACATGGCAATATACACATGCCTGAGTTGTCTCAGTTTACCGCCGAGTTCTTCAAGGCTTTGGCGCATCCGATGCGGGTCAGAATACTGGACACTCTGCGCTCTGGGGAAGTCGGCGTCAATGAGCTCAGCGCCCGCCTGAAAGCCGAACAAAGTACGCTTTCTCAACAGCTTGCGATCTTGCGAAAGAGCAGCATTGTAGTTGGTCGCAAGGAAGGCCAGAACGTCTACTACTCAGTGCCAGACCAAGCAATCTTTCGTCTGCTCGACGATGCCCGGCAGGTCTTCAACAACCACTTGGTAGACATCAGGGACCTCCTTTCTCAACTTACCCCGGTGGGGGAAAAGTGAGCCGCCCATTACACGTACGGCACCGCCCTAAGTCCCCGTGTTTGGAATCCAACGTTGACCTGTGCCGATATTGCGGTCACTCTGACCCGATGTTCCAATGACGCAAGTTGCCTTCAGTTCGTTCCTTGGGGCACTACTGTTGGTTCCCGTAGCCACTCTGATCTTCCACCGGTGGGCGAAGGCACGCGCCCTGCCAGCCGTACTGCTAATGGGATCGTTGTCGGTCGGAATCGCGGTTGCAGCGGCGGCGTTTTACGATGGACAAAAGTTCGCGGTTGATGTCTCGCAAGTGGCATCGTTCTCTTTCGCACTCAGCGTGGACCGGCTCAGCGCGTTCTTTCTGTTGCTGATTTGTTCCGTATCGCTGCCGGTCATCCTGTTTTCGAGTTCCTACATCCCGCGCCACTATTCGGGAGCGCGCCGGCATTGGCTGTGGGTGCTCTTGCCTCTGTTCTTGTTGTCAATGGTGCTGGTCGTAACGGCTTCCACGCCATTTGCGTTCCTGTTCGGGTGGGAACTGATGACCCTGTTCTCCTCCGGCCTGATCCTGATTGACGGGGACTCAGAAGAGCGGCGCCACAGCATTTTTGTCTATCTCCTCATGATGCATGCTGGTGCAGCAGCCGTCATCGGAGCTTTCCTCCTATTCCTGCCGCACGCCAGCAACCTCACGGAAATGCGGGCGGGCGCAGCCGCGATGCCGCCATCCCTACGTATGGCTGTGTTCTTGCTGGCGTTTGTAGGATTCGGAACAAAAGCCGGGATCGTCCCGCTGCACCTTTGGCTACCGAGGGCGCATCCGATTGCGCCCAGTCCGGTATCAGCCTTGATGTCGGGTGTAATGCTGAAAACCGCGATCTACGGATTTGTCCGCTTCGCTTTTGATTTTCTGGGCGGCGGCCCAAGCTGGTGGGGATACTTGGTGCTCTTGGCAGGCTGCGTGTCAGGCCTGCTGGGCGTGCTGTATGCGATCGCGGAACATGATCTGAAACGATTGCTGGCCTATCACAGCGTCGAAAACATTGGCATCATCTATCTCGGCCTGGGGGCGGCGCTCGTGTTTACGGCCAACCATGCCCCGCACTGGGCAGCTCTGGCCCTCATTGCGGCTCTGCTTCACTGCTTGAACCATGCGATTTTCAAGAGCCTCCTGTTTCTCGGGGCCGGAGCAATTTCTGACGCCGCTCGCACGCTCGATTTGGAAGAACTCGGCGGCTTGCAGAAGCGAATGCGTCTGACCGGCGCCGTGTTCCTGGTTGCCTGTTGTTCCATCGTTGGGTTGCCGTTGTTCAACGGTTTCGTCAGCGAATGGCTCACTTTCCGAAGTTTTCTGGCGGGCTCGGAAATGACGAGTCTCTCCGCCACCATCATTCTGCCATTGGCCGCGGGCGTACTGGCGCTGATTGGCGGCTTGGCCGCCGCGTGTTTTGCAAAAGTGTACGGAGTTGCCTTCCTGGGGCGTCCGCGCAGTCATGAGGCAGAAAGCGCCAGAGAAGTTTCGCTGCCAATGCAGGCAGGCATGGGAATGCTGGCGACGGCGTGCGTCGTGATTGGAGTTTTCCCAGGCGTGGTATTACGTAGCCTGGGAAAGTTAACCGAGGAACTTCTTCCCGGCGCCGAGTTGCCACAGGCAGCTACATCACTCTCAGCGGTACTTCCCTGGATCGCGCTTTTCGTTCTGGCGCTGGTCGCCGGCATCGCCGCACTTAAACGAACGAAAAGGCTGACAGCCACGTGGGCCTGCGGACTCCCGGGCCTGAACGAGCGGATGCAGTACACCTCCACCGCCTTCTCCAAACCGCTGCGAAAAGTGTTCTCGCAAGTGTATAAGGCGGACCGAACCGTCGAAACGGTCCCTGCCGGCACGCCATATTTTCCGGTATCGATCTCGTACAGCTCGGTTCGCACGACCTCTTTTGAAAAGTCTTTGTACCGGCCGGGCGTTAACGCGATCATAGCGGCGGCGCACCGCTTGAGGCAGCTCCAGACGGGCAATATTCAGATCTACCTGCTCTACATTTTCGCCGCCCTGATCGCCCTGTTGGTGTTCATGAGGTTCGTATGACGCTCGCGATCAATGTAGTGCAGGTGCTGCTATTGCTTTTATTGGCGCCCCTGGTGCGCGGCGTGATTGCCCGGCTCAAAGCCAGAATTCAGAATCGGCATGGTGCCAGCGTCTGGAGGCCGTACGCGGACCTGTTGAAACTCTTTCGGAAAGAGGATCTCGTTCCGGATTCGGCTTCCTTTGTCTTTCGCCTCGCTCCTATCGTCGTCTTCGCTGCAACCCTAGTGGCTGCGGCGTTTGTTCCGCTGCTGCACGGCTCGGCGCTTCTGGAGGCAATTGGCGATTTCATCCTTCTTGTCTATCTGCTGGCCTTGGGGCGCTTCTTCCTGATGCTGGGAGCGATGGATGGCGGCAGTTCCTTTGGAGGTATGGGGGCTAGCCGCGAAGCCCTGGTTTCGACCCTGGCCGAAGCTCCTTTCTTGCTGGCGCTCATGTCCGTGGCCATCGCGGCGCACACCGGTAGCATCACTGGAATGGTGCAGTGGACGCTGGGGCAAAACTTCTTTCAGTTCTCCGCCGTTCACGCCCTGGCATTTGTGGCTTTGGCCCTGGTCGCCATCGCAGAAACGGGACGGATGCCGGTGGACAATCCCACCACGCACCTGGAACTGACCATGATTCACGAGGCACTGGTGTTGGAGTACTCGGGACCGAGTCTCGCTCTGATCGAATGGGCAAGCGCGATTAAGCTGACGGTGATCATGGCATTGCTGATCGCCCTGTTCTTCCCGTGGGGCGCGGCGAGCAGCCTTTCCGTGCTGGCAATCGCGATCGGGTCGCTGGCATTACTCCTGAAAATGGCCACGCTCGTACTGGCCCTCGCCTTGGTTGAGAGCAGCGTAGCGAAGTTGCGGATGTACCTGGTTCCCGATTTTCTCGGCGTAGCGTCGGCGCTGGCGATCCTCGCCGTGGTGTTTACAGCGCTCATGAGGTGAACGATGGGTTTATTTGAGACAGCAGCGGCCAAGGCACTAGCGTCGTCCGGGGTGTTCTTGTTCATGACCGTGCTGCTGATCGCGGCCGCCAAGCGGACTTCCACCTGCATCGCCCTGTTCAGCGTGCAATCGCTGGTCATAACCGCACAGATCGTCGCGGCGTCCCGTATGCACCATTTGTCGGAAGGTTTCGCGATCGCCGCCTTGGTGTTGATCGTCAAGGTGATTACGATTCCGTATGCACTCCATCGCATCGTCGAAGAACTGAAAGTGCCGCGCGACGTTTCTTCCTCCACCTCGCCTTCTCAATCGGTGTTCATTGCCGCCGGACTCATTCTTCTCTCCTTCTTTGCGGTACGCCCTTATGCCGGAGTTCTCGGTGGCGACCAAGCCATGCTCGCAGCCTCGGTCGCACTGGTGCTGACGGGCGGCTTCCTCATGATTAGCCGTAAGAAGGCACTAATGCAGGTGGTCGGCCTGCTGGTATTGGACAACGGAATCTTCCTGGCGGCTCTGACCACCACTTTCGGTATGCCCTTGGTCATCGAGATCGGAATTGTGTTCGATCTGCTGATGGGAGTCTTCTTGATGGGACTGTTTGTATTTCGAATCCGCGACACCTTCAACCATGTCGACGTTTCCAAACTGCGGCGGTTGAGAGGCTAGCGCATGCTTCTACTTCTGCCATTGTTCATACCGCTGGCCGGCGCGCTCTTCGTCTTCTCGTGCCGACAGCCGCGCATCGTGGTGCGCGCCGCCCTCACCACGGGCGCCCTGGAATTGGCCGCCATCGGTATCACCGTGTACCGCATTCATTCCCAGGGTGTTCTTAATGCGGGACAGTATCTAAGGGCCGACGGCCTCACCTCATTCTTCCTGATCAATCTGGGCCTGATTTCCGCGCTCGTGCTCGTCTATTCGTCGGGATACCTCCGCCACGTTCCGGAAGGAAGGTTCTCTTCTCTCCGTTGGTTTTATGGGTTGGTGTTCGTGTTCCTGTTCACCATGGTCGCAGTGTTCCTCTCGGCCAATCTCGGAATGATGTGGATTTTTGTCGAGGCCACAACCCTCGCCTCGGCGTTGCTGGTGGGCTTCTACAACACCGAAGGCGCAATAGAGGCTGGCTGGAAGTATCTGATCGTCTGCACGGTGGGCATCGCCTTCGCGCTGTTCGGCACGATCACCCTCTACCTGGCGGCGGTGAAGAGCGGAGTCAGTCCTCAATCGGCTCTCGATTGGAGCACCCTGATGGCCGCCGCTCCCCGTCTGGTGGGAGCACGCGAACTGCTGAAACTAGCGTTTGTTTTTGTGGCTGTAGGATACGGCACCAAGGTTGGATTTGTGCCCATGCATAGCTGGCTGCCCGATGCCCACGCCGAGGCGCCCTCACCGATCAGCGCTCTCTTGTCGGCGGTCCTTCTGAATTGCGCGATGTACGCGATACTGCGTTTTGATGCGATCACTTCCCGGGCCATCGGCAGTGGTTTCGGTCATACCCTGTTGCTTATCTTTGGCGGTGTTTCGCTCGCCGTGGCGAGCCTGCTGATGATTGTGCAGCGCGATCTGAAACGCCTGCTCGCCTACAGCAGCATTGAGCACATGGGCATTGTGGCAATCGGAATTGGGCTTGGCGGTGCACTGGGTTTCTATGGCGCCTTGCTGCACACATTCAATCACTCGATCGCCAAGACATTTCTGTTCTTTACCGCGGGCAATGTTCAGGGGAACTTCGGCACCCTCCGCATGGAGCGCATTCGCGGGATGGCTTCTTCGCTGCCCTGGACGGGCGGCGCCCTCATCTTGGGCGGCCTCGCCATCAGCGGGATGCCACCCTTTGGATTGTTTGTCAGCGAACTCGTGATTCTCGCCGGAGCTTTCTCGACGGCACACTATTTCATCGCCGTGCTGATGCTGGCAGGGATTTCCATCGTCTTTGGCGCGCTGCTCTACCATTTCCAGCACATGCTTATGGGCAAGCCAGGGGATGTTCGTACGCGGCCGGCTTTGCGGGCTTCTGAGATCACTGTCATGAGCATTTGCGCTCTTTGTCTGGTGGTTTTGGGCGTACATATCCCAGCGGCCTTTGCTGCCATTTTGCGTGGCGCGATGACGGTGTTGCGGCCATGAGCGTGACCGTTCCCAATAGCGAGCTCGGTGTATCACAAGAGCTGGATCTCCTGCGGGCCGCGAACACGCGTCTGGTTTCGATCTTTGGCAGCGCCGATGACAACCGCGAACTCTATGTCCACTACCTCATCGACGTGGATGGCCGCGAATACCGCATGTTCCGTTCGCGAGTCACCGGACCCATTCCTTCGGCAACGCCGATCACGCCCTCAGCCGCATGGTACGAACGCGAACTTCATGACCAGTACGGCATCGAGTGCCTCGGCCATCCTGACCCGCGTCCTTTGTTGTTCCACGAGAATTGGCCGGGAAACATCCACCCCATGATCGACTATGCCTCGCATGTACCCTGGGCAGAAGGCCAGTACCAGTTTCTCCAGGTGCAAGGCGCGGGGGTCTGCGAAGTGCCGGTCGGTCCCATACATGCGGGCATTATTGAGCCGGGGCATTTTCGTTTCAGTGTCGTTGGCGATACCGTCCTCCATCTTGAACTGCGGCACTTCTATACCCACAAAGGCGCGGAGAAGCTCTTTGAGAACACTCCGGTGATGGACGGGGTGATGATTGCCGAATCGGTTTCGGGCGACAACTGCTTTTCGCATGCGGTGGCGTACTGCCAGGCAATTGAGAGCGCGTTCGGCATTTCCGTGCCACCACGGGCGCAGGCCCTCCGCCTCATCGGGCTCGAACTGGAGCGCATGATTGCGCACATTGCGGACGTTGGGGCGCTATGCGGGGATGTCGGATTCAGCGTGCCCGCCGCATACACAGCGCGCATTAAAGAGACTCTGCTTCGGGCTTCGACCCGCTTTTTTGGCACGCGCTTCTGGCGTGGCATGGCCGTGCCTGGGGGCGTTACACGTGACTTCTCGTCCGCGGAAGCGAGTGAGTTTGCGAGGATTGCCACCGCCGCCGCCCGCGAGTTCGGGGAGATGGCACGCCTCATCCTACACACCTCGTCGGTTCAGAGCCGCTTTGAATCCACCGGAATTTTGACTGCTGAAGTCACAAGGCAATTGGGCGTCGTTGGGCCGGTGGCGCGCGCCAGCGGAATCCGACTTGACGTTCGCTGCGATCATCCTAGCGGGCGCTACCGCGACATCAACGTGGATGTCCCGCTGTACAAGTATGGAGATGTGCTCGCACGCGCGCGAATCCGAATCGACGAGACGGCCATCTCAATGCGCCTGATCGATGAAACGCTCAAGCAACTTCCCGCGGGATCGGTTCTTGTCCCCGTGCCACTTTCGGGAAACGTAGAGGCTTGTTCGGCAGTCGAATCGCCACGAGGCGAACTTCTCTACTGGGTGAGAATACGCGACGGAAAAATCGCGCGTTGCCACATCAAATCACCCTCGTTTCAGAATTGGCCCGCGCTGCCTTTGGCTATGCCCGGCAATATCATCGCGGACTTTCCCCTGATCAACAAAAGCTTCAATCTCTCTTACTCGGGGTGTGATCGATGATCGGCGATGCTGTCGAGCGCAGTCTCAGAAGCTCCCAGGTGCTGATTCCGGTCAGCGAATTATTGTCGAACGCTGCCGGAAGCCGCATGCCGGATGTCCAGTCGGACTTGCTTACCGACGAGATTGCGCGTCGCGTAGTGGCCGCCTGTCCGACATCGGCATTGAAAGTTGACGAGGCAGCCGGGCGAACTCACTTGATTCTTAACTACGGTGAGTGCATCGCGTGCTCCCGCTGCGTCGCCGTCGGCAATGGCGCATTCCGGTATGCGGAAAGTGTCGCCCGTTGCGGTGTCCAGAAAGAAGCACTGATTCGACGCTGGGAGATCCAGAGCCGTGCCGAAGTTGTTCAGGACGAGCCTCTCTTGTCTCAAGTGGCAGAAGAGATTCGTTCTCTCGTGGGGCAGGCGCTGAATATCCGGCAAGTCGATGCTGGGTCGTGTAATGGTTGCGAAGCTGAAATTGTCGCCCTTACCAACCCCTACTATGATTTGGAGCGCTTTGGAATTCACTTCGTTGCCTCTCCGAAACATGCGGATATGCTGCTAGTCACCGGCCCAGTAACTCGAAACATGGCAGCAGCGCTGAAGTACTCCTACGACGCGGTACCTTCTCCGAAGCTGGTCGTTGCGGTTGGAGCTTGTGGGTGTAGCGGTGGAATCTTCGGTGGCAGCCACGTCGTAGTCGGCCCGGTAGACGCAGTAATTCCAGTAGATGGATATATTCCCGGTTGTCCTCCGACTCCGAGCATGCTCCTTGCAGGTATCGTGCACGTGCTACGCCCCCTTTTGTTGCCTTCGCGAAGGCGCAGGTCGTAACGCCACCGTGCGCCGCTTTTTGCTCGAGCGCGAGGTCGCCGCTTTCTAAAACTGCCCTTGGCCACCCGCTCGTGAAATTTGCCTCGCCGAGTTCCCCGTTGAAACAGATTTCGGGAGCAAGTCGAAACCATGGCTTCGGACCCGCGGGAACTGGACCTCCGAGGTCTGTTCCGCCTCGTACCTTGGCGCTTGTTTCACGGAAGACGGGCAAACCGGCGGTAATCGGCCCTGGACGAAGGAACCAAGACTCCCCAAGACTGGCCGCCTGAGAATTTGCTGACCAAGTGGCGAAGTTACGCTGGCTGCGGATTCAATCTGTCAACCGTGTGTTTGCTCTGACACTTACTCCCTATCTAGCTTTTCGCGTATTGAGACCACGAAAACGACTTCCGAAATGCACTTTTTGATGGCGAATTAATGGCGAGTTTTGTCCCAAGGACTCCGAAATCTTCCAGGACTCGACCTTCGGGCACGCCGCCGTTTGGGCTCGCTTTCCGCCAAACCTACACGACGGTACCCAGACTCTGCGGTGCCAGATCCGCTATGTGACGTATCGATACAATAAGTTGCGCGGTTGATGCAGAGGGCCACCTGAATGCAACAGTTGGGTGGAGTGAGCTTCCTTCTCCTCTTTCAGGTTCCCTGAAACTAAGTCAGCCCATCTGAAGTTCTCTCCTCTTAGCGACACCAACCTTAGGAGGTTGATTATGTTTGCACGCAATGTCTCTTTTCGCTTGAAATCGAACATGCTTTCTGACTATACCCGGACCCTGGAGAACGAAATTCTGCCTTTACTTCGCAAGCAGAAGGGCTTCAAGGACGAAATCACACTGTCAAATCCTGGCAGCCAGGATGTGATCGCGATCAGTCTGTGGGAGAACAAAGCCAATGCAGAAGCTTACAACACCAATGCTTACCCAGAAGTGTTGAGAACATTTGCAAGGATGATCGATGGAACGCCCAAGGTTCAGACGTTTGAAGCCGTCACCTCGACCTTCCATAACGTCGCTGTAGCCGCGTAGAACTTGTGAGAGTTTTTACACGGGAAGGCGGTTAATCCCGCCTTCTCGGACTGACTCAAAGGTACCTGAAGGTGTTTGAACTGGGTGATACTCGAAGTCGTCATTAGGAAAGGGTGATATGACAAATTTATTTG
>Ga0182014_10005788_pt1 | contig 13616 bp, 12 predicted proteins | sample 612S2DmetaG_FD_120489 | JGI IMG/M metagenome (GOLD analysis project Ga0182014, IMG submission 120489) | Permafrost microbial communities from Stordalen Mire, Sweden - 612S2D metaG | ecosystem: Environmental > Terrestrial > Soil > Wetlands > Permafrost | place: Sweden: Stordalen | collected... | reverse complement strand
CTATTTCAGGGGAATATTGATGTACCCATCTCATTATAATACTATGATCAACTTGAATTCCTCTTTCTATCATCATTTCCTTTAAATTTCTATAGCTCAGTGGGTATTTTAAGTACCATCTTATACATTCAACAGAATAATTTCCCCTTCATAATGCTTCCATTTAAAGGAATTAAAAAGCATATTACTATCTTTGATTTTCTTTTTATTCTATTGTATCATTAGAAAGGATTTTTTGCAACGGAACCAAATTAGGTGTCTCATCGAAAAATCAAGTAGTTTAGGGATCACACAAATGGTCATTTTCTCTTGGGGACGAAATTTTATCTGCCAGAAATGAAGTCACTCCAGAAGCTTACTTACTAGATCTGGCGAAGGATTGTGCTTCAGAAAGCGATGCCTATTCTTTTTGCCTGGTCAGCATTTTTTTGAGAAAAATCGGGCAGAGTTTTACCCTTGGTCAATAAAAGTATCTATCTCCTTTTTCAGCATTTGGCTGAGAATTTTCCCATCTAATGTGCCCCTATACTCTTTCATAACAATACCCATGAGGGGGCCAAGAGCTGCTGAGCCTTTATCCTTGATGAAATCTCCTTTTTCTCGTACCATTTTTTTGATGAAGTTTTCAACTTTTTCAGTATCAAAGGTACTGAGGCCGAGCTTTGAGATAACTTCCTGCGTGGTCAATTCAGGTTCTTTTGCGAGGGCAGTCAAAAGGTCCTGAATAGCTTCTTTAGCTATTTCCTGCTTTGAAATAGCTGAAAAAAGTCCTTTGAAGTGATCATCTCTAAGTTTATCTGTCTCAACGCCATTTCTCCTAATTTCCGGGACTAATCCCACAAGAGTCCGGGCAATTAGGGTTGAATTTATATTAGAGTCCTTGCTGTAGATTCCAATTAAATTTTCAAATAGGGGGAGATATCTTGAATAAGCTATTTTTTCTGCAAGCTCTTTATTCAAATAGTTGTCTGAAACAAAACGTTTTGCTCTGTCTGTCAAGAGTTCCGGGGTCTCAATTGAATCGAAGTAATCCTGAGATATTTTTATTTGAGGAACATCAGTTTCAGGGTACATTCTCCCAGCGCCTGGAAGAGGACGCATATAAGCAGTGTTTCCATCTGGAAGGGCCTTTCGGGTTTCTTCCGGGATTCCTTCAATGACTTCTCTCGCCCTTGTAATAACTGATTCAATTGCAAGCCTAGCTTTTTTGGACTCTTCAGCAACTAGTATTATGACGTCATCTTTGCATGCAACGATCATGTTTCTTACAGCATGAACTTCATTTTCAGTTATTCCATAATTAGGAAGTTCATCAGTGTGAAAAATGCCTCCTACACCTGCAGTCTTAGCCCGATCTGAAAGTTCTGTACCGAGCCTTCTTCCGGGCTGAATTTCTCTGCCTATGAGTCCCTTGAATTTTCTTAGAAGAGCGGCAAGAATTACACCTTTCTCCACAAATTTTTGCAGAACTTTAGACTTTGTGTCTATGAACAGCTCTGTTACATTATATATATCCTCACAGACAATGGCCTTTCTTTCCAAGAGTTCCTGTCGGATTAAAAGAAGGTTCAGCTGTCTTTCAACTTCTCTGTGAACGATATCTTCTATAAGATCAAGGGATTGTACTCCTTTTATTTCAACTCTTGCGCCTTTTGCAATTGAGATATTTACATCTTGCCTGATTGTGCCCAGCCCTCTCTTTACTTTTCCAGTTGATCTGAGAATCATTCCAATCTGCTCGGCAACTTGTCTTGCATGGCTAGGGGACTTGATATCCGGCGCAGTTGCAATTTCTACCAGTGGGATTCCCAACCTGTCTAGGGAATATACGATTGAGTCCTCTATTTCCTCTATTCTCTGGGCGGCTTCCTCTTCTATGCAGAGACTTTCAATTCCACAGAGACCTTCAGATGTTTCAATATATCCGTTGTTTGCCAGAAAAGCGGTCCTCTGAAAACCGCTAGTATTTGATCCATCCACCACGATTTTCCTCATGACATGCATCTGGTCCACAGGCTTCATATGGAAAAGCTTTGCAACCCCAAGGGAAATATCCATAGCTTCCTTATTGAGTTCCCTAGGAGGCTCTTCATCGTTTTCTATGAGGCAGGTTGTATCATAAGCTTTATATATGAACGTCCTCCTTATTTTGGTCTGCTCTACTGCAGCTCTGTCCTTTTCTCCCATCTCGCTTTCTGTGGCTCTGAGATACCTGAAAAACTCAAAGTCAGAATCCCCTACGTACCTTGTCATAGCCGGACATCTGCAAAAGAGTTTCTCCTTTGAATCAATCTGTTGGTGAATTTCAAGCCCGGCTTTCAGTCCAAGTTCATTATAATCATATTTACCCATATTTTCACCCGAATCTAAGCATTAGACTCCTCAGTATTCCGTTAATTTTTTCATTTCTCCTTAAATTTTTCTTAAAGCCCAGTTAGTTTTGTTCTTCCTTCGTTTTTAAGTCATCGACTCATTATTTCGTTTTTGTTGGAAACCGATAAGGAAAATACAGCTTCAATAAAATCATTGTGGAAGATTTTGATAAACTTCTAATTTTCACGAGCCATCTATATGCTATTTGTAAGCATACTACGAAATATGGAGTTTATCGAAATCCTCCATAATGATAATTACATACACATGTCTTATCAAAAAATTAACTCCCCTCATAAAAACCAGTCTAAAATTAGTTTTTCTTTTTCAATGTCCAGTTTTGAGTAACTTGCAGATATCTTCTACTTCAGTTCTGAAATCATCCTGGGAGATCCCATATAGGCCTGCGAGATGCATGGCACCACCTGCACCCGCACCTTCCTTGATTGTACCTGTCTCGTACCTTTGAAGACCCTTTAATGAGGACTTCCCAAAACCTGGATCTGCGACATAAACCATAGGTACACCAAGAATTCTGGTAATTTCAATAAAATTTGCGGATTTATCTTCTACTACATAACGGGTAGTCGCGATTGCAAGTTTTTCAGTATTAAAATCCAAGTGTTTTATCAAGGCGTAAACTGCTGCCATTTGAGTTCCACCAGCAAGGATAATACATATTTCTGTACCCTGAAAGCCTGCTACAAGACCGAGGACTGCAGGCATCATTGGATCTCCCATACATGCAATAGCTTTCATGGGATCGTTTTTCAGACAGCCAAATATAAGGCCTGATGCTTTCATGCCTTTTTCAACAACCTGTTTCTTGATCTCAATGGGGTTTTCATTTGAGCTGCTGCTTACATTTCCTTTATATCCTAAAGCCATAAGAACTCCCATCGCAGTTGTTGTGCCCCCTGGGATACTTTCGCCGATAATTACATAATCTACCTGATTTCGCAGTCTCTTGGATAGGAATTTTGCTCTTTCGAAGATTTCTTGTACATCCCTTACTGCAATCCGCTTTCGTATATCTTCTCCAGGCTTCGCTTTCATGTCTATGCATGGGACATAGGGAGTTACAATGAGGCCAGAATTAATGAAATTGTATGGAACGCCTGTAAGCTCCAGTGCCGAACGGGTTATAATTGCGGGGGTAGGAGTGCCATAAGGAGGAGTCATAGGGAGTACTGGCACACTTATTATGTTTCCAGTTTCTATAAGTTCCGCATCACCTGCAGGTGTAAAGTCTGTAAGTTCAGCCGTATTTCCTGCGGCCGAAATCTTCGGGATATGCGCAGTTTTAGTATTTGAAAGCACGCATAAAAACATCGGTTTTTGGGGTTTGTTGGTTACTTCCGGTTCTATCCAGGCCATGTCATATCTCCTCCACTGGGTAAAATGCAGATTAATCCCAAGAATATTTCTCAAGGGGTTGGATTTCCTTGAGATTATCGATTTTTCGAGTTACCAATTCTGAAATAAATATAACTTCTCTGGAATCCGATGAGAATTCTCCAACTTACTATTTAGTATTTATCCGCAAATGAACATAGAGAGTTTCGATAGATTTTTGATTTTCACGAGTCTTTTTATAGACCTGTTTTAAGAATATGATGAGATTTGAGAACTTATCAAAATTCCATATAATGTCACAACAATTACAAAATAGTTCATTGAAAACTACCATAAATACCTATATTGTTTACAGCCTTTGTTTATTCTTGCTTGAAAATTAAATAATATTTATTCCGTAAAATAATAAACATCGATTTATTCTGTGACTTTCACGAGAGCAGTAGAATATACCCATTCAATATCTCTCTGAGTCATGAATTTCTGTTCAACCGTATGTAAATGGTTAAATCTGGTTGCGGTTTCTGATAACAAAACTATAGGATCAATTTCATTTTTATCTCCAGGTGAGCGAAAACTCAAAGAAATCTTCGCTTTTCCCTAATATAAGCCATGGTTGATTAAAGTTTCATCATCCTTCAACTTGTCCATGTATTTGAAAGAGATTCAGCTTGCTTCAAGTGAATAGGTATAAAGCTTAGAGCCTATCCGAAAAATCATTAAATGGTATGTTGCAAAGTATCCAGAGGGAGCAGGAAATATACATTAACCTTTATGAGCTAATTAGAAGTCCATGGTGGGATTTAAATCACCATGCTAATAAAGATCATTTATTAACTTGTTGAAAATTGTACTTTAGACTAATTTTAAAAATATATTTTTATAATTCATACCATAAAGTATTTTCAAAATATCAAAGATTAGATTTTTGGAAGCCAAGAGTAGTATTCTTGAGTCAGAAGAATTTGGTCCTCATTTATGAGACTTGTTTAATAGACAAACTTATATCAAATTCTAAAAGTATTTTGTGTATTAAAATTTGGTTTTTGAAATTCTGTTGGGTGAGTCAAAAAAGCACCCGAAAGTATTTAATATGGCAGTGTAACTGACTAATCAGTCAATTGTAGAGATAATGCATGAAAGAACAGGTCATAGACAAAAAAACAGCCATTATAGAAGCAGCCCTGAAGCTTTTCACTGAAAGAGGCTTCCACGGTACATCCACTGCTCAGATTTCGAAAGAAGCAGGTGTAGCCACAGGCACCCTTTTCAATTACTTTCCCACAAAGGAAGACCTTATAAACAGCCTATATTTCAAAGTAAAAGGGCAATTAAGTCAAAGTATGGGGAAAGAAATTGAAGCACAGAGTCCCTTTCAGGATAAATTAAGAAAAATATGGTCAAATTTAATCAAATGGGGAGTAGACAATCAGGAAGAATTTCTTTTTGTCGGGCAGTTCTGCTCTTCTCCTTATATAACAAAATTTACGCGTGAAGAAGTGATGAAAGAGTATGTCTTTCTCCACGATCTTGTGAATCAAGGAATAAAAACAGGAGTGATCAGAGACTTTTCCGCAGAGCTGACAATTGCAATGTTTTGTCAGGCTAGCAGGGCGCTAGTGAATCTGATCCTTGATTCAGATTCATCACAAGATAAAAATAAGTTTATCGAAGATGGATTTCAGATTATCTGGAAAGGTTTAGCTAAGAATTAATTGTTTTCATCCAACTTATGAGTGATCAGTCACTCACTATGAAATTAATGACTGATTTACCTCAAAATATCCAGTCAATCAGAAAATTAACCCGAGATACATCAAAAATAGTTTGAAGAAACCAGGTGAATGGAAAATGTTGTACAGAAAAATTCCTACGAACGGAGACGAACTTTCTATACTTGGATTTGGATGTATGCGTCTTCCCGTGAAAGAAGATGGTACTATAGATGAAGAAAGAGCCACTAAGCAGGTACGCTATGCAATCGACCACGGAGTAAACTATGTTGATACGGCCTGGCCGTATCACATAGGCCAGAGCGAGCCTTTTTTAGGTCGTGCTCTTGCTGACGGATACCGCGAGAAAGTTAAACTCGCAACAAAACTTCCCAGCTGGATGGTGAAAAGCCGAGAGGATATGGATAAGTTCTTGAATGCTCAGCTGGATAAACTCAAAACAGACCACATCGACTATTATCTCATCCATGCTCTCGTTGGTGAACTGTGGGATAATGTTGAAAAGCTGGAGGTAGCTGATTTCCTTGACAAAGCCAAAGCTTCCGGCTGCATAATTAACGCAGGTTTTTCCTTCCATGGAGCAGCTGAAGATTTCAAACGGATAGTGGACGCCTATGACTGGGATTTTTGTCAGATCCAATACAACTTCCTGGACGAAAAGAACCAGGCAGGTACCGAGGGTTTGGAATATGCAGCTTCAAAATATCTTGGAATAATCATTATGGAGCCCCTTCGTGGAGGGAACCTCGCAAGCCCAGTGCCTCCTGCTGTGAAAGAGATCTGGGATGAGGCTCCGACGAAGAGAACCGCCGCAGAATGGGCTCTTCATTGGGTATGGAACCATCCAGAAGTCACGGTCGTCCTTTCCGGGATGAATGAGGAAGCAAATATTGAAGAGAATCTTACGGTAGCAGACAAAGCATACCCAAATTCTCTGACTGAAGCCGAACTGCAGATAGTAAAGAAAGTAGAGCGGAAGTACCGTGAACTGATGAAAGTAAGCTGTACAGGGTGCAGATACTGTATGCCCTGTCCAGAAGGTGTGAATATTCCATTATGTTTCGAAACTTACAACAACTTGTACATGTCCGACAATGCAGACGAGACAAAGTTTCTCTATGCTGCAAGGTTGGGTGGCATCCTATCCGTAGGAGGTGCCGAATTTGCATCCCAGTGCGTAAAATGTGGAGAGTGCCTTGAAAAATGTCCCCAGCACATTGATATACCTAAGATTCTCGAATCCGTTGTAGAAGAACTTGAAGAACCTGATCTGGAAGAGAGAGTTGCTATAGCAAAACAGGTATTTAAGTGAACTTAAAAGCGAGAAATTCGAAGTGCTGAAAAGACAAAATGAAGATATTGTTTAAGCTAACTTTATTGAAAGATTAAACAATATTTTCATTTTCCGTTGTTTATCTTCATGTTTAGTAATTATACTCAATCAGCTTTAGAATTTTGAAATTTTATCTCAAATTGCAAAGCAACAACCAAATAATTCTGAAAATCAAACTTATATGAGGTATAGCGCGAGATTCTAAAGAGCCTCCAAGCTAATAAATTGTTATCGAAGAACTGGGATGAAACTGTTTATTGCTAAAGTATCTAATTCTTCTAGGTGAAGGGTGGCACATGGATCTTACTGATATACTAAGGGCCGTTAAAGACGGAAAAATGGATCTTAAGGCTGCGGAACGGCAGGCCCTTGGTCTGGGTTTTGTTTCCTGCTCAGGTATTGCAAAACTTGATCCCCACAGGAAAATCAGGACAGGAATAATTGAGGCTATCCTTGCAGACTGCAAGGAGCCAGAAGATGTGGTGGAACTCGCCAGAGTGATGGTCGCACAGAGCAAAAGAGCCCTCATTACCCGTGTCTCGGAAAAGCATCTTGAAGTCTTAAGGGCAGCGTTTGGCGGAGATAAACTTGACTGGAATAGGCGAGCTTGCACTGTCGTTATTCACGATGGTACCCCTGCTCCGAAAACCGGGGGAATTGTTGGGATAATTTCAGCAGGTACGGCAGATATACCGGTTGCGGAAGAGGCTCGAGTTATTGCTTCAGAAATGGGCTGCAAAACTATTGCCGTATATGACGTAGGGGTTGCAGGAATTCACAGGCTCATTCCAGAACTCCAGAGACTGAAAGCTATGAAGCCTGGAGCAATCGTTGTTGCAGCAGGAAGGGAGGGAGCGCTTCCGACAATCGTTTCCGGACTTGTGGACGTGCCTGTTATCGGGCTTCCGGTGTCTACAGGCTACGGAGCCGGAGGCGGAGGAAAGGCTGCTTTGCTGTCAATGCTGCAGTCCTGCTCCCCCATTGCGGTAGTAAATATAGATGCAGGTTTCGTAGCTGGTGCTTATGCAGCTCGGATCGCAAATATGATTGCAACAGCCGAAAAACTTGACATTGGAGAAAAAAGAGAGCTGGAAGAAGAGCAACAAAGAGAAGAAGAGAACAAAAATTAATTTAAAACGCAATGCTGGAAGGCAACTTCATGAAGGCACTTATATTTAATCCATTTTCAGGGGCATCAGGAGATATGATCCTTGGATGCGCTCTAGATCTTGGGGCTGACAGGAAAGCAATTAAGGAACTGATAGAAGCCTCTGTCCCAGTATCTGTAGATATAAAAGAAATTTTTAAAAAAGGAATAAAGGCTCTGGATGTTCGAATCAAGGTTCCTGACAAAGAGCCGACTCGCACTTATCCTGAGCTTGTGGACGTCATAAAGGGTGCAAAATTGCCCACGAAGGTGGAGGAAAGTGCCCTTGATATTTTTATGAAAATGGCAGAAGCTGAAGCAACAGTCCATGGGCAGCCTGACCATGAAAACCTTCATTTCCATGAGGTAGGGCAGAATGACGCTCTTGCCGACGTAATCGGTTCTTCGGCAGCTATTCATGCCCTCAACTATGATTCTGTTTATTGCATGCCTATCAATGTGGGCAGCGGAACAATCGAATGCGCACATGGGACTTTTCCTGTCCCGGCCCCGGCTACCCTTGAACTCCTCAAGAGAGGAAAGCTCTATTTCAGGGGAGGTGCTGAGAAAAAAGAACTTCTTACTCCGACAGGGGCTGCTATTCTTGCCCATTTTGCAAGGTCAGTGGAGACTTTTCCTCAAGGCAGAGTAATTTCAACAGGCTATGGGGCAGGGGATTCAGAGCTTGCCGGGCCCAACGTACTCCAGGGAGTGCTTTCAAAACTTGATTCCTGCCTGATTCCGGACAATTTTGAGGTACTTGAAACAAACGTCGATGATGTGAGCGGAGAAGTCCTGGGTAACCTGTTCGAGGAACTGCTTGCTATGGGGGCAAGGGATGTTGCAATTCTTCCGGCAACAATGAAAAAGGGCCGTCCCGCTCATTTTATCACGGTTATTGCAAAACCTGAGGATACTGCAAAGCTCGCCCGGAAAATAATTATCGAGACAGGATCCCTGGGCGTAAGGGTTATCCCTTCTAGACACAGGTTAATGGCCTCCAGGAGAATAGAATCGGTTAAATTTGAGGTAGAAGACCAGGTATATGAAGCTGCGGTCAAGATCGCCAGGGATTCTGAAGGCATCCTGCTCAATATTTCTGCAGAGTTTGAGGATTGCAAAAAAATCGCAAAAACAAGCGGAGTTCCTGTAAAAGAGGTCATGAGAAAGGCAGTGGAAGCTGCAAGAAGGCTTTTCTCCTGAAATTCTCAAAAGACTTGAGTTAGGTAAAAACCGATTAATTTCGCGGTTTCAGTTACGATACTATGGATATTGAAGCTTTCAGGAGCTCCAAAAGAGTTTCCCTGTTCTGCGGGAATAATAATAACTTGCGTAAGAACTCATAAATCCGGTTGCATCAATTGCTGTAATTGGTGATATTCTTTCCATATGAGTAAAATAGCTATGGAATCCTTGACAAAATGAGGTAAGTAGTATCACGAAAAAATTTAGAGGAGAACACAATATGAATAAATCAAACAATTTAAGTGAAAGTGTAATCTTCCCGAAAGGCGGAAAAATTACTAATGACTATTTCATAGGGACAGCATGGCTTAAAATGCTGGTTTCTAATGACAGCACCTTTAATTGCCCGATAGGTAATGTAACTTTTGAACCAGGCGCAAGAAATAATTGGCATAAACATCCGGGTGGTCAGATTCTGCTTGTTACCGGCGGCAAAGGATATTATCAGGAAGAAGGCAAGCCGGTACGGGCGATTAAGGAAGGGGATGTAGTACAAATCCATCCAAATGTGAAACATTGGCATGGTACTACACCGGATAGCTGGTTTGTACATATCGCGATAAGTCCTAATTCCCAAAAGGGAGACGCCGAATGGCTGGAACCAGTAACGGATGAAGAATATAATAATTTAAAATAACATAAATTTTATCTTGCGGTGTCGCTGGAAATTCTTATTTTTTTAACAGATTCCTTTATCGGCAGCTTACCGCACCGAGATATAAAGGGCCCTGCATTTACTGCAACCACTGTCAGCCATGCCCGTTCAAAATCGATATCGTTCCGTAAACAAATATCTGGATATGGCAAAAGCCGGCGACGAATAATGCTACTTATACTTGCCCTGTCGTTCGGACGTTGTGAAGCGTGAGCGTGCCTAAATCCGTTACACCGATGTCGTTCAAAATGGCACGCTCAACCTCACTAGTATGGATCTTGATGTCTGAGAGAGTGTTATTGCGGCTCAGCTGCACACCACTCGAGCCGAGATGCAATGTTCCACCAGTCAAAATCTGTCCCGGTTGAAGGGCAAGCATCGGCATTCCCCGAATCTCACCTTCGACAATAATGTGCTCGTCGCCGTGCTTTACTGCATCCTGAAGCTCATCTGCATTTGTAACAATTTGAGTTTGATGCTCCATATAGTTCTCCTCGTAGACTTAGAGCCTATCCGAAAAGTCATTAATGAGCGATTGTAAAAAATCGGAAGTTTATCAAAATTATTTACTTCCTACAGGTCCTCCCTCACTCTTTCACTCTTTGTCTGTTCGCTTTAATCTACAATGCAACTTTTACCCATTTAATTATTTTAAATTAATTATACAAAAAATAGTTTCTAAACTAAAAATACTCCTGCATAAAATATTTTACAATCAAAAAAAACAATTAAATATTAATAATATTTTTTTATTATTTTCCGAAGTCGTCAGAGAATTTCAATAAATTGCAGATTTAAAAAATTGCTTATGTAGGATTTATAAAAAACAGCCAAAAACTAGGGTTTATCGATAATTCTCTAATAAAAATAGGTCAAATTCGAATGAAAACTTTTAAGCAATTGCTAATTCGTGCATTCTCTAACCTAGCAAACTTCTCTAGAATTTTCGCTTTGATTTTGTCTGCGTCCTTGACGCCTATCTCGATGTTCGGATTCAGGTTTTCTGAAACAATATTTGTTTTACGATATTTACGTCTCTGAAGTCCTCACTGAAACGACGTTCGAGTATCCACATGCAAACCTGGCAGTTTCCAGCTTCAGCTGCTTTATTAAGACGTTTAGGTATTCTTTTGCGGTATCTGCATTACGTTTCTGAATATGTTTATAGAACTGGAAATATTTCCCAGATTTCTCTGTCTGCCCCCTTTTCAGCCAGTCCTTTAATGTTTGGTATGTTACGCCAGCTGCGGAAGCCGCTAGAGCATAAGTAAGTCCTAAAGCAATATTGTCCCCAATTTTCGGTTGTATTTCAGGTGTCAATTTACAAGGTCTCGCCATGGTCGCACCGTTTTTACTCTTAAAAATAAATATCTATGAATGTTGTATTCATATTTTCTTAGTTTCCTTTGACATACAGTCGGGGGTAGGACTATATTAATCAAAAATGAAAGCCATTCTCAGGCTCTGTAAGCCATCTTTTTGACTTTGGTAATTAAAGATCTACGGACTTTGAATAAAAGTCTCTCTAGTAGGCTCGTGTCAAGTCATTTTTTCGACCAAATTAAACCCCATAAATTTGCAGCACTGTAACGATAAATCAGTTGTCTAGATTTTGTATATTTTTTATCACTTAAAAATAATATAAATTAATATTATACCACTATTTGTTTAGTTTTTAGATAGGAAGTGCACTTTTAGATCTAGTTTTTTATAATAGTATATTCGACATAAAATTACAAATTGAGTAGAGGAGAGTACTAATGAGTAAATCAAATGTACCCAAGCAAGAAGACCAGAAATTCAGCACGGTACCGTTGGATTGGAAAGAGGTTTACTACACCAATTGTCCCCTAGTGTCCGCCAGCAATATCGACCAAGAACTGGGTTGGACCAGAGAGGAGTTCAAGAAGATCGGCGTCAAATACGCTTTTCTCCGCTCGGTGCGTGAAAATGACTACTACCCTCACCACATCCACATCCTCGACAACCTCATCCGCTTCGGCGGTCTATTCCCCCCAATCCACGTTCATGCAGACATACGCAGGACCAGGCTCCTTGGGGCGACGCATGTATACGAAGGAGGCTACATTCCTGATGACTGGTACGACGATCCCAAGATGATGGAGCCCATGGACAACCCGTCGGAGTTGTAGCTCAAGCGTGACCAAAAGCACGACTTGGCCTTCCGTCCGCTGGAGACCGCGCTGGAAAAGGGCATAATCGATGCAATCTACACCCAGAGCGGCCCCTTTCAGCATCTCCAGGAGGCGACTGGCAAGTTCAAGGCGATTGAGGACTTATCCCGGTATCCAGACTGGACCTTGCAGATGGCCAACGTTCCCACCGTCATCACGTGCACCTAAGAGATGGCTGTGAAGCATTCCGAACTCATTGTCACGTTTATGAAAGGCATGATCAAAGTGGGGCGGTGGGCTGACGAGCACAAGCACGCTGCAACTGCAATACTTGACAAGCAGACATTCTACCTGGACGTCGAGGATACGTACCAAAACATCAAGAACATCGACATGGTACCCAATCTGTCGCCTCAGAACCTGGTAGCCATTGAGATCGGCAAGGACTTCATGCTGAGCCACGGCTACATCGAGAACGACGTCGATGTGCATGAGTGGGCCGCACCGGAGTTCCTTGAAAAGGCGGCGAACGAGCTGCTCGAGGAGCAGTGACCGGAAGGTGACCTCGGCGAAACTTATCGAGGTGTCTGTGCTGCAGGCGTCTACGCGGCGGCTTGGATAATCGGGAGGGAGGTCAGCGGAAGGGTGCACAACAGTATACCTACACCGGTCGCTGCCGCGCTGCTCAAGGAGGCTCATCGCAAGGTCCCTCATCTGGAAATTATTGACTCATTTTCCTGGTCATCCAACTGAATGACAGTATGTAACGACGGCATTGGGATACCTTAATTTATCAGAACTTTGTAAATTGCCGTGTTGAGCTTGTCTTCTGAAATTCTAGTCTCCACGAAGTTTTCTATCCAGCATCTGACTTTAAGCTTCGCTCCGAATTCCGTAAACTCGGATAACAGTACCTGTATCGGTTTATCATGCATGATCCATTCTTCGTGCGCCAGAGATTCCAGAATCAAGTTTCTTACGTACTCAATATCCGGATCATAGGATACAACAATGAAGGTCTCGACACGAAACATCATGTAAGGCATGGAATAATTCGTGATGAGTTCCTTGCCAATAATAGAGTTTGGAATTGTTGCTTGGCGGTTATCCCTGGTAAGAATTCGAGTTAAACGCCAAGTGATATCTGTCACATCCCCCCAGGTATCAAGCTTTTCTATCAGTATGCGGTCCCCGATTCGGAAAGGGTGATCGATGCAAATTGCAATCCCGGCAATGATATCGGAAAGTGTGTTCTGGGCTGCGAGGCCAATTATAACGCCTCCGACACCAAGAGCAGTAATTAATTCCCAAAGTGCAGCCGTTTGGTCCCAAAATAGTCAAGAAGTACTATTATGGCAAGAAAACCGAAAACCAGCTGAGAAATGTATTGTATATAGCGAATTGATCGGGGGTCTATTTCTTCCAGATCACTTCGGGGCACCCTAGCTAAGTACCAGTCCGAAGCAATGGATATCATGCGAAGAATAATAAAAACACATATACTCCAATAGAGAAAGAAAAAGGGTTCCGTTGCAAAAAATCTAAAAAAAATATGTAAATCTATAAGTAATTAATAAAAATCAAAATATTCAAGGAAAATGTACTAACATTATAAAACTATACCAAACAGTTGATTAAT
>Ga0182014_10005787_pt1 | contig 13616 bp, 11 predicted proteins | sample 612S2DmetaG_FD_120489 | JGI IMG/M metagenome (GOLD analysis project Ga0182014, IMG submission 120489) | Permafrost microbial communities from Stordalen Mire, Sweden - 612S2D metaG | ecosystem: Environmental > Terrestrial > Soil > Wetlands > Permafrost | place: Sweden: Stordalen | collected... | reverse complement strand
GTCCATACGTGTTGCCGTTGTGGGACCGGCGGGGCCGACCACTTCTTCGCGGACCGGATCGACGGGACCGACGTAGTAGATGAAGCGGCCATTGAAATCGACAGGGAGTTTTTCGCCGCGGCTCAGCATGTCGGTCATGCGCTTGTGCGCCGCGTCGCGTCCGGTCAGCAGCTTGCCCGAAAGCAGGAGCACTTCGCCGGGCTTCCACGTATCGGCTTCTTCGCGGGTTACCGTGTCCAGGTTCACGCGCCGCGCGCCGGAGACATCGTGCGTCAGCTTCGGCCAGTCATTCAGGTTCGGTGGATCGAGATACACCGGTCCGCTTCCATCGAGCACAATGTGCGCATGACGCGTCGCCGCGCAGTTGGGTATCATGGCCACCGGCAGATTTGCCGCGTGGGTCGGATAGTCCAGCACCTTCACGTCGAGCACAGTCGTCAGCCCGCCCAGTCCCTGCGCGCCGATGCCCAGCCGGTTGACCTTGTCATAGAGCTCGACGCGGAGCTTTTCGGCCGTGGTCACGGGGCCGCGCGCAATCAACTCCTGAATGTCGATGGAGTCCATCAGCGATTGTTTGGCCAACAGCATCGCCTTCTCCGATGTGCCGCCGATGCCAATGCCCAGCATTCCCGGCGGACACCAGCCCGCGCCCATGGTCGGCACCGTCTTCAGCACCCACTCGACCACTGAGTCCGACGGGTTCAGCATGACAAACTTCGACTTCGCTTCGGAACCTCCGCCTTTGGCCGCGACGGTAATCTCGACCTCGCCGCCCTTCACCAGCTCGACGCTCACGCAGGCTGGCGTATTGTCCTTGGTGTTCCTGCGAGCCCCGGCCGGATCGGCCAAGATCGACGCACGCAGCTTATTGTCCGGATCGAGATAGGCGCGCCGCACGCCTTCGTCGACCAATTCCTGGATGTCTTTTGGCTTCTCGCCCGCCGCAGGCTCAAAGCGCACATCCATTCCGACTTTGAGGAAAGCGGTAACAATGCCCGTATCCTGGCAGATGGGCCGGTGTCCTTCGGCGCACATGCGGCTGTTGATGAGGATCTGCGCGATAGCATCCTTGGCGGCCGGAGACTCTTCCTTTTCATAAGCCTTCGCCAGGCCGGTGATATAGTCCACCGGGTGGTAGTAGCTGATGTACTGCAATGCGCCTGCAACGCTCGAAATGAAATCTTCCTGGCGGATGACGGTCATGAGAAGGCCCCTCGCTTTTCTGACGCTCTTAGAGTAATGGATTGAAGGGGGTATTGGCAGGATCGGAACCAAAGCAGCGTAATGTCCGAATTGGCGGTGATTCGCTCGGGGTGCCTATTGATGTAGATATTTGCGTTTCGGTTGTGGGCTACTTTGACTCGTTCCGCTTCCCAATCACCACCCATACCAACACAGCGTAGGCAGCGGTGGAGATGATAAACAGCCACCACGGATGAATCACAAGCGGAAACAGAAAAACCAGTGCAACCAGCAGCCAGAAACGCCATCCTGTTGGCCAATTATCCATTCCGGCACCTCTCATCAGAGAATACCCTCTGCGAACCGGCCTTTGTTGGTTGTCGCCTACCCTTCCCTAGACAGGCTAGGGAAGGGTGGCCGGTGATCCTACCGCGATCACCGACCTACAACGGCTGTATTGAGAAAGTTTGCTAGGTTGTGCCAAACCGCCACGTTTCAGACAGGTAGGTTAGACTCGGTGACAGACAGCCCAGCAAAGAGAGTAAAGAGAGTGCGTGATGAACCTACCCCAGCCCGCAGCCAATTCGATATCCAATCGGAAACCTAATCGCTTCTTTTTCCAATCGCCTTTTCGTTCATGGATGTTCCTGATTAACACGGTTCTTCTCGCTGGGATTTGTCTCACTGTAGTCGCGGTGCTTTGGAGATTCTGGGATAAACTCGCCTTGCACTCGTCTGTTGGATGGCTGCTGTTGCTGACGTTTTTAGCTCCGAACGTTGTCTACCCATATTGGTCGGCGATTATCCGCCACCGAAAGATCAACAAGCTCTATCTTGATGGCGACATCTCGGAGCAGCCAGCCGGATCGCCGATTGATGAACTGCTGTCAGTTGCCGACACCTCTCTAAACGAAGGCTTGCGAAACACCATGTTTTGTTTTGGCCTCTTCCTTCTCGTCTTGGTCTTATGGCACCTTCTCCCCTAGGACGGCGTTTTGTGAAGGTTCACAGTCGTCAGTGTGGACTTTCGGGTAGCCCGTCGGCTTGGGTTTGCCTGCTTTCGGGCGGTTTGTCGGCTATTCGGACATTACTGGATCAGAGAAAGAAGAGATGACCTACCGGTTCAATAACGCAGGCCGCAAATCCGTATGCCCAAAATCGTCGCCCTTCCAGAGCATAGGCTCGCGCTTTTCCTTTGCCAGCGCGTAGCTGAAGCAGTCGCCGAAGTTGAGCCCCGCCGGGTGGCCGCTGCCTCTGCCGAAGTCGCGATACGCCTGGCGCGCGATCTTTGCCTGGCCTAATGTGACGGGTTCGATAACGATGCCGGGGTTTTCGAAGATTTCTTCCAGCCTACCTTTAAGAATTGGGTTCTTGTAGCCATCTGCAACGATGTGCGTTTCGAGATAGGACGCGGCCGAAATGCGCACTACCTTTGCCGCTTCTATCGCCTCGGAAAAGGCTTCCGCTTCCGGTTCGTGCTTGAGAATTGCGATCAGGACCGAGGTGTCAACGATCATACCGGCAGCCCGGTTTCGGGATCGTAAAGTTCATCCATCAGCTCTTTGGATGTCTTGCCGTCGTTCATCATCGGCCCGGTCTCTCGGCTGATTTCCATCAGCCACTTGGCCATCAGCTTCCTCCTGCGCTGGCTTTGGGTCTCCCGCTGGATCTCGTGTTCCACGGCTTCGGTCACCGCGGTCACAAGGCTCACCCCGCGCAGCGCCGCCAATTCGCGAATCAGCTCTTCGGACTTGGGATTCTTGATGCTCAGTCCCATGATTCTACCTTTCTACCTTCGCTTTCTATAATTCTACCATACCTGTTCTTTCAGAGGTGAATATCAAGCTAGCTCCGGCGAGGGCCTGTTGGGACATTTGCTTTGAGTGTTTAGGGAGAGAACAGCCCTCGGGTGCTTAGCAGGCGGCGGAAAAAAGGCATCAGTCAGCTATTTCATTATGGACAGTTCAGCAGGGGCTGAAGCCCGAGTCTTTCTTGTGGCTATTGCGGCCCGGCTGAAGCCGTGCCCTGTTACAAAGCCCGCACGTCAACTCCCATGCCTGAACAAGATTGATAATCGTCCTTTCAGAATTCTGAAGAATGGTGTTCACGACACACATCGGAACGGACTTTTGGGTAGGATAGAGGCATGGACCTGAAGGGAAAGATCGTCTTCATAACCGGGGCGAGCGCGGGAATTGGCGCGGCCACGGCTCTTGCCTTTGCGGCCGAAGGGGCGCGGTTGCTGCTGGCGGCGCGCCGCGCCGGCAAACTGGCCGAAGTGGCCTCGATGGCGCTGGAGCGGGGAGCGGCAGGGGTACACTCCGTACATATGGACGTGCGGGGCCGGATCCCGGTGCAGAGAACGATTGACGAACTGCCGGAAGAGTGGGCGCAGATCGATGTGCTGGTGAATAATGCCGGCCTGAGCCGCGGCCTGGAAAAGCTGTACACGGGAAAGATCGAAGACTGGGAAGAGATGATCGACACCAACGTGAAGGGTCTGCTGTATGTGACGCGCGCGGTGGTGCCGGGGATGGTGGTGCGCGGCCGGGGGCATGTGGTGAATCTGGGCTCGACGGCCGGGGAGATGGCTTATCCGAATGGCGCGGTCTACTGCGGAAGCAAAGCAGCGGTGCGGCTGATCAACGACGGGCTGCGCGACGACCTGCTGGGGACGCCGGTGCGCGTGACCAGCATCGATCCCGGTATGGTGGAGACCGACTTCAGCCTGGTGCGGTTTCGCGGCGACGCGGAGCGCGCGGCCAAGGTGTACAAGGGCGTGACTCCGCTGACTCCGGAAGATGTAGCCGAGGCGATTGTATGGGCCGTCAAGCAGCCGGATCACGTGAACATTGCGCGGATCGCGATGACCTCGGTGCACCAGGCCAACTCGCTGTTGTTTCATCGCGAACCGTAGGCAAACCAATGCGGCCAGACGAGGGACCTTCCCCCGATCCGGAACAAAGCCTGGAACTCAACCGTGAACCTTTAGCTGAAAGCCGGAAGCTGCTCTCTCTAGCCCATTGCGGTGATCTGGCCTTCGATCTGGGCCAGGGCTGCCTCGAGGGCGGCGCGGCGCATGGGATTCGAAGTTTTCTGCGACAGAATGTTTTCGCGTTGCAGGTTCAGAGCCTGTTTTTCGCGTTCACGCGAGGCGCGGTGTTGCGCGGCCATCCGCCGTGCATCTTCTGTTTCAAAGCCGCTGCCGGGACCGACCTCCGGTTGCTGCAAGACGTTCGCCATCTGCTCCTCCACGGATTTACTTTCCCATCCACGAGCCATATCTTCATTCTACGGGCTTTTTTTCGGCGCGTCCCGCGGATTGAAGCTCGTCGGAGCGGAAGAGTGGAGGGTTGAGTAATGCTCGCCTGGCAGATTTCTTCTTTTGGCGTTGATTCCTTGGAGGTTGTGGAGCGCCCTACGCCTGCTCCCGGCCCCGGCGAGGTCCTGGTTGCGGTCCATGCGATTTCGCTCAATTATCGCGATCTGCTGGTGGTCAAGGGCAAATACAACCCGAAAATGAAGCTGCCGCGGATTCCCTGCTCCGACGGCGCCGGTGAAGTGATGGCAGTGGCCGACGGTGTGACAGCCTGGAAGCCGGGCGACCGCGTTGCGGGCATCTTCATGCAGAACTGGCTGGACGGGCCGCTTACGCCGGTGCGGGCCAGAGGTGCGCTGGGCGGCGATGTGGACGGGATGCTGGCCAGCCATGTGGTCCTGAAGGAGACCGGGCTGGTCGCAATTCCGGAACACCTGAGCTACCAGGAGGCATCGACACTGCCCTGCGCGGCGGTGACGGCGTGGAATGCTCTGGCTACCGGAGACCTGAAGCCCGGAGGAACGGTGCTGATTCAGGGTACGGGCGGGGTTTCGATCTTTGCGCTTCAGTTTGCGCGGCTCAGGGGCCTGCGGGTTCTGGGCATCTCCAGCAGCGGCGAGAAGCTGGAGCGCGCCAGCGGGCTGGGGCTGGACGCGGGGCTCAATTACCACGAGAACCCCGATTGGGAACGCTGGGTTCTGAAACAGACCGGCGGCGAAGGAGTGGACCTGGTGGTGGAAGTCGGTGGCATGGGCACACTGCCACGGTCGCTCCGGGCGATTCGCATAGGCGGAACGGTGGCGCAGGTGGGGGTGCTTGCCGGGGCCGCCGAACCGCTTCCGATCGGCACGATTCTGCACAAGATGGCGCGCATTCATGGGATTTATGTTGGCTCGCGCAGAGACTTTGTTGAGATGAACAAGGCAGTCTCGCTGGGGCAACTCCGGCCGGTGGGCGAGGAGTTCCACTGGACGCAGGCGCGGGACGTACTGACCCGAATGGAAGAGGGGAGCCACTTCGGGAAGCTGGTGCTCTCCGTTGGGTGAGGGAGAACAGTGGTTAGTGGTTAGTGGTTAGTGGTTAGTGGTTAGTGCTGGTGATTGGGCCGGATGGCCCATTATGGCGCGGCGTCATCGCGCCAGTGTCGTTCCAGGCAACAGATGGCCAAGCGGCCCCGTATGGGCGTATTTCAAAGAACTGTAAGGGTGGTATGTCGGTTGAATCGGGCCTGGGCTATTGCTTAATTAGCAATTTCCGAGTTGGCGGTGATTCGCTCGGAGCTAGGTCAAAGACGCGAAGTACATTCCACAAGCGCCATTTCTCGAACTTTACTGCTGCGCTTTCGGACACGTCGCTTCAATCATGTAGAACACGTCGTTTGGTTTTTCTGCGTTGTGCTTGAATCTGGTCGGGAATACTCGCGCAGCCTCTGGAATGCCATTCTTGTAAAGTACGAAAGCGAGCTGATAATCACCGTCCCTGCGCCCATCAAAACAGAAGGTTGGCTTTTCGTAGGAAAGGGATTTGGTTTCCAGTTTCTTTCCTCGATTGTCGCGTAATAGGACATGGAAAACGTCATCAAAATCGTAAGTGGAAGGACGACCGCAAAGGTCGCCCGAACAGACGACCGCTTTGCCGCACAACCATGCGCTTCTGTGCCGCTTGTACTTCAACGTCGAACAGTCGGCAACTCCATCCATTTGCTGTGCGATTGCCGAGACGCATAATACGAGCAGCGCGCAGGGGAGAACCGATTTCATCAAGCTGATCTTCCAAGATGTCATTGTGAACGGTCCCCCACGAGTAGTAATCCGGGAATGCTTCTTTGCCCATTATTCAACGTTCCGGTTGAGTGGTCGCATATTCGGAAATGACTATTTCGTCAATGGCGGCACTCCGCGGGATACCAGGAACCGTCAGTCGTGGTTTGTGACGGACCTCGCTGCTCACTAACTGAAGCCGAGAACCGGGTGCGGGATGTAAGGAGCTTCTAAAGCGGCGACTTCTTCTGTTGTCAGCTTGACGTTGAGGGCGCCGACGGCGTCTTCGAGATGATGCGGCTTGGTGGCGCCGACGATGGGGGCGGTCACGCCGGGTTTGCCGAGGAGCCAAGCTAGGGCCAGTTGCGCGCGGGGGATTCCGCGCTGCTCGGAGAGTTGCCCGAGAGCTTCGACAACCTTGCGGTCGGCATCTTCGGTCGCGGAGTACATCTTGTTGCCGAAGGAGTCAGTTTCGACGCGTTTGGTGGTCGCGCTTTGCCAGGGGCGGGTGAGACGGCCGCGGGCCAGAGGGCTCCAGGGAATTACGGCAATGCCTTCGGACTGGCAGAGGCCGATCATCTCGCGCTCCTCTTCGCGATAGAGAAGGTTCAAGTGGTTCTGCATGGAGACGAAGCGGGTCCAGCCGTTGAGCCGGGAGAGATACAGGGCCTTGGCGAATTGCCAGGCGTACATCGACGATGCGCCGATGTAGCGGACCTTGCCGGCCTTGACCGCATCGTGCAGGGCTTCGAGGGTTTCTTCGATGGGGGTTTCGTAGTCCCAGCGGTGCGTTTGATAAAGGTCCACGTAATCGGTCTGGAGACGCTTCAGGCTCTCGTCGAGCTCGAACAGGATTGCTTTACGGGAGAGGCCGTGGCCGTTGGGTTCCTCGCGCATGGGGCTGCAGACCTTGGTGGCGAGGACAATCGATTCGCGGCGGATGCTGTTCTGCTTGAGAAACCGGCCGATAACAATCTCACTGTCGCCGCCGGAGTAGACGTTGGCGGTGTCCCAGAAATTGATGCCAAGTTCGAGGGCCTGGCGGAAGAAGGGCTGGCTGTCGGATTCGTTGAGCGCCCAGGACTGGCGGCCGGGCAGGATTTTGCCGGTGGCGGGCGATCCGTAGGTCATGCAGCCGAGACAAATGCGGGAGACTTGAAGGCCGGTGTCGCCGAGATTGATGTAGTCCATGGGGTGCTCCTGTCTAGAGTTTAGTGCGGATAGGGCGGTGCGGTGATTCGGAAGATGGCTCTGCAGCAGTTCCGGGGTGGTATACGCAACTCAGGCGCTATCCCGACCTTGCGATGGGAAAAAGCCGCAAGGATGGAGTGCGGGCTTTCCTGGAAATAGCATCCGGAAGATCATTTTTTTGATTTTTCATGCCCAAGGCTGCTCCTGAGGCCGTATCGTTGGGTACGCCGCTCCATCCGGGAAAGTCCCGGCCTCCCTGGAGAAATGAGGATCACAATGTCCGATGCGCGCGTAACGATACTGGAGAAAGTGGGATCGATGAAGGAACAGAAGACAGCCATGACCGCCGAGGCGCTGGCCCGCAGCTTCCTCGACAACCTCTTTTTTGTGCAGGGCCGGAGCCTGGAACGGGCCACCGTGAACGATCTCTACATGGCGCTGGCCCACACCGTGCGCGATCGCATCGTGGAGCGCTGGATTTCGACGGTGACGAATTACCAGGCCCAGGATGTGCGGGTGGTTTGCTACCTTTCGGCCGAGTTCCTGACCGGGCCGCACCTGGCTAACAACCTGGTCAATCTAGGCATCCGCGACGAAGCCGAGCAGGCCATGACACAACTCGGGCTGAGCCTGGGCAAGCTGATCGAGCAGGAAGAAGAGCCGGGCCTGGGCAACGGCGGGCTGGGCCGGCTGGCGTCCTGCTTTATGGATTCGCTGGCCACGCTCGATATACCCGCCATCGGCTACGGCATCCGCTACGAGTACGGCATCTTCGACCAGCAGATCCGCGACGGCTGGCAGGTGGAGACGACCGACAAGTGGCTGCGGCTGGGCAATCCCTGGGCTCTGGAGCGCCCCGAAGACGCCTTCGAGGTGAAGCTGGGCGGACACACCGAGCGGCACAGAGACGCCCATGGCCGCCTGCACGTGCATTGGGTTCCCGGCCACGTGGTACGCGGCGTTCCCCACGACACGCCGATTCTGGGCTACCACACCAACACCGCCAACACCATGCGCCTGTGGTCGGCGCAGGCTGTGGAGAGCTTCAACTTCGAGACTTTCAGCCACGGCGACTTCTTCGGCGCGGTGCGCGACAAGGTGGCCTCGGAGAATATCTCTAAGATCCTCTACCCCAACGACGAGTTCACGGAAGGCAAGCAGTTGCGCCTGGCCCAGCAGTTTTTTTTCGTCTCCTGCAGCTTGCAGCACATCGTGAAGATCCAGTTGCACGCCAACCGTCCGCTGGCCGACCTGCACCGCAACTTCGCGATTCAGATGAACGACACGCATCCTGCCATCTCGGTGGCCGAGCTGATGCGCCTGCTGGTGGATGAGCACGGGATGGAGTGGGACGCGGCGTGGCACGTGACGCAGAGTACTCTCTCCTACACCAACCACACACTGCTGCCCGAGGCGCTGGAGCAATGGCCGCGCGCCCTGTTCGGCAGTCTGCTTCCGCGGCATCTGGAGATCGTCGACGAGATCAACCGGCGGCATCTGGAGAACGTGCGGCAGAGGTTTCCCAACGACGAAGAGCGCGCCCTGCGGCTTTCCCTGGTTGATGAGCACGGCGAGAAATACGTGCGCATGGCCCACCTGGCGGCACTCGGCAGCCACGCCATCAACGGCGTTGCCGCGCTGCACACGGAGTTGCTGAAGGCCGAAGTCCTGCGCGACTTCTACGAGCTCTCCCCGGAAAAATTCTCCAACAAGACCAACGGAGTTACGCCTCGCCGCTGGGTGGTGCTGGCCAATCCAGGGCTTACCCGGCTGCTCACCGCCCGGCTCGGCGCGGGCTGGATTCGCGACCTGGAAAAACTCCGGCGCCTCGAACCACTGGCCGCGGATCGCGAGCTTCACGATCAGTGGAGAGCCGTCAAGCTGGAGAACAAGGTCAAGCTGGCGGATTATATTCAGGACCGGCTCGGCATTGCAGTCGACCCTCACTCGATGTTTGACGTGATGGCCAAGCGGTTGCACGAGTACAAGCGCCAGCACCTGCAGGTCCTGCACATCCTTACGCTCTTGAAGCGCATCCAGCGCGACCCCAACATGGAGATCGTGCCGCGCACCTTCCTGTTCGGCGCCAAGGCCGCTCCCGGCTACCGCATGGCCAAGCTGATCATCAAGCTGATCAATTCCGTCGCCGAGGTGGTCAATGCCGACCCTCTGGTGAAGGGCAGGCTCAAAGTGGTGTTTCTGCCCAACTTCAGCGTCAAGCTGGGCCAGAGAGTGTATCCTGCCGCCGACCTGAGCGAGCAAATCTCGCTGGCCGGCAAGGAGGCCTCGGGAACCGGCAACATGAAGTTCTCGATGAACGGGGCGCTGACCATCGGGACCCTGGACGGGGCCAACGTCGAGATTCGCGAAGAGGTCGGCGCGGAGAACTTTTTCCTGTTCGGGCTGACCACGCCCGAAGTGGAGGAGCGGAAGCGATCGGGCTATCATCCGCGCGAGTTCTACGATGCCAACGCGAACCTGCGCGAGGTGATTGACGCGCTTACCAGCGGCGAACTCTCTCACGGCGATAAATCGCTCTTCGAGCCGCTGGCCAGTTCTCTGCTCAACGGCGACGACTACATGCTGCTGGCCGACTACCAGTCCTACATCGACTGCCAGGACCGCGTCAGCCTGGCCTACAAGGACTCTGAGGAGTGGACGCGCATGTCGATTCTCAATGTGGCGCGCATCGGCAAGTTCTCCTCCGACCGCTCGATCCGCGACTACTGCGCCGACATCTGGAAGACCTGGCCAGTGAAGATCGAATTCTAGCCGCGAAGGTCGGTCGAGAGGCCATTTTGAGCGCAATCCGCTCAATCCGGGAGTGGGAACGCCTCCCGGCCATACCGCGCCGCGGCACGGAACAAGCAGACGTGCGCCTTTTGTAACTCTTTTGTCAAGAACGAAGAGCAACGTTTGCCGGGTGTTTGCGGTCTAATATGTGAAAGTGGCGGTCGAAGAATCGGCGCGCGCCAGAAAATCAGTAGAAGGGACCGGGCGTTCTGATCGAAGTCTCTCCCCAGGCGAAGAAAATGCGACCGCATGAATTGAATGGCGTGGCCGCGCGGTCCAGGTCTGCCGGACGCCGGAGCGTGGCTCTCCGGCTGCTGGCAATGGCCGCAATTCCGGCGTTGTGCGGGCTGGCAGGGTGCTCGGGCGGCAGCGTCGTGGCCAACTCCTCGAATGGGACGATCTCGATCATTCCGGGGATCGCGGCGATCGACACCAACTGCACAGGCTGCAATGCGACCAACTCATCGGGCACGTCGGTAGAGCAGTTTACGGCGACACTCGCAGCCGGCGGAGCGGCGGGCGTGAGCTGGAAGGTGAGCGGCGGGGACGCCAACAGCGGAGCGGGCACGATCACTTCGAGCGGTCAATATACGCCACCCAGCTATCTGACGGCCGACAGCGTTTCGGTAACGGTGACCGCAACGTTGTCTTCCAATCCCAGCCTGACGCAAAGCGCGGCGTTGACGGTGACGCCGGGCTTCCTGCAGCCGTTGACGCCGGAGAACGCGGCGTTGGGCGCGAATGGGACCTTGACCGTTACCGGCTTCCTTGCCGAAGCGGGCGGACACGCAGGGATCGGCTACGCGCTTTCAAACACGGCGAGCGGATCCAGCGGCGGCCTGGGCACACTGGGCACGCCCAACTGTGTGCGCAGCAGTTCGGCTTTCACTTCCTGCACTGTTACATACACCGCGCCCGCGTCAATTACGACGACTGCCGGCACGTGGATTGTGGCAACAGTGGGCGCTTCGTCGTCGAGGACCACAAGTGAAGTTCTGCTGAACACGGCCGGCGTAACGAGCAATCCGGCCACACACGAGACGAGGCAGGCAACGCCTGTATCCCTGGGCAGCTCGGGCGGAAACAACAACGATTACGACACGTCGGGCAACCAGGTTCAGGACTGCTGCGGCGGGACGCTCGGGTCGTTGATTCAGTCGAGCAGCGGCGCCCAGTACCTGCTGAGCAACAATCACGTGCTGGCGCGGAGCGATCAGGCGAGCGTAGGCGAGACCATCGTGCAGCCGGGACTGATCGACGACAACTGCGTGCCGTTTGGGCAGACGGGGGCGGCGGTTTCGGCTGTGGGTACGCTGACCGGATTCCTCTCGCTCAAATCCAACTCGACGAACGCGGACGCGGCGATTGCGGCCGTGAATGCCGGCGCGGTCGGCACTTCCGGCAACATTCTGGAGCTGGGAGCGTTGCAGGCGAATGGTACGCTGGCTGCCGCGCCGCCGGGGACTTCTTCGACAGGCGGCAAGGGCGAGAGTCCATCGCTCAACATGGGCGTGGCCAAGAGCGGGCGGACGACGGGGCTGACCTGCGCCAGCATTTCGGCAGTGAGCCTTAGCGTGAGCGTCGACTACTTCACCGACTGCGCGGAGACCAGGCCCTATTTGTCCAAGGTGTATACAAACCAGATTGGCATTACCGGCAATCAGTTCAGCGATGCGGGCGACTCGGGATCGCTGGTGGTGGATAGCGCGACCGCCGAGCCGGTGGGGCTTTTCTTTGCGGGCGGGGTGGACAATTCCGGCGTGAGCGAGGGAGTGGCGAACCAGGTCTCGGAAGTTCTGAGCGAGCTGAGCGCGCAGGTGGGGAGCGGCACTTCGTACACGTTTGTAGGTACCACTGACCACGCCGTCAGCTGCCTGAACTACGGCAACAGCACGGTGAAGTCGGCGCAGGCGCTCGCGCTGAGCGATGGGTCGACGGCGCTGGCGCAGAATGCGTTGGGACAGGCGCGCATGTTGGTAAACCCGTCGGCAGGAATCCTGGGCGTGGCCGCGGGCAAGAGCAGCGACCACTCCGGCGAAGGCGCGGTCATCCTCTACGTGGACCAGAGCATGAGCGTCAACACGCCGGCGACGGTGAACGGAGTGCGTACGATTGTGATTCCGACAACGGCGCGGGCGGTTGCTCTCGGCGCGGCGCCGCAGACGGCCTTCGAGGCAGCCGCGGTGCCTGCGCTGGCGGGCCCCGTTCTGAGCCAGGCTTTGGCGGCGAAGCAGCAGATGGCGCAAGGCCTGATGGAGAACCCGGCGTTCTTCGGCGTGGGTGTGGGACAGAGCCTAGACAATCCGAAAGAGGCGGCGCTGGTGATCTACGTGGATCGCAGGATGGTTCCAGCACAGCTGCCGGCGACAATGGGCGGGCTCCGTGTGCGCTATGTGGTGATGGACCGGCTCCATGTGACGCGGTCGTATCTGACTGGGGCGCCGTCGAAAGGGCACTGCAGATCGAAGGCGGCGCAGGCGGCGGATACCTTCGATCTCTTGAAAGTGAATAAGCCGCGGGGTCTGAAGTTGTATTGAGCTTCGCCGGTCTTCCATTTAAGACGGATTGAGTTTCGATGTTTCCGAGCGCCCGCGTGTTCTTTTAAAGAAACCCTAACCAGCGACTCTTTCGTGGCCCAGCAAGCGGCGGAGATAGACGACCTGGCCCACGTGGTAGGTCTCATGCATGGCGAGGAAGCTGACCATGCCGCCGACGGTTCCATCGAAGCTGGGCGAGGGCTCGGGAGCCGCGGCGGCCATGGCTGCGGCGGGGGCTGCTTCGAGCGCTGGCGGGAGGCTGGCGGAGAGCTCTTGCCAGGCGATGAGGACTTCCTCGGAAGAGGGATATTGCGACGGATCGGCGGGTTTTGAGCCGCGCTCGAAGTGATGGAGCCAGGGCTTGTCCCAGGAGACGCCGAGCAGCTTGAGGCCTCTGGATCGTGCCCATACCATGTGTCCGAGAATCCAGAGGGCGGAGTTCGAGCATTCGCCCGGGCGACGAGTCCATTGCTCGGCGGTGAGGCTGTCGATGGCCTTGGCAAGAAGCGATTCATTGCGGCTGAAAATCTGGGCAGCGGTGACGAGCTCGGGTTCGATGGGCATTTTGACTCTCCGGGGGCCGGAATGAGGTGAGGGCCGACAGCTTTAAGTTACACCGGCGCGGAGAAGGGGGGAATAGAGAACTGAAAGGCTGCTTGGTAGAGCGAGTTGCGCCGGTCAGAGCATATTGGGAAATGGTGTAGACCGTGCGGCTTTCCCTTGTATCTCTGAATCAGCGGCAGTTTCGGTGAAACTGTTGGAGTGGGGGAACCGAGGCATCGGTTCCCCCGCGGGCGGACGGCTCCCGGTTTCCCTCTGGTCTCACGACCGACC
>Ga0182014_10005786_pt1 | contig 13617 bp, 20 predicted proteins | sample 612S2DmetaG_FD_120489 | JGI IMG/M metagenome (GOLD analysis project Ga0182014, IMG submission 120489) | Permafrost microbial communities from Stordalen Mire, Sweden - 612S2D metaG | ecosystem: Environmental > Terrestrial > Soil > Wetlands > Permafrost | place: Sweden: Stordalen | collected... | reverse complement strand
GGACGGTTCCTTGCAGATCGGCTTGAAGCGGCCTTCGGCAGATTGAGGCCGCTAGAGCATGATGGTCTTAAATCGAATCGGCGACGCTTCCTTACCTCGCCCCGCTTGCGGGGAGAGGTCGAAGCCGAAGGCTTCGGGTGAGGGGGACTCTCAACGAGTCCAGCTTGCGGAGAGTCCCCCTCACCCCAACCCTCTCCCCGCAAGCGGGGCGAGGGAGAATCGGACAGCTCGTTAAACTCATCACGCTCTAGATCGGCTCGAAGCTCTCCGAGGGGCAATTGTCGTCATCCTCGGCTAGCCGCCGGTCGATGATGACCCCGCCGCTGATCGTGATCCGGTAGGTTTCCGGACCGAGCGGTCGGCCCGTGGCGGAGGTAAGCTCGGCCCTGACGCAGGCGGTCCAGCCCAGGCCGTTGGGCACGTGCAGCGGTGGCGTGACCCGCACGTCGCGCGGGTTCGAGGCGGCGACGAACACCGACTCCAGATGGTTGCGCACCAGTTGCCGGACGTCGGGTGGCGGCTCGGCCGGCGGCGGATCGACCGCCTTGCCGCGCATGAACCCCGGCACCGGCGCATAGCTGTCGGTAAAGCCGCAGCCCGCCAGCACCAGCGTCCCGCATGCGATCAGCGCCGCCTGGACAAGTTTGCTCCCCATGCGCCGGTTTTAACCCGCGACGGCCGGAATTGCCCATGGTCGCTGCCGATTCGTGCGGCCTGGCCGATCAACATTTGCTGAAGCCGGGATCGTGGAATTGGCGCTCATCCATCCCCATGCCGAGCCCGTTTTGCCATCATGGAATTAAAGCGTAAGGTCGGGACCAGGGAGAGGAGCGCACGATGAAGACCTTCGCGGTAGCAGCGGTGGTGTTGGCTTTGGTTGCGGTGCCCGCGCACGCCCAGATGGGCGGCAAGCGGCACGGCGGCGGCGGCGACGACAAGAAAACGGACCAGAAGAAGTCGCAAGCCGACGACAAGGCCTACAAGGCGGCGCTGGAAAGAATTCCGGAGCCCAAGGAAAAGTATGATCCCTGGGGTGTCGCGCGGCCCAAGGAACCGGCCAAGGAACCGGCCAAGAAACCGTAATAGAACGGCGATATAGCCAGCTCCCGGCCTTCGCGGCCTATCGAAATTGGCGTGTCCCATGCGAACACTTCCAGGCCTGCTTGCCGCCATCATGCTGCTGGCCGTCCCGGCGCTGGCCTGGGAACATTGGGGCGGCGATCGCGGGGGACAGCGGTTTTCGCCGCTCGTCCAGATCACGCCCGCCAATGTCGGCGAACTCGTTCGCGCCTGGGATTTTCATACCGGCGATCTGGAGGCACGGCCGCCGGCACTGATGGCGCGCACCAAGCTCGAGGCGACGCCGCTGTTCGTCGAGGACAGCCTGATCTTCTGCACGGCGTTCAACGAAGTGATCGCGCTCGATCCAGGTACCGGGGTGCAGAAGTGGCGATACGATCCGAAGATCAGCACCGGTCAGCGTCCGGGCAACCGCTTCGTCTGCCGCGGCGTCGCCTACTGGGTCGATGATCGGGCGGCCGAAGGCGCGGCTTGCCGGGCGCGCATTTTCATGGGCACCAACGACTATCGCGTGGTCGCCCTCGATGCGAAGTCCGGTATTCCCTGCGCCGATTTCGGTTCCAGCGGCGAGGTCAAGATCGAGATCGGAAAGCCGCTGGTATGGCCGGGCGAATTCCAGATCACCTCCGCGCCGGTGGTGAGCCGCGGCGTCGTCGTGGTCGGCTCCTCGATCTCGGACAATATCCGCGTCGATGCGCCGCTCGGGACGGTACGCGCCTTCGACGCGCGGACCGGGCGGCCACGCTGGAGTTTCGAGCCGCTGATTCACGACGGCATCGTCGCCGGCCACGCCAATGTCTGGGCACCGATGTCGTCGGACGAAGAGCGCGGCCTGGTGTTCCTGCCGACGTCGTCGCCGAGTCCGGATTTCTGGGGCGGCGCGCGGCCCGGCAACAACGCCTACGCCAATTCCGTGGTCGCGCTGCGCAGCGAGACCGGCGAGCTGGCGTGGTCGTTCCAGACCGTGCATCACGATGTCTGGGACTACGATCTGCCGGCGCAGCCGACCCTGGCGCGCATCGATGCCGGCGCCGGGATAGCGCGACGTCGTGATCCAGCCGACCAAGCAGGGATTTGTGTTCGTGCTCGACCGCGACACCGGCAAGCAGGTATGGCCGGTCGAGGAGCGCGGCGTTCCGCAAGGCGGCGCCGAAGGCGAGCAGCTGTCGCCGACGCAGCCGTTTCCGACCCACGTTCCGGCCTTGATGCCGCAACGGTTGTCGGCCGACGACCTGTTCAGGCTGCTTCCCCGCTTCGGCCGCTCGGCCTGCGAGGAAAAACTCGGGGGCTTGCGCAACGAGGGGCTCTACACGCCGCCCCGCGACGCAAGGCACGCTGGAGTTTCCGATGACCGGCGGCGGCGTCAACTGGGGTGGTGCTGCGTTCGATCCGGTCAACCAGATCCTCTACGCCAACACCAGCCATGCGGTGCACATCATCAAGCTCGTTCCGCGCACTGAGGCTGAGGGCTTCAAGCCGCCCCCCGGGAACCGATTTCGGGCCGCAGCAGGGCGCGCCCTTTGCGATGACGCGTATGGTGGCGATGTCGCCGCTGGGGATGCTCTGCAACAAGCCGCCATGGGGCGAGATGGTCGCGGTCGATCTGAAGGCGGGGAAAATTCTCTGGCGCTCGTCGGTCGGCACCACCGAGGACCGCGCGCCGCTGGGGATGGCATTCAACTGGGGCACGCCATTGGTCAATGGCGTGGCGGTCACCGCGGGCGGCCTGGTCTTCACTGGCGCGATGGACGCGTATTTGCGCGCGTTCGATGCCAAATCCGGCGTCGAACTGTGGCAGGGCAGGCTGCCGGTCCCCGGCGTCGCCAACCCCATGAGCTATCTGTGGAAGGGCGAGCAATATGTCGCGATCGCCGCCGGCGGCCATTCGGAATCCGGCGCCACGATCGGCGACAGCGTGGTGGCGTTTCGCCTGGCGCGGCAAAGCGAGGCGCCCTCGCTGTGGTCGCGCAGCATCGACCGGCCCGGCGGTCGGTTCCTGGCCAAGGCGCTCGGCTTCGCGCTCGCCTGCGTGCTGATGGCGGCCGCGCTATGGCGCTGGCGGCGCCGGACCAGATTGCGGGTCTAGTCGAACACGACGCCGAGCCGCTGCTCGCTGCTCCACACCGCGCGGCAGCGGCGCATGAATTGATCGGTCTCGATCACGAGCATGAAGGTGTCCGGCATGCCCATGGGATTGGCGACATCGAGCCGCGCGCCGCTCTCGGAGATGTTGCGCACCATGCAGTCCAGCCCGCCGCCGCCGCTGAAGGCGAGCGTGCCGCGCTTGAGCACTCGGTGTCTGGGCGTTGTCCTCTTCTCGATCATGTCAGCGAATTCCGGATTTCGTTGCGGCTTTCCCGGTTCGGAATAGCAACGCCGGATTACTTTCAATTGAATCGAATGTCCGCCTTATTTGAGCGGACGTTCAGAGTCCGTTTACGATAGCGTGCTCGCTCCGCAGGGATCGCGATCCGCCTGGCGCGAAGCGCTATGGCAGCATCGCGAAGGCGCTGGAGACCATCGCCACCGGCTTGTTGTCGGAGGCGCTCGACAGCGTCACGCGGCCGAAGCTCATGGTGCGCCCGAGCCGGACCACCCGCGCATCCGCCAGCACATCCGACGCCGTCGCCGCGCGCATGAAGTGCGTGGTCTGGTCGACGGTCGTCATCGGCCGGTAGCCGCGAATGGCCGCATGGATGGCGATCACCATCGCGGTGTCGGCGAGTGCCATCAGCGCCTGACCGCAGACGATGCCGCCGTGCCGGCACAGGCGTTCGGAGAAGGCCATGCGCAGGATCGCCCCCGGCTGCCAGTCGGCCGCGGCCCCCGGAGGCGGGTCGCATTCGACGCTGCTGACCGACAGGCCGAGGTCCTGCACCCAGGGCGCGAAGACATTCACAAGGACGCGCCGGGCTTCCTCGAGATCGAAGCCCTCCGTTTGTGGCTGATATTGCATGAAGCCTGGTTCCCCGCCCGGTACGGGCGGTATTCTAGAGGGCATTTCACGGAAGGGAACAGTCGCGCACCCCGGCTTGAAAAGGCCTGACCCGAGGCCCTATGATGGGCGGATGGGGAGCAGGTCGGGCATGTACAGGCGATGGGCACTGGTTCTTGGTGTGGTGGCCATGGGGCTGGCCCTGAACGGCTGCACCAAATGCGGCCCGATCTGGGACGACTGGATGCAATCGCCGAAATCCTGCAAGTCGGATCATTTCTAGCGCCGGGGCGGCGATCCCGGTTCGATCCTCGTTCGATGCTTTTTGCGATCCTTGGCGTCGCGCTCCGGGCGGTGATATATGACAGCGAAAATACAGGGAGCGTTTCCATGAGAGTTTTGCGCCTGGCGGCTGTGTTCGCGGTGCTGGCAGGGCCCGCCTTCGCGCAGGCTCCCAACATCAATCTGATTCCGGAAACGAAATCCCTGACGCCGGAGGAGAAGGAGCAGGAGGCCGAGCGGCAAAAGGCCTACAAGGAATCGCTGAAGAAAATCCCGGACGCCAAGACGTCAGGCGATCCCTGGGGCACGGTGCGCAGCACCGAGCCGGCCAAGTCCGCAGCGCCGGCGAAGCCGAAGACCAAGACCGGCAGCACGCAAACCAAAACCGAAACCCGCTGATCGCCGGCCGGTCGCCGCCGAAGCCGCCAGCCGCGGCGGGCCGTCAGGCCAGCATGTTCGATTGGTCGACCAGCGTCTGATAACACTCGCACGACATCCGCAGCAGCGCGGCCCGGTCCAGGATCTTGATCACGCCGCGCGAATAGGTGATGGCACCCATGCCCTGCACCTTGCTGGCGACTTCCGTCACCGAGGTCCGCCTCACGCCGAGCATTTCAGCGAGGAATTCCTGGGTCAGCGGAACGGTGTCGCTGGCCGCCCGATCGGCGCTTTGCAGCAGCCAGCGGCAAAACCGCGCCTCGATCAAGTGCAACGCGTTGCACGCGGCCGTGACCCGCGCCTGCGACAGCAGCACCTCGTTGTAGCGGATGCAGAAATTGCGTACGGGATCGCTGGTGGCGGCCACCGCCCTGAAGTGGGTGGCGGCGATCTTGCTGCAGGCTATCGGCATCTGCACCACGACGCGCACCAGCGACTTGTAGAGGCCGAGCCCGGCCATGGCGCCGACCACGCCCTCGCGGCCGACGGTGGCGGTCTCGATCGCCTTGCCGTCGCGCAGCACCGCCAGCAGCGACAGCATGCCGTAATGCGGGAAGTAGACCTGGTCGACCTCGTCGCCGGCTTCGGTCAACACCAACCCCTGCTCCAGGGTGACCACCGTCAGATGCGGAAGCAGCCGGTCGAAATCGGTGCGCGGGAGAGAGGCCAGCAGCTTGTTGTCCAAGGGAAGACCGTGATTTGAAATGGGCACTGGCACTGCGATATCCTGCCCGTTCGGTCGGGCCGATCTACCGCAGGGGATGAAAAGGTCGCTCCGAGAGGGCGAACCGCGGGAAGCCTACTTATAGGGACCACATAGGCGTGTTGTCGGTCCGGTAGCCGTCATAGTGTCCGCGCCGTACATGCTTTTAATTGCAATGGCTTAGGTCCGACGGCGCGCGGGACTGAAATTCAGAGTCGGAAATCGGACGCTTCAGGGAGGTTGCGCATTTTCTATCCGACTGCGCTCACCAACCGATTCGTCTTATCGGTCCTCGGCGCGAGCGGGGTGTCGCCGAGCAGCCGATCGAATTCCAGCCGCGATATGTCGTAGCATTCGCAGGCGCGCTGCCGCAGCGCCCCGGGATCGAGGATGGTGACATGGCCGCGGCGATAGCGGACCAGCTCCGCTTTCTGCAAGCTGCCCATCACCTCGGTCACTGTCGTTCGCCGCACGCCGAGCATCATCCCCAGGAATTCATGGGTGAGCAGGAAATCGTCCGACGGCATCCGGTCGCGGGTCATCAGCAGCCAGCGGCAACAGCGCTGCTCCACCCGGTGAAGATGCGCACAGGCGGCCGATTGCGCGACCTGGTTGAAGAAGGCATGGGCGTAGCGGAGCGTGATCGTCAGCAACGTCGGGCTGCGCCCGAGTTCGCCGCGGAAGATGCCGGCGTCGATCCTCAGCGCCTTCCCCGGCACCTGGACGTAGACCGCGGACGGCGCATCGCGGTCGCCGAGGCAGACCGGCAATCCCACCAGGCCTTCGCTGCCGATGGTGCCGACCTCGGCGCTGCCGCCTTCGGCGGTGGTGATCACCAGCGAGGCGACGCCGTCGACGGGGAAGTAGACGTGCTCGATCGGACGCGACGCCTCGTAGAGGCTGTTCCTGTATTCGAGGGTGACCAGCGACAGATGCGGACGCAAATGCTCGTAATCGACATCCGACAGCAGCGACAGCAGCCGGTTGGTGCGTCCTTCGCGATGGGGCATGGCCGCTGCAACTCCCGTCGATGGGGCAGGACCGGACGGATCCTGACTCGTAATAGTATCGCCCCTGCGTCGGATAGGCGACTCAATCCTTCGACGCCGGCGGCGTCGGGGGACTCGGATTGGCGGCCGTGGATGCTATATTGAGCCGGTCGTTGTTGTCTGGAGTTGCGGCATGGCCTTTCGCCCGCGCGATCTGGCAGACCGGATGGCCGCCCGGCGGAAGCTGGACGACGGCTATCTGCGCGAGACCTTCACGCTGCCGCGCGACAAGGCGCGGACCAAGGCGCGCGATTTCCTCGCCCGCTATCCCAAGCAGGCCTATATGAGCGGGGTCGAAAGCTGGCGCGAACTGCCAGGCGGCGATATCGAATTCACCATGCGGCGGCTGCCGAGCGCCGACTAGCGTCGTCCCCGACCGCAAGGCGGCGCGTGCCGGCGGACTAATCGTCCCGCTGGCCGAGCAGCTTGCCGCTCGATCGGTTGACGAAATGCAGCCGGCTACAGGCCTTGCACAGCACGGTTTCGTAGCTGCTATGCGGATGGCCCGGCTCCGGCTCCGTCGTCAGCCAATGCTGGACGTTCATGCCGGTCCGGGGGCATTTGAAGATGATGGGACCCATGGACCACTAATCCATGACCTATTCCGGCGGTCGCGGATTTGATCTCTGTCAATATCGGAGCGGGCAGGATGTGGCAGCGGCTCGCCGCGGGCGAAATCCTGCCCTCATCTGGCGGTGGCGGCGGAGGCGGAGGAGGGTTGATGCGGCAAGCGAATCGGGCCCCGGTTTTCCGGGACGGTCGGGATCGAAAGATCCCAGTTGATTTGACGCGTTTTCTTAGCGCGAACCGGTTTCCACTTCGCTGGAAAACGCTTTAAGCGTTCGGTCCCGTGATTCCGCCACGACGCGGATTCGAAACACCGGGTTCCTCGACTCGTCCAACAGCTCCATCCGCCATTCGGCGTCTTGCTTGAGCTTGCGGGAAATGGCGCCGACCATGGCGCTGCAGACGCGGGTCAATTCCTTCCACGCGGCATCGCGGTCGGCAATCTCGCTGCCGTAATCGCATGTCCCGGAGTGTTCGCCGTGCTGGATGCGAAAGTAATATTGCGGCATGACGCTCACCGAAGCGTGAGGCCGGCTACGGCCCACGGACAGACCCCACGACCGCGTCAGTCGATTCCCAAAACCGGGGTAGATCAATTCCGGTCTTCTACGGGCTCAGCACGCAGCAGCGCTTGGCCAGTGCGCGGGCACCGGCCGCGTGCGCAAGCCGCCGATCGGATTCGCGCCGCCGCTCACTCGCTTTCGGTGATCCGGATCAGGCCGTCCCCGGTGACGACCGGACCCTTGGCGGTCACCAGCACGTAACCAAAGCTGACCAGCTTGGCCAGATGCGACGCCGGTATCGTGGGATTAGGTGATGTGACCGCGACCTCGATCAGCGAGGCGAACTCCTCGGGCGTCAAAAGCTTTGGCGCGTGAACGGTCATGGCTGAACTCTTGGGGTTGGGCGTACGGACGACCTCGGCCAATAACATCGAAATGAAACGGGCCGCAACCGGGCGACCGCGTGAAAGAACCCCGGACCGCGAAAGTCCGGGGCTCAATGTCAACGTCGCAGCTTCCTCCGTGGGCAGTTCGGCAATGACAGATATATTCTAGACCGGATGCGATCGGCCGCATTGAGTCAGATCAAGAACGGGGATTCGCTGAGCAGCGGGGCGAGGTAAGCGAACACGAAAGGCCAGGCCAGCGTCTCGGCCACGAGCCGGATTCGGAACAGCGGCGCGTCGCCTCCGTCCAGCAGTTCCATGCTCCATTCGGAGTCCGGCTTCAGGTTACGGCAGCCCTCGACGATGAGGTCACCGCAGACTCTGGTCAGCTCTTTCCATGCCTCGTCGCGGGTCGCGATTTCGCACGGTTCGGATGCGCTGGCGCGCCCGCCATTCTCGGTCCGGAAAGAAAAGAGCGGCATGGCAGAAGGCTGCATAAGGCCACGGCGGCCGGTGAAGCTCACCCTTTAGTTGTAATTAACTCTCAATTTCGGCCGGGTTCTACCCGTAAAACTACGGGATCGGAGCTGGCGCGGCTTTCTTGAGCTCGCGGTCGATCCGGAGCTGGACCCGGCGGACGGCCAGGTGGCTGATCCTGGTTTCGGTCCTGCCGGTCTTGACCTGGTCTCCGATCCGGAACTGCCATTTCCAGATGCCCGGTGTCGCCGTGGCCGCGACCACATATTCCACGCCCTTGTGATTCATGAACCTCTCCCGTCGCGATTCACCCCCCGCCGGCAATGCTAAGCATAGACAGAAAGTTGTAACTGTTCAATATTGCTCGCTTTCTAAAGTGGTGATTTCGACCACTCCGCAGCGGGCCAGCGGAAGGAGGGTCGGAGAGGGGGCGCCTGCCTGACGCCCGGTCCGGGCAGCTTCAGCCAAACACGACGCCAACCCGGTTCGGCTTGCGCCAGACGATGCGGCAGGGCAGGTGCAGCCCGTCGCCCGGCACCACCAGCACGAACCTGCCGGGAATCCTGCTTTCGTCGGATACTTCGAGCGCCGCACCTGTCCTGGACAGGTTGCGGACCAGACAATTGACGGCGGCGCCGCCGGACTTGACCGTTCCGGCCTTCAGGACAATGTGGCGAGGCGCTCTGCGACTTTCAGCCATCGGCTCAAGCTACGCCCGAATTGTAAGGAACTGGTCAACGCGGTTCCCGCGGCCGGCGGGCGCCGGTTCGGATCTCGGCGCGGTCCGCGATGCAGCGCTTGCCAAGCCCGGCCGCCGCTAATCGAACGCGATCCCGATCCGCCGGTCATTGCGCCAGGCGACGTGGCATGGCCGCTTCAACTCCTCGCTCTCCACCACCAGGGTGAAGCGGTCCGGGATGAAGAGCGGGGTCACGACTTCGAGCGCCGCTCCGGTCTGCGATAGATTGCGAATGGTGCAGTCGATCGAGCCGCCCCCGAAGTGAATCGAGCCAGCCTTCAACACACGGCGACGCGGCGCGATCCGGTGCTCGTCCATGGGACCGCAATACAACGGAAACCTGATCGTTCCATAAAGGGGAGTATCCGTATTTCTACGTAGAACGTTTTAGGGGTGTATTAACCTGCATCAACAACCGCGCGAGAGCCAATAGGACAATCCGTGGTTGAATTTAGCCCGTGCATGGCGGAATAAGGACAGAGTTGGCGCTCGAAAAGAACATATTGCGAACCTGGAACAAATAGGGTACATTGCCTTACATCGACGGTTTGCCCGCCGCCCGTTTGTCCCGCTAGCGAATCCCCGCCATAAGGAGCACGACCCATGTCCGCCACTGCCCTGCGTATCGTCGAAGGATCCTCCATGGACAAGACCAAGGCGCTGTCCGCCGCGCTTTCCCAGATCGAGCGCCAGTTCGGCAAGGGCTCGGTGATGAAGCTGGGCAAGAACGACCGCTCGATGGACATCGAGACCATTTCCTCCGGTTCGCTCGGGCTGGACATCGCACTCGGCGTCGGCGGCCTGCCGCGCGGCCGGGTGGTCGAAATCTACGGGCCGGAATCCTCGGGCAAAACCACGCTGGCGCTGCACACCGTCGCCGAGGGCCAGAAGAAGGGCGGCATCTGCGCCTTCATCGATGCCGAGCACGCGCTCGACCCGGTCTATGCCAGGAAGCTCGGCGTCAACATCGACGAACTGCTGATCTCCCAGCCCGATACCGGCGAACAGGCTCTGGAAATCTGCGACACCCTGGTGCGCTCCGGCGCGGTCGACGTGCTGGTGATCGACTCGGTAGCGGCGCTGGTGCCGAAGGCCGAACTCGAGGGCGAGATGGGCGACGCGCTGCCCGGCCTGCAGGCCCGGCTGATGAGCCAGGCGCTGCGCAAGCTCACCGCCTCGATCAACAAGTCCAACACCATGGTGATCTTCATCAACCAGATCCGGATGAAGATCGGCGTGATGTACGGCTCGCCGGAAACCACCACCGGCGGCAACGCGCTGAAATTCTACGCTTCGGTCCGGCTCGACATCCGCCGCATCGGCGCGATCAAGGAGCGCGACGAGGTGGTCGGCAACCAGACCCGCGTCAAGGTGGTGAAGAACAAGCTGGCGCCGCCGTTCAAGCAGGTCGAATTCGACATCATGTATGGCGAGGGCGTCTCCAAGATGGGCGAAATCCTCGACCTCGGCGTCAAGGCCGGCATCGTCGAGAAGTCCGGCGCCTGGTTCTCCTATGACAGCCAGCGGCTCGGCCAGGGCCGCGAGAACTCGAAAGCCTTCCTCAAGGCCAATCCGGACATGACCGCCAAGATCGAGGCGGCGATCCGCCAGAACTCCGGCCTGATCGCCGAGCAGATCCTGGCAGGCTCCCCCGAGCGCGATGCCGACGGCGAGGAGCCGGTCGAGGAGTGAGAGCTTCTCGAACCTTGGAGCATGATCCGGAAAAGACGGGAATCCTTTTCCGAGAAGATCATGCTTGAACAAGAAGATGAGATCATGATCCGATGTATCGGATCATGATCTGGTCGACTTGAGGTTCGACATCAACAGGCGCTGAGGACGTTGAGTTGCCGACGTTCCCAGCGCCTGTTTTTGTTTGTTGTGTAGGCGAGGGCCATGAAACGCCTGATTCTGACCAGCCAGTCCGGTACAGGGCTCTACCGTACGGAGCTTGCCGACGCGGTGGTTTGTTTCATCTTCCGCTTCGTATGGGGGCCGTTGCCGTCTCCGGAAGAACTGGCAACCTATCTGGCCGAATTCTCGGATAGCCACGGGCCAGGGACTCACTGGTCGACCTATGCTTACCGCTGGCCTCGTGACGCCAGCACCAGCAAGGCTCTGGGATTGGTCGAGCTCTGCCGGAGCTGTGAGGTCGTCGAGCTATGGTTCGACCCCAGCCCGAACGATCAACTGCAACTGGTTTGGCTGCTCGACTATCTTCATTTTCATCCGGACATCGTGCCCCGGTTGCGATTGCGCCTTGTCGACTTCAATTTGATCCGTGCGTCTGCCGAGGAACTCGGCAGATGGGAGGTGCCGGCGGTCGGCGTGACCCGGGACGAACTCGATACGGCGAGCGCGGCCTGGCAGGCCTATCGGACGGCGACGCCGCAAGCCTGCTTCGATCTGCTCGGCAGGAATTTGAGCGCTCTGCTGCTGTTGAAGCCCGCCCTTCTGGACTTGCTGGAAGAGCTTCCATCCCGCGCGACCGGGCTTGGCGCGACGGAGATGCGGCTGCTGGAGCTGATCGCGAGGGGAAATCTGCGCACCAACGGGCTGTTTTATCTCGATACCCTTCGCGGCGTGTATTCAAACCCCTGGAAATCGGCTCGCTGCTCGAAGGGCTCGGGCACGTCCAGCGACCGGCCATCGCGGGCCTCGACGACGCACTGCGCACCCTTGATACCGAAAACCACCGGGGCCGTGACGAGACCTACCGGCGTAGCCAGTTGTCGCTGACCGAGTTCGGCCGGGCGATCCTCGCGCACCAGGAAGACTTCAGCCGGCACAACCCGATTCACCGCTGGTGGGGCGGCACCGAACTAACCAATGATCGCCTGTGGCGTTTGGACCCGGTTCTGATCGCGCCTTAGCTAGCCAAATTGTCTGCAGAGCCGATTCGGAATGCCGAGATTGTAAAAGGGGTTGGAGACTTGATCGGAGAATTTTGTGCCGTCATTCCGGGGCGCGCGAAGCGCGAACCCGGAATCTAATAGAAGTTGTCGGTCGAGATTCCGGGTTCGATCGCTTTCGCGATCGCCCCGGAATGACGCCATCGCCTCACTCCGCCGCCTGCGCGTAATCCTCCATCGGGGGGCATGAGCACACCAGATGGCGGTCGCCATAGACATTGTCGACCCGGCCCACCGGCGACCAGTATTTGTCGGTCCGCGAGGTGCCGGCCGGGAAGCAGCCCTCGGCGCGGGAATAGGCGCGGGCCCAGGCATCGTCGGCGATGTCGTGTACCGTGTGCGGGGCGTGGCGCAGCGGCGAGGCCTCGACCTTCCAGCGGCCCTGTTCGATCTCGGCGATCTCGCGCCGGATCGCGATCATGGCGTCGCAGAAGCGATCGAGCTCCGCCCTGGATTCGGACTCGGTCGGCTCGATCATCAGCGTGCCCGGCACCGGAAAACTCATGGTCGGGGCATGGAAGCCGTAATCGATCAGCCGCTTGGCGATATCGTCGACGGTGACACCGCTCGAGACCTTCAGCGGGCGGGGATCGACGATGCATTCGTGGGCGACGCGGCCCTTGGCATTGCGGTATAGCACCGGAAAATGCGGATCGAGCCGCGCAGCGATATAGTTGGCGTTGAGGATCGCGATTTCGGTAGCTCTTGTAAGACCTTCGCCGCCCATCATCAGAATGTAGATGTAGGAGATGGTCAGGATCGACGCCGAGCCGAACGGGGCCGCCGACACCGGGCCGACCGCGCGCCTGTCGGCGCCGTCGGTCGCGGGATGTCCGGGCAGGAACGGCGCAAGGTGCGCCCGCACCCCGATCGGTCCCATGCCGGGGCCGCCGCCGCCGTGCGGAATGCAAAAGGTCTTGTGCAGGTTGAGATGGCTGACGTCGGCGCCGTAGTCGCCGGGCCGGGACAGCCCGACCTGCGCATTCAGGTTGGCGCCGTCGAGATAGACCTGGCCGCCATGGCCGTGGACGATGTCGCAGATCTCGCGGATATGCTCCTCGAACACCCCGTGGGTGGAGGGGTAGGTGATCATCACCGCCGCGAGATCCTGCCCGTGTTGTTCGGCCTTGGCGCGCAGGTCATCGACGTCGACATCGCCCCTGGGGTCGCAGGCCACCACCACGACCTCCATCCCCGCCATATGCGCGGAGGCCGGATTGGTGCCGTGCGCCGAGGAGGGGATCAGGCACACCTTGCGATGCGGCTCGCCGCGCGCGGCGTGGTAGCCGCGGATCGCGAGCAGCCCGGCATATTCGCCCTGCGCGCCCGAATTCGGCTGCAGCGAGATCGCGTCATAGCCGGTGATGTCGCATAGCCATCGCTCCAGCCGGTCGAACAGCGCGTGATAGCCGATCGCCTGCTCCGCCGGGGCGAACGGATGCAGGGAGGCGAATTCCGGCCAGGTCAGCGGGATCATCTCGGTCGTGGCGTTGAGCTTCATGGTGCAGGAGCCGAGCGGGATCATCGCCCGGTCGAGCGCGAGGTC
>Ga0182014_10005783_pt1 | contig 13620 bp, 7 predicted proteins | sample 612S2DmetaG_FD_120489 | JGI IMG/M metagenome (GOLD analysis project Ga0182014, IMG submission 120489) | Permafrost microbial communities from Stordalen Mire, Sweden - 612S2D metaG | ecosystem: Environmental > Terrestrial > Soil > Wetlands > Permafrost | place: Sweden: Stordalen | collected... | reverse complement strand
GCTTCCTCAACACCGGGCACAGTCCGGGCATCTCGGCCGAATGCGCCAGATGGCTTGCCGAACAGACCCCGATCATCGGCCTTGGTGTGGAGACTGTCGGCACGGATGCCGGCGCGGCGCATGCCTTCGATCCGCCGTTCCCGTGTCACTCCTATCTCCTTGGCGCGGGCAAGTACGGGCTGACCCAGCTGCGTAACCTGTCGGTCCTGCCGGCGACCGGCGCGGTGCTCCTGGCCGCCCCGCTGCCGATCGTCGGCGGCTCGGGCAGCCCGGCGAGGGTACTGGCACTGGTCGAGCGATGACGGTCGCGGGGGCGGTGGGCCGTACCCTGGCCGGTCTGGGGGCCGGCTACGTCTTCGGTGTGGTCGGCAGCGGCAACTTCCACGTCACCAATGCGATGATCGCCGGCGGCGCCCGGTATATCGCGGCCCGGCACGAGGGCGGCGCGGCCACCATGGCGGACGCTTATGCGCGCACCAGCGGCCGGCTTGGCGTGCTGACCGTCCACCAGGGGTGCGGGCTGACCAACGCGATGACCGGCATCGCCGAAGCGGCTAAGAGCCGCACCCCGATGCTCGTGCTCGCGGCCGAGGCCACCACCCCGCGGTCGAACTTCTACGTCGACCAGGCGGCGCTCGCCACCTCGGTCGGCGCAGTCGCCGACCGGGTCTCGTCCGCGACGTCCGCGGTCGAGGATGTCGTGCGAGCGGTGCGGCGCGCCACCCAGGAACGCCGCACCGTGGTGCTCAACCTGCCTCTCGACGTGCAGGCCCAGCGGACAGCGGCGGGACCGGCCGGGGTACCGTCCGCTGGCGGCCCCCCATCGCCGGATCCATCGGCCATCACGGCGCTGGCCACCGCGATCAGCAGGGCACGCCGGCCGGTGTTCATCGCGGGCCGGGGTGCCCGGCACGCACGCGCCGAACTGGAACGGCTGGCCAGCCGGTGCGGCGCCTTGCTGGCCACCTCCGCCGTCGCCAACGGCCTGTTCACCGGCAACCCGTGGTCACTCGGCATCTCCGGCGGTTTCGCCAGCCCGCTGGCCGCGGAACTGATCGCCCGCGCCGACCTGGTCGTTGGCTGGGGGTGCGCGCTGAACATGTGGACAACCCGGCACGGCACCCTCATCGGCGAGCAGGTCACCGTCGCGCAAGTCGACCTCGATGCCGGTGCCCTTGGCGCGCACCTGCCGATCGACCTCGGCGTCATCGGAGACGTTGCCGCGGTCGCGGTCGCAGTGGCGGTGGCGGTGGATGAGTCACCGGGGTACCGGTCACCGGAATTGGCGGCGCGGATCACCACCTCGGCCCGGTGGCGGGACGTGCCGTACCAGGACGACTCCGACGAGCAGCGAATCGATCCGCGCACCCTGTCGATGCGGCTGGATGACCTGCTGCCGCTCGAGCGGGTCATCGGCGTCGACTCGGGCAACTTCATGGGCTACCCGAGCGCCTACCTGTCCGTGCCCGATGAACGCGGGTTCTGCTTCACCCAGGCATTTCAGTCCATCGGGCTCGGCTTGGCCACCACCATCGGCGCTGCGCTGGCCGCACCCAGCCGACTGCCGGTGGCCGCCCTGGGAGACGGCGGTGGGCTGATGGGCATCGCCGAACTGGAGACCGTCCATCGGCTCCATTTGCCGATGGTCATCGTGGTCTACAACGACAGCGGTTACGGCGCCGAGTTCCACCACTTCGGGCCCGAAGGGCACCCACTGGACACTGTGCGCTTCCCGGACACAGATTTCGCCGCCATCGGCCGCGGCTTCGGTTGCACCGCGCTGACCGTCCGCCGCCCCGGTCAGCTCACCGGCCTCACCGACTGGCTGGACGGCCCCCGTGACACGCAACTGCTGATCGACGCCAAGGTCACCGCCGGTCGCGGGGCGTGGTGGCTCGAAGAGGCATTCCGCGGCCATTGACCGATCCGGGCGATGGCGCCACGCCGCCGCCTCCGGCCGTCGGCGTGATATTGCGCTGGCGCCGGATCAGGAGGATGGTGAAGGTACTGCTTTGAGGCATTCCGCGCCCGCCTGCAGAAGACGGGCCGTCCCAGGATGCGACATTTAGTCAGCTGCCCGCCGGTGGCGGGTTCCTGGGACGGGGCGTGGATCGTGGCCGATGAGGGCACACCCGGCGACGTCGCGGCGAGCATCGTGGAGATGCAAGCCCTGCTGCTGAGCACCGAGGACTTCCTGGCTGAGGGCTGGACCGGTCACTGCTGGTCTTCCCCGCCGTGGCCGACTTCAGCGCCTGGAATGGCGACCCCGGCACCCAGCCGGATGGCGGGGGTGTCTTTACGTGCGGATAAGTCCCAGCAGGTACGCCAGCCGGGACGCCGCTGCACGCGGCTCGCCCACAGGGGCAAGCACCATGCCGTCAAAGGCGACATAGGACCCGGCCGCGACACGGACGGTCGCCGACACGACGGCAGACAGTGGGTTTGTCACCTCAAGTGCGGGACACTGACCGGTTCCCAGGCATACGTGCATGCCGAGCCGGCGCAGGTGCATGGCCAGAGCCGACAGGGATCCGGAGGTGTCATCGTGCCCGGTCATCGCTGGCCACCCCCCGACGGATTTCCTCTATCGTGCACCTGGTGACGATCTGATCGCTGAGAGTAGCCGATTTTTGGAGCGGAACTTTTCTGAAGTCACCCCGCCTGCACCAGGCGTGTGCACCTGTACCAGCCGCAAGGCCGCGGCCAGGTGATGAACGCTCCCGTGGTCGTGCAACGTGTCGCCAGTGGCCGTTCGCCTGTTCCCAATGGGCCGTAATTCCGTTGGCCGGGGACGTTCTAGACGGGTATACCAAGAGGAGAGCAACCGCAGCGCCGCGCTAGCCCGGGGGATTTGTCAGTGAGTGACATAATGCAGGAGTCGCGCCCGGATTGTGGCCAGTTTTTAACTAAGCCCGGTACCGGGTACGAGGGTTCGATCCGGTGGCGGGAGGGGGACCGTCTCGAGCGGCTGTTCGAGGGCCGTTGCGACTGGCTGCGGCGGCAGGGCCGGGGCGATCAGCTGGCGGTGGACGCCGCGGACGTCACGCTGAGCTATGCGGAGCTGGATGCGCGGGCGAACCAGCTGGCGCGTTTCCTCCTGCACCGGGGTGTGCGGCCGGGTGACCGGGTGGGGCTGCTGTTCGACCGGGCGGTGGACGGCTACGTCGGCATGCTCGCGGTGCTGAAAGTCAACGCGGCGTACGTTCCCCTCGATGCCGGGTTCCCGCCGGATCGGCTGGCCTACATCGTCTCTGACGCGGGGGTGCGGCTGGTGCTGTCGCGGTCGCACCTGGCGGATCGCGCCGCGGGTCCGACCGGCACGGCCGGGCTGCTGTACCTGGATCAGGTGGATGGCCCGATCGCGGCCGAGAGTGAAGATCGCCTTGGCGCGGGCGAGGCCGGGGATCCGGTCGATGACCTGTGTTACGTCATCTACACGTCGGGCTCGACGGGCCGGCCGAAGGGGGTGGCGATCGAGCATGCCAGCATCTGTAACTTCGTCCAGGTAGCAGCCGAGGTGTACGGCATGACCTGCGACGATCGGGTCTACCAGGGCATGACGATCGCGTTCGACTTCTCGGTGGAGGAGATCTGGGTGCCCTGGATGGTCGGGGCGACCTTAGTGCCCAAGCCGGGCGGGGAAAGCCTGCTCGGCCCGGAGTTGAACGAGTTCCTGCAGGAACGCCGCGTCACCGCGCTGTGCTGTGTGCCGACGCTGCTGGCCACGCTGGAGGAGGAACTTCCCGACCTGCGTTTCCTGCTGGTTTCTGGTGAGTCATGCCCGCAGGACCTGGTGGCCCGCTGGCACCGGGCCGGCCGGCGGGTTCTCAACGTCTATGGCCCCACCGAGGCCACCGTCACGGCAACGTGGACGCTGCTGGATCCGGACAGGCCGGTGACGATCGGGGTGCCGCTGCCGACCTATTCGGTGGTGGTGCTCGATCCTGACGCGGACCGGGCCGTGGCGCCCGGAGCGCTGGGGGAGATCGGTATCGCGGGGATCGGCCTCGCCCGCGGGTACCTCAACCGCCCCGAGCTGACCGAGCGCGCGTTCGTGCCGGACTTCCTGGGTATCCCGGAAAATCCGTCGGGCCGGATCTACCGGACCGGCGATCTGGGGCGGGTGAACGCGGATGGTGAGATCGAGCACCACGGCCGGATAGATACCCAGGTCAAGATCCGGGGTTACCGGGTGGAGCTGACCGAGATCGAGTCGGTCCTGCTGCAGGTGCCGGGCATCGCGCAGGCGGTGGTCGATACCTACCACCCCCAACCCGAGGTGATCGAGCTCGTCGCGTACTACAGCTCGCGCCGGGATACGGCCGCGGTGGACGCCGGCCGCGTCTATGCGCACCTACGCAACAGGCTGCCTGGCTACATGGTCCCGGCCTACCTGGAACAGCTCCCGGCGATTCCGATGATGGCCAGCGGTAAGGCCGACCGCAAGAGCCTGCCCGTGCCGAAGGGCCCGCGCCGGCTGGCGACGCTGGATGACTACGTGGCACCGGGAAACGCCGCCGAACGGGCGCTGGCCGAACTGCTGGCGACCACGTTGGGTGTGGAGCGGGTCTCCGTGGAGAGCCACTTCTTCGCGGCTCTGGGCGCGAGTTCGCTGCTGATGGCGCAGTTCAACGCCGCGATCCGCAAGCGTGCCGACCTGCCCGCCGTGTCGATGAAGGACGTCTACCTCAACCCGACGGTGCGCCGCCTGGCCGCCGCCCTCGGTGCGGAGGAGCAGGCGCCCGGGTTGGCGCGGGGCGCCGCGTCAGCGTCCCCGGACGGAGCAGCCGCACCGGCCGGCCGGTCACGGTATGTCCTGTGCGGAGCGCTGCAGCTACTGGTGTTCCTCGGCAGCGTCGTCGCCGCTTCGCTGGTGCTGGACACCGGCTCCACCTGGACCGCGGCTGGCCATGGGGTGCTCGGTATCTACGCGCGGGCGGTGATCTTCGGCGCTGCTGTGCTGCTGGGCATGGGCGTGCTGCCGATCGCGGCCAAGTGGATCCTGATCGGACGCTGGAAGCCACGGCGTTTCCGGGTGTGGAGCATGGCTTACTTCCGGTTCTGGGTGGTCAAGACGCTCATCGTCGCCAACCCGATGGCCCGGCTGTGTATGGGCACTCCGCTCTACCCGCTGTACCTGCGGGCGCTGGGGGCCAGGATCGGCCGTGGTGTGGCCATCTTCACTCACCACGTGCCGGTGTGCACCGACCTGCTGACCGTCGGTCCGGGCAGTGTGATCCGCAAGGACACCTATCTCAATGGCTACCGTGCCCGGTCCGGTGTCATCGAGATCGGCGCCGTCACTCTCGGTGCGAACGTCTTCGTCGGAGAGCAGACAATCCTCGACATCGATACCACGGTCGGCGACGGCGCCCAGCTCGGGCATTCCTCCGCCCTGCACGCCGGCCAGGCCGTGCCCGCCGGTCAATGCTGGCACGGCTCCCCCGCCCAGCCCGCCAGCGCCGGCTGGGACTACCGTACGGTCGCACCGGCCCCCTGCAGCACGCTGCGCCAGGCCAGATACAGCGTCGTGCGGCTGCTGCTGGTCTTCGCCATCCTCGGCCCGGTGGCGGTGGGCGAGGCGAGCCTGATGCTGTCCCCTTCGCTGCTGGCCCGTCTGGTCGCCGGGCATGGGCACGTGCCGAGCTGGGTGCTCGACCGCGACGCGCTGATGATCGGTGCGGTCCTGGTCTTCGGCCTTGTGCTCGCCGGGCTCCTCGTCGTCAGCGCCGTTCCCCGGCTGCTCAGCCGCGCCCTGAAGCCGGGCAAGGTCTACCCACTGTACGGCCTCCATTACACCTTGCAACGTAACGTCAGCGGGCTTTCGAATGTCCGGTTCTTCAACGCCCTGTTCGGGGACAGTTCGGCGATCGTGTACTACCTGCAGGTTCTCGGATACCGCCTGGCGCCGGTGGAGCAGACCGGCTCCAACTTCGGGATGGCGACCAAGCACGAGATGCCCACGCTCAATACTGTCGGCACCGGATCTATCGTCTCCGACGGCTTGTCCATCATGAACGCCGAGTTCTCCAGCACCTCATTCCGCGTCATGCCCGCCGCCATCGGGGTGCGGAATTTCGTGGGGAACAACATCGCCTACCCGGCCGGCGGCCGCACCGGCGACAACTGCCTGCTGGCCACCAAGGCCATGATTCCGATCGGGGGCCCGATCAGGGAAGGGGTCGGGCTGCTCGGTTCGCCCTGCTTTGAGATCCCCCGCTCGGTCCACCGGGATCACCAGTTCGATCATCTCACCACGGGACCCGAACGGCAGCGCCGCTTGGCCGCCAAGAACAGGCACAACGCCGTCACCATGGGACTGCACGAACTGGTGCGCTACATCTACGTCGTCGGCCTGGTGCTGGTCGCCTTCGGTCCGTTCGGCATGGGGAACTTGCCGGACTGGGCGGCCACGGCGGCGTTCATCGGGCTCGACTTCGCGTTTACCCTCGTTTACTTTGTGCTGGTCGAACGCGCGGTCCTCGGGTTCCGCCCGCTCCAGCCGCGGTTTTGCTCGATCTATGAGGCTGCGTTCTGGCGCCACGAGCGCTTCTGGAAAGTGCCGTCTACCGCTTATTTCCGGATATTCAATGGCACGCCGTTCAAGAACGTGGTGTGGCGTGTGCTCGGAGTACGGATCGGCCGCCGGGTCTTCGACGACGGCTGCGGGATCGTGGAGCGGACGCTGGTCACCGTGGGCAGCGAGTGCACCCTCAACGCGGGCAGCGTCCTGCAAGGCCATTCCCTGGAAGACGGGACCTTCAAGTCCGACTGCATAACGCTTGGCGCCGGGTGCACCATCGGCGCCGGTGCCTTCGTCCACTACGGGGTCACCGTGGGCGACGGCTCGGTACTCGACCCCGACTCCTTCCTCATGAAAGGCGAAAATGTTCCGCCGCGCGCCTGGTGGCGCGGCAACCCCGCCACCGAGGTCTTGACCGCGGCGGCCCCGGCAGGCCCGCGCTCCGGCCCAGCCCCGACGGGAGACCGGACCTAGGGCGGAGCCGTACCTTCCCCGCGCCTCGCGGCATGCCTTCGGCCGAACGGCACCGCTGGGGCGTCCCAGTGACATTACTGAAAGTAATACCTAATAAATAGAATGTGATTAGATGACAATCTTCGAAGAACGTGAATCTGCAGTCCGCAGCTACTGCCGCACCTGGCCAGCGGTGTTCGACCGGGCGGCCGGAAGCTGGCTGTACGACGAAAACGGCCGCGCCTACCTCGACTTCTTCGCCGGGGCCGGCGCACTCAACTACGGCCACAACAACCCGGTGCTCAAAGGTGCCCTGCTCGACTACCTGGCCGGCGACCGGATCATCCATTCCCTGGACATGTACACCATCGCCAAACGCGAGTTCCTGACCGCGTTCGACGAACTCATCCTGCGGCCGCGCCGACTGGACTATCGGGTGCAATTCCCCGGCCCGGGCGGAGCCAACGCCGTCGAGGCGGCCCTGAAACTGGCCCGCAAGGTCACCGGCCGCACCGGAGTGATCACCTTCACCAACGCCTTCCACGGCATGACGCTGGGCGCGCTGTCAGTCACCGGCAGCGCGTTTCACCGCCGCGGCGCCGGAGTGCCGCTGGCGCATGTCACGCCGATGCCGTTCGACCCCTCCGTGGGCAGCGGTGGCTCGCTGTGGTTCGAGTGCCTGCTCGACGACAGCGGCAGCGGGCTGGACAAGCCGGCCGCCGTGATCGTGGAGACGGTGCAGGGCGAGGGCGGCATCAACGTGGCCCGGGCCGAGTGGCTGCGCGGCCTGGCCGATCTGTGCGGCCGGCACGACATCCTGCTCATCGTCGACGACGTGCAGATGGGCTGCGGCCGCACCGGCCCGTTCTTCAGCTTCGAGACCGCCGGCATCACGCCGGACATCGTCTGCCTGTCGAAGTCGATCGGCGGCTACGGCCTGCCGCTGGCGCTCACCCTGATCCGCCCGGACCTGGACATCTGGGGACCGGGCGAGCACAACGGCACCTTCCGCGGCGTCAATCCCGCGTTCGTGACCGCCACGGCCGCCCTGCGCACCTACTGGCAGGACAACGAGCTGGAGCGCACCACCCTGGCCAAGGGCCAGCGGATCGCCACCGCGCTCAGCGCACTCGCCCAGTCCGTCCCCGGCACCCTGATCCGGCCACGCGGCCGGGGCCTGGCGCACGGCCTGGCGTTCGAGAACGGCGAACTGGCCGGCAAGGTGTCCTCCGCCGCCTTCGAACGCGGCCTGCTCGTGGAAACCTGCGGCCCGCAGGGCGCCGTGATCAAGTTGCTGCCGCCCTTAACCATCGCCGGCACCGAGCTCGACCAGGGACTGGCGCTGCTCGCCGACGCCACCCAGGCGATTTGCTGACCGCCATGCCTTCCGAAACTCGCCACTCACTGCTGGCCGGCGCTGAACAGGGCGGAGATCAGGTCCGGGGCCAGGCCGCGAACCGCTCCCGCAGCGCGGCCGCCGTGTCCACGTAATCGCGCGGCTCCACCCGGCTGGCCTCTCTGAACTAACCGGATGCGCTGTCGCTGTCCGTTCATGCGTTTACGCATTTCCGGCTAGAGCGTGAATGAGGTTCCGGCCTGAGAGCTGATGGACGAGCCCGGCTGCGGGTCCGCCATCGCACGGGTCGCGGTGCCCGCGTAGAGGATCACGACGATGGCGATCACCGCCAGGGCGGCGGTGATAAAGCCGAGATCAGACGCGTTGGCGGGGGAGAAGGCGGCCAGGACACCCGCGATGCCCAGTTCCGCGCCGATGCCGAACATCGTGAGGATATTGACGGAAAGGATGATGCCCAGGCTGGCGACGATCAGGTTGGTGCCCTGCGGGGCCAGGAACTGCCGTGGCCTCGGCAACGTGTAATCGGGGCGCCGGGGTGCCGAGATCACCGCCCCCTGAGGGAGGCTGACGTCGGCAGCTCCGGTCACGGTTATCTTCGCGCCGCCGCTCGCGTCGATGAGTAGCGGCTGGGTCAGCGGCGTGTCGCCAGGCGCGGGCGGCGGCGAGGGCACGATCTGAACGAGATGGACATGCCGTGGCGCCGACGGGACCTGCCCGGGTGGCGCGGATGGCTGGGTTGGCCGGAGCACGTCACTGGCCTGAATGGTCAATGTTGCAGGTGGGGAACCGACGGGTGCGCTGAGGCAGATGGTGCTGCCTGGCAGGACAGCGATATCCGCGCCGCCCCCGTAGGCAATCGCGCCCTTCGGGGTCAGGAAGCTCGTCCCCGGCACCGCTTTCTTCATCGCCTCGATGACGGTCTGCCCGTCCGCCGTTACCTTTCCTGCCCGGCATCGGGTTTTGGGCCTGACAGCATTCGTGACGAGCGTATTCGCGGCGGTCCGGATACCGTCCTCCGCCAAAGCTGCCCTGAGAGCCGGCTCAATGATCACGAGGGCAGCCCGCTCGTCGGCGGGCACGTTGAGCGGTGTCACCGCGCGGACGAACGCCTGCTCCACGGCGAGCGTCAGCGCCTGAACGTCCGCTGACATCCCCGGAGCGTCGGCGGGCACGTTAGGGGCCTCGCTGGCCTGCGGAAACGCCAGCCTGCCCGCGTCAACACAGGTTTTTGCGGCCGCCGAGATGCCAGTCAGAACCGCTATCGCCGTCCCGGGTGCGATCTGGTAGCTGCCGCCGCCGCGGACCGTCGCCCAGCGTATGGAGCCGTCCGCCATGGTCGTGTCCATGACCACCGTGATGCTTGCCCCGGAGGGCACGCTGATGGCCGCGGCCCGCAGCCCCGGCACGCTCACGGTCGCGTCGGCCATAAGCCCGGGATTACGCGTCGTAAACGACGCATACAGGATGCCGAACACGACGGGAGCGGCCGCTACGAAAAAACCGGCGGCGATATTGACGAGCGAGAACCGGTCCAGCTGCAGCCCGGGGAACAGGGTGCCGGCCGTCGTCGTGGCGCCCAAGACCGCAGCCACCACGACCAAGCCGGTTGAGATGTTGGTGGCCCAGCTGTCATTGGCCGTCCAGGCGCCAGCTCCGAGAATGGGGTGCTGCAGCCAATCCCGCAAGGCCGCCCAGCCTCGTTCTGGCTTGCTGTTGTTGCTCCGTATAAGGCTTTCGTTCTTCCGTATAAGCCATACGGAAAGGAGAAGGGTGAGCAAGGCAACGCCGGCCCCGGTAATGGCCGGTATTCCGAGATAATCGAACGTCGTAACGTCCGGGGCAGCGGTGGCCACCTCGGGGATGCCCGCCGCCGGATGCCCCTCGGCGCCGCCGCCCAGCAAAGCCGTCGCAATAAGCGGCGCTCCCACCCACAGATTCATGGTTAATCAGCCTCAATGATCCCCGGACCGCTGCTCCGCAGGCTTTCAGGCCGGAGCCGGCCGGGTCAAGCCTTATACGGTAACGCGGGTAAAGTTTGCCCTATTTTATCAGGGATAAAACGCCCGTACATATACATAACGCCCGGCACTGGAGATATTTGCCTGCAGGGGTGGGCGGAAATTGCGGCGCGTGACTCTGTCCCGGGCCGCGCGTCACGGGCTCCACGCCGTGCGCGCGGCAGGTGCGGGACCGGCCCGCCCGGCCTGCGGGCTGAAGAAGGCTAAGGCGGAAGCCATCAGGTATCAAGAAATGCCGACGGGACATAATCGCCAGTTCCGAACGAAATTAATCACTGTGGATTCGGTAGCGCGGTGTCCACCGTGCGGGAGGCGCCGATCGCACGGTCGCCGTACGTGAATCGTTTATCGTGCCTTCTTATTCCCCGGCATCGACCGGCTGGCGTCCGCCGCGGGCGTCGGTGTACCGGCCGAGCGCGGCCGCCGTGTCCACGTAATCGCGCGGCTCCACCCGGCTGGCTTCTCTGAACTACCGCAGCTCAGCCTGGTACAGCGTCGCGCGGGCGAGTGCCTGGATGAACGCGGGCGGGGATGCGGCGCTGGTGAAGAGGGCTCGCTGGCGGTCGGCTCCGGTCCCCCGCTGGTCGTGCCGGTGCAGCAGCCTGGTGATCGTCTCGGTGTCGCCGTGATCCCTGAGCGCGGGGTAGACATGATCGAGGAGGCGGGAGCGGAGCGTCGGCGCATCGACGGCCTGCCCGGTGAACGGGTCGACTCCTGCCCCGGCGAGCCCCTCCCGCGCCGCGGCGGCCAGGGCCGCGGCGACCGGCCGGGCCGGCGCGGCTGCCGCCGGCGTCCCGCGGCGGGCCTCGGCTAGGGCGGTGGCGACCAGGGCGCGGATCAGCCCCGCCGCGAGGACCGCGGTGCCGACGTCGAGGCAGACGTCGGCGACCCGGACCTCGACGGTCGGGTAGCGCGGGGAAAGCCGGGCCAGGAAGTAGACGTTCCGCTCGTCCAGCGCCGCGCCGCGCCCGATGAGGCGGCGGACTGCCGTGTCGTAGGCGGCCGCGTCCGGCCACGCCGCGGGCGGCACCGCGGTCGGCCAGCGTGTGTGGATCATGTACCGCCAGCTGGCCCATCCGGTATCGTGCCCGTCGGCGATCGGGGAGTTGGCGGTGACGGCGAGCAGCGGCGCAAGCCAGGGCCGCAGCCGCGCCAGGACCTGGACGCCCAGGTCCCGGGAGGGGACCCCGACGTGCACGTGGCAGCCGCAGGTGCCGGCATCGGCCACCACGGGACCGTACAAGCGTGCCAGCTCCTGGTAACGGGGCTGGCACGTTAAGGCGGCCAGCCCGGGCGTGCGGTACGGCGCGACCCCTGACGCCACCAGGCGGCAGCCCAGATGCGTCGCGGCGGCCGCGGCGAGCCGCCGGAGCCTGACCAGCTCGCGGCCGAGGTCGTCCAGGCCGGTGCACACCCTGGTTCCGGTCTCCACCTGGAACTGCATCAGCTCTTGCTGCACTCCCGGCTCCCCGTCGAGCATCCGCACCAGATCGGGGCCGGCCGACACCGTGGCGCCGGTGGACGGGTCCAGGAGTACGAACTCCTCCTCTACCCCCAGCGTGGTCGCACCGGCCGCGCGCACCGCCCCCGACCGGCCACCGGGCACCTTCGCGCCCCGTCCCGCACCGCCCGATCCGGGCATTACCACGACCACCTGCTGCTCCGGGAGCGGGCGTAGCGGTAGCCATTGGCCCAGCGCGCTGGCCAGGCCGGTGAGTGCGTGGGCGGCAGAGATCGGCGGCCACAGCAGTGCGGTCAGCGTGATGGAGGCTGCCGCCTGCACGGCCATCGCCTCGGCGCCGGCCAGCGTGACCACTTGCCCGGCTGCCTTCCAGGTTGCGTCCAGCGGCTGTTCGGTCGGGATCGGCAGGGGCCGGGCCATTATCTCGTCACTTTCCGTCGTTGAGGACACGCCGTGAGTTCCGACTATACGGCTGTCACCCATGGTGCCCAAAGGGGCCACGCGAGGACGGCACCGCAAATCGCGGCCGGTCTGGACCGTAGAGCATTTACAACCCGGAACCGTGGCGGGACGATGTGCTGAGACGTTCACCGAGGGGTCCTGCCGAGCGGAAGGGGCGGTTAGTTATGGCACATGCCGACGGGTACAGCAAGACCAGCACCGGCCGATGTAGCTGTTGCCGTCAAAGCTTTTTACCATCGGCCGGCAGCCAAGATCCATGCCATCCTCGGCCTGTCATTAAATTGGCAGTCGGGGGAGCTTGTCACGGGAGAATTCACGGCGCTCTAAGCAGCCACCCGCGCAACTGGCCCGGGAGGCTGACTGCCCCGGCCGGTATGCCTGAGCTGGTACCTGTGCCAGGGAGTTACCACTGCGCTCCCCGTGATTACTCACACGGCAGCAAACTGTGCCGTTCCGTCGGGCGTTCTCGCGGCAGGATCCAGCTGGAATTGGCGGCAGCACATCCCTGCCCGAGAAAGAATGTGCCATGACCTACGGAGGCCCTGACACCGCGCGCAGCCTGACTAGCGTCGTTAGATGGATTTCCATCGCTGCCGAAAGTATTGGGCTTCTCAACAAAGGCTCTGCAAAGACGCCGGCCGCACCGACGGCGAGTGATGTCGCCGATGTCCAACCGGTTTCATCCAATACTCTGAACGTCACCCGCGTAGGCGGCATAACAACCCTTATCGCGGCGGCGGGCGGCGCCGCGTTGCTCATTTTCAACGTCGACAAGACGAAAGATCGCGCATCGATAGTTGTTGCTGCCTACGTGAGTATCGGCGTGATCGTCGGAGCTGCGCTCTTTACCGTCGCAATTATTATAGCGGCCGACATCCGAGCCCGATCGGCCATTGCCACCGCGGTCTCGCCGAAGGTCCGGTCCGAGCGGGTTGACGTGAAGTACATCGCGGCCGTTGCAGCGGCAGCTGCCGGCGGTCCGCCGCCGGACTTCACCGCTTCGCTGGACCAAACGTACAACTATGTTCTTGTCAATGCGAATGCGGCTAATGTGATCCTGACACTGCCCGGCGCAGGTTCATTTTCGTGGCAGCAGATGACAATAAAGAGAGCGGACGACGACGCCCAGAAGACCGTCACCATTCAACCGCAGGGCCAAGAGACCGTTTTGGGTCAGCATACACACTCACTACCCCCCGCGAATTCAATCCATATCTACTCCAACGGGGCAGAGTGGCTCGCAGTACAATGAAGTTGATCGAGCCTGCGGGCTCCCAAAACCCTACTCCGCGCCGCCGCGAATGCCCGACACCCAATCGGCTTCGGCGGGGCTACGCGCGCCTAG
>Ga0182014_10005780_pt1 | contig 13640 bp, 12 predicted proteins | sample 612S2DmetaG_FD_120489 | JGI IMG/M metagenome (GOLD analysis project Ga0182014, IMG submission 120489) | Permafrost microbial communities from Stordalen Mire, Sweden - 612S2D metaG | ecosystem: Environmental > Terrestrial > Soil > Wetlands > Permafrost | place: Sweden: Stordalen | collected... | reverse complement strand
GGAAGCCGGAAGAGTTCAAGGGCCAGACGGTCGATCTCGGCGTTCCCGAGGCTCACGATTACTTCCGCAAAGAGGTCAAGCGCATTGTCGACGATTACCATCTGGACATGCTGGAACACGATGGCTACTTGGTTGCGCAGGGTTGCGCGCGTGATGACCATCCCCATGCGCCGCCTGACCAAAGCACAATGAACGTAACGCACGAGTGGGGCTCTGATTTTGTGACTGCATCCAACTCCACTGATGTGAGCTACCACGCGGTGCGTGCCTACTATGACATTTATGCGCATACGCGCGCCGAACATCCCGGTCTGCTCTTTGAGATCTGCAACGACGGCGGGCGGATGGTCGATTTCGGCTCGGCGGCTCATGGCGACTACTTCTCCATCACCGATACCTACGACCCATTGTCGAACCGCCGCGCCTTCTACGACACCAGCTACCTGCTGCCCGCGGCGATGCTGGAAAGCTATGTGGAGAAGTGGCCTGCGCCGCGGCTGGAGAACTTCCGCTACATGTTGCGCAGCGGCATGATGGGCTGGCTCACCATCATGATGGACACATCCGCCTGGACCCCAGAACAGCACGACGCCGCGCGGCAGGCCATCGCTCTTTACAAACAGCAGTTACGGCCCCTCATCCGCGATGCGAAGCTCTATCACGTCACGCCGCGGCCCGACGGCATCCACTGGGATGGCATCGAATACTGGGACTCTGCGCGCGGCAAGGGCGTGGTCTTTGCCTTTCGTGGAACAGTCGCGGACCAGGCGGACCACCGTTTTGTGCTGGCCGCTCTCGATTCAGGAAAGCGCTACCGGCTGCACTTCGAGGATGTAACCGCACCGGATAGAGAGGCAACGGGCAAAGACCTCATGGGGCAGGGGCTGGACGTCCATTTGCAGAATCCGCTGAGTTCAGAGCTTGTTTTTCTTGAAGATGCAACCACAAAGCATTGAGAACTGGGGCCAGATGCGCATGGGAAAACCTAGGATGAACGATGAATTCGCTGGAAAGATTGCGGTAGTGACCTGGGCCGCGCAGGGCATTCGGCGCGCCATTACCGGGCAATTACATGCGCGGACTGGAGTAAAAAGCTAGGGGAAGAGAGATAGCAAGGAGATCCTCTTTCCACCGGAAGGGCGGGGAACATTGAGCAATGAAGGAGCGGCTTTGTCAAATCGGCTGGCCGGACGAGTGGCACTGATTAGCGGCGGCACCCTCGGTATTGGACGCGCTATTGCTGAGGTGTTTCAGCGCGAGGGCGCATGCGTTTTCATTCTCGGCCGCGACAGCGTTCAGGGAAACGCCACTGCCGCCGAACTTACCCGGCAGCTTCCCGGCCTGCCCGTGCGCTACATCCCCTCTGATCTGCGCCATTCCCAACAGATCCAGAATGCATTGAGCTGCCTGTCCAAATTCCATTCCAAAGTCGACATTCTCGTCAACAACGCTGGAATCGAGATGGACAAGACGATCGAGAAGCTGACGGCCGAGGATTGGGATCTTATTCTTGATGTGAATCTGCGTGGCGCCTTCCTGCTCACACAGGCTACCCTTCCGTTCTTCCCCGAGTCAGGCGGAGCGATCGTGAATATCGGTTCGATTCATGCTACCCATGCCTTTCCCGGCTGTATCCCCTACGCCTGCTCGAAGGCCGGACTGGTCGCGTTGACGCGCAATTGCGCACTTGAGCTTGCCCATCGTCACATTCGCGTGAACTGTATTTCTCCGGGCTACATCGATACACGCTTGTGGGAGGAATATCTGAAGAGTTCTCCCAACCCTGAAGAATTGGCCGAGCAGACCCGAGCGCTGCACCCGGTCGGGCGTCGCGGCTTGCCGTGCGACGTTGCCGAGGCAACATTGTTTCTCGCCTCCGATAGCTCCGCTTTTATCACCGGCACCGACCTCCTGATCGATGGAGGGCTGACCATCCGTGCTCACCCCTGAGGAAGGCTCGAGCAGGCGAAGGCGTATCAAAATTGCGAAGAAAGATCGCAATAAAGCGATATATCGTGCTGAATTTTCACTATTCCAGACCGTACGCCAAAGATTAATATAGCTGCGCTAACGCAAATGGTGTGGAGGCGGCCCACCATGAAACGACAAAAACAAAATCTCAGCGAGACGCTCAAGCAGGAATTCAAGAAAGATATCGAGCTGTTCGAGTATTTTCTGATACTGCTCAACAGCTCCAGCCCTATCCGCAATGTTGAATTGATGTGGGCTGAAGATCTGGAACTGTTTGACCCCGCGCAACGGCCACGCGTCAATACGGGCGACGCACTGGTGCAGTTGCAACCGGCCGGGGCAGACACTCCGGGGCGCTCCTCTCCCAGTCCCAGTACGCATTTCTGCGACTTGGTGCACGGCTTTGGCGCCCACGAAGAAGAGACCTGTGCGCGCAGCGACAAACCGGCCAAGGAACGATGCCGCGCAACCGGTCGCAGCCACGTGTACCCTTGCCACGTAGGCTTGACCGACATAGCTGTGCCCGTTATTTGTGAGGGACGGTATCTGGGCACGCTGTTCAGTGGGCAGGTGCTAACTGCTCCGCCCACGCCCGAGGGGTTTGCCCACGTCAGGGAGGCTCTCGAAGGGCAGCCGCACATCGACATGGCGCGGCTCGAAGAAGCATACTTTCGCGTCCCCATCGTGACCACCGCGCAACTGGCTGAAATGGTGCGCATGATGGAGGTGTTTGCGCGCTACCTGGGTAATGCCTGGAAGCGCCTAGAGATCATGAGTGAGTTTCAGCAAATGAGGGAGCGTGAGATGGCTCTGGACCGGCGCGAACTTGCCGAGATGCTGCTGTCTGGGCAGGTAGGCAACGGGGTGGCTGGCAATTCTGACGCTCTGCGCTCGCTGGCTCGCAATGTGGGGCTGGAGCGATTCCCTGACCGCGTAATGGTATTGCGCTTGCTGGACGCCATGGAAGATACGGCGGAGGCGGTCCAGGCTCCGCGTGCAAACGAGCTGCCCTCTGCGGAAGCGATCGGCACTCAACTGACGCGGATACGCGTGGAGCACATGATTGAGGACCGGTGCAGGAGCTGGCCAAACACGCTGGCCACAGTATTGACTCCGGCAGAGATGTGCATCTTTACCGCCCAGAAATCGCATACGCCGAGCCATGAGCGGCTGCTGTTGGATGAGATGGGCCAGACGATGTTGCGCATTGCGCGCTCGCAGGGGCTGATGACGGCCCGGATCGGCATCAGCGGTCTGCATCAGCAACCCACCGAACTTCTACGTGCGTATCATGAGGCAGTTTCGGTGCTCGACTCGGGCCACTCCACACTGAATTGGTTTGAAGCTCTGCCGGAACGACAGCAGCGACCCGCCCAGGCGCTGGGGCTGGTGCTGAAAGCATTGCAGGCGGCGGACCCGGTCGCAGTCGCTGTATCGCTGCGGGATTTTTTTGCGGCAGTGGCTCCGGCAGCCACAACCGTGGCGCAATTGCAGCAAGCTCGCGGACTTTTGACCTGGGCTTGCGAACACTTGGCGCAAGAGTCGGCCGCGCTTGGCGTCAATCACGAGTCAGTGAACGCGGCCAAGGGCGACGCCATTCAGATCATTATGAGTTCTCCCAGCTCCTTTGCCATGGCCGAAGCCTTTCGTGCTTTTGTAGAGAGCTTGTGCCGGCAGGTCGTACAGCTCTTTAGCCATCGCGAGCAGAAGATTGTAAGCGAGACACATCGGTTCGTGCATGAAGTGGGTCCGGAAAAAGTGACGATACAGAGCCTTGCCCGGGATCTGCAGCTTTCGGCCGGGCATCTGGGACGGGTATACAGCCGGACAACTGGCCACACATTGGAGGACTATCTCATCCGGCAGAAGCTGGAGATGGCCAAGCGGTTGCTGCTCGACCCTCGACTGCATGTGTCTGAAGTGGCCGACCGTTGCGGCTTCTGTAATCCGGCGTATTTCGCTTCAGTGTTCAAAAAGTACATGCACTGCACTCCCCATGCCTATGCCAGCCAGCCGAAACGCTGGGGCGCATTCGACACTGGAACCAGCGAGCACCCGCGCATTGCCATTTGATCCTGCCCCTGCGACGCCTCGGAGAATTCAATACGCCTTATGGAGAACATCTCGCTACGACAGATGAAACCGGTAGGGATTGGGTCTGCGGGCAGTTTTGCCGGCCGCTGCGGCAACCTACTGAGGTCCCAGCATTGTGATCAGAGATTTGAATACTGCGAGCTTCATTGCTTCGGTGGTTTCACCGGAGGAATTCAAAATGTCACTGCGAACGTTTCTTCTTTTGGCCTTGGTGGTTCTCCGTGCCACAGGAAAGGCTGAACGGCCGCTCCCCCTCGTCCAGGATGGCACCGTGTTGGAGGGTCCCGGGGAGTTTCGCCACGACGGCGAATTATTCATTCAAGGAAGAGTTGTGCTTAGGGAGATGACTCTTCATCTCCACGGGCCGATTCGGGTGGCGGCGGGCGCAACCCTGGAGTTTGACGACGTACATCTTGTTGTCTCTGATCTGGACGGAGCCCCGAACGGCACAAGCGGCCTCCGGTGCGAGGGGCCGGCCCACCTGATTGTCCGCCGCTCGACCATGGTCCCGGCGGGCAGCGCTCACCCGATGTGGCTCCTGCAAGGCGACCTGGAAGTGGATGACTTTGCTACGTCCAACTCGGAGTTTCATCTGAACCGGGTGGAGGCGCGGCTTGACCGGCTGAAGATCTTCGAGCTCGAAATCTCGCACCAGAGCCGGGTTACAGCGCGCGGCCTGGACCTGGTTTTCCTTTCCACCCATACCAGCGACGAAGACCATTTGCGATTCCATGGAATCCCCATAGATCGAGCCTTCACGCGAAATCTTGATCTGGGATCGGGAGCCCGCGCGCAGCTGACGGATTCCCGCCTGCAGATCTTCCTTCTGTACGTGGAAGGTCACACCGAAGCCAGCCTGGCTGATATGGATCGAGTGCAATTGGCGATTTCGCCGCAGTGCAGCGGAAAGTTGAGTCTGCCAAGAGGACGGCTGGGATCAGCGGTCCATCCCGCTGCTTTTCCTGATACAAAGGCCTCGGACTGCTCATTTCGTATCCGTTTGGAGAACGTGTATGTCGATACCTGGGACGTGTATGCTTCCGGGCATGCCAGCTTAACTTTGTACGATTCGCAGATCGATGAACTTGTTGCCAGCGACCACGCAACGATAGTGGTGAACCATTCGAACTTATACGCTGACTGGCTGGCCATCGCGGGGGATGCCAGCGTGACAGTGGAGGACTCCACGGTCGGCGCGCTCACTCTGGCCAAAGAACGCCCTGACCTAGCGACCAGCCAGATTCGCGTCTCAGGTCGAGGCCGCGCCAGCTTTTCACGGGTTCGTTTCGACTGCGGAATCGTGGCGGAGGGTAATGCGACGGTTTCCATCGACCATGCTGTGATGCCGCCGAGGTACGCACGGCACACCGGGAATTCCGTGATTCGAACGGACGGTGACGCAAATCCGGTGCTCCGCTGAAGCCGGTGCCGGAATACCAATGCCGCTATTCCGTCGTTATTGTACGAAACGGTAGCGTTCGATCGTCTCTTCGTTCAGCGTGACTCCCAAACCCGGCGCATGCGGCACTCGCACGCAGCCATCCACCTCGACCGGGAAGTGCTCGCGGGTTGTATTCCAGCGCAGCGGCGAGTGGCTCAGCGAAAATTCCAGCGGTTCCACGTTGGGCTGCGCAGCCAGAAAGTGAAGATTGGCCGCGATTTCGATATTGGTTTTGTATCCGTGTGTAATTACGCGCTTGCTGCGCGCGTAGGCTGCGGCTGCAATCTGCAGTATGCCGGTGAATCCGCCCACCTGCGAGATGTCCGGCTGGCAGATGCCAGCCCCCCCTCTATCCATCATTTCAATGAAGTCATGCACGTGAGTCAGGCCCAGATCGCCCACCCCTATGGTCAGGCCATGTCGGCTCATCTCCAGGTGTCCCTCCACATCGTCCAGGGGTAGCGGTGCTTCAAGAAACCAGATGCCCACGTCCTTAAAAATAGGGTAGAGGCGCAGGCCTTCGGCGGCTGTTCGATAGGAGAGCGCCGCATCAACAATCAGATGCGCATTTTCGCCGGCTTGCGCTCGGGCAGCGGCAAGCAATCGCCCGGTCAAAGCAATGTTGTCCAGCCACCAGGGGTCGGCAGCAAACTTGAAGTTGCGCAGGTTCTTGGCCTGGCCCTCCGCTACCTGTGCGCGAACCTCCTCGGGCGTCTGCGCCATGGGATAGATGGTGCCGTAGGCAGGCAGTCGGTCGCGCTTGGCTCCGCCCAGCAACTCATGCACCGGTTTGCCCTCGATTTTGCCGCACAGGTCCCACAACGCTAAATCGACTCCTCCGATGGCGTGCATTGCCAGGCCACGCCTTCCGACATAGTCGGTGGATTCGTACATGCGATGCCATAAATCCACGGGATCTGAGGGATCGGCGCCCACCAGCACGGCAGACAGCGAGCGTGCATGGTTGTGTGCCGAGGGACCGCGCACAATGGCTTGGATTGCGGGAGCCATGGACTCGGTTTCCCCAATACCGGTCAGTCCGCCGTCGGTGCGCACCACCAGGATGCAGTCGTCATAGGAGCCATCGAACAGCTCGATCAGCGGGTCTTCCGCACGCAGGTGAATAGCTTCAACAGCAGTGATCTTCATGGCAGTTCCCCCAGAGTCCGACGGGGCGATGATAAAGCCCTGCCGCGCCCCTTGTAAGGACTACACCGTCAGAACAAAAGAATGAACCGCAAAACAGGAGCCGTGGGCCGTGGCAGCCATTGCCCGTTGTTCTGTCAGGCCGATATGCTCGGCCAAGAGATTTGAAGGCGGTACACGTGAAGGAAAAAGGCGGATTCAGAAAACTGCCGGCGTGGCTATTCTGGTCGCTGGCGAGCATCGTGCTCTGGGGCACCTGGGGGCTGGTGTCGAAGGTGGCCTCGGCAGGCATGGATGCATATGCGAACCAACTGCTCTACACCGTGGGCCTGGCGCCGCTCATGATCTTCGTTGCATGGTCGGTGCACAAGGAGAACGCCGGCGATAGGCGCGATACGCGGGCCACGGGTATCTTTTGGGCCTTCTTCACCGGAATTCTCGGAGGCGTAGGCAACCTCGCCTTCTTCCAGGCCCTCGTTGTGGGCGGCAAGGCATCGGTGGTGGCGCCGGTCACGGCCTTGTTTCCAATGGTCACGGTCCTGTTGGCTTTGATCGTTTTGAAGGAACGCCTCGGCCGTGTGCAATGGGCCGGCCTGACGCTGGCATTCGTGGCGATCTATCTGCTTAGCGCATGATTCCTGAGGAGAAAACAGCATGCATGCATGGTTAGCATTTGCCATCCTGGCACTGACGCTCTGGGGAGTGACAGGCGTAACTCAAAAGCTGTCGACCAACCGGATTTCCAGCGAGCGCTCTTTCCTCTGGTTCTGCTGGGCCATGGTGGCCCTGTCTGCGTCAGTATTGCTGGTAGCGCACCCTCACTGGGAATTGGGAACAGTGGTTGTACTGTGCTCCATTGCCGGTGGCGCTTTGAACGGCCTCGGAGCCTGGACCAGCTTTCGCGCCCTTGAATCGGGCGGCAAAGCTTCCATTGTCATCTCGCTTATCTCGCTCTACCCGCTGCTGACGGTGATTTTAGCGGTTCTGCTGTTGGGCGAGCGGCTCACCTGGATGCAGTCGGCAGGCGCATGCACGGCGATTACCGCCGCGATCCTGCTGTCACTGGAGGGAGAACCGAAGAAGGCGGCTTGATTCGGCGGCGAGGTTGCGCAATCTTCTAGTTTTCGTCACCGGGCAGAATGTGTCCATCTTCTTCGACGCCGCCGATGGACCGCAGCCCTTCCTGCACCGAGAACAGTACGGTTGTCTCAAGGCTCTTGCCGGGAGCCAGGCGGCGCGCCCGCCCGCTGTCGATCATGGATTGAATCTTGTAAGGGTAGCCGGTGGCCGGTTCCAGAACCACCACATTCAAATCGCGCCAACCGCCGTAGGTGGCGAACAACCAGCAGCTGGAGAAGACCTCGGGATCGAAACGTAAGGCCGAAGCCAGACCGCTGGCGCGATTAGTAACGCCGCACCAGCCCGAAACAAATCCGGTGCCATAGAAGAAATGCGTCGCCCGCGAGGACACATCTGGAACCTGGCGCAGGTCCAGCACCATGTCGTTCAGCGGTGCGTAAGGCCAGGGAAAGATCGGCGGTGCCCCTTCCAATGTGCCGGGGAACTCCAGTTCAGGCATGACCGCCATGGGCGGAAAATCGATACGATGCTCCGCTGAGACGGAAAAAGCAGGATGCAGCTTCCACAGAAACGGAAATGTACCTGCGCCCTGGTTTGTGAATCTATAGCGAACTTCGAGGCTCGCGCTTTCCGGCCTCAATAGCAATGTCTTCTCCACCAGAAAGTTGCTGATGGGCGTGACGAAGCGAAGACGCACTCCCACCGAGCCCTCATCCGGACCAGGTTCTGCCTGCCATTCGCCAGTCCACAATTCACCGTGATCGGGCAGCGCTTTTCCCTCCACAGTCGCTGCTTCGTCGTTTGGAAACAGCTCATCCCAGCCACCGCTCCAAACGTCGTCATACCCGGTGTGGAGAGGCTGTAGCGCCGGCGGCACGGTAGGGTTGTTCCATAACAGATCCGCTTCCAGCGGCTTATAGGTGATTTGCCAAATCCTGCCACCGGCTTCTGGAAGAACCACCACGCGCAGGGATCGGCTTTCGAGAAGGATAGTGCGGAGCCCATGAAGAGTTGTACCGGTGGAGAGGATCAAAGTATCCATTTGTTCGCCGAAAATCAACTCCAGAGTACCTGCAGCAGACCATGTTGGAGGAGAGGAAACCGCTGAATTATGAAGGATTAATTCGTTTTTCCGGCTGGCGGCCGGTACCACGGAGATCGACAATCAGATGAGTGGTTCCCGCAACGGGGTTCCCATCCGAAAATAGTTGGAAGCTATCTACCGGATTCAGAAGGACTTTCGCGAAACAATTGCTAGAGTTGAATTCTATAAGCTGTTGATCGTAAGTGACATGGTCACTTCGGGGTCAGGGGGACAGAGTTTCAAATCCTCTCTCCCCGACCATTCTTGATTTTTGGCCCTTTCGAAGATGATATCAAAGGGCTTTCTATAAGTAGGATAAAGACTTACAGCATCGATTGAGCAGTTCAAAAGTACATTCTTGAGTAATTCTGCCTGTTCCGCCGGTTTCCGCGTAACGTATAGAAAATAAGCATCTTTCGCGAGTTCTAAAATCCTGCGTGCATTTAGCAAACGTTCGTCGCTCTTGTACTCGTTGAGCGACGAAATCAGCGATGTGATTCTAAGTTCCTCTGATTCCCAATCGGTTTGTTTCCGTTGCCAGAATTCCGCTGAAATCTTGCCGTCGAGTTTGTCCGTATAGGCTGCATCCATCCGCACACGCAGCGCAGATAGTTCACGCCCGAGGCGTGCTCGTTCCTGCGCCCCTTTATCCCGCAATTCCTCTTGTACACGCCCCAACGATTCTTCGATGGTCCGTACGACCTCCGCCGGAATGGATACGCCCCTGAGCAAGCCCCCCAATTTCTCAGCGATTTCCTGCTCTCGAAAACGTGGCAAGTCACACGGACCATGTCCACCGCTGCAGCGGTAGTACACGTACTTGTTCTTCTTGAGTTCCGCGGTCACGGTGGAATTGTCATAGGCGCAGGTGAGCATTCCCCGAAAAGCAATGTCGTGCTTGCAGTACGACGGGGCGTGTCCCCCATTCAGGACCGCTTGCGCCCGGGCGTATAGCTCGGGAGTAATAAGGGGAGTGTGAACGCCCCTGTACGTGTGCCCGCCCCATTCGAATTGCCCGATGTAAAAAGGGTTCGTCAGCATCTTGTGCAAGTTCGTTTTCGAGATGGACGCCCCATAGTGTCGCAGCTCCTTGGAGAGTCCCAACAACGAATAACGCCCCGTGGCGTACAGTCCAAACACTTGCTGTGCTATAGCGCCCTTCTCGGGGTGAATTTCGATGGTACGCTCAGCCTTGTTGTTGCGGTATCCGAAGGGGGGGCGTCCGGGGTACGTACCCTGCGACGCCTTTTCGCTCATGCCCTTCTTTACTTCCTCCCGCAAGTTCTCAGAGTAGTTGCGCGCCATCGCGAGACGAATGTCTTGGATGAACTTCACTTGGGACTTGGAATCCTTCGAAAGCCACTCGCCCTCCTTCACGAAATAAACACTGATGTCGAGTTCTTCGAGCGTGAGGGCGTCCCGTTGATTCCGGTATAGTCTGTCCGTCTTTTCTACAAGCAGAATCCGGCACGAACGATTGCGCTTGAAGAATGTCACCATTTCGGCGAACTGTTTGCGACCGGCGGTCTTGGCAGATTCGACCTCCACAAACTCACGCACGATTTCAATTCCCTCGTTCGAGGCAACGGCGCGTAAAAGTTTGATCTGGGCTTCGATAGAGTAGCCTTCTTCGCGCTGTTCACGGCTGGATACACGTGCATAGAGAACGGCTGTACGGGAGGTCATTTCGTACCTTTCTTGTTGGCCTTCGCTGCCCGCTTTGCCCACCGGGCCTGAACCGCCTTCCGGGCTTGCTCGCTGCGCTGCTCGGCGGTCAGATTCGCGGCTCGCTGCCGTCCGCCCTTGCGGCCCTTCTTGCGGAAGAAGTCTAATGCGGCTTCAGGCAATTTGTTCCGAGTGCTCATACGTAGGGGATAAGTGTACTCCCTGCCTGTCGAGATGTGAAGTCTGTAAGAGCGTGGATTGTTTGAAGGACTCTTGAATTTCCTCTGTCGTGAGGGTTCGGGGTCTCACTGGACAGCATTCGGCAAGCGACTGGAGAATCCGCTTTCCATTTCCCTTGCCGTGCTTGAGAACAAATGATCGTGCGAACTGGGCGCTTCCAAGATGCTCCTTTAGCGCCTCAAAACCTAGCGCTGCAAGCCAGTTTCGAACCGGGACTTCCTCTGGAGGGGAATCAATCAAGTGAGCCCGATCTGACCCAACGATTTGAAGCCCGTCGAACGGAGTTAATTCGTGTGCGTAGCGAAGATCATTAAATGTGGCGAGTTCAGGAGGAAGCCTGTTTCCTCCAATTTGGCTTTCAATCCGCGTCAGGATGTTGCCGGTCTGGTAGTCATAGCCGCGTGCTCTGCAATATTCCGTGAAGGTGGGGGGAATGAGTACGCCGTAGTATCTCTGTTCAGCGGTCATGTCCATTCCCTCCATGAGCGCATTGAAACGCCTGTATTCCTTTTCTAACTTGCGAAGTTGCATGCGCCACTCTGCCAGTTTGTCGTAGATCCGCATGAGGGAAGGCCTCTTTCCGGCGTAGAGTGTCTGCGCCTGCGCGGTACCCATACCGACAAATTCCAACTCCTGTTCGAACGACTTCTCAATTCTGGAGGAGAATTGCTTTCGGCTCACGTAAGCGTGATCCTTAAACCATGGAACGGGCACACCATCTAAGTCCGCAGCCAGATCAACTCGCATTAGGCCGAGCGCGAGAGGATCGACGACAAAGAGCTTTGCGATTATGTCGGCCATGTCTTCAACGGTCCTGTCACCCGCATCGATGATTTCGACCTTGTGAGTCGGGCGACCGTGCCGAAGAAAGAGATGGACCACCGCATCGACGTCGAAGTCGTCTCGAAGGTCACACACGTATTGGTAATGACGCGAAGGTCGGAATGGCGGGACCGGGTGCTTCCTCAAGCCTTCGAAGGCCTCCGCCAGGGCCGGTCCAGGCGAGGCGAACTCGGGGATTCGAACATCGACTTTATCGATCACGAGAGGTCGCCTCCTCAGGGATCGAAAGCGGATTAGGGGTTGGCCCGGTCTGCGTAAATTTACGTGAGTTGCAGGCTATTAGACAGAGCCTGCAACTCGGGGCGGCGTCGCCGCCCTGGTGGAGCCCTTCCGCCGATGGGACTAGGCAGAATGGTCCATCTTGGTCGCATAAGGCGCGGGAAGAGGTCTTTGCGAGAGTTATAACGGCACTCTGCAAGACCGCTCCGACTTGAAGGGCCAACCGTGGCCATATTACGGCGCAAATAGGGGTCTCGAAACTGGTTGCAGCGAAAATCCATTTCTCACCTTCTGGGCAAGCGCAGACAGCTGAACGCTGGAGGAAGAGCGAGGAGACCGCTGGTCGAGGGCTTGGGTTACATGGTTTGTGTTCCATGCGCCTCCCTGTCCCAAGGGTCTAAGATTTGGAAGAAATGAATCAGGGCTGCGATATCGGAATCGTCCAAGGCGTAAGGAAGGACCGGCTCGGATTCAATGGGCTCACTAAAGGAGCCCGGCGCTGCGCGCCGGGACTGAACGTCGGGGCTCTGCCCCGAACCCCGACCAGTTTTACGCTGAGTGGCCCCCGCTTCGCGGGGCTTGAAGTGATCATTGGAGTTTGTTTCGGGAAGGAATTGAACTGGAGGGCGAGCCGCTGGCTTTCGACCAGCCGTCGATGGAGGTGTAGGCCGTCTCAGCCCCGGATCGGACTGGTAAACCGACTCCCCGGATTGTGGTCGGACCGCACTCCGCTCGCCCATGAATACGCCAGCCTTCTTGGCGTGGCCGCAGAATAAGCCCAGTTTCCAAAAAAGGCTGGCTTGCTTTAACGCTATGTTTTGCAATTACATGGCGGGAAGTTGGAGTATGGTTTTAATTACCCGGCGGTGAGAGTTGAAAGAGACTGATTTAGCTGGTTACGAAAATTGCGAAATCCCCTTGACAGGATTTTCCCACCAGAAGCAGGGACGGGGACGCCCCCGAGAAATAGGGGATGACGCACTCCGGCGAGCGCTCACGGACTTGCAATTTGTTCTTTAGCAGAACTGGGGGCTAATCGGTTGGGAGCTGCAACAAGCCAAGACGCCTGCCGATATTCGTGCCGCGTTTGGCGCAATCATCGGGTTCAACTGCCCCCGACTCGACGTGTTTCGACGGCGGCCGACAGAGCGCACGACGTCCTCAGCGCTACGGAAGCTTCGACGGGAATTAGCGAATGCGCAGGCCGAGAGCAGGAAGACATACGCGGAACTGGTACAGAGTCAGGAATCTGCCGAGAGAGCGTTCCTGGCTGTTGCCTCCGAAACAGATGATGAGACAAGGACTAAAGTTCAATCTCTGCGGCCCGGATTAGCCAAGAGAATCCATCAAGCGAGCACAGCACTAGCGGCTTGCCGAGAACGAAGCAGTAATCTTCAGTCAAAGCTAGATCAACAGGAAGCCTGGTTCGCGCAGTCGCAAATTGGGAGATTCATTCATAGTGGCAGATGCGAAATAACGCCACTGGGCGTTGCAATGGCAATGGCGGGACTACCATATCTCACGGCAAGAGTTTCCTCCGAGCGCTGTGCAGCACTGAAAGACAATCTCCAGCCGGGACACACTTACAAAATGTTCCAAGCCGTAGAGGCGGTTTTTGCTCACCCGCCGCAGACCGTGATTGAGCGCCTAGAAAAGATGCGTGCGTACTTGCTTGAGCCGCGAAGAGAGAAGCAGGTTCACATTGCCGCACTGCGAGAGAATTGGTACTTTCTGAGGAACCTCTGAACAAGCCCTGTCAATTTCAGCAGCAATGATATGAGGGTGTTTCTTTCCGGAGTTTTCTTCAAGCAGCGGTAAATTGTGGGATAAATGCGGCTCGTGGCGCTTAGCAGAGCG
>Ga0182014_10005779_pt1 | contig 13642 bp, 8 predicted proteins | sample 612S2DmetaG_FD_120489 | JGI IMG/M metagenome (GOLD analysis project Ga0182014, IMG submission 120489) | Permafrost microbial communities from Stordalen Mire, Sweden - 612S2D metaG | ecosystem: Environmental > Terrestrial > Soil > Wetlands > Permafrost | place: Sweden: Stordalen | collected... | reverse complement strand
GGTGCTGGACCTCGCCATTGACCTCCAACACGAGCTGGCCAAGCGCGGACAGCACCGGTTGGCCATCCCCGACCTGATCATCTCGGCGGCCGCCCGGTCGGCCGGACTCGTCGTCCTGCACTACGACGCCGACTTCGAACGGGTCGGGGCCGTCGGCGGTGCCGAACACGAGTGGGTCGCCCCCCGGGGCAGCCTCTGATCCGGCACCTCCCCGGATCGAAACGTCGGCCCATTGCCAGGAAGCGCGGCGGAGCCCCGCACCGCATCTACCAGGGAGGGTGACGTCGACGACGTGTCCAAGGTGACGTTGCTGCGAGTCACCGACTGAACACGGAAGAACAGGGGTCTGCCAAAACTATGGATTTCTTTCATACTTTTGTCATGCTCTGACGTCGGCACGCAGTGCTGTTCGAGGTGGCCGCCAAGGTGCGCCATATGATCGCCTGCGTCAGGACTGCGCGGTCTCCGTCAGGCCTCTGAACAGGGAGGGTGACGTTCGGGGTGACGTCGAGGGGCCGGGCACAGACCAACGTCACCCTCGACGCCTGGAGGAGTCGGAATCCGAGGGTGACGTCGGAGGTGACGTCAATCCGGAGGATGGGTCGGGACCAGAGGCACCCGGCCTGGGGTCGAATCCAAGGAGATCCTGTGCCCCGTCGAGATCCAGATCACGCCAGCGGACTTGAGCCCGTCATCCGAGAGGGCGGGGCCGACCGGCCGGCCTCATCGGGGCTGGGGTCGGAGGAACCAGTTGTTCGGCTGCTCCCGCCATCCGGTGATCCATTCGGGAGTCAGGATGAGATCCCCCTCCCACGGACTCGTATGGTGATCGTCACCGACATGGGAATCGAGCTGCCTCTGGTCGCCTCGCCCGCCACCGTGGCGCCGATCCTGGGCAAGTCCGATCACGGGGTGCGCGACGACTGCATCGCCGGCCGCATCCCGACCATGCCGAAGGGTGACCGGGCCGGTACCCATCATCGGATTCCAGTTGCCCGGCTCCTCGATCTGCTCGGAATTCCGTACCGCATCGAACGCGTGGCCTGTTGACACACGCCCTCCATTCGGCACCTCACCTGATTCCCAACCCGTGCTCGCCACGCGTCCCGCACGGACCTCAGCGATCGACCGCCGGTCGACGGGCCGGCAACGGTTCAGAGCGCGAGTGCGGCGACTCCCAGTCCGGCTTCCAGCGAGTCGGCGGCGGCTTGGGCCTGGGCGGTCGTGTTGGCGGTGTAGACCCGCAGCGTCACCGAGGCGTCGGCATGTCCGAGGCGGTCGGCCACGGTCTTCGGATTCATCCCGTCAGCGAAGAGCTGGGTGGCGGTGTAGTGGCGGAGGTCGTGGAACCGGAACGACCACTGCTCCCCCGGTGCCAGGTCGGTCCGCGTCGCCTTGGGATTCGACTTGTGGAGTTCCGTCAGTGCCGGAAGCTCCATGCGCCGGCACAGCCGGTCGAAGGCCTGGCTGATCGAGTCGGGCAGCAGGGGTCGGGCACCGTCGGGGTCGGAGCTGAAGATGAACGAGTCGGACGACAGGGCCACGCCGGCCACCGTGGCATCGTCTTCCGCCCGGGCCTGCCGGGCCTTCAGCACGACCATGGCCTGATCGCCCAGCAGTAGGCGGCGAGACTGGTGCGACTTGGGGCTCTTGGTGCCGACCCCGTCCGGGGTCTGCCACACCGACCGGGCCACCAGGATCGCCGCGTTTTCCCACTCGACGTCGCGCCACTGCAAGCCGCAGAGCTCCCCCCGCCGCATCCCGGTGATGGCGGCCAGGAGGACGATCGTCGCCAGCTCGGGATTCTTGGCCGCCGGACGGGTCGCCTCGGTGATCAGTGCCCGGACCTGGTCCGGCGAGGGCACTGCGATCTCCGGCTTGCGGGCCGAGGGAGGGGTGGCATCCTCGGCCACGTTGCGATCGACCCATCCCCACTTCCGCCCCTGCTTGAGCGCCGCCCCGATGATCCGGTGGTGCATCAGGACCGTGCTCGGGCTGAGGCCGGCGGCCAGCTGCCTGGCGTAGAGCTTGTCGAGGTCGTGGGCGGTCAGCTTGTCGAGCCGCGTGGCCCCCAGGTCGGGTCGGATCGACTTGTCGATCTTCCGCCGGTACTCGTAGAGGGTCTTCGGGCTGCGCCCCATCCGCTCGGAGTGGGCCGTCCATTCGTCCAGGAGGCTCCCAAAGGTCGCTTTGGTCCCTCTCCGTACTCGCCCCGCTCGACGGCGGCCACCAGGGCGGCCAGCTTCTTCTCCGCCGCCCGCCTACCGGCCCCGGGCTCCTTGCGATCGGCCGAGTATGTCCGGGTGATCTGCTGCGGTTTGCCGGTGACCGGGTCCCTGCCGATGAACACCCGAAGCTCCCACCGTCCCGGGGAGCGCTCTCTGAGGCTGCCTGCCATGCCTCAGATTGTAGGGTATTTGTAGGGTAAACCGGTGCTTCCGGCTACAAACATGGAGCCTGGGAGGAGAATCGAACTCCTGACCTACGCATTACGAGTGCGTTGCTCTACCGACTGAGCTACCCAGGCAACGGACCGTCCGACCCCCGAGCGGGGGTGGGCGCTGCCCCACTCCTGCACGTCTGTCGAACTTCCGGGGTAGTACGTTACCCGCGCCGCGGGCACCCCCTGCCAACTGGGTGATAACCACTCCACGGCACCCACGACCGAACGTGCGGGCCTAGTCGAGCATCCCGGAGAGCTCGACCATCAGCGCCTCGAGCAGCAGGTCTTCCCGGACATTCCGGGAAAGTGCGGCGGACGCCCGGTTGACCGCCTCGACGTGCCCGGCGGCTCGGCGACGCTCCATCCCTGCCCCCGATGACCCCGACGGGCCGGCCGCGGCCACCGTCGCTACCATCCGGTCCCGGTAGGCGTCGGCCAACGCGGCCAGTCCCATCCGCAGGTCGTCGGTTCGCCACCGGCGCTCCTCGCGCTTGTGCCGGTCCTCGACCCCCTTCCGCCCCGGCACCCCGCGCACCCCGGTCGCCTCCGCCTGGTCCTCGAGCACGGCCAGCTCGCGGCCGTGCTCGTCGCGTAGCGGTGCCAACGCCCCGTCGGCGAGGGCCAGTAACTCGTCGGCCACCGACACGGCCATGGCCCCGGACCCGTCGAGCCGGTCCGGCACCTCGTGCCAACGGCTGCGACGGTCGGTGAACCCGGGGTCGTCGGCCAGGAGGCGGGCCCGGTCCAGGTTGCCGCCCGAGGACGCCGCCACCGAGGCGGCAACCGAACCGTCCACACCGCGGTCGACCAGCCACGCCTCCACCACGGCCGGGGCCACGGGCACGAACGGCACCCGGACGCAGCGGCTGACGATGGTGGCGAGTCCCGGCGACAGGTCGTCGGCCAGCAGGACGAACACGGTCGACGGTGGTGGTTCCTCGACGGTCTTGAGCAGCGCCGGGGCCGCCTTGAGCGCCAGGTGGACGTCGGGCACGAGCAGCACCTGGCGGGACGACTCCAGTGGTCGACGCTGGGCCCGGGCCGTAATCTCCCGGGCATCGTCGACGTCCAACGACGCACCTGACCGCTCGACGGTGACCAGGTCCGGATGGGTACCGGCCAGTGCCCGGCGGCACGAGTTGCACACTCCGCAACCGCCGTCGGGACACAGCAGGGCGGCTGCCAGGCCCCGCGCCGCGGCACGCTTGCCCGAGCCGGGAGGCCCATGGAACAGGTAGGCATGGACCGGGTGGCGGGCGGCCGACTCCAACTGGGCCACCGCCCGCTCCTGGCCCACCACGCCGGCGAACAGCGCCGGGTTCGGCACACGTGTCGTGACCGGAGCGCTCACGACAGGCCCCCGGGGCCGGCCAGGGTCTCCACGGCGTTCCAGAGCACGGCGGCCACTTCGTCAACCGACAGAGTGGCGTTGACCACCAGCCACGGATCGCGACGTTCGGCGGCCATGGCCAGGAAGCCGTCGGCCACGCGCTGCTGGAACGCCAGGCCCTCGGCTTCCATCCGGTCGTCGCCATCGCTCCGACGGCGGGACGCGGCGACCTCCACCGGCAGGTCGAACAGGACGGCCAGGTCGGGGCGCAGGCCCCCGGTGGCCCATCCGACGAGAGACTCGAGCGCCGCACGGTCGAGTCCGCGTCCGTACCCCTGGTAGGCGAGCGTGGAGGCCGAATAGCGGTCGGTCACCACCCACCGCCCGGCATCCAACGCCGGGGCGATGACGTCGGCGACGTGCTGGGCGCGGTCGGCCGCCATCAGCAGTGCCTCGGCACGCGGGGCCACCGGGTCGCCGTCACGGCCGAGCAGGAGCGTGCGGAGCGAGGCCCCGAGCGGTGTGGCCCCCGGCTCGAACGTGGAGACGGCGTCCAGGCGGTCGGCGAGCAGACGGGCCTGGGTGGACTTCCCGCAGCCGTCGATGCCCTCGAGGGCGATGAGGCGGCCCCGGGGGGCGTTCACCCGTCGTCGTCGGTGCTCGGGACCGCCACCACCGGGGCGGCCTTGGCGGCTGCCGTCTTCGTGGCGGCCGGCTTCGAGGCCGCCGCCTTCTTGGCCGGGGCCTTCTTGGCCGTCGCCTTCTTGGCCGGGGCCTTCTTCTTGGCCGGGGCCTTCTTCTTGGCCGGGGCCTTCTTCTTCGACGGTCCGGCGGCGCGACGCTCGGCCAGGAGTTCGGCGGCCCGCTCCACGGTCAGGTCTTCGACTTCGTCACCGCGCCGCAGCGAGGCGTTCGTCGTACCATCGGTGACGTAGGGGCCGAACCTTCCGTCCTTGACCACCATGGGGAGCCCCGTGTCGGGGTCGGGTCCCATATCGCGCAACGGGCCCTTGGCGTTGCGACCCCTCGTCTTGGGCTGCGCGAACAGGGTGAGTGCCTCGTCCAGCGTGACGGTCAGCAGCTGGTCCTCGGTCAACAGGCTGCGGGAGTCCGTCCCCTTCTTCAGGTAGGGACCGAACTTCCCGTTGTAGGCCACGATCTCCTGGCCGTCGGAGGGGTCGGTGCCGACGGCCCGGGGGATCTTCAGCAGCTCGAGGGCCTGCTCGAAGGTGAGCGTGGCCGGCGACATCGAGGCGAACAACGACGACGTACGCGGCTTGGGTCCGCCCTCGAGCAGCTCCCCCAGCTGGACGTAGGGACCGAAGCGCCCGGCCTTGACCTGGACGTCGAGACCGGTCTCGGGATCGGCGCCGAGCACGCGGTCCGACGACGGGGCGGCCAGCAGTTCCTCGGCCCGCTCCACCGTGAGCTCGTCGGGCGCCATGTCGTCCGGGATCGAGACGGTCTCGTCACCCTTCTTCAGGTACGGGCCGTACTTGCCCGACCGGGCCACGATCTCCTGGCCGTCGCTGGCCGTGCCGATCGGGACGGCGTTGACGGCGGCGGCGTCGATGGCGTCGAGGTTGTCCGCGACCTGGTCCCGCAGGCCCCCGTGGCCACCCGGGCCGAACCAGAACTCGCCCAGCCAGCGGGCCATGTCCTCGTCGCCCCCGGCGATCTCGTCGAGGTCGTCCTCCATCGACGCGGTCAGCCCGTAGTCGACCAGGTCGGCGAAGTGCTGCTCGAGCAGGCCCACCACACCGAAGGCCGTCAGGGACGGCACCATGGCCGATCCCTTCTTCCACACGTAACCGCGGTCGAGGATGGTGGACACGATGCTCGCGTAGGTGGAAGGCCGCCCGACACCGATCTCCTCCATGGCCTTGACCAGCGAGGCCTCGGTGTAGCGGGCCGGCGGCTGGGTGGCGTGCCCCCCGGGGTCGACGGCCGACAGGCTGGCCGGGTCGCCCTCGGCCATCGGCGGCAGGTGCACCTCGCGGTCGGCCAGCTCGGCCTCCGGGTCGTCCTCGCCCTCCACGTAGGCCCGTTGGAACCCGGGGAACTCGATGACGGTGCCCGAGGCGCCGAACTCGACCGGGCGGGCGACGCCGTCGACGGTGGCCGTGCCGGTGAGGCGCACCTGCGCGCTGGTCCCGGTGGCGTCGGCCATCTGCGACGCCACGGTGCGCTTCCAGATCAGGTCGTACAGCCGTAGCTCGTCACCCGAAAGGGAGCGGGCGGCCTCGTCCGGCGTGCGGAAGGTCTCACCTGCCGGCCGGATGGCCTCGTGGGCCTCCTGGGCATTCTTGACCTTCTTGTTGTAGTGCCGGGATGCCGCGGGCACGTAGGCCGGCCCGTACATGGCGGTGGCCTGGGCCCGTGCGGCCGTCAACGCCTGCTCGGACAGTGTGGTCGAGTCGGTGCGCATGTAGGTGATCCAGCCCTCCTCGTAGAGGTGCTGGGCGACCGACATGGTCCGCTTCGAGCTGAAGCGGAGCTTGCGGCCCGCCTCCTGCTGGAGCGTGGAAGTGATGAACGGTGCCCGAGGGGAGCGTCGGTACGGCTTGTGGGTCATGGACGAGACGGTGAGGGGCGCCCCCTCGAGCCCGACGGCCAGGGCCCGGGCGGCCGCCTCGTCGAGCACGACGACCGAGTCCGGTGCGGACAGTAGGCCCGACGAGTCGAAGTCCCTGCCCCCGGCCAGCGGGGTGCCGTCGACGGCCAGGAGGGAGGCGGCGAAGCTCGGCGACACGTCGCTGCCGGCCGAGCGGGCGGCCTCGCCCTCAGCGGTGACAGTGGCGTCGATCCCCCACCAGCCGGCCGAGCGGAACGCCATCCGCTCACGTTCGCGGTCGACGACCATCCGGGTGGCGACGCTCTGCACCCGGCCGGCCGACCGGCCGTTGGTCTTGCGGCGCATGACGTCGGACAGCTTGAAGCCGTAGATCCGGTCGAAGATCCGGCGGGCCTCCTGGGCCTCGACCAGATGCGGGTCGATGGTCCGGCACTCCTCGATGGCCCGCTGGATGGCCTGGGGCGTGATCTCGTGGAACACCATCCGGGGCGTGTCCTCGGGAAGGCCGAGCACCTGGCTGAGGTGCCAGGCGATGGACTCCCCCTCGCGGTCCTCGTCCGTCGCCAGGTAGACCTCGCCGGCGTCCCGGGCGAGCCGCTTGAGCATGGACACCTGCGACTTCTTCTCGGGCGACACGATGTAGACGGGCTTGAACCCGTTGTCGACGTCGACCGCCAGGTCGGCCCACGACTCGTGCTTGAAGGCCTCGGGCAGCTCCTTGCGGGTGGCCAGGTCCCGGATGTGGCCGATCGACGACTCGACCACGTAGTCCGGTCCGAGCATGCCCCCGATGGTCTTGGCCTTGGCCGGGGACTCGACGATCACGAGCTTCTTCGTGCCCCCCCGGGCGCGGCGCCGGCCCGGGGCGCCGGCCTCGGGGGCGGACGCCTCGTCAGGGCTGTCGGTGGTCGTCTGTGTCATGTCGGTGGGTGGCATCGCTGTGGGCAAGGGTGAACGGTAGCGCGAGGCCTTGTCAAGGCCGACGGCGCGCCACCGGGGCCCTTCGGCCCCGGTGGATGATCAGATCTACTGGTGGATCGGAGCCGTCCGGGGCCCTCCGGAGCACGTCGTGCCCGGTGCCCGGTCGGGGCCTGGAGGGCCTTCCGGCGTCGGATCAGGCGACCGGCGCCTGGACGGCCTGCGTGGCCGGGGTGTCGTCCATGCTCTCCGTCTTGCGCTTGGAGAACGCAATGCCGAGGAGCAGGACCACCAGCGACACGCCGGCGATGGACAGGCGGGCAGCCGTGTGGTGGGACAGGGTGATGACACCCGGGAGGATCAGGAGCGATACGAGGTTCATCACCTTGATCAACGGGTTGAGCGCAGGTCCGGCGGTGTCCTTGAACGGGTCACCGATGGTGTCGCCGATGACGGCGGCCTTGTGGGCCTCGGAGCCCTTGCCGCCTTCGTGGCCGTCCTCGATGTACTTCTTGGCGTTGTCCCAGGCTCCACCGGAATTGGAGAGGAAGTTGGCCATCAGCTGCCCGGTCAGGATGGCACCGACCAGGAACGCCCCGAGGGCGAAGTAGTTGATGCCGAAACCGACGATGACCGGCGAGAGGATCGCCAGCAGCGCCGGGGTGGCGAGTTCGCGTTGGCTGGCCGTGGTGCAGATGGCGATGACCTTGCCGTACTCGGGCTTCTCGGAGTAGTCCATGATCCCCGGATGCTCCCGGAACTGGCGACGCACCTCCTGGACGACGGTGCCCGCGGAGCGGCCCACGGCCCGGATGGCCAACGCGCTGAAGATGAACGCTATCGATCCACCGATGAGGATGCCGATGAACGTCGTCGGGTGCGAGACGTTGATCGATGTCGCCGGCAGGTTGAAGAGGGCGTTGCCCACCTGCGGGAGCTTCAGCTGTTGGCCGATCGTCTCGATGAACGAGGCGAACAGCGCGACGGACGCAATGACCGCCGACCCGATGGCGACACCCTTGGTGACGGCCTTGGTCGTGTTGCCCACGGCATCGAGGCTGACCATGACCCGCTCGGCATCGCCGGTGAACTCGCCCGACATCTCGGCCACGCCGGCCGCATTGTCCGACACCGGGCCGAAGCTGTCCTCGGAGACGATCATGCCAGCCGTCGACAGGAGTCCGATGCCGGTCAGCGCCACCAGGTAGAGGGTGAGTTCGATGTTGCCGCCACCGAGGCCGATGGACACGGCGATGGCGAGGACGATGGCGATGATGGCCCACACGGATGACTCGAGACCCAGGGCCAGGCCCGAGAGCGTGAGGGTGGCTGGCCCCGTACGTGCCGTCTCGGCGACCTCCTTGACCGGACCCCGCTCGGTCGAGGTGAAGTGCTCGGTGATCTGGCTGGCCACCAGCATGAGGACCACGCCGGTCAGCACCGCGTAGAACGCCTTCCAGTAGTGGAGGTAGGCACCGGCCACGACGGCCGAGCCTGCGATGGTGAGGATGGCGGCGGTCCACACGCCCCGGTTGATCGGAGCCATGGCGTTCTTGTCGTTCTTTCCGGCCCGCACCACGAAGACGCCCACGATGGTGGCCAGGATGCCGATGGCCGGTATGGCGATCGGGAAGATGACCGTCTTGGCAGCGTCGGCGCCCCGGTGGATCGAGGTGAAGGCGGTCACGCCGAGGATCACCGCGGCGATGATGGTGATCACGTAGGACTCGAAGAGGTCGGCGGCCATGCCGGCGCAGTCGCCGACGTTGTCACCGACGTTGTCGGCGATGGTGGCGGCGTTGCGGGGGTCGTCCTCGGGGATCCCGGCCTCGACCTTGCCCACCAGGTCGGCGCCCACGTCGGCGGCCTTGGTGAAGATGCCGCCGCCAACCCGCATGAACAAGGCGAGAAGCGAGGCGCCGAAGGCGAAGCCGATGAGCACGGCCGTGGCGGTGTTCTGGAAGATGAGGACGATCACCGTGGCGCCGAGGAGGCCGAGGCCCACGCACAGCAGGCCGGTGATGGCGCCGGTGCGGTAGGCGACCTTGAGGGCCGGGGCCATCTTGCCCTCACGGGCTGCCGCCGCGGTACGGACGTTCCCCCGGACGGCCAGGCTCATGCCGATGAACCCGGTGAGGCCGGAGCACACGGCACCGGCCAGGAAGCAGATCACGCGGTAGATCCCGGCCTGGACGAAGGTGAGGTCGACCACGGTGTGGCGGACCACGACCACGCCACCACCGAAGATCCCGATGTGGGTCACCGTGTGGGTCACCTTGGTCGCGGTGAAGAAGATGAGAACGGCCAGCGGCACGATGATGACGCCGATGGTCTTGAACTGGCGGGCGAGGAACGCCTCGGCGCCCTCCTGGATCGCCTTGGCGATGTCCTGCATCGTGGCAGTGCCCTGGTCGGCGGCGATGACGCCCCGGACGAGCACCAGGGCCACGATGATGGCGGCGACGGCACATACGAGGGCGAAGTACAGCCAGGCTTTCTCGTTGCTTCCCAACGTGAATACCTGGTAACCCCCTTCAGCCAGGAGGTGGGTCATCGTGGGGCTCCCTTCGGTGTACTGCACGGTTTCGGTCGATCGATACACGGACGAACAGCGCGTAACATCGCGGACGACGAGGGACCGGGTCCCCCCCGTACGAAGTCACGGCCGGATGGCCGAGTGCCGGGGCCCGCCTCGGGCGCGCCGAGTTCCGGCAATCGGGGAGAACATAGTGACAACGGAGTCCGGGGGCAAGAATCGCCCGCACGGCCCGGTGTCAGATGGGCTCGTGCGCCGCCTCGGGCCCGGCGATGAGCTCGTAGTCCGGGTTCAGGATGGCCTGCCGCCTGGCCCAGTCGCCGACCATGCCCTCGACCACGAGGCGGGCGCCCGGCTGGATGCCCGGGATCCTGCGGCGCCCCTGGAACACGAGGAGCAGCATGCCGCTGTCGTCGGTCAGGAGGCATTCGAGGTTCGACGTGCCCGCCCGCGGCTGGACGCGTACTGAGCGGACGCGTCCGGCCACACGGACCCGCTGGCGCCACTGGACGTCGCCGATCGGGATGGTGCCCCGGGCGCGCTCCCCGAATGCCTCCCGGTGGGACAGTGCCCGTGCCGCCCGTTCCCGGTCTGCGGCCTTGTCGGCAGCCCGCTGTCCGTGGGTGGAAGGGGTGGCCTCGTCGGGCCTGCGCCGCCACTCGCGCCGGTTCGACCACCAGCCACCCGAGAGCTGGTACGGGACCACGGTGGCGTTCACGTGCTCCACGTGGCCGACCGCGGTGGCGATGGTCTCGGCGGTGTTGTCGTGGAGCACCCGCTGCCAGCCGGAGGCGAAGATCCGCCGGGGGAGGAGGATCGTGAGCTCGGTCTTGCGGTCGGCGACGGTTTCCGCCGCCAGCTCGAGGGCGGCCCTCGTCAGCCGGCGGTCCTCGCACTCCTGGATGTCGAGGGGGAAGTCCGACAGGCCGAGCCGTCGCCACTCCTCCTCCAATTGCTCCGAGGCCAGGGGGTCGAGTGCGAAGTGGATCGCCCGCAGCACGTCGGGGTGCAGCGTGCGCGCGTACTGGAGTGCCCGCGCCGTGGCCATGTCGAGACGGTCGACGAGGACCACGACCTCGTGGCGGCTGAGCACCGGGGCCTCGGCCGCCTCACTCGCCCCCTCCTCGAGCTGCTCGTCCTCCACGGTGTACTGGCGGTGGAGCCGGATGAGCCCGAAGTACATGATCGGGCCGACGATCACCACGACCCAGGCGCCCTCGTTGAACTTCACGGTGGCGAAGATGAGGACGATGAGTGCGGTAAGGAACGCCGAGATCGCGTTGACCACCACGCCTCGGCGCCACTTCGGCCCCTTGGTCACCAGGTGGTGCTTGATCATCCCGGACCCGGCCATGGCGAAGCCGGTGAACACGCCGATGGCGTAGAGCGCGACCAGCGCCGAGAGCTGGGCGCCCGTGGCGATGATGAGGGCGAGCGCCACGATGGTGAGGACGATGATCCCGTTGGAGAACGCCAGGCGGTGGCCACGCCGGGTGAGCTGCTTGGGGAGGTAGGAGTCCTCGGCCACGAAATTGGCCAGGAACGGGAAGCCGTTGAAGCTGGTGTTGCCGCCCGTGTAGAGGATCAGCATCGTGGCGAACTGCACCACGTAGAACAGGATCTTCCCAATGGGCCCGGTACCGACGATGTACCTGACCTCCTGGGAGACCACCGTGGGCGACCCCGACACGTACGGGATGGCGTGGGTCCAGTGGGCGATGAGGGTGACCCCGAGGACCAGGAAGCCGAGGACGCTCGACATGACGACCAGGGTCTGACGGGCATTGCGGCTCGTGGGCTCACGGAAGGCGCCCACACCGTTCGAGATCGCCTCGAGGCCGGTCAGCGACGAGCCGCCGTTGGCGAACGACTTGAGGAGGATGATGAACGCGGCCCCGTAGAGGAGCCCGGAGCCATGGAAGCCGACGGCGACCGTCGGGTTGGCGGCGTCGTGGGGGACGGCGTGGACCGTCAGGTTCCCCATGACCTTCTTGATGTAGCCGGCCACCACGATGACGCCCAGGCTCCCGATGAAGAAATAGGTCGGGAAGGCGAAGAACTTCCCGGCCTCCTTGATCCCCCGCAGGTTGCCGTAGAGGAGGAGCAGGATCACCGCGATGGTGATGGGCACCGTGAGCGAGCGGAGGGACGGTGCCGCGCTGGTCAGCGCCGCAGTGCCGGCGGCCGTCTGGACGGCCACCGTCACCGTGTAGTCGATCAGCAGGGCCACGGCCGCGATCTGGGCGATCTTCGGGCCGAAATTCTCCCGTGCCACGACGTAGGCGCCACCGGCCTTCGTGTAGAAGGCGATGACGTCGAGGTACGACAGCGTGACGAAGAAGAGCACCCCGAGGATGGCCATGGTGATGGGCACGACCATGACGAAGCCGGCGAGCCCGAAGAACGGGATCAGGACGGTGAGCATCTCCTCGGTGCCGTAGGCCGAGGACGAGATGCAGTCGGGGGCGAGGACACCCAGGGCCGAGGGACGGCCCAGGCGCTCGTCGCCGAGCTTCTCGTTGACCAGCGGTGGCCCGAGGAGGACGTTCTTCATCCGGTACCGCAGGGTCTCGGGCAGGTCCACCCTGACTACCGTGGACGCCGAGGGCCGGGGCGGCGGGGCGGTCGATCGACGCGGAGCTTCTGGAGGAGCGATGCCCGATCCGGTCTCCGCGGCCACGAAGGAGTCGCCGCCGGAGCTGACGTCGGGATCCATCTCCTCATTAGAGCATGCCCCACCCCACCCCCCCTCGCCTGCCACCCGGCCCGGCCGGCCCGGCCCCGGCCCCGGCTCAATGAGTTGTGCCGGCGTGTCGATGCGTGTTGCATGGTGCCCGTGCACATCGTCATCGTCGGTTGCGGCCGGGTCGGATCCGGGCTCGGAGCCGACCTCGTCGCCCAGGGCCACTCGGTGGCCATCATCGATCGCAACCCCAAGGCCTTCCGCCGGCTGCCGACCGACTGGTCGGGGACGACGGTGGTCGGCTCCGGCTTCGACCGCGACGACCTCGACGAGGCCAAGGCGCCCGAGGCGACGGCCCTCGCCGCCGTCACCAGCGGTGACAACTCCAACATCCTGACCGCCCGCATCGCCCGGGAGACCTACGGGATCCCGAACGTCGTGGCCCGCATCTACGACCCCCGACGCGCCCAGATCTACCTGCGACTCGGCATCGCGACCGTGGCCACGGTGTCGTGGACCATCGACCAGGTCCGCCACCAGCTGCTGCCGACCGCGCTGGAGACCGAGTGGTCCGACCCGACAGGGGGTGTCTCGCTGATCGAGCGCCGGCTGCCCGAGCGGTGGGCCGGCAAGCGGCTGGCCGACCTGTCCGTCTCGGGCGAGGTCACCCTCGTGGCGGTCACACGCGCCGGCATCGCCCGCCTCGATTTCACCGACCTGGTCGGCCAGGACGGTGACGTCCTCCACCTCGTCGCCACCAGCGAGGCGCTCATGCGGTTCCAGGAGCGGTTGCTAGGGATCGACCCGGCGAGCACCGGAGGGCAGGCATGAAGGTCGCCATCGCAGGAGCGGGCAGCGTCGGGACGGCCATTGCCGCCGACCTCCATGCAGCCGGACACGAGGTGCTGCTGATCGAGCAGGACCCGGACCTCGTCGCCCGCCAGCGCGCCGAACTGGACGTGACGTGGGTCGTCGCCGACGCCTGTGAGGTGGCCTCGCTCGACGCCGCCGGCCTGGCCACCGTGGACGTCGTCGTGGCCGCCACGGGTGACGACGAGGACAACCTTGTGGTGTCGCTGCTGGCCAAGCAGGAGTTCGCGGTACCGCGCGTGGTGGCACGGGTCAACCACCCGAAGAACCAGTGGCTCTTCACCGAG
>Ga0182014_10005778_pt1 | contig 13642 bp, 14 predicted proteins | sample 612S2DmetaG_FD_120489 | JGI IMG/M metagenome (GOLD analysis project Ga0182014, IMG submission 120489) | Permafrost microbial communities from Stordalen Mire, Sweden - 612S2D metaG | ecosystem: Environmental > Terrestrial > Soil > Wetlands > Permafrost | place: Sweden: Stordalen | collected... | reverse complement strand
CAGTTTGTGGTTCTCAGTGGTCAGTGTGAGTGTGAGTGTGAACTGATCGCCGACCACTCACACTTACGCCGTTACCCAACCCTTGCGTCCGCGCCTTCTTGTTCCCTTGGTCCCTTGGTCCCTTGTTCCCTTGGTCCCTGCTCTTTTCATCCCAGCACCATCACCACGGCCCCGGCGGTAATCAGAACGCCGCCCACGATGGCCGCGGCATTGAGTTTTTCGCCCAGCAACAGCCACGCAAAGATCATCACCAGCGGAACGCTGAGCTTGTCGAGCGGCGCGACCCGCGAGGCCGGTCCCAACTGCAAGGCGCGGAAGTAGCAGAGCCACGACAGGCCCGTGGCAATTCCCGAGAGCGCGAGAAAGAGCACCGTGCGGCGGTCGAGCGAACGCATCTCGCCGTGCTTGCCCAACGCGAGCACGATGCCCCAGGCAAAGACGACGACCACGGTGGTGCGTAGCGCCATGGCCAGGTTTGAGTCAACGTGCGCCACCCCCACCTTGGCCAAAAGCGCCGTGGCGGCGGCAAATACGGCGGAAAGCAACGCCCAACAAATCCAATTCGCGGTCCAACTCATGGTCCAGTTCATGGCAATCAGCATACGCGTCCGGGGCTGGCAAAGTGGCAGCGGCATGGGTGGTACAGCCGTAGGATTCTCGCGAGATAGAATGGCCTCATGCGTTCATTCAAAGCCGCCCTGGCCGCGCTCGCCCTGCTGCTCGCAAGTGGCTGCGGCTATCACACGCTGGGCGCGGCCACGCATCTGCCTCCCGGCGTGAAGACGCTTGCGGTGCCGGTATTCGCCACACGCACCGATTCCAACGGTACTGAAACGGCATTGACTGAGGCGGTGGTCCGCGAGTTCATCACGCGCACGCGCTTCCGTGTCACCACAAATTCGGGCTCCGATGCCGACGCGGTGCTGCACGGCACCATCCTCAAGCAGGCCGTTATGCCGCTCACTTACAATGCGGCGACGCAGCAGTCGTCCAGCTTCGTCATTACCATCGTGGCTTCCGTCACGCTCACCGCACACGATGGCCGCGTGCTCTACGAGAACAAAAATTACGTCTACCGCGAGCAGTACCAGTCTTCCACGGACCTGCCCACATTCATCCAGGAAGATCCTGCGGCCATTCAGCGCCTGTCGCGCGAATTTGCGCGGCAGCTGGTGGCCGATATTCTCGAAGGGCTGTAGTTGGGGCAATTCCAAAATCGCCTGTGGCTAGGGAGCAGCGCATGTGCGGGCGTGGACGCCCGCACGACAGCCGGTCTGGAGACCGGCGCTACAGTCTCCAACGCATGGTTTTCGATTGACACGCGCCGTGCTGCCCATCTATCGTTTCCGCTGGTGGTCTGACCACACAACGGAGGCCGGTGATGAAGATGCGCTGCGGTCAAGGGGAAGTCTTTCTTGCGGTTTTATTGATGGGGATCGCGGCCGGAACCGCTGCCCATGCCCAGGACAACATGCGCGGCGCGCCTTACAACGGCTACACCGGCGAGCCCTTCGACACCACGCATTACGCCTACGATTACCTGGTCGATAGCAGCCTGCAGCAGGACGATCCCGCGCAGAAAAAATTCAAAACTCTGCAGGCCGCCTACGCGGCCGCGCCCGCCGGCACGGCTGATCACCCCACCGTCATCGGCATCAAACCCGACGTCTACTTTCTCCGCGGCGGCGATACCGAAGCCAGCATGACCATCACCAAAAACTACATCACTCTGCTCGGCCTTACCGACGACCGGCGCAAGGTGGTGCTGGCCGACAATCGCGGCAACAAGGAAGGCGCCTCGAACAACGGATACATTCTGATGGTGAACGCCACCGGGTTCACGATGATGAACCTGACGCTCGTGAACTACTGCAATCTGGATTACGAGTATCCCGGCGACCCCGCAAAAAATCTCAAAATGCGCTCTCCGGTCATCACGCAGGCCGTCGCGCTCCAGGCTGACGGCGACAAGCACGTCTACTCGCATGTGGCGCTGCTGGGGCGGCTTGACACTACGTTCATCCGTACTTCGCGCTCCTACTTCACCCACGTCTACATTGAAGGCACTGACGATTTCATCGGCGGCGGCCAGGTGGGCGTGTGGGAAGATTCCGAGGTTTATTTTCCCACTGGCAACGGCGTCATGTCTTCCTCCGGCATCGCCTTCATCAACACCGTCTTCAAGGCTTCGCGCGGCCTCGAATTCTACAAGGGCTTTCGCAATCCTGTCGCGCTCATCCACTGCACCATGCCTGTGAATACTGCCAAATCGCCGGTGGCGTGGATGGTGTGGAAAGCTGCTGTGCGGCAGAATGTTTACGCGCTCACCTACCAGACCAAAGATGCGAGCGGAAAATCCGCGGTGATTTACGACAGCATCGTCGGTCCGCATGCGTTTACGCTTTCGCGCGAGATTACCGCGGAGCAAGCCAAGGCCTTCAATCCCTGGAACATGCTGCGGGCAACTCCGGATGGGAAGGTGGACGACTGGGATCCGGCGCACGCGCGCGAGAAATATGAAAACGATGGCAGCGACGTCTTTCGCATGGCGCTTGCAGCCGCAGTTCCCGGCGCCGCGGCGCGTCCCGCCGGCGCAGTCGGCGATCCGTTCGCTAACACCGAGCCGCACGGCAACTCATCGATTCGTACGGGCGGCCCGGGAGTCACGCTGACCGCAACCGTCCTGCCGCAGCGCGCGTCCGACACCGTGATCCACTGGTCCACCGATTCAAAACTCATCACTCTCAGCGCCGTTACCGGCAAATTCATCAGCGTCACTGGCCGCAACGCCACCAATCGCGCCGAATATGTGAGCGTAAACGCCACGGCCGCCAACGGCTTCTACGTCACCTCACACATTTACGTCGAGCCCACGTACATCGATCCACCGACATTCGCGCGCAAACCGGTGGTCGGCCTTCCGGTGGATGGCAAGATCGCCGTGACCTATGCCTTGAACCTGGGCGGGCGCGAAGACGAATCCATCATCGACTGGTATGTGTGCGACGATGCGCAGTGCGCCGCGCGGCGCGAGGTCGCGGTGAGCCGCGGCAATGTGCCGCTGCAGCAACTCACCCTGCTGCCAGGATTCGCTGACAAGACCATCGAAGCAAGCGTCCGGCCGAAGCACAACATCAGCGATCCGGGGCCGGAGACCGAAACGATTTCGGCGAAACCGATTCGCACCGGAGAGATCAGGCGGTTCGACATCAATCCCAACTTCCGCAACTTTGTGGAGACGCCGAATACCGACTACGTGAGCGGGATGTGGACGGTGCTGGGAACGTGGACCTCGTCAGTGGGCGACAACTTCATGAAGGGCTACGGACTGCGCATTGCCGCGCAAGGCGCGCAGCTTTTGTACCAGAATGACAAGCCGACTGGCGACATGCGGGTAAAGGTCGTCATGACGCCGGAAAAGACCGCGGGCCAGGGATTCGGCATCGCGGGCTCGCCGGACGACTCGGCCGGCCCGCGCAACCAGAAGTCCGACATTTTCATCAAGTACGACCCACGCACGCGTAACGGCTACTCCTTGCGCTTCTGGCGGACCATCCAGGCTTCAGATAAGTGCATGTTCCAGCTCTACCAGATTGTCGACGGCATCGGCCATCCGGTCAGCGACCAGCAGCAACTGACGGGAGTCTTCAAGCCCAACGCAACGCTTGTTCTTTCGATCGACGGCAACACTTTTACCGCAACGGGATCGAACACCGTGGACGCGGAGACGTTGTCGCTCAAAGCGACGATTGCGCCCAACAGCTTCGGTGGCGCGGGTGTGGCGTGGACGGGATCAGTTCCGTTCGGCAACAGCGTCGTCGTCAGCCAGTTTGAAATTTCGTATCCGCGGCCAACAGGTCCGCAGTAGGCCGCGCGCGGAAAAGCGGTGATGTGCAATCCCCGGTCCCAAAAGGCGAGGGACAGGGGGCACCCGCGGTAATGTGTAATCCCCGCAAAAACAAAAACGCCGCGAGGGTGGGCACCCGCAATTCGCCGCTTGTTCCCCATGTGGCTGTGATTCCTGCCCGGTTTTCCGCGCTGGTGTGTTGACTCGCCGGGCGGTATTCTGGAGCCGCATGATATCGAAGCTCATCGAGCACACGGCCGGGAGCCCGCTCCTGTGAGCGGCGCGCGCTGGGGCGCGGGATTTGCCGCGGCCGCCCGCTTCGTCGCGGAGATTGAGGCCGCGCAGGCAGGCACGGGGAAGCTGCGGTCCGGTTATGTGCTCGCCGGCGACGAGCTGTTCCTTCTCGACCGCTGCCGCGCCGCCGTGCTGAAGGCCTTCGTTCCCGCCGATCTCCGGGATTTCTGCCTTTCCGAATTCGATCTCTCCTCGACTTCGATCTTTGAGGTACTGGATCGCGCGCAGACCCCGTCGCTGATGGCTCCGTTTCAGGTGATTTTTGTGCGCAACGTCCGCCAGCTTTACACGCGCGGCGCCAAGAAGGACGAGTTTGCCACGATCAACCGCTATTTTCAATCGCCGAATCCGCAGGCTCTGCTTCTGTTCGTCGCGGATTTCCTGCGCATCCCCTCGGATGCTCGCCGCATGGAGCTCGACGACAAAAACCGCTACGAGCGGCTGACTGAAACTTTGGGCGAACACTGCGGCATGGTGGAACTGGCGCGCGTGAGCGAAGAAGATGCCATGCGCTGGGCGGTTGCCACGGCGCAGGAAGCCGGGAACCGCCTGGAACCCGATGCGGCGCGCGAACTGGCCGACGCGCTGGGCGCGGACATGATGCTGGTGGCATCCGAGCTCGAAAAACTTCTGCTCTACGCGTCGGGCCGTGCCGGGGTCCCCACGGACAGGTCCTCGTCCGTGGGGTGGAGTAGCCGCATTACGCTGGGCGACGTGGAAACCATGGTGCTGAGCGCCAAGCAACGCACTCTGTACGAGCTGACCGATGCCATCAGTGCCCGCGATCGCGTGCGCGCTCTCGGCCTGCTTCACGGGCTGCTCAACAGCTCCGACGCCGGCGAGGACTCTGCGATCGGCCACCTTTACATGCTGGCCAAAACCTTCCGCCAGATGCTGGTGATTCTCGAAAAAAACGTGCGCGATTCACGCGCTATCTGGCAGGCGCTGTGGCAGGGTTTCCGCATGCCGCCGTTTGCCGCCGACGACCTGATCCGGCAGGCGCGACGCTACAAGAGCCGTCGCGAGCTTACGCGGGCGCTGCGCCTGGTGGCCCGCGCCGACTTGGAACTGCGCTCCTCGCCGCCCGACAAGCGGCTGGTGCTGGAGCGGCTGGTCTACGAACTGGCTTCGGAGCCCAAGCCCGCGGCGCCTGCGTGGGTCTCGGCGCAGTTGTCGTTCGAGTCGTAGGGTCCGCGAACAGGCTGAGCGAATGGGGTTGGGGTTCGTGCATTCCCACATCTCAGAATCGAGATCTCCACCCCACGGACCAAGACCTGTCCGCGGGGGCTCCGGTCTTGGGGCACCCAGTGTCGTGGTGAGCCTGAATTCCAAAAACCTGGGGCACCCAGGAATCATTCCTATCCCAGCTTGCGCTCGTTCAACCACGCGCCCAACCGCGCGTCGTCGTTCTCGATGTGATGCAGCAGCCAATCGCGAAGAAAGTTCAATGCGTGCTGGTTCACTGTGGCGCCGCTCCGGCTGTGGCGGGCGGCGAACGCCTCCACCTTCTCCATCAAGCGCTGGTGGTTCGCAGCATGCAGCGCAAGGCCAGGATACTTTGCCTCGCGCATCATCGCCTCTTCGTCCGCAAAATGCTTGGCCGTGGCAGCCGACAGCTTCTTCAGGAGTCCGCCCATCTCCGCCGGCTCCGCGAATCGCGCCATCGCCGATTCCAGCCCCCGCACCGCGTCGAACAGCTCTTTGTGTTCGTCGTCGATCGCTTCCATGCCCACGGCATACTTGTCGCACCAACTCAGTTCGGCCATGCAGTTGCTCCTCTCGAGGACGGACCGGTCAAGGGTTCATCAAAAAGAAGGCGCGATCTCGTTCGCTTTTGCCGCCTATGTCGCCGAGCCAAAGGCCGTAGGCCCGGTCTTCGGTCTCCACGTGCTCGATGTGCGACTCCCACAAGAGCCCCACCGGCTCCCGCGCCAGCGCGTTTTTCTGCTTGCCCCAATACTCGGCCAGCCGCCCGATTTCTTCCAGCATCCATGCGTGACGCATGCGATGCACGGCCAGGCCAGGGTAATTCGCCGCGCCCATCATCCACTCTTCCAAAAGGAAGTGCGAGCGCGTCAGGCGCGCCAGATCTCGCAGGCGGCGAATCTTCCGGTCCGCTTCCCCTTCCTTTCCCGCATGAACATTGATCTCCGCCAGTAGCTCGGAGATCTCCCGGTGATCGCTATCGATGATCTCGATGCCCAGATGGTGCCCGTGATTCGACATGTCCATTTCGCGCTTTCTCCTTTTGGCTTTCCCCGATGGAATGAATGACCGCGATAAGAAATCATTCTGATAGAAGGAGAAGCTGCGATCTCGTCCGCCGATGAATCGAGGCTGCATGTATCACGCGGCGTGGCGGGTGAGAAATGGGCTGTATTGCTTGTCCTCACGCTGAATATGCTTGGTGAGCCAGTCACTCAAAAATTGCAGCAATTCAATGTTCACGGCGCCGTCGCCGCGCTTGTAGCGCGCCATAAAATCCCCCACCTGCCGGGTGAGGTCGGCGTGGTGCGCGCGGTGGGCCACGAGGCTCGGATACTTCGCCGCCTCCATCATGCGCTCCTCGTAGGCGAAATGCTCAACGGTGTACTTGACAAGCTTCTCCAGCAGTGAGCCGACAACGTTTTTCGCCTGGCCATTCATCATGGCGGTGTGAAGCTCGTTGACCATTGCGAATAGACCGGCGTGTTGTTGATCGATGGTCTTCACGCCCACTGAGTAACTGTCGTTCCAGGTCATAAAAGCCATGCGGATGCTCCTGCCGGCAGGTGCCGGTAAGGGAGTTATCGGAAGAAACGCGGCAAACTTGAGGAGCGCGCGAAGGCCTGCCGGAGCGCTGCGCGGCCGGCGGTTCCAGCGGGTGCCGGTCCGGCGTCAGGAAACGCCATGCTCATGCAGCCACGGTGCATACTTCTGATCCATGGTTTCAATGTGATTCAGAAATCCGTGGTGCAAGCCGCAGAGCAAGGGACGCAGTTGCACTCCTTCTCCGTATTGCAGGCGATGCGCGGATTGCAGAATGTCGGCCAGCATGCGGTGGTGCTCGGCGCGATGCTCCTCCAGGCCCGCAAAGCCGGTCTGCGCCATGAGCTGCTCCTCGCTCCAGAAGTGCATGCGCGAAAACTCAATGAACTCGTCCAGCAGCTCGCTGATCCTCTCGCGCCCGGCTCCGCGCACCAGCGCCAGGCGCAGCGCGTTGATGGCGTCCATCAGGATTCCGTGCTGGTCGTCCATGGCCCGCACGCCCACGCTGCAGGCGTGGTTCCAGGTAAGAAGAGTCACATGAGCCTCCACAAATGACTGAAGAGTCTATCGGACAGCCGTCATGTTTCACTACTTGCAAACTGCGCCTATCGGTGACCAAAGTTTTCGGTGGCAGGGGCAGTTTGAACTGAGCGATCCCTCAAGGGCTAAAGCCCCGGTTCATTTTGCTCCGTTTGCGGCACGACTAAAGTCGTGCCCTGACACGGCGACTTGAACTGACCTGCTACGAGGTTTTGCCGTCAGGAGCCGCTGCCGCCGCATAGCGCACAATGGAGGAAATGGCCCTCATCACTCCCATGAACGTCGTTGCCGCGCTGCTCACGCTGGTTCCGTATCTGGCTGTGGCGTTCTTTCCGGATTTCGCGGTCGCGCGCGTGCGCGCATTGCCCATTTGGGCGCGGTTCGTGTGCCCGGCGGCGCTGTCGATTCCGTATCTGCTGGTGGCCTGCGGGGCGGGCGTGTTCCGCTGGGGTTGGTTCGCGCTGTATGCGCTCCTGCCCGTCGCCATCGCCCTGCTCCTGGGTCAGGCGGCTGGCGTCGATGCCGCCCAGCGCGGAAACTGGCGGGATTTTCTGGTGCTGGCTGTACTGGGCTTGGCCGTCGATCTGCGCTGGTTTGAGGGGGCGTGGCCGACGCATCTGGCTGTGTTCAATAAAATCCTACTGCTCGACGCCGGCATCTACGGCTTCGTGCTCGTCCGGCAACTCGGCGGCACCGGCTTCAACCTTCGCCTGCGCTTGAATGATATGGGAATCGGGTTGCGCGAGGTCGCCGTCTACACGCCGCTTGCGCTGGCGCTGGGCATGAGCCTTGGCTTTCTGCATCTGCACGGCGCGTGGCCGGGAATCGGGCGGATGGCCGCCGCGTGGTTCTTCACTTTCTTTTTTATCGCGGTCCCGGAAGAGCTGTTTTTCCGCGGTTGGCTGCAAAACCTGCTGGAAAAACGCCTGGGCCGGTACGGGGCTCTGTTCCTAACGGCGTGTCTGTTCGGGCTGGCGCATTTCAACAAGCGAGCCGCGCACTTCAATTGGCAATACGTGTTGATGGCTGCGCTCGCCGGGATCTTTTATGGGCGTGCGTGGCGCGCCGAGCGGCGCGTGGGCGCGTCGGCCGTCACGCATGCCACGGTGGACGCGATCTGGTCGCTATGGTTGCGATAGATGATACGTGCGATGCACGTGCCGGTGCGGGTCGTAGGTCAGATAGCCGAGGCCGACGCGCATGTTATGGTCTACTGGCCCGGGAATCGTTATGGCCACGGTGATGCCCAGGATGACGTGGGCAATCATCAGAGGGTAGATATTGCGGTAGCGCAAAAAGAGCAGGCACGCCGCGAAGCCCCAGATGAACGTAATGGGCGTAAGCACGGGATTGGGCAGGTGCGCCGTCGCGAAGAGCGCCGCCGCCGTCAGCGCCGCCATTGCGGGTCGCGGAATCAAGCGCAAAAAGCGCAACAGAAAGACGCCCTGCAACAGAAACTGCTGCACGCCGGTCCAGAGGGCATAGGCGCAATAGGTGGCAAGAAAGGCGAGCACGCCGCCGGGCACGAGGAGCGTGTGCATCCTGGCCGCAACCACAATGGCGACTGCAGCCAGCGCCAGCGCGGCTGCGGCGATCCACAGCGAGCGCAAGAAGTTGGCCGCGCGAAAACCCATGGCTTGCCAGCCGTCGAACGATCTCCACACAATCAGCGCCAGGCCAACCGCAGCCACCAGCCACAGCACGCGTTGCAGCGGTCGCGGCGTCCATTCCACCGCCATGATGAGCGTGTAGGCAACGGCGATCTCGATTGCGTCGCGGCGCTTGGTGCGGCTCCGGATAGCCGGCACTGGCTCAGGAGCATTCGATGCTGGAATCGATTTGGTTTTCGGCATACAACCTAATGGAAGGCGCTCCAATGACGAATCTGCAATTGGCGTTGAGCATAGGTATCCCGTCGCTATTGATCCTGGTTGGGATCTTTCTCAATAACGCGCGTTTCAATAGCGTCGAGACGCGGTTGACCACGATGGAAGGCGATCTGCGGCAGTTCTAACGCGATCTGGGCCGGCACGAAGCAGATATTGCCAACCTCAAGTCTCGGAGCCGTCTGGCTTAATTCATCCGAAATCAATCCGCCCTTTTCAAAGTCCCCTACTCCAGTATGACGGCCGGCTCCGGCTCGTGACCGCGCGTGGTGAGGGTGATGGCGGCGGCCAGGATGAGCGCTCCGCCCAGCCACGCGTAGGGGCCCAGCCGCTCGCCCAGTAGTTCCACACCCAGCACCGAACCGAGTACCGGCTCGATGTTGAGGAAGACTCCGGCGCGCGAAGCCGGCACTTGATGAATGCCCCAGTTCCAAAGAAGGGTAGTCATGGCGGTGCAGAACACGCCGCTGATTGCTAACGCCATCCAGGCCGTCGGGCTGATGTGAGCGAACGGCATGGGCTCAGCCTTCTGGTGCATGAGCGGCGCCAGCAGCCACCAGCCCAGATTGCAGATCACCAGCATCAACGTGCCGGAATAGATGGTGTACGCGGTGACCACCGGAGCGCTGTGCGTCTGCAGCAGTTTCTTGCTGAGCAGAATCCAGGCCAGGGCGACGATGAGCGATGCAATCACCAGCAGGTCGCCGGCGAGCGTGGGCGTTTCGCGTCCCGTGGTCGCGCGGTCGCCGCCCAGAACCACCATGGCGGCGCCGGCCGTGGATGCGCACAGGGCCAACCAGCCGATCCAGTCGAGCCGCTCACCGGCAAAGAGCGCGGCGGCCGCCGCCAGCAGCACCGGCATGGCGCCCACCATGAGCGCGGCGTGGCTCACCGTGGTCAACGCCAGGCCGTGGAATTGCAGGAGAAACTGAATGGGAATACCGAAGACCGCTGCCAGCAGCATGATCTTCGTTTCCCCGGCGGTGAGGCGCACGCGGCGGCGCAGCATCACGGGCGCCATGCCCAGGCAGGCAAAGAGAAAACGATAGAGCACCATGTGCTCCACGTTCATCTCGTTCAGCGCGAGCCGCCCCCAGTAGAACCCGGTGCCCCACAGGGTTCCGGCCAGGGCGCATGCGCCGTAACCAAGAAATCTGAAGTGCCCGCTTGCCGAAACCCGCTCTGCCATTCCTTCTTTACTTTCGCATACGCAGGCGTAATGGAATGAGACGCTCGCTTTCAGCGCCGGGGCTCAATCGGCGAGAATACTCTTCGATGGCGAAACGGCGAGGAATGGGGCAGGCGGGTACGGTGCGGGGAATGGCTTTGGCCGTGGCGGCTGCGCTGGGGCTGGCAATGGCCGTCGTCGCAGCGCAGCCCGGCAGCGATTCCAAGTCTCATGCAGCGCCGCCGGTGAAAGCGCGATTCCTCTCTAGTCATTTTCCCGAGCAACCGTCGCTTGCGCCCATCGCGAGCATTCCCCTCGCTCCGCTCGGCTTCACGGCGCCAAGCACGAACTATCTGGGTACGCGCAACACCTTCGTGTCTCTCGATTTCTTGGATGAAGACCGGCTGCTGTTCACGTTTCGCGTGCCCGGGCTCATCCACCGCGATCTGAAGACCGGCGAAGAAAGCAGCGAGCGCCAGATTCGCGCCGTGGTGCTCAAGCTGCCGCAGGGTACGGTCGAGGCCGATGCGTTGTGGACGGTGCACGACCGCGTGCGCTATCTGTGGCCGCTCAAAAACGGCCAATTTCTGCTGCGCGATCGCAACAATCTCCTCCAGGGTGACGCCACACTTACGTTGAAGCCGTTCCTTGACTTCCCCGGCTCCCTGCTCTGGATCGAATTAGACCCCGCGCAGCAGTTTCTGGTTACGAATTCGCGCGAGCCCATCGCCGCGGCTGCGAAATCCGGGGTCCCCGCGGACGGGTCTTCGTCCATGGGGTCAATATCCGGCCAGGTGTCCGGGCAGCTGTCGAGCCAGGTGTCGAGCCCGGCCACAGCCCAGGCCACAGTGACCACGGACCAGGACGATGCGGCGGCCGAGGAAGGGCGGCCCGAACTGGTGGTGCGCATCCTGCGGCGCGAGTCGGGCGAAGTGATGCTGGTCAGCCGTGTCCGTTCCGCCGTGCATCTGCCCATCAACGCTACGGGGTATCTCGAGAACCTGCGCAGCCGGGGCACGGAGTGGGTGCTGAACCTGAGCTACTTCACCGGCGGCACCAGGATGCTGGGCAGCGTGGACACCGCCTGCGACCCCGACGACGAATTTCTTTCGCAGGACGAGATCTTGATTACCGGGTGCAGCCCGGATGGGGCAAGCAAGCTGGTGGCCATGACGACGGAGGGCAAAACACTGTGGATCGCGCAGGCGCCTGAGACCGAGATGTGGCCACATCTGACCGTGGCGCCCAATGGCTCGCGCCTGGTCTGGACGACGCTCGACACCAGCCATGCGGTCAGCACGTTTGCGCCCATGGACAGCGAAGACGTGAAGGAGCAGTCGGTTACGGTCTTCGATGCGGCCACAGGCGACATCGCATTCGTCTCGCCGCTCAGCCCTATTCTCGATGCCGGCGGCAATGTAGCCATCTCTCCATCGGGCCGGCGCGTGGCGCTGCTCAACGCCGGCGCCATCCAGATTTTTGATTTGCCTGCGGCACCGGCGGTGCCGGGAGCGAAGTGAGCTTCTAGCTCTTAGCTTTTAGCTCTTAGCTCGTTGAGGTAAGTAGGCGGCAGTGGCGGGGAACAGCTAAAAGCTAATAGCTAAGAGCTAAAAGCTGTTCTTCGTGCCCTTTGTTCCCTTGGTCCCTGTCTTCTTGTTCCCTTGGTCCCTTGGTCCCTGTTTTTATGTACACTGAGCGACGGGGGTTTATTCTTGGCCACGGTTGTTGCACACTATGCGGCCGCGGCGGTCACGGATCTTGGCCGCAAGCGCCCTTCCAATGAGGATGCATTCGGCTTTTCCGTTGAGCACGGCGTCTATGTTGTGTGCGACGGAATGGGCGGCGCAGCTGCAGGCGAAATTGCCAGCTCCCTGGCCGTGGACGAAATGATGCGGCTGCTCACCGGCCGTGACGGGACCCACCCTCTGCTGAACGACGCCGAAAAGGCTGTCGCCAGCGCCAATGCGGCCATCTTCATGCGCGCGCAAAGCAGCCAAAACCTGAACGGCATGGGCACCACGCTGGTGGCGCTGCTGGCGGAAGACCAGCGCGGCTGGTTGATCAACGTGGGCGACAGCCGCGGGTACCGCATGCGCAACTCCCATCTTGAGCAGATCACTCTCGATCACTCACTTGTCGAGGAACAGGTGCGCATGGGCCGCATGGACCCGGTGGAAGCGCAACGCTCGCCCTTCAAGAACGTGATCACGCGCGCCCTGGGCACGCAAAGCTCGGTCACTCCCGACATTTTTGAGCTCGAAAACGAGTCCGGCGACCTCTTTATGCTCTGTTCCGACGGCCTCACGCGCGAGCTCGCCGACTCGACCGTCGAATGGATCCTGAAGCTCGACCTTCCTCTGCAGGAACTGTGCGCGCGACTGGTGGCGGCGGCCAACGATTCCGGCGGGCACGACAATATCACTTGCTTGTTGGTGCGCGCGGAGGCGTAGATCCGCTGCAGCGGTTGCCGTTTCCCGAGCTCAAGGCGGATATTGTCATCCTCGAAGCAGAAATTGTTGTGCTGTCGAATCGCAAAAGCAAATGCAGGTCCTTCGACTCGGCCGCTGCGGCGACCTCGCTCAGGATGACCGAGGATTTTGGTGCGATTTACGTTGACGAGATTCTCGCGGGCATCAGCCGCTACTCGCCTGCGACTTCGTGAGCGCCCCGCGCTGCACTGCGCGGGCGCGACATCATTAACACCAGCGGAATGCAGCCCAGCGCCAGATAGCCGAGCAGGCGGAAATTGTCCGCGTAGGCCAGGACCGCGGCTTGCTGCTGCAAGCCGCCGTACACCATGCCCATCGCCTCGCGATGCGCCAGAACCGCGTTGGCGCCTCCGGCCTGGAAGCGGGCCGTGAGTCCCTGAATGGCATTCATCGCAGCCGGGTTGTTCGCCGTCAGGTTGGCGCTCATGTAGTTCTGGTGGATCTGCGCGCCGCGCACCTGGTTGGCGGTGAGGGCGGCGATGCCGATGCTGCCGCCGATATTGCGGACCAGATTGTAGATGCCGGCGGCGTTGCCCATTTCCTGCTTGCGCAGGCGGCTCATGGCGAGCGTGGTAAGAGGCACAAAAACAAAGCCTCCTCCAAAGCCGTTGAAAAAATTCGGCCACGCCACGGCGCCCATCGAGATGCCCAGATTGATGCGGCTCAATAT
>Ga0182014_10005775_pt1 | contig 13650 bp, 12 predicted proteins | sample 612S2DmetaG_FD_120489 | JGI IMG/M metagenome (GOLD analysis project Ga0182014, IMG submission 120489) | Permafrost microbial communities from Stordalen Mire, Sweden - 612S2D metaG | ecosystem: Environmental > Terrestrial > Soil > Wetlands > Permafrost | place: Sweden: Stordalen | collected... | reverse complement strand
CATGCCACGCCGAGAATTGCCAATCCGGCCGGCTGACCGAAGTCCGCCAGGCTGACTGAAGCGAGCAGAAACGCAAGGACGGCCTGAATGATCGCGAAAACTGAGATGGGCAGGGCGAAAAGAACCGTTTTGACACCCACACTTGCAGCATACAAGGCAAACACTGCGATGCCGGGAGCCAGCAGTGCGCCGCGGCTCAGCGCCGGGTAACCCTCGTGAGCAGTCTGTCCGGCGAAATAGACGTAGATGAGAATCCAGATGGCTGCGTCGGCGGCGAGCGCGATCAGCGCACCCGCCTCAGGCACGCGATCGCACCCCGGCACAAACTCGCAAACCGCGCCGAGAATCAGCAGCACCACCACGAAGGGCAGAAGAACGTGCGAAGCGATGGCAAGCCCCAGCGCCAGCGCGGCTGCTGCGGCGCACGCCACGCGCACGACCGGCTTGAGATCGCGCGGCGTAAAGGCGGCCAGAGCGAAGGCCGCGAGAGCAAAGCCGCAGACCACAACCGCGGCGGCAGCGGCAGGCAATACGTTGAAGCGCAGGGTCAGCTCCCAAAGCATGGGAGCGAGGATGAGCGCGGATGTGCCGGCATAAATGGAGCTGGTGAAGCGCGGCCCGCCGCGCACACGCGCCGCCCAGATCAGCCACAGGAATGCATACGCGATGCCCGCAGCGGCGACGGTCAGACGCGGAAGAGCGCTGGTCTCCTCGACGGCACGCAACACATACGCGCCGGCCATGCCCAGCAGAGCTTTGCCCAGCACCGGGAAGAGATTCCCCGGCTGCGCGGGAGGTTCTACGGCCGCGGATGCGGCGGCGAGCGCCGATTCAACTTCCGCGAAGGGATGCGGCCAATCAGCAGCGGGCGGATGCTCAAGCGCATCGACACGCTGCTCCAGCGCTTCCAGGCGATTTCTAAGCCGCTCGATTTCATCGGGAAGATCGTTCATCATGCACGCCCGATCCTTCGCGGGAGTCCCAAATCAGTCGCCCGCCGCGGCCTGGTGCAGGCTTTTCTCGGGCCACGGAGGCAGCAGCTTGACCAGTGCCCACAGGAAGAGGAAGGGCAGTATGGTTAAGCCAACGGCCACCAGCAGGCCTTCTCGTGTCACCAGCGCCATCTTGTAGGTGGTGTAGCCGAGAAAGCTCTTGGAGAAGAGTTGCCCGCCGATCACCACGTTCCAGCGCATGGCAAAAATGCCGATCAGCGCCAGGCATCCCGACAGAACATACAAACGCTTGCGCACCTCTTCGCGCAGATGAATCACCTGGGTGAGGAAAAGCAGCACGAGCGGCGTCAATGTGCCCACGAGAATCTGCACCACGATCTGCGAAAAGTAGAGCTTGGTATGCACCATGAAATTGAGGCTGCGAAACGACTCGTCGGCCTCGTAGATCCGGTGAATCAGGTCCAGCATCTCCAGGCTGAAGTCGATGATGAAGATGTAGAACAGGTACATGGCGATGGTGTCCACGCAGCGCATGTCGATGGCGAGCTTGCGCAGCTTGGTGGTGGCCATATAGAGCAGCATGACCGCGGCGACGCCCGACACCATGGCCGAGAAGATGAACACCACGGGCATGAGCGGCGAGGACCACCAGGGATTGGCTTTGAGAGAGCCGAAGATGAAGCCGACATATCCGTGCAGGAGGAAGGCGGAGGGAATGCCGACCAGGGTGACGACCCATCCGACGCGCTCGTCGATATGCAGCGCATGTTCGCCGATGTTGCTGGAGCCGAGGGTCATTACTTTGTAAATCATTCGCAGCAAGCCTTTGCTGGACTGCGACAGGAGCACGATTTCGCGGCGGTAGTCGAGCCAGATTTCGAAGACGAGGACGGCCATCAGGTACCACATGTAGACATAGCCGAACATGGCCATGGCGGAGGTGCTGTGGGGGGTAAAGTACATCTCCGGGGAACGGAAGGGATGGCCGAGGTGAAAGACCAGGGGCAGCGGCGCGACCAGAAGAAAGGCGAGGGCCGTGAGCAGCGCCAGCCGGTAGGTCGGCTTCACCGCCTCCACACGGAACACGCGCTCCAGCGACGCCAGAATGAATGCACCCGCCACCAATCCCGTGATGAACGGGTACAAAACGATCAATATGCTCCACTGCAGAGCATATTCGTTCGGATACATGAAGCCTACAACGCCGTTCATAAATACAGCTCCTAGCTACTAGCTTCTAGCTCCTAGCTCGTCTTGCTGGTCCTCGCCGCTTTGGCTTCGGTCTGCGACACGCAGCTAGAAGCTAGAGGCTAGAAGCTAGAAGCTGCTTTTTACCGCACCGACCCATCCAGCCCGAAGTAGTACGCCTTCGCGCCGGTCGCCATCTGCGGCTTCAACACTTGCACGGGATGCGTCTTCAGGAACTCGTGAATCGGGTCGTTGGGATTCTTCAAATCGGCCAATTGCCGCGCTCCCGTGGGGCAGGCTTCGCAACACGCGGTGGTCAACCCCTTGGTGATGCGGTGATAGCACAGCGTGCATTTGTCGGCCACGTGCTTGGTGGGATGCAGGTAGCGGCAGCCATACGGGCAGGCCTGCACGCAATACCCGCAACCCAGGCAGTAGGTCGGGTCTATCAGCACCACGCCGTCGGGGCTGATGAACGTCGCGCCCACCGGGCACACCTGCGTGCAGGGCGAGTCGGCGCAGTGGTTGCACATCTTGGGGACGAAGAAGTACTTGCCTGCGTCCTCCTGGGCTACCGGAAAACCTTCCTTGCCGCCGTCGGGCGAAATCACCTCGGGCGTGGTCATGTTCGTGTCTGTGACGTGATAGCGCTCCACCCAGGTGCGGAAGTAGCCATCGGGCACGTCGTTCTCCGTCTGGCAGGCGCGCACGCAGTTGCCGCAGCCGATGCACTTGGGAATATTGATGAGCATGCCCCACCAGTGCTCGCTCATCTGGTAGTTGGGCGAGTCCTCGGGCGTGCCGGCCTCAACATATTTCCAGGCCACGGCCGCGGCCGGCAAAAGAATGAGCAAATGACGCCGGCTGATGTTCATTTCGCACCTCCGGGGGCCGGGCTCGCGCCCGCGTCCGATCCGATTGCCGGGCTGTGGGGGTTATGGCAGGTTTGGCAGGGAACCCCGCCCATATGATCGGCCGGATCCACCTGCGGAAAGCCCTTGGGCTTGGCTGCGCTGGCCGTGTGGCAACGCGCGCACAGCACCAAAGTGTCCGGCTTGACCGGGGTCACGGACATGGGATCGTCCGCGTGCGGGGCCAGCGCACCGTGGCATGCCTCGCAGTTCACATGCGCATGCGCGCCCTTGGTTTTGGTATCGGCGATGTCCGTGTGGCAGCCCTCGCACGTCTGGTGCCCGGCAAACTTCAACGGGTGCGCGGCAATGTCGCCGATCGCCGCCCCGCGATAGTGCCCATATTGCCCAAAGGTCTTTGGGACCACGAAGCCGCGCAGCACCAGAAACACCAGAAACGCGACCACAAAGAGCCCCGCAAACCGGAAAAGATGTCCTGCATCCTTCAGACCGCTCATCAAACGCTGTCTCCGCACAGCCAGCGCCGGGGGGGTGCTTTGTGATCAACGGTGTGATCTGGCACACTCCCGACAGTTCTGACATTAGGTGTTGGATGTCGGAATGTATGTGAGATAGCTCACAAAACGATGTGACGAGATGCACTCCTCGGGCCACCGCTCTCCGAAGCGATACCATGAGGTTTGGAGCGGGAAAATGGCAAAAATTCTCGACGGCGCGGCACTTGCCGCCGCCATCAAGCAGGAAGTTGCCGAGGAGGTTGGGCGGCTGGCCGCACAAGGCGTGCGCCCGGGCCTCGCGGCGGTGCTGGTGGGCCACGTGGCGGCTTCAGAGATCTACGTCCGCAGCAAGGTGCAGGCCTGCGCCGAGCTTGGGCTCTATAGCGACCTGATCACGCCGCCCGCCGATGTCACCACAGAAGACTTGCTCGCGCTCGTCGACGAGCTTAATGTGCGCGACGACATCGACGGCATTCTCATCCAGTTGCCTCTACCGCCTCAGATCGACTCCAAAAGGCTGCTGGATGCAGTCGATCCCGCCAAAGACGTGGACGGATTTCATCCCGTGAACGCGGGACGGCTGCTTGCCGGCCGCCCGGCGCTTGTACCCTGCACGCCAGCGGGCGTGATTGAGATCTTGAAGCGCAGCAGGATTCCCATCGCCGGCCAGCACGCGGTGGTGGTGGGCCGCAGCGACATTGTGGGCAAGCCTGTAGCGATTCTGCTGCTCCACGAAAATGCGACCGTTACGATTTGCCACTCGAAGACGCGCGACCTGCCGGCCATCACGAAAGAGGCCGATATTCTCGTTGCCGCCATCGGCCGGCCCGGCTTCATCACGCCGGAGATGGTGCGGCCCGGCGCCACGCTCGTTGACGTTGGAATTAATCGCCTGAGCACGCGCGAGGAGTTCGACCGCTTCTTCAAGGGCGACGCCAAGCGCGAAGCCGCCTTTCAAAAACGCGGCTCGACCATCGTCGGCGACATTCATCCCAAGGCCTTCGAGATGGCCGGCGCGTATACGCCTGTGCCCGGCGGCGTGGGCTTGCTGACGATTGCCATGTTGATGTCGAACACCGTGCGCGCGGCCCGCTTGAGACGAGAATTGCTGGGGCGGGGGTTGTAGATCGTGTTACGCGTCGGACTCACAGGCGGCTTGGGCAGCGGCAAATCGACCGTGGCCACGATGCTGCGCGAGCTGGGCGCGCAGGTCGTCGAATCCGATGCGCTTGGCCGCACGCTCATGGAGCCGGGCCAACCGGCGTTTGTGGAGATTGTGCGCGCCTTCGGCCCCGATGTCGTCGGTCCCGACGGTCGGCTGAACCGCGCGCGCCTCGCCGATCTCGCCTTCCGCCACGGCCGCTTGCAGGAACTGAACGCCATTGTGCATCCGCCCGTGATCGAGCTCCAGATACGGTGGATGAACGAGGTCTTCGGCCACGATCCGAAAGCCATCGCCGTCATCGAGTCGGCGCTCATCTTTGAGGTGGTGCGCGACGCCCGGGCCCGCGGCGAAAAGGGCAGTGTTTTAGCCGGCTGGCGAAAGCGCATCGATCGCATCATCGTCGTCACTGCGCCCGACGAGCTCAAAATCTCCCGTTATGCCGCGCGCATCAAAGCATCAGATGGGGGCAATGGGATCAGTCTTATGGCCATCGAGGGCGATGCGCGCAATCGACTGGCGCATCAGGTTCCAGACGCCGAGAAAATCGCGGAAGCCGACTATGTGCTTGACAATTCGGGCGATATTGCGTCGCTGCGCGCCCAGGTAACGGTGCTTTGGCCGCGCCTGCAAGCCGAGAGCAACAAATCCGGCCAATGACTGTCACTACAATTAGAGAGGCGGCTTAAATTTGCGCGGGGAACTTTGCCCGTCAGCCGCCGTAACTCTTTTTGGAATCTTTTTAAGGGAATTGAGCCATGAGATTGAGCCGAATTCTTCTTATTCTGGTGATTTTGCTGGGCGGATTCTGGTTGGTGACTACGTATCTCCAGCCGACGCACTTCATGGGCCGCATTTCGCTGCTCGGCGGCGGGTCGACCGCGCCGCTTGAGCTCACTGAGGCCCAGGCCGCGCCGAAGTACGACGCCGAAGAAGAGAACAACATCGCGATCTATAAAAGAGTGCTGCCCTCGGTGGTCAACATCACCTCGACGGCGCTGGTCTTCGACTTCTTCTATGGAACGGTTCCGCAGCAAGGGCAGGGCTCGGGCTTTATTCTCGACAAGGCCGGTCACATCCTGACGAATTTTCACGTGGTGGCGGGCGCCAACCGCGGCGTTGAAGTGCAGCTGAGCGACAAGCGCAAGTTTGCGGCGCGCGTCATCGGCACCGACCGCACGCACGACCTGGCGCTCTTGCAGATCGATGCGCCGAATTTGCAGCCGGTGACGCTCGCCGATTCATCGCAGCTGAATGTCGGGCAAAAGGTTTATGCCATCGGCAATCCCTTTGGCCTGAGCGGCACCATGACCCGCGGCATCATCAGCGCCATCCGGCCCATCCGCAGCGCCGACGGCGCGCCCATTGAAGACGCCATTCAGACGGATGCGGCCATCAATCCCGGCAACTCCGGCGGCCCGCTGCTCAATTCGAGCGGCGAGGTCATCGGCATCAACACCATGATTGCTTCGAACGGCGCCGACCAGAGCTCGGGCATCGGGTTCGCCATTCCTATCAACACCGCCAAGGCCGTGCTGGCCGACCTGCTGAAGTACGGACGTGTCAAGCGGCCCTCGCTGGGCATTGTCTCGTTTGCCATCGGTCCCGATCTGGCCTCGCAGATGGGTCTCGCGGCGGATTCCGGTGTGCTCATTCAGCGCGTGCTTCCCGGCGGAGCGGCGGAGAGCGCCGGATTGCGCGGCGGCAACGAACAGGCCTACGTGGGCAACACGCCCATCATGCTGGGTGGCGATCTCATCATCTCCATCGATGGGCAGGAGGTCACCGATCCTCAGGACATCAACGCCATCATGGAAAAGCACCAGGCGGGCGACACCGTGAGCGTGACGATCGTGCGCGGCCAGCACCGCATGACGATCAAGTTGATCCTGGGCGAAGCCAGGGACTCGAATACGTAGAGTCTGTAAGAGCTATTGGGGAAGAAGAGACGGCGGGCCGCTTCGGAATCGAAGCGGCCCGCTCAGTTTTTGCATCAGGACCACTGACCACTGATCACTGACCACTGTTCCTCAGAACCCGGCGTTGATCTCTGCCTGCTCGACCTGCGCCACCTGAGCCCGTGCCTGAGACAGCGGCTCGCCGTAATGCGCCGCGACCAGCTCTGCGGCGCGCGTGTTGTTCAGATACGGCAGCACCATGGCCAGCTTGATGCCGGTCTGCGCGGACATATGGGCTACGCCGGCCTTGCTGGAAATGGAAGCCACCAGTGCCAGGACCGTGCTCACAATGGTCGCCACGGCCTGAATCACCGCCAGCGCTTGTTGCTGGCTGTTGGGATCGACGATCCTGGCTGCCTGCAAAACTGCCGAACTGATCTGCTGCTGAAATGTCACCACCTGGGTTTGCAGCAATTGCAGTGCGCTGGCCGAGGGATTGGCCAAATAGGCCTTGGCCTGCGCCACCAGCAGGTTCGAAGCCACGTCAAAACCAGCGGTCGCCGCGGTAAAAATCGGCGCGTCGGCCGGCGCCAGCAACGACGCGGTCGTGTCCACCGTGGCTACCGCGCTTTGCAAAGCGGGGGTCCAGTTGACAATATTTTGCGCCACACTGACTGCCGAACAGCCCTGCATCCACGGCAGCGGAATCAGCAGCGCAATCAGCATCCAGGCGCCCAGCTTTGCTGTGCTCCCTTGCTCCCTGCCGGGGCCCCTGGCGAACGCAGTTTGCTCGCTGGGGTGGCTTGCTCCCTCGCTCCCTGCTTCGGGATCCTTTGCCAGCAATCCCAGCAGCGCCGTGGCCAACGCGCTTAGCAGCGTGACCACCGTTCCTGTTCCTGCTTTGCCAAGTGTCACGCCCTGCTGCGACAACACTCCGGCAATGCTCGCCACCGCAATCAGCAGCCCCGCCGCTGACGTCTTCGGTTGATTCCAGATATTCGTCAAAAAATTCATGGGTCATACTCCTTCGCGCCACGTCTCTTCTCTGCGGCGAGCGCGCTTCATGGGGTTGTGTGCGATTGTGTCGAAAACTTCTCCTGCGCAGGCCGGCGCTACACTCCTCGCCGGCCCTGCGCATGGTCAGGGGTGGCTCTCAAAACCCGGATGTTGCCGTGGTTCCGGTCAGGTCATCCGTTGGAGGGCCGTCCAATCGAGACAACAGCGGTCCTGCACCCTCTGGGAAGCAATCGCTGCCTCCCAGAAGGTGTGCGCCGCGACGCCATCCATGGCTGCGGTTCGACTCTGTTTCTGCCAATTCGCGTGCGTACAGAGACAAAATGCAGGCGAATTCAGGAACTGCAGGGGGGAGGGCTTCTCCATCGCCCGGCGCTTTGCCTCCGCTGTTTATCTGGTTGTCTATAAGGTTAGGCAATTCCGGCAAATACTCTGCAAACCGCACGGATCTATAAGCCGTTCATTTTCTATCTCTTAGTATCACGATCCCCGGAAATGTGTTTGACAACGCATTTTCGTGCGTTCCATGTTTGTCCGCCTCCCGCTGAGGTGTGCCACCTTCGGAGACCAACAAGCCCGGTCACTGTAGAGAGTGGCGGCAACGCCGATAAAGGCAGAAGGAAGAGCAATTCCAGATCAGGGAGGGGTGTTCGATGCTGCCCGATGCAAGCCATCCGGTGTGGGAATTGATCGCCACCGGGGAGAGGCCGTTGGAGTCACGCAAGCCGACGGTGAACCTGCTCATCCACTCCAACAAGTTGAGCTACGAACGGGACCAGTCCCCCGCAAATGTTCGGCAGATCGCCGAAAAAACGCATCACTTTTTTAGCCAGTACGAAGTTCTTTTTCCCGCTGAAATCGCCCAGATCCTCCGGTAAAGGAAAGGAAACGAAATGCCTGCCACGATCAGCGACCCATTGCAGACCATCTCCGAGGTGCAGGCGGCAATCGCCGCCGGCGAGCGGCTTTTCCTCGCCGGCAGCCGTAGCGCCCTCAGCCAGCTCCCCATGGGCAACTGGGTCGGCGGCACCATCTCCTATTTCATGACCGGCGAAGGCGGCCTGCAAGCGGAAGACCGTGTCTTCGTCACGCGCATCCCCGCATTCGCGATCAATGTCTGGGCTGAAGACTACGGTCCGCAGGAACTGGCGCGGATCTACCGCGATGCCCCGGCGCATGGCTTCACGTTTATTGTGCTGCCTGCAGGAACCCACGTGCACCGGCTCTTTGCCGAACAGGCTCCCTCCTTCGACGGCTTTCTCATGCGTCCCGTTGTGGGCTGGGTTACGGGCGTCCCTGTCGACCGCATTGGCCTCGATTCCCCTGCGGTTTTCAACGGCAGGACCGGAGCTGTCCTGGAAGACCGTTGCGCGGCACTGCACGTTCAGTTGCCACCCAACAAGATGGCGGATCTCGATATCGTGAACATCTTTGAAAGCGCGGATGGCGAAGTGGCCCGCTTCGACGAGACGGGCTTTCACGTCTCCCAATGCCGGATCGGCGGAAAGCCGGCGAATCTGGCCGACTACATCTGCGAAAACGGAATCTCCACGGAGTTTCCGCTGGTCGCAGACTATAACGGTACCTCGATCAACGTGTCCTTCCAGAAAAATGATCCTGTCGCCCGCACTGTCGACCTCTTTGCGCCGGTCTTTCCCGGCGTCGACTATCGCTTCGCCAAACCCGTCGAGGATTATGAAGGCGCATTTGCACGCCAGATTGCGGCGGAGGACTGTGAGCCTTATTTCGCCTGCAACTGCATCCTCAACTACCTCTACGGCCACCTTGAAGGCAAAAAGACCGGGTGTATCACGGGCCCCATCACCTTTGGGGAGATCGCCCACCAGTTGCTCAACCAGACCATGGTCCGGCTCTACCTGCGCGACATCGGCTGAACGATCGCTGGCGCGACGCGGCGGTTAAGGAGTGAAGAAGTGAAAGAGTGAAGGACGCGCCTGCTCCTTGCTTCCTAATCCCTGTTCCCTAATCCCTAATCCCTGTCTTTACGTACCGTCGTCCGCGGACCTCGTACTCCCCGCTGGCCACGCGGGCAATCGCCTCGGTGTAAGCGATGTGCTCCTCCGCGAGAATGCGCGCGGCGAGCGAGTGCGCATCGTCGCTCTCGAGCACCGGAATGGATCTTTGTAAAATAATTGCGCCGTGGTCCAACTCGTCGTCGACAAAATGCACGGTGCAGCCCGTCACCTTCACGCCGTAGTCGAAGGCCTGCTGCTGCGCGTCGAGGCCGGGGAAGGCCGGGAGCAGCGAGGGATGGATGTTGAGGATGCGATGCGGAAACGCGGTCACGAACTCGGGCGAGAGCAGCCGCATGTAACCGGCAAGACAAACCAAGTCCACGCCGTGCGCCCTCAGCAAAGCCGCGACGTCGGCGTCGTGCTCCGCGCGCTTGCGGCCTTTTGAGACCAGCACGGCGTAAGGCAGGCCCAGTTGCTCCGCAGCGGCGATGCCCGGCGCTTCGGCTACGTTCGAGACGACAAGGGCAATCTCCACGCCGGGGAGCTTGCCGGCGCGGATGGACTCGGCGATGGCGAGAAAATTCGAACCGCGGCCGGAAAGCAGGATGCCGAGGCGGACAGACGAGGGAAGCGGTCCATCGATTTGCGAATCTCTTAACGGCATTCCTTCACGCCTGCGATCTTCTGTGGCAACTTGATCGAGCTGGCGGTCTGGAGATCGCCAGTACAGCCGGACTGGAGTCCGGCGCTACTCTCCGTTACGTGTACTGGACCCGGCGCTCACCCTTCACCAGGCGGCCTATCACGTAGAACTTTTCCTCGGCGCGGTCCAGCAGGTTCTTGGCGCGCGTAAACTTGGCCGCGGGAATGACCGCGATGAGCCCGATGCCCATGTTGAAGGTGCGCATCATTTCATCCTGCGGCACATTGCCCAGCTCGCGCAGATGCTCGAAGATGGGCTGCACCGGCCACGAGCCGATCTCCACCTGCGCCGTCACGCCCTTGGGCAGAATGCGCGGCAGGTTCTCCGTAATGCCTCCGCCCGTGATGTGCGCCATGCCGGTGGTGAGCCCCGCCGTCACCAGCTTCTGGATCACGTGCAGGTAGCTGCGATGCGTCTTCATCAACGCCGCGCCGGCCTTTTCCTTGATCGCCGTTACATACTGCGTGGCCTTGTAGCCGCCCACCTGGAAGAGCAGCTTGCGCGCCAGCGAGTAGCCGTTGGTGTGCAGCCCGGTGGAAGGCAGCCCGATCAGCACGTCGCCCGGCTTGATGCCCGCACCCGTAATCATCTTGTCACGGTCTACGGCGCCTACAATGAACCCGGCAAGATCGTATTCGCCGTCGGAATAGAAGCCCGGCATCTGCGCGGTCTCGCCGCCGATCAGCACGCACCCGTTCGCCTTGCAGCCATCGGCCAGCCCGCTCACCACGCTCTCAATCACGTCGGGGTCGAGCTTGCCCGTCGCCAGGTAATCGAGAAAGAAGAGCGGTATCGCCCCTTGCACGGCGATGTCGTTCACGCAGTGGTTCACCAAGTCGACGCCCACCGTCTGGTGCAGTCCCAGTTCGAAGGCCACTTTCAGCTTGGTGCCCACCCCGTCGGCTGAGCTCACCAGGATGGGGTTTTTCCAGCGCTGCAGATCCAGCCGGAAAAGCGCGCCAAAGCTGCCGATCCCGCCCAGCACGTTGCGGTTAAAGGTCTTCTGCGCCAGGTACTTGATGCGCTCTTTGGCCTGGCCGGCGCCGCGGATGTCCACCCCGGCATCGGCGTAAGTTACGGATTTGCTTGAGGCTTCCTGAGGCACGGTCGAGGTCTTCTTTTCCTGGAAACTGCGCGGCGCGGATGAGCCGGAAAGCAGATTCTAGCAGCATTTGCAGGGGTCATTTCCCACAAAACGCACGGCCCGGATTGCGCTGCTACCGAAATGGCGGATCCGCCCTACGTGAATTCCCTTGCCATCGTCTGCGCCCGCCGTTGCGCTTCCTGAGGGAGCGGGATTCGGGACGAGCCGGCCAAACCCGCAGCCTTCTATACTGAACCCAGCATGAACCACACTCGTTCGCAGGCCCTGCAGGAGCGCGCCGAGCGCTACTTTCCCGGCGGCGTCAATTCGCCTGTGCGCGCCTTTCGCGCCGTGGGTGGCGCACCGCCCTTCATCGACCGCGCTGAGGGCGCGTATCTCTTCGACGCCGACGGCAATCGTTACATCGACTACTTCGGCTCCTGGGGCCCCATGATTCTGGGCCACGCCTTTCCGCCCGTGGTGGAAGCCATCGAACGCGCGGCGCGCAAGTCGGCCAGCTTCGGCGCCTCCACGGCCGCGGAGGCCGATCTCGCCGAGCGCATCGCAATCTCGTATCCCGCCATCGAAAAAATGCGCTTCGTCAGCTCCGGCACCGAGGCTACGATGTCGGCCATTCGCCTGGCGCGCGCCGCAACCGGCCGCAAGATCATCGTCAAGTTCGAGGGCTGCTATCACGGCCACTCCGACGGACTGCTCGTCAAAGCCGGCTCCGGTGTGGTCACCTTCGGCATCCCCGGCTCGGCTGGCGTTCCCGAAGAGATCGCGCACCTGACGCTGGCTCTGCCGTACAACGATCTGGCTGCTGTGGAAGCCGCGTTTGCCGCGCATCCAGATGCGATCGCGGCCATCATTGTCGAGCCCATCGTAGGCAACGCAGGCTGCATTCCGCCGGCCGAGGGCTATCTTGCTGGCCTGCGCAACCTCACGGCGTATCACGGCGCACTGCTCATCGTCGATGAAGTCATGACCGGCTTTCGCGTTGCCCTCGGCGGCGCCTGCCAGCTCTACGCGCTCGATCCCGACCTGATCACGCTCGGCAAAATTGTAGGCGGAGGACTGCCCGTCGGCGTATTCGGCGGCAAGCAACAGTTCATGGATCTTCTGGCGCCGCTTGGGCCGGTTTACCAGGCCGGAACGCTCAGCGGCAATCCGCTGGCCATGGCAGCGGGCCTCGCCACCATCGGCTATCTGCAGGAGCACGCCGCGGAAGTCTACGCCCAACTCGAAGCAAAATCCCGGGCGGTCGCTGACGGCGTTGCCCAAGAGGCCGCGCGGGCGCGGATTCCCCTCACCACCAACCGCGTCGGCGCCATGTGGACTTGGTTTTTCACGAGCGGCCCCGTCACGAACTACGAACAGGCCGCGAAATCCGATATGGCCGCGTTCGGCCGCTTTCATCGCGAAATGCTCGAGCAGGGAATCTGGCTGCCGCCTTCGCAGTTTGAAGCGGCGTTTCTCTCCACGGCGCACAGTGATGCCGACATCGAGGCGACAATCGCCGCGGCACGCGTCGCACTTGCCTCTTAATCGGCTATTGCCGTTCGCACCACGCATCCAAAGTCACAAACCGGTGGTTCTTTGCGTAGCGCTCCAGCAGCAGACCCGCGGCGGTTATGCTCGGCTCGCGGTTCGCGGCCGCATCGCGATGCCCGCCGTCGTGAAGCACGATGTTCGCCGCACTCCCGCGCCGCTCGAGCCCGTCGATCTTCTTCATCAATTCCCTCGCGATCCGGTCTGCTGAGGGTTCGCTCCAGTCCGAAGTCATCGCGTTCCACAGCACCGGCTCCATGCCCATGGCGCGCGCAATGCGGAAGACCACGGGCCGCCGCGCCCCGAAGGGCGGCCGGAAAAACCTCACCCGTGCGCCGGTAATTTGTTGCAGCGTTTCGCTGGTCTGCCTGAGCTCCTCGCGCACGCGGCTTGAGCGCGTACGCGCCAGGTTGGGATGCGACCATGAATGATTCCCGATGGTGTGTCCTGCTGTCGCGATGCGCCGCACCAGCTCCGGCTGCGCGGCGGCGCGGCTACCTAGCAGAAAAAACGTGGCCCGCACTTCGTGCTTCGCCAGAATGTCGAGCAGCCGCGGAGTCCACATTGCATTCGGGCCGTCGTCGAAGGTGAGCGCCAGTTCGCCCGGCCGCGCCGGCGCCGTGATCGCCGTGCCGAAGATGCGCGAACCCGGCCATTGCGAGGCATATACAAACGCGCCCACGGCCAGGCCCGCGCCAGCCGCAGCGCCCAGCCCCGCGTAAATTCCAGTCGCCAAAGTAGAGATCATTCTG
>Ga0182014_10005773_pt1 | contig 13651 bp, 12 predicted proteins | sample 612S2DmetaG_FD_120489 | JGI IMG/M metagenome (GOLD analysis project Ga0182014, IMG submission 120489) | Permafrost microbial communities from Stordalen Mire, Sweden - 612S2D metaG | ecosystem: Environmental > Terrestrial > Soil > Wetlands > Permafrost | place: Sweden: Stordalen | collected... | reverse complement strand
TGCTGGTCGCCGGCAATGCCCGCAATGGCCACGCCGCCCAAACCCAGCGTGGTAGTTACCTCGCCCACCTTTTCACTCGACCACACAACTTCAGGCAAAAGGCTGCGGGGAATATTGAAGATGCGAAGCAGTTCCGGATCCCACTCGCCCTTGACGATATTAAAGAGCATCGTCCGCGAGGCATTGGTCACGTCGGTCACGTGCCGCGCGCCGTTGGTCAGTTGCCAGACAAGCCAACTGTCCACGGTGCCGAAGGCCAGCTCGCCCCGCTCGGCCCGCGCACGAGCGCCTTCCACGTGGTCAAGTATCCATTCAATTTTGGTAGCGGAAAAATATGGGTCCAGCACCAGCCCGGTGCGGTTTGAGATCTCATCTTCAACACCGCTCTCGACCAAAAGACCGCACTGCGCAGCGGTCCGCCGGTCCTGCCAGACGATGGCCGGGTAAATCGGCTTGCCTGTCGCTCGTTCCCAGACAATTGTTGTCTCGCGCTGGTTGGTGATGCCGATTGCCGCCACGTCGCTGGGTCTTGCCCCGGCGCGCCCCAACGCTTCTACCGCACAGGTCAATTGGCTGGTAAAGATTTCAGTGGGATCGTGCTCGACCCATCCCTGCCGCGGATAGAACTGCTCAAACTCACGCTGCGCGGCGGCAGCAATCGCTCCCGCCTCGTCGAACAGAATCGCCCGCGAACTGGTAGTCCCCTGATCGAGCGCAAGGATATAAGCCATCGGTCCCGTCCGTCTTCCAACCCGAGTCAATCACGTTCGCCTAAGGAAGTGCAAGATGCTCGACGCAAGGCCCCATGCTTTCAGCAACTAAAATCATCCATTGCTCCCACTTCGGCAATGGCACATCCTCACGTCCCACAATCTGCGATGATCCAGGCTTTGTCTGTTGAGCAAAAGGGAACACCTGGCATTGCCATGCGCACATTCAGGCAGAATTTTTGTATCCTATATCTGATGCCCCGTACGTTGGCGGCTATCCCACCGCAGGAGACTTATATGGCAGATACAACAAAGAAAAAAGCACCCGCGAGACCCCGAAAGACATCTGCAAAGAAAGATAAAGCTGCACCGGCAACAAAGCCCGCGTTACCGCCTCGCGAAGAGATTGAGCGTCTTGCGCGGAGTTATTGGGCGCAACGCGGTTACCAGGATGGAAACGCTGAGCAGGATTGGTTGCGTGCGGAGCAGGAACTGCTCAAGATGGCTTCATAAGATCGGGCCCTTTTGCCTGAACAGGTTAGTCGCGCACTCTGCGGTCGATTGCGGAAAGCGACCCGTATTGCGCAGGAAAAAGGCCCTGATCCAAAGAACATCCAACCTGCTATCTCACCTCTCCGATATAAACCCCGAACGGACCGAGGACGATCCGATCCAGAGAAACCGGGTCGGCTGCACCGGGAGTTTTCAGCAGCGTCTTTGTCTTTCCGCTCGTCTGCGGAACTGAAAGGCTGACGGTCTGCGGCTCGGCGGTAAAGTTCACACTCACCACCACCGCCGGCACTCCTTGCGCCTGGCGCAGCCAGCTAAGCACCTTGGTGTTCCCGGTATCGAGCATACGGTTATGCCCGCGTGCTAAAGCCGGATTGGTCTTCTTGAGACGGATCAGGCTGCGGTACCAGGCTAGCAGCGAGTCGGGATCGTTCTGCTCGGCTTTGACGGTGATGGTCGCGGCGCTGGGCGGCACCGGCAGCCACGGCTTCGCTGAGGAGGTTGTAAAGCCAGCGTTCGCGCTCGCGTCCCACTGCATCGGCGTGCGCTCGCCGTCGCGGCCTTTCTCTTTAGGCCAGCCGGTGATGCCGATGGGATCTTTCACATCTTCCTTGCGCGTAGGCGGCGTGGTCTGCATGCCGATCTCATCGCCGTAATAAAACTGCGCCGACCCGCCGCTGGCTAGCAACACCGTCGCAATCACGCGTTGAATATCCGTATCGTGCTCGCCGTCGCCGTAGCGCGTGACTACGCGCGCATTGTCGTGGTTGTCAAAAAGCAGCAGCGGAGTGTTGCCTCCAAGCTTGGTTCCCGCATCGTTCAGCTTGGAGCGGAATGCGGCCACGTCAAGCTTGTCTATGAAACCCACCTCGGTATCCATCGGCAACTGAAACTCCGGCTTGTCCGGCGTTCCATACATCCGGGCCAACTGGGAGATTTCGCTCGTGTAGACTTCTGCGATAAGCACCCGCATGCCGGGAAACTTGTTGGAGTTGAAGGTATCAATCTTCGCGCGCATCTCCCGCATTACCTTGTGCATGGGGGGCGCGACAAAGGTCTTCGACCCGTCCAGCTCCTGCTCTCCGTAGGCGTCGATGATGGGTTTGCCGTTCTTGTCCTTGACGACACCCTCATCGGCCAGGTTGGGATCCTCAAACAACGTCGTCACCGCATCGAAGCGGAAACCGCCCACACCGCGCTTCAGCCAGAAAGCGATAATCTCCTTGAAGGCCTCGTGCACCTTGGGGTTATTCCAGTTCAGATCCGGTTGCTGCGCATAGAACTTGTGATAGTAGTACTGCCGCGTCTTCTCATCCCACTGCCAGGCGGTGTGGCCAAACTCAGATTGCCAGTTGTTCGGCGGCGCTCCCTTGTCGGTAGCCGTCTCGCCCTTGCCGTCGTGCCACATATACCAATCGCGATAGGGACTCGAGCGCGACGATCGTGACTCCGGAAACCATTTGTGCTGGTCCGAGGTATGGTTCATCACCATATCCATAAGGATGCGAATGTGTCGTTTTTTCGCTTCGGCCACCAGATGGTCAAAGTCGGCCATTGTGCCGTATTGCGGATCGATCGCCTCGTAGTCCGAGACGTCGTAGCCGAAGTCCACTTGCGGCGAGGGATAACAAGGCGTCAGCCAGATGGCATCCACGCCCAGATCCTTCAGGTAGTCCAGCCGGGCGATGATACCGTTCAGATCGCCGACGCCGTCCCCATTCGAATCCTGAAAACTGCGCGGATAAATCTCGTAAATGACGGCGTTCTTCTACCAATTTTGTTCGCTTGCCGCGCCAGCGCCGCTGGCTGATGGCGCCTGTTTACCCGGTGCGGTTTGCCCGGCTGCCAGCGTCGCCGCGGTTACGAGAAAAAGTAGGATGGTGCAGCTTACCCCGCTTACTTTAATTTTTTCGGTCCAGTGCATCTTGTTCTCCTCGAATGTGTTTCCGCTGCGCGGTGCACCGGCAGTGGTTCTGCAATCCGAGCCAACTGGCTCGTCGGCATGGATTTCGGTCACGCCTCACCGGCCTACTGGATAAACAAGGCCTATCCTATTGATTCTCCATCGCTTCGCCATCCTTCTTCTTCCCGAAATCAAACCCGAACTTCGGCTGGGCGCGCGTTCCTTCGATGCGAATCGGAACCTCCGTCCCCGCCCCGTCTTTCGAGAAGAAGCGATCGGCCGGCTTGAGCAGCGCTCCTTTCCATCCACCCACCATCTGCGATACCGTGGCCTCCATCATTGCCTTCCCGGTAAAATCCAGCGTACCGTCGTCCAGGCCGTAGATGCCCCTCACTTCGATGGTCGCGCCCGGCACGGTATATACCAGATTGGGCAGCGAAATCGCTCCGCCTGCCATCTTGAAGTCCCCTTGCATGGTTGATCCAATGCTTTCCGGGTCGGCGGTCTCCACATCCTTTGGACGCCCTTGCCCGCGCAGGCTCAGTTGCCGAATTCGGCCTTGTATCTTGTCGCTGGTAAACAGCGCCCCACTCAGCATGAACCGCCCCTTCAATTGCAGTCGCTGGTGCACCGGTACCGGTCCCGGCGGAATATGCAGAGTGGCCTTTGCTGTTACTGCGCCCGTTAGCAGCGGAGTGATCCTCTGCGGCGGACTGGCCAACTGAAGAAAATCCTCAATCCGTCCTCGATCCGCGTCCACCGTCAGAGTAATATCGTGCCCTACGCTATGAGGCGGCTTGCCGGGCTCCGAGGCGACTACGCGCACAATCGGCCCTTGCGCCGTGAAGTGCGAGTGGGCCAGCGTCGCATACACGGGCTCCAGCCACGTATCGCCATTGGTAGCGTCCACCCGGGCGTGGAAGCGCGTTTCGAGCGGAAGCGCGCTGCCGAAGTGCGTGAGCCGGAAGTCGGGCACTTTCGCCACCCCATCCACCGTCAGGTGGCGCAGAGTACCCTCGTAGTGCCCCGTTGAAGTGAGTATCCCGGCAATCCCTTTGAAGGTAGCCAAGTCAGCGTGCTCAAACCTGTAGTCGCCGGTAATCGGAGTCTCGCCAGGATCTTCCGTCAGCCATGGCCCAAAACTCCCCGTCGAGTAGATCGTCCCCACAGGCTTGGGGTTCGTAAGCTCGGCGTCAAACCCCATCGCGTTGCCTGAAGCGACATTCGTCAGCTTGAAGTGCGCAATGTCAAACTCCAGCGGCAACTTGGCCGGCTTGCTGACGGCGGCCGGCTTGCCGGACCCCAGCACCAGGTGGGCCTCGCTGCAATCTATAGTTTCCACCTCGAAGTGCAGTGACTTCGAGCCACTCCTTGATTCATCTCCCGACGGTCCGCCCTCGCTTTGGCCGGACTTCGCACCCGAACCAAGCGCATGCCCAATGTGCGACAGGGGCGGCAAACGAACATCCATCCCCTTCAGTTCCACCAGCGAAATGTGAAAAGGCTTGCCCAGTTCATAACGCAATGGCGCATGAAAGCGAAAGTCGTCCAGCCGGATCATCGGCTCATCCTGCCCCGTCGTTCCCGATTCTGTAACGCCTTCCGCCGGTACCGAGGTCCCCGAGGACAGGTCTCCGACCTCGGGGTGGTGAGCCGGCGGCCAGATCCGCAGCCCTTTCCCCTCAGCCCAGAGCCCATTCACCAGCGACATATGAAAGCTGTCCAGCTCTACCCGGGCATGAAAGCGGCTTTGCAATTCCTCCACAATGCGTGCACGCATGAAGGGCTCCGCCCGGTGCAGCAGCGCAGCTATGGCTCCTGCCGTCACCACTACTGCAACCAGCAACACGCCCCCAACCCACATTGCCCAACGCTTCCTGCGCCGGAAAGATGCCCGAATCTGAACCAAACCCGCCTCCCGACTGATCTTTATTGTCGCAGGATTCGTCGACCCCCATTTTCTTAATAGCCGCCGAATGCCGTAGACTTCATAACATAGATGCAAGCGCATATTGAAAATCTCGTAAAACTGCAAGAAGTGGATCTGGAGCGGGCTTGCATCACTCTCGCCGTGCGTGCTCTTCCGGCTGAAATCGCGCAGGCCCAGGCCGTATTGGCCAAGGCGCAGCACCACGCCGCCGAAGCTTCTGACGCACTCAGCCGCGAGGAAACCCTGCGCACCCGCATGGAACGCGAGATTGCCGGCCATCGCCAGAAAACTGCTCGCTTCCGCACTCAGCTCGACTCAGTGAAAACCCCTGAGCAGGCAGCCGCCATTGAGCATGAGATCACCTTTGAATCCGCCGAAGCTGATCGGCTGGAAAACGAAGAATTCACCAGCCTGGAGCGCACTGAAGCTCAGGAGGCCGCACTCGCCGCGGCCCGCACCGAGGTTGAAGTCCAGTCCGTCGCCCTAGACAAGATTCGCGCCCGCGTCTCCCAACGCCAGCAGGAATTCAACGCTCAACTGGCCACCCTCAACGCTGCGCGCGAAAGTCTTCGCCAGGCTCTCGAGCCAGACCTGATCGCCCGCTACGACCATCTCGCCGCCTCTCGCGGCACCGGCCTTGCACGCGTTGAAAGTCAGCAATGCACCGGCTGCCGCATGGGCGTCCGCCCGCAGACTTGGAACCAGCTCCGCGAGGGCGAACTGCTCAACTGCGACAGTTGCGGCCGCCTGCTCTATTGGGACCCTGCCATTGCCCCCGCCCCTAAAGAACCGCAACCCGTGCATACTCCCGCCGCCCGCCCCCGCATCCCCAAGACCCAAGCCGGAGCTTAGCAATGCAGCGAATTTGCGTGGATATGGATGAGGTCATGGCCGACACTCTGGCCGAGCACCTGCGCCGCTACAACCAGACCTTCGACGAGGAAGTGACTACAGAAGATCTGGCCGGCAAGGGCCTTTGGGAGATCACTCCCCTCGACCGCCAGCAGCAACTCCGCGCCTTCCTTGACGCTGAGGACTTCTTCGAGGACTTGGCCCTCATGCCCGGCGCACAAGTGGTGCTCAAAGATCTCTCAGCACGCTTTGAGATTTTTATAGCCACCCAAGCCATGACCGTTCCCAATTCTCTGGGCCCCAAGTACCGCTGGCTGCAACGCCATTTCCCCTTCATCCCGCCCACCCATTACGGCTTCTGCGGTAACAAATCCATTCTCCGTGCCGAATATCTCATTGACGACCTGCCCCGCAACCTGCTCCGCTTTGAAGGCACAGGCATCCTCTACACCGCCCCGCACAACCTCACCGCAACCGGCTTCATCCGCGTCGATAACTGGGAGCAAGTGGCCCAGTACTTCGCCAGCCAGCCCAGTTAGCGGCGGCCCATTCCGCGGTAAGCGTCACATTGCAGAGCCGGATTCATTGCACCATACTGAACAGAATGTGTCGGCTTCTCCTATTCCTTCTCCTGACTGTGCTACTGCCGTCAACGGCAAGCGGAACGCTGGTGGTGCTCGTTCCTTCAGCAGACGGCCTGGTTGTGGCGGCAGACAGCCGAACCTCGGTCTTCGGCGCGACCTGCGACAGTCAATACAAGATCACTGAACTAATGAGGCCGAGGCGTACCGTCGTCGTGGTCACAGGCGATACGGCATTCATCAAACCGCCAGATGCGGGACTTCACGATGTGTGTGCTTATCTGCAATCTGCACCGCGGTTGCTCGATATTCCCTCTCTGATCAAGCATATTCTCGAGCGAAAGAGCACCGATCCGTTCAAGTTATCACTTGAAGATCTGGGCACGGAGTGTGTTCAGGCAGTCCAACGCTTCAGGGAAGCGTCTCCGCTTGTGCTTGAACCCTATATTGGTAAGGAAATTTTTTCGGTGATAATCGCCAGTTACGATCAGCGCTCCAAAGCCTCGTTGGTGATGAATTTTGTGGTGAGAATCGATTCGCGGACGCACCGGGTCGAGGCCGACCGGTTCACGCGCATCACCATACCGCCGCAGAACCGGCGTGGTGTGTGGTCTTACGGCGAAACGGACTACCTCAACCAAAATGTCTTCGCCGGAATTGGCCGCAAATATCTCACCAGCTCAACCCTTGATTTCATTCTTGCGGATCAACCGGTTGCGAACGTCGACCTGGACCAGGCCGTCTCCGCCGCCGCAAATGTAATCGAAGCCGCGAGCCTCACCACTCAACTCGTTCCCTCACCCAGCGGCATTGGCGGCCCGATTGATATTGTGCTGCTCGGCCAAAAGCGTCAGCCGCAGCAAATCCAGCGGAAGGGCAATCAATGAAAGTCCGCAATTGAATTCACGCAGACGACTTCAGGTTGCGTTAGTACCCATCCACTCACATTTTCAGAGCACAGCGAAAGCAGAATCGTTCCATCAACGGCTATTCTGAACGATAGTCATGCCAACAACCCCGCGCCAATTCGACGTAGTTGTTTTGGGAGCGGGAGCGGCGGGGCTGATGTGTGCAGCGGTAGCCGGTCAGAGAGGCCGGCGCGTGGCGCTGCTCGAACACAACGGGCAGCCAGGGCGAAAGATCCTTATCTCTGGCGGAGGGCGCTGCAATTTCACCAACCTGCACTGCGGCCCCAATAATTTCCTCTCTGAGAACAAGCATTTCTGTAAATCGGCGCTAGCGCTTTATCAGCCGCGTCACTTTATCGAGTTGGTCGAGCGCTACGGAATCGCCTGGCACGAGAAGACGCTGGGGCAGCTCTTCTGCGATCACTCATCGCGCGCAATTGTTGAGATGCTGCTGGCCGAGTGCGAGCGGGGCGGCGTGGAAGTGGTGCTGAACGCGCGCGGGATTGCGGTCGAAGGCGCGGAAATATTCAGAGTTGCGTGCTCGCAAGGCGAGTTCACCGCCAAAGCGTTGGTGGTAGCCACCGGAGGGCTCTCGATCCCTAAGCTGGGAGCTACGAGGCTGGGATACGATCTGGCGCGGCAGTTCGGATTGAAGGTAGTTGCTCCCCGGCCCGCGTTGGTGCCGCTCACGCTGGGCGGAGATGAGGCAAACTGGACCGAGCTGGCAGGAGTAGCCGCGATGGTGGATGCCTCCGCCGGCGGAGCGACGTTCAGAGGGAAGATGCTGGTGACCCATCGCGGGCTGAGCGGACCGGCAATTTTGCAGGCGTCCTCGTATTGGCGGCCAGGAAAGACGATTGAGCTCAATTTTGCGCCGGAGCTTGCGGCGGGAGAGGAGCTCTTAAGAGCTTTGCAGGAGCCGGGAGCGCGCCGAGATGCGGCAGCGTTGCGGCAGGCATTGCGCGCGGTTCTTCCGCAGCGCTTAGCCAACTATCTAGCTGAAGCAGGCGCGCCGAATCGCTGGTCCAATGCGGCGTTGCAGGCCTGCGAGCAGCACCTGCACAGTTGGGCGCTGCACCCGACGGGTACTGAGGGCTTTGAAAAGGCCGAGGTGACCGCCGGGGGCGTTGATACTCACGACCTTGAAGCGCGTACGATGGAGGCGCGGGCCGTGCCGGGCTTGTTCTTCATCGGAGAAGCCGTGGACGTGACCGGGCAATTGGGAGGATTCAATTTTCAGTGGGCGTGGGCTTCAGGAGTGGCGGCGGGGAGGGCGGTGTGAGAAAGACAGGGAATAGGGCTCACGGAATAGGGAATAGAATTGCGCTCACCTTGAGATTCGCCCTGCTCACGGCTCTAATGCTGACCATACCGTTTGCGTCACAGGCGCAAACCGCTGACCAAGCTAGCGCAAAGAACTCCGCCCAGGCGCGCGCTGCCCTCAGCGCCATGGTGCAGGCCCTGGGCGGACAAGCGTGGCTGACCGTGAAGAATCAGATGCGGCAGGGGAAGGTGGCCGCGTTTTTCCACGGCGACCCCGACCCCGGCACTACGGATTACCTTGAGTTCCACCAATGGCCGGACCGCGACCGCATTGAACTCACCAAGCACCGCGATGTGGTGCAGTTTTTCATCGGGCGGCAGGGCTGGGAGGTGACGTATAAGGGCAACGCGCCGTTGCCGCAGGTTATCGTGGACGACTGGCTCCGCCGCCGCGACCATTCCATCGAGACCATCGTCAAGACCTGGCTCAATGATCCGAAAGCCATCCTGATTTATGATGGCCGGCGCCTGGCCGGAAGTCGCCTTACCGACCAGGTAACCGTGATCTCCGCGGAAAATGAGTCCGTCACCATCCAGATGGACGTCGATACCCACTTGCCGATGCGCCGCACCTACGAATGGCGCGATCCGGTCTACAAAGACATGAACACCGATGCCGAGGAGTACGACGACTACCACCTGATTGACGGACTCGAAACACCGTTTACCGTTACCCGCTATAAAAACGACGATATGACCCGCCAATACTACCTGCTTCACATCGCATATAACCAGCCGTTGGACCCTGATTTCTGGAGCGTGGACGCAGTCGAGAGCCGCATCAAAAAGTAGCAGCGTGCCCCAAAGCGGGAATCCTGCGGTTCAGCCTTGTTTATAATCCATAGAAGCGCATAGTGAACGAGACCAACCGCCTTCTGGAGTCAGAGAATGACCTTCAACATCCAGGAAATCATGGATTTCCTTCCCCACCGCTACCCTTTTCTATTGATCGATCGGGTGGTTGAGTTTGAGCCCGCCAAGCGGCTGGTGGCCATCAAAAACGTGACCATGAACGAGCCCTTTTTTCAGGGCCACTTTCCCGGCTTTCCCATCATGCCCGGCGTCCTGGTGATCGAGGCGATGGCCCAGGCCGGAGCCATTATCATGTTGACCGAGATGCCCGACCGCGAAACAAAGCTGGCGGTCTTCACCGGAATCGAGAAGGCCAAGTTTCGCCGCCAAGTGACGCCGGGCGACCAATTGCGCATTGAAGTAGATGTACTGGCATTCAAGAGCCGCGTAGGCCGCATGGAGGCCAAGGCACTGGTCGACGGCAAGATAGCCTGCCAGGCCACGCTTACTTGTGCCATAGTACCGCGCGTGCGTGAATCGGAGTCGGCGGCGGCGGCGGAAGCGGGGACAGTGTGAGCATTCATCCCAGCGCGATCGTTGCGCCTGGAGCCCGAGTTCCCGACTCCTGCACGGTAGGCCCCTTTTCCACCATCGGCCCTGAGGTGCTGCTGGGCGAGAATTGCACCCTCATCTCCCACGTGGTTCTCGACGGCCGCACCCGCATCGGCGCTCGCAATATCTTTTATCCCTTCTGCTCCATCGGCGTACCACCGCAGGACCTTAAGTATGGAGGCGAGCCCACCGAACTGGAGATCGGCGACGACAATACCATTCGCGAAAGCGTAACCATCAGTCGCGGCACGGTGGGCGGCGGCGGCGTAACGCGCCTGGGCTCCAACTGCCTGCTCATGACCTGCGTGCATATCGGCCACGACAGCCAGGTCGGCAGCCATTGCATTCTGGCCAACGCTGCCACCCTAGCCGGCCACGTCGTCATTGAGGACTTCGTCACGCTGGGCGCATTCTGCCCGGTCCACCAGCACTGCATCCTCGGCAAATACGCCTTCGTCGGCGGCGGCACCATCGTCACCCAGGATGTGCTGCCCTTCTCGCTCACCTCCTCCAAGCGCGAAAACAAGGCCTTCGGCATCAACAAAATCGGCCTCCAGCGCCGCGGCTTTTCACCGGAGCGGCTGCAACTGCTTCAAAAGGCCTTCCGCCTGCTGCTCGCCGCCAAGCTGAACACCACGCAGGCCCTCGAAAAAATCAAAGAGCTGGAAGGCGACGACGTTGCGCTTCTGGCCACATTCCTCGAACGCAGCGAACGCGGGGTGATCAAGTAGGGGGACTATATGCATGTTCGATCAACTTCGCTGCATCCTCTCCCGGAGGGAGGGAGCGAGAATAGCCCAGGGTGGAGCGCGGCGGAACCCTGGGATCACGTCGCCAACACACCTCCGCCGTCCCGTAGGGACGGTCGAAATCTACCCCCACACGTAGCGCGGATCGTATTCAATGCGGTGTTTCGTGAGAAACGCGATAAACTCCGCCTGAAAATCGCGCTTCCGGTGGTGCTCTTACTGGCGCGCTATGTACGCCAGCGTCGCGCTCACCTGAGTCCATCCAATGGAGAACGCCCCATAGCCTTCCTGCCATTCGAAATCATCCATTGCGCAAGTATTGTGCATCCAGAGCGAGGATGCGCTCTTGATCTCCCTCATCGCCGCCGCGATAGACATGGACGAAGGCAGAGAGAGCAGAAGATGAACGTGGTTCTCGATCCCGCCGATGCTAAGCGCTTTCATCTGGTGCTCGTGCGCGATGCCGCCCATATAGGCCCAAAGACGAGACTGAATATCCGGTACGATTGTCTTGCGCCGCTCCTTGGTGGAGAAGACGCAATGATAGAGAGAAGAGCAATAAGTGTGTGACATGACGGAATCGTATCGCATTACAACGACCATGCGGTGGTTCGACCGCCCCTCCGGGGCGGATGCGATTCTTGCGGGGCATTTCTCCATCCCCGTTTTTTCGGCCAGAAGCCTACCTGGCAGCGTACTCTAGGGATACATCTCTAGCGTTTAGGTGGCATCATGTTTGTTTCCAGATTGCTATTCAGTGCTCTCGCTGTTGCTTTTTTCCCACTTTCTGTTGTTGCGCAGGATGTAATGGTCGTAGATTCGACTGCGCTGAATGAGCACATAGACCACAGTACTTCCCCAATTTATCCGCCGATTGCCAAGGCAGCACGTGTACAGGGAACCGTTGTCCTACAGGTTGAGGTTGGAAGCACGGGCAAAATTGCATCAGTGAAAGTCGTAAGTGGACCGCCGATGCTGCAACAGGCCGCGATCGATTGCCTCAAGCAGTGGGCCTTTAAACCCTTTACAAGAAACGGCACGCCGGTCGCAGCGATGGGCCACATTCCGATTGAATTCACACTCAATGACGGATCGGGAGCGAGAGGGGAGAAAAAGTCTGCTCAGTATCAATCTGCGAGTCAACTGTGCCGTAGTGCAATGGCAGCCGGAAAAGACTCTGCGCAGACGGCCAATCTCTGTCAACAGGCTGCCGATATTGCCGTTTCGCTCTTTCCCGCCGAAGTTTCTTCACCAGACGAAGAAATTGCCAAACGAAATGCACTTGTCATTGCGGCCCAAGCTCTGGCTCAGAACGGGAACTTGGTAGAAGCGCAAAGTTACATCGACAAGGCCGTGGCAATTGTTTCGAGTGGCTACGACTTCGATACCGACTGCGTCTGGGCATACTTTGGGCGCGCGGCAATTGAAGTCCAGCTTAATCAGTTTGAATCGGCAGACCGAGACTTGATTTCCGCAATAAGTCGGCAGCGGCACTTTCTTGAGATGCAGGAGAAATTTCCGTCACCGATACTAACTAAAACACAAAAAGGACTGGCGTCTCTTTTGCGTGCGCGCGCCGAGAACCTCACCCGCTTGAATCGCCCCGAGGAGGCGAAAAAACTTCTTGAAGAAGCGGCAAAATATGAATAGACGGTCTGTAGAACCGGATCGGCAATGAATTGGAGTAGAAAAGTATGACCCTCGGCCTCATCGCCGGCAACGGCCACTTTCCGTTTCTGCTTCTCGAAGCTGCGCGCGCACAGGGCCACTCCGTGGTCGTAGCGGCCATTCGCGAGGAGACCGACCCGGAAATCGACCGCCGCGCTGCCGCTGACGACGGAATCACCGTCCACTGGCTCTCGCTGGGCGAGCTATCCCGGCTGATCGATCTCTTCCACAAGGAAGGCGTCGAAAAGGCCGTGATGGCTGGCCAGGTAAAGCACAAGCAGATTTTTTCGAGCATCCGGCCCGACTGGCGCCTGGCCAAGCTGCTGCTCAACTTAAGTACTCGAAATACCGACATGCTGCTGGGCGCGGTAGCCAAAGTCCTGGGCGACGAAGGCATCGAGCTGATCAGTTCCACCGCCTTCCTTGAGCCTCTGCTAGCCCAGGACGGCGTGCTTACCGCCCGCGCCCCGGACGAAGAAGAGCGCAAAAGCATCGAATACGGCCTCGCAGTAGCCCGCGCCCTGGCCGGCTTCGATATTGGCCAGACGGTAGTGGTAGCCGCACAAGCCTGCGTAGCCGTGGAGGCTATGGAAGGCACGGACGCAGCCATCGAACGCGCCGGCCAGTTGATGCGCTCCCTCGCCGGCGACGCCTCTACCCTTGAACGCCGCCTGACCGTAGTCAAAGTAGCCAAGCCAAATCAGGATATGCGTTTCGACGTCCCCGTCATCGGCATCGCAACGATCGAGTCGATGGTCCGCTCCGGCGCCACCTGTCTCTCCGTGGAAGCCGGTCGCACCCTCCTCTTCGAGCGCGATTCCCTCCTAGAACGCGCCCAACAGGCAGGTATTGCCATTGTGGCCGCTTCGCGCTAATACTGATTGCAGGTCGGTTTTCCCTGTTCCCTGTCCCTATTCTCTGCATTCAGGAGGTCCTCGTGACTAAACTGCTCATCATCGCTCTAGCCGTCGTGGTTGTCGGCGCTGTTGCATACGTTACCGTCCATGCGGACGACCGGCAAACGATGCCCTCTGTCGGGCAGGCTGCACCCACCTTCACCCTCCCCTCGCAGGACGGCTCCCAGATCTCTCTGGACAGCTTCCGCGGCAAGTG
>Ga0182014_10005770_pt1 | contig 13656 bp, 10 predicted proteins | sample 612S2DmetaG_FD_120489 | JGI IMG/M metagenome (GOLD analysis project Ga0182014, IMG submission 120489) | Permafrost microbial communities from Stordalen Mire, Sweden - 612S2D metaG | ecosystem: Environmental > Terrestrial > Soil > Wetlands > Permafrost | place: Sweden: Stordalen | collected... | reverse complement strand
CTCCCCGCCAAGAGTTCCTGGCTGGATGCCACCAACCCGGACTACCGCCAGATCCTCGAGCAATTCGGGTTCTACAACCGCGCGCTGGCCTCGAATCTGCCCTTCCCCAAGACCCGCCGCATCGTCTTCCTCAACAACAAGCCCGCCACGCTTCCGGGCTGGGCGGAACTCAGCGTCGAGGGCTGAGGGTGGGATGGCCGGCGGCGTGCGCGGCTACCAGGTCAAACCGCCCGAAGGGGGCGGCCTGGTGCCGAGTATCTGTCTGAGCAAGGCAGCTTGCCCCGGGTGATAGCTGTTGTGGGAGGCAATGGTCTGGAGCATTTTCAGCCGGCTTTTCTTCCCGCGCTTCGCCAGAAGATCTGCACTGCGAGACCCGCGTCCTTCACGGCGCTCTCCCATTCTTCCATGCTGGCGGGGCTCGGGGTGCTGGGCCAGCTACCCGAGGCGTGCTTCGGAACAGGCGGCGCCTTCCCGTCAAGCCACCTCACCACCCAGTCTTGCCAGTAAATCAGGTGTTTCAGCAGTTGAAAGAGCGAGTGTGGTGCGCCCGCCGGGCGAGTGCCGGCGAGCTTCCAGTCGAGTCCCTCAAAAACGTCGTGCGACCCGACGTGGGCGCCCTCTCCCGACAAAGCGCGTCCAACCGTCTTGGTCCTCCTTCGATGGGATCCGCTCGCCGGCTACGAGCAGTCGCGGGAAGTTCGTTCAAGGGCCCTGAACGATTGTTCCTTGATGGTAAACGATCTTCCAGCCTTCCGGCGTATGCTGCCAGATCGTGGACCGGCGGGTCTTGCGCTCCTTGCCCTGAATCAGCGTATAGGTCAGCAAATAAACATCTTCGGCCAACTTTCGGCAATGAAAGCCCGCGGTTTCCCATACATCAACGTACGAACCCGCGTGGCGTTTTTCCATAGCGTCCAAAACGCAGTCCCTGCTGTAGCGCCGGCCAGAAGCCCCAACCTCCCAGTAGTCAGCCACCGTCATGTTCTCGAAATCAGCTCTGGTTGTGCCCAGCTCAGGGCGATGGAAAATTGGTTCGCGCCGAATCAGCTCATTCAAAACACCGAGGACTGAAGGATCGGTAGTCAAAGCGGGTTCCGCAAAGGCAATTGCCGCTCGAATACTTTCCGCTGTCAGTTGCGGATGCTCGGACAGGATCTGGTCTACCGTCTCTCCCGCCGCCAGCTTCTCCAGAATCAATTCCACGGTAATGCGCGTCCCCGCGATGACGGCCTTGCCCATCATTACCGACGGATCGGACTGAATCAAGCGGTTATCCATCTTGCGCCTCCTCGTCGAGCATACACAGTCAAGTATACGCGCACACGTACCGCGGGCAATGCAGCTTATCGATTCCGAAACCGCGTCGACTCGTGGCGCTCGGTGCGGACCATCTCGATCAACGTCTCCCCGGCCCCCTCCAACTCGATCTGCCCGGCAGCCTTCTCCCAGCGCCACTTGATCTCCAGCTTGCCGGCTTTCAAGCCGCGATCGCCGATCACCACCCGCAACGGAATGCCGATCAGGTCGGCGTCCTTGAACTTCACGCCCGCCCGGCAGTCGCGATCGTCCAACAGTACGTCGACGCCCGCGGCGGTGAGTTGATCGTGCAACTGCTGGGCCACTTTCATCGACGGCTCGTCGGGCACTTTGACGGGCACCAACAACACTTCATAGGGCGCCAAGGCCATCGGCCAAATGATGCCGTCCTTGTCGTGGCTGGTTTCGATCAGCCCGGCGATGATGCGGTTGACGCCGATGCCGTAGCAACCCATGATGATCGGGTGCAGTTGTTCGCCGGCGTCGAGGAAGCGGGCCCCGAGGGATTCGGAATACTTCGTGCCCAGCTTGAACACGTGCCCCACTTCGATGGCGTGGCGCAGGGCCACGGTGCTGCTGCAACGCGGGCAGGGGTCGCCGTCGACGGCGTTGCGCAGGTCGGCAAACAGATCGACCTGGAAATCCCGCGACGGGTTCACCCCGGTCACGTGCGTCTCGGCCGCGTTGGCGCCGGCCACGGCGTTGGCCATGGCTTGAATCTCGCGGTCGGCCAGCAGGGGAATCTTCGTCTTCATCCCCACCGGTCCGGCGAAACCGACCGGCGCGCCGGTCACCTCGCGAATCACCTCCGGCGGGGCCAACTCGATCTTGGTGGCCTTGCGGGCGCGGCGGATCTTTCCCTCGTTGGCCTCGTGATCGCCGCGGACCAGGACGGCAATCGGCTGGCCGTCGGCCAGGTAGATCAAGGTCTTGATCAGGTCCCGCGGCTGGCAGTGGAGAAACTGGCTCACCTGTTCGATCGTGCTGGCGCCGGGCGTAGGCACCTGCTTGAGCGGCGCCAGGGGCACCTCGGGGGCCGTGCAGTTGCGCGAGCCGATCTCGGCCTTTTCCTGGTTGGCCGCATAGCCACACGCCTGGCAGTGCAACACCGTGTCCTCGCCGTTTTCGGCGGGGATCATGAACTCGTGGCTGGCATCGCCGCCGATGGGGCCGCTCTCGGCCTCCACGGCCAGGTAATGCAACCCGCACCGCGCGAAGATGCGACAATAGGCGGCGTACATCTGCTCGTAGCTCTCGTTGAGCGATTCCAGCGAGGCGTTGAAGCTGTAGGCGTCCTTCATCAGAAACTCGCTGGTGCGCAGCACGCCAAACCGCGGCCGCTCCTCGTTGCGAAACTTCGTGCTGATCTGATAGAGCGTGATCGGCATCTGGCGGTAGCTGGAGATTTGCCGCGACACCAGGTCGGTGACGATCTCCTCGTGGGTGGGACCCAGCACCACGTGAACTTTCCGGTTCGACCGCTGGAGGGTCAACTGCACCAGCACGTCGCCGAAGGCCGCCAGCCGGCCCGTCTGCTCCCACAGTCCGCGCGGCGACATCGCGGGCATGGCCAGTTCGACGGCCCCCGCGGCGTCCATTTCCGCACGGACGATCTGCTCGGCCTTTTTAAGAGCCCGCAAACCCAAGGGCAGATAGGTATATGCCCCGGCCATCACCTGGTTGACGAGCCCCGCGCGGAGCATCAACACGTGGCTGGGGATTTCCGCCCCTTCGGGCGTTTCTTTCATGGTGGGGATGAGCGTTCGAGTCCAGAACATGGCAAGGAGATGGGGATTAGAGATTGGGAATTAGGAAATTAAGAAACAGAGATTCAGGTGCAACACCCGTGTTTAGCCGCCGCGTCCACGCGACGATCGTCCTGTTCATCAGGTCGCCATTGTAGGAGAATTGAGCCATCGGGGGAAGGGGAAGAGGGTCGGCAGGGAACGAGGAACGGACGACGAACTGCCGCTTCGGGGCCCTTTGCTGCGTGTGCTCGTTCTTCCTTCCCCCTTGTAGAGGGCGCGCCCGAATCCTACAATGCGAGTGAAAGTTTGGTTCGGCGTTTCCCACCTCGTTCATGGTTGCCGAAATCGTCCCCTGCCGCGTCGGCGATGCCCTGCTTCCTGGCGGCGACCGAAGATTGCCGGCGTCGTTTGCGAAACCTTTCGCGGAGTCTGTTCACACCCCAGTAAAGTGGCTGTTCCCTAAACAGTTACCTTCGAGGACTCTATGAGCCGACTGCTCGTCCCGTTCATCATTTTGACCGTCGCCGCCCTGTCGTCGGCGGCCGTCGCCAAAACGCACTCGATCGAGAACAGGTTTTTGGTCGTGACCTACGACGACCAGGGCAAAACGTTTTCCGTGCAAGACAAGGGCACCGGCTTGGTCTTTCTCAAGGACGGCGTTCTCGACGGGGCCACGTCTTCATCACGTGTGCTGGCCATGCCGGATAAGACGGGCCAGATCCTGGTGATCCAGCGCGCCGGGGGAGGCGACATTTCCTTGTCTCTCCGCAAGGACGTGCCTTTCGTCTTTGTCGGCGGCGTGCTTCGGAACTCCGGCAAAGCCCCACTCGAAGTCAAGAAGGTCGTGCCTGCCACGTTCGAGCTCGATCTCGGCACGCCGACCGGCGGGCTCCGCACGATGGGCACCGGCGGCCTGACCGCGCCGGCCAAAAATCCCGGCAGCTATCTGTTCCTCACGCTGGCCGATCCGGCCACGCGGCGGGGCGTGGTCGCCGGCTGGCTGACGCATGATCGCGGCGACGGCGTCATCTTTTCCAGCGTGAAGGACGGCCGTGTCGAGTTCCGCGCGCAGATCGACTATGGACGTCTTCGCATTCCCGGCCCCGACGACTCCCAGGCGAAGGCGAATCGTGTCCCGCTGGAAACATTGGTCATCGGCCTGTTCGCCGATGCCCGGCTCGGCCAGGAGCAATTCGCCGACGCGATGGCAAGACACTACCGCATCAAGCTGCATCCGCAGGTCAACGGCTACTGCACGTGGTACTCCGACAAGCACGGCGCCGCCGGCGACGAAGACTCGATCGTTGAATTGGCCAAGTTTGCTGCCCGAGAGCTGAAGCCGTTCGGGCTTTCGTTCGTTCAGATCGACGACGAGTGGCAAGCTGGCGGCACGTACAACGGCCCGCGACGCGGCTTCGATCGCGTGCGGCCCGACGGTCCGTACCGTCACGGCATGAAGCCGGTGGCCGACGAGTTCCGCAAGCTGGGGTTGACCGCTGGCATTTGGTTCATGCCGTTTGCGCGAAACCACCAGGACCCGGAATACCGGGACCGGCAGGATTGGTTTGTGAAGCGGGTCGATGGCAAGCCCTACGAAACCGACTGGGGCGGAACGTCGCTGGACTTGACCAGGCCCGAGGTGCAGGCCCACGTGGCGAGCCTCGCCAAGACGATCCACGGCTGGGGTTTCAACTATTTCAAGATGGACGGTCTGTGGACCGGTTCGGCGACCGAGCAGATCTACGTGAACGACGGCTACCACGACGACCACCTGGGCAACAACGCCCCGTTTCACGATCCCTCGCAGACGAACGTCGAGGTGTTCCGCGGCGGCTTGCGGCTGGTGCGCGAGGCCGTCGGCCCCGAGGTGTTCTTTTCCGGTTGCAACGTGAGCCAAAACATGCGCACCCTGGGCGGCTCGATCGGACTGGTCGATTCGATGCGCATCGGGCCCGACAATGGACAAGGCTGGAACGATTACCGCACGGAGATCGACCAGAACGCCTGCGGTTCGATCATCACCGGCCCGGTGCGCGGCACGCGGCTCTATTTTCTTCATGGTCGCGTGTGGTGGAACGATCCCGATCCGTGCTACGTTCGGACTTCGATCCCCTTGAATCATGCGCGGCTCATCGCCTCGTGGGTGGCCATGAGCGGACAGTTCAACCTGAACAGCGATTGGATCGTGGGTCTGCCGGCCGAGCGGCTCGACGTGCTGAAGCGGACGATGCCGGCCCACGGCGCCCTGGCACGGCCGGTCGATTACTTCGATTCGATCATGCCGTCGATGTGGCTCGTGACTGACGTCCGCGGGCCGGTTTGCCGCGACGTGCTGGGGCTGTTCAATTGGGAAAGCGGCGACCGCGCCATCGAGTGCACGGCGGCCCGCGCGGGCCTCGACCCGGCAAGAACCTATTACGCCTTCGATTTTTGGGCCGGCAAACCCGCCCAGTCGTTCGGCGGCAAGTTCACGTTCCAAGTTCCGGCGCAGTCGTGCCGCATCATCGCGGTGCGGGCCGCCGAGCAACGTCCCCTGTTGGTCAGCACGTCACGCCACGTGACGCAAGGTATCGTTGATGTGGCTGATGAAACATGGAACGCCGAGGCGAGGGAACTCTCGGCCACGAGTCAAGTTGTGGCCGATGATCCTTACGAACTTCGCATCGCCGGCCTTCGCGACGGCGGTCCGTGGCGGCCGGTGGCCGTCGCCGTCTCCGAGGCCGACCCTGTCTCCGCGGCCGACAAGGCAGCGGGCGCAACCATCGGCCTGAAGCCGCCGGCGCCGGGCGAAGAAGGTTGGCTCCGCGTCGTAATTTCTTCCAGGCAAAGCCGCAAGTTGCGATGGTCGATCAAGTTCGAGTTGGCGGCAAAACCGTAACGGGCCGCGTGAAGGGGACAGGTCCATATTTTCGGCCAGCCGTTGGTTCGCCAAACAGGTCCGCACGCCGAAAAATGGACCAGTCCCCGGCGACGCGTCCCTCCTCGTCCCGTCACGTCATCGCCACAATTCACCACCTGCCGGCCGCTTTCGTACCCCTTGTGGAGGAGTTGTCAATATTCTATAATTCGGTGTTGTTCTCGTATTTCCCCTACCGCCTTTTCTATCGCGAGTCCGTTCATGCCGCGTCGGTACGCCAGCGAGTTAGCCCATCAAGAAGTGGTCAAACAGGTGTTTGTCGCCAACGACAAACAACTCCGGCCGAACCGCAACGGGAACCTCTATCTCCAGGTGGAGCTTTCCGACCGCAGCGGTTCGATCGCCGCCCGCGTCTGGAACGCCAACGAAACGCTGTACAAGTCGTTCGACAACGGCGATTATGTTCACGTCGAGGGGACGGCCCAACTCTACCACGGGGCCATGCAGATCATCGCCACCAAGCTCCACAAGGTCGATACGGCCGAGGTCGACGAGGCCGATTTCGTCCCCCTGCCGGCCGTGGCCATCGACAAGTTGTCGCTGCGCCTGGGCGAGATCCTTCGCGGCATGGACGATCCGGCCTTGCAGACCCTGGCCGAGTGTTTTCTGATGGACGAGGCCCTCATGGCCAAGTTGAGCATGGCACCGGCAGGCACCAAGAACCATCACGCCTATCACGGCGGCCTGTTGGAGCACGTGGTCAGCCTGATGGAGGTCGCGCTCCGCGTCTGCCCGTGCTATCCGCAAATCAACCGCGATCTGCTGCTGATGGGGGCGTTTCTGCACGATCTGGGCAAGACCGAAGAGCTGAGCTACGACCGCGGCCTGACGTACAGCAACGAAGGTCAACTGATCGGCCACCTGGTCATCGCCGTGGCGATGCTCGACAGGAAGCTGGCGGAAGCGGAGCAACTTTCCGGCGAAGCCGTTCCCGTGGAAACCGTGCTGCGGCTGAAGCACATGATCGTCAGCCACCACGGCGAATACGCCTTCGGCAGCCCCAAGCTGCCCATGACGTTGGAGGCCTTGGCCCTCTGCTGCCTCGACAACCTGGACGCCAAGCTGAACACGTTCTCTCATCTGATGGCGGACGACCCCAACGTCGACAGCTCCTGGACCACGTATCACGCCCACCTCGATCGGAAGCTGTTCAAAGGGATAAAGGGCGAGGAACAGGAAGCGGAGGAGACGGCCGAGGACGCCGAAGGTTAGCGCTCTCACTATGAATCCACTCGAAGAAACCATTGTCCAATTCGTCGCCGCGGCCGGCTACCGGCCCCTCAAGCCGCGGACCATCGCGCAGCAATTGAAGCTGCCGAAGGACCAACTGGCCGACCTGAAGCGGGCGGTCAAGCGATTGGTGCACCAGGGGCGGATCGCCTACGGGCCCAACCACCTGGTAATCCCCGCCTCCGCCGCTCCCAAAGCGGCCAAGAGCAGCCGCCTCGAAGGCGTCTTTCAACGCCGGCAGAAAGGTTTCGGGTTCGTCCGCCTTACCGGCGCCGAAACGGCCCCCGGCGAAACCAAAGACGTCTTCATCCCGGCCGACCGGGCCGGCGACGCCGCCACCGGCGACGTCGTGCTGGTGGAATTGAAAAAACCCCGCCCCGGCGACCCCGGCCCTCGCGGCGAAATCGTGGAAATCCTTCAGCGGCAAACGCATCAGTTCGTGGGCACGTATTTCGAGTCGGCCGGGGCGGCCTACGTGCAGATTGACGGCGCGTTGTTCTCCCAGCCGATCGGCGTGGGCGACCCCGGCGTGAAAGACGCGCGGCCCGACGACAAAGTGGTCGTCGAGATGGTCAGCTTCCCTTCGCCCCTGCATGCCGGCGAAGGCGTGATCACCGAAGTGCTCGGCCCCCGCGGAAAACCGGGCGTCGACACGCTCTCCATCATCCGCGAGTTCGATCTGCCCGACCAGTTTGCAGCCGACGCCCTGGAAGAAGCCCGTGGGCAAGCCGAAACGTTCGACGAAGCGATCGCCGGGCGCACGGACTTCACCGGCGAGACCATCGTTACCATCGATCCGGTCGACGCGCGGGATTTCGACGACGCGATCTCGCTCGTGCCATTGGACGGCGGCGGTTGGCGCCTCGGGGTACACATTGCCGACGTGTCGCACTTCGTTCGCCCCCATACGGCCTTGGACCGCGAGGCGTTGGAGCGCGCCACCAGCGTGTACCTGCCCGACCGCGTACTGCCCATGTTGCCCGAGCTGATCTCCAACGGCTTGGCCAGTCTTCAGCCGGGCAAGGTCCGCTATACCAAGTCGGCCGTCATGGAGTTTACCGCCGAGGGGTTGCGGGTCTCCACGGAGCTGTACTCGGCGGCCATTCGCAGCAGCAAGCGGCTCAGCTACGAGCAGGTCGACGAATTTCTCCGCGACGGTCCCGCCGTGCGCCGCAAACTCGGCGGCAAGGTCTGCGACCTGCTGGAGCGGATGCACACCCTGGCCATGACGCTGCGCCGGCGGCGGCTGACCAACGGGGCGCTCGAACTGAGTATGCCCGAGGTCAAGGTGGAACTCGACAAGCAGGGCCGGGTGGCGGGCGCCCACGTGGCCGAGAACACCGAAAGCCACCAGATGATCGAGGAGTTCATGCTGGCCGCCAACGAGGCCGTGGCCGAAACGCTCCGCAATCGCGGGCTCAACTTCCTCCGCCGGATCCATCAGGCGCCCAGCCCGCAAAAAATCCAGGCACTTCAGGATTTCATGACCGAATTGGGCTACAAGACCGGCAACTTGCAGAGCCGCTTCGAGCAGCAGAAGCTGCTGGCCGCCGCCATGGGCCGGCCCGAACAACATGCCGTGCACTTCGCCATGCTCCGCTCGCTGCAACGGGCCATCTACAGCCCGAAAGAAGAGGGCCATTACGCCCTGGCCAGCGAGTGCTACTGCCATTTCACCTCGCCCATACGCCGCTACCCCGATCTGACCGTCCATCGCCTCGTCAGCGCCATCATCAGCAAGGCCAAACCGCGCAGCAACTACGACGAGCTGGTGACCCTGGGGCGTCACTGTTCCGACCGCGAGCAGCGGGCCGAGGCGGCCGAACGCGACCTCACCAAGCTCAAGCTGCTGGCCTACTTGAGCGACCGCATCGGCGAAGAAATGGACGCGGTGGTGACCGGCGTGGAAAGTTACGGCATCTTTGTCCAAGGCGTCAAGCTGCCGGCCGAAGGGCTCGTCCGCGTCGAGACCCTCAGCGACGACTACTACCGTTTCGACCGCGCCACGCACACCTTGGCCGGCCATCGCGCCGGCAACCGTTTCCGGCTCGGCGATCTGCTGCGCGTGGCCGTGGCGCGGGTCGACCTGGAACGCCGCCAGTTGGATTTCCGCGTGGTGGAACGCAAAAAGGCCGGGGGGGCGAAATCCACGAAGGATGCGAAAATCGTAGAAAAAGGCAAGAAGAAAAAAGGAGTGCAGCGCGGTACGACAAGTCGCGGTAAGCGACACGCTTGATTCCACGCCATACTAATGGTACACTTCTTGGGGGTGGCCAGACTATGCATGCAATCCGAAAGACTATTGTCTCGGACGAGTCTCAGCATCCGATTGCCGTGCAAATCGACTATGCGGACTGGCTCGAAATCGAGCGTTCCCTCAATCTGACGAGTGAAGAACCGAAAATTGCGAAGCCATCGCGGTTTGCGGGCGTAATCTCCTTGACCGAAGATCCTCTGGCCTATCAGTTGCGAGTCCGCGAAGAGTGGCAGTGAGACGATTGCTTGACACCAACGCCGTTCTCTACCTTCTGGGCGGTCGATTGGCCGACTTTCTGGACGATGGGCAGTACTATGTGTCTGTCATTTCAGAGATGGAGTTGTTGTCCTATCCGAAATTGACGAACGAGGCCGCAAATCAGATACGCTCATTTCTTGCCGATGTAACTGTAGTGGAATTGACGAGAGACGTCAAAACGACTGCGATTCAACTACGTCGCGAACACGCCTTGAAGCTTCCCGACGCCATCATCGCGGCGTCGGCAATGAACTTGGATGCGGAGCTGCTCACCAACGATCTCCAACTCCTGCGAGCCCTACCCGTCCGCGCAAAGGCACTGACATTGAAGCCTTAAAGCATGGAATCGCTCGTCTCATTGCCCCCACGTTATAACGGAGGCGTGATCGTGGATTACCGCGTTGTCCTCATCCAGACGGAAGAAGGGGTTTCGGTGAGTTGCCCCGCGCTGAAAGGATGCCATTCCCAGGGCAAGACGAAAGCCGAAGCCCTAGAGAACATCCGCGAGGCAATCCGCGAGTGGTTGGCCAGTGAAAATACGGAGAAGTCGACCTTCAGCGTCACCGAGGAAGAGGTGACCGTGTAACATGCCGAAGATTCCCGGTGTCAGTTCGGACCAGGCGGTCCGCCGTCGCTTCTCCCCTACTGGCCAGTGTCCTGCCGACTGCTAAAATAGCCTTCTCGGGGCGGATAGACCGCTCGTCACCCAACAGGATTCGCCCGGCGGAGGTTGGCCATGGATGCACCGCTCTTGCGGACCCCCCTGTATGACTGGCATCGTTTGCATGGCGGCCGGATGGTCGACTTCGCCGGCTGGGCCATGCCCGTCCAATACTCCTCGATCATCGCCGAACACCTCACCACCCGCTCGGCCGTGGGAATGACCGACATCTCCCACATGGGCCGGCTCCGCTTCGAGGGGCCCGGCGCGGCGGTCTTCCTGGCCGAGCTCTTGACCCGCCGCGTGGCCGACATGGAACTGGGCCAAATCCTCTATTCGCTGGTGACCAACGACCAGGGTGGAATCCTCGACGACGTGTTGGTCGGCTACTACCACAATTCCTACGGCCAGCCGTTCTTCCTGCTGGTGGTCAACGCCAGCAATCGGGCCAAAATCGTCGATTGGGTCCGCGCCCACCTGCCCGACGAGCGGGCCGAGCGGCCGGGCCAGGAGATCCTCTGGAACGACGTCAGCCGGCTCTGGGCCATGTTCGCCATCCAAGGGCCGCGATCGGTGGAACTGTTGCAGCCCCTGGTCGACGTCGACCTCGCCTCGATGCGCTACTATCGCGGCGCGCAGGTCCAAATCCTCCATCCCGCCGCCCAACGCCAAGGGGCCATCATCAGCCGCACCGGCTATACGGGCGAGGACGGCTTCGAGTTGAGCCTCGGCGCCAGCATCGCCGAGGGCGTGTGGAAGGTGCTCCTGGAATTGGGCCAGCCGCTGGGCGTCGCGCCCACCGGCCTGGGCGCCCGCGATACGCTGCGGCTAGAGGCCGGCATGCCGCTCTATGGCCACGAGCTTTCCGAACAGATCGATCCCTTCCAGGCCGGCCTCGGTTTCGCCTGCCACCTGGTGGGCTACGACTTCCCCGGCCGCGACGCCCTCTTGCGTCTGCAAGAGCAGCCGCCCAAGCTGGTCCGCGCCGGAATCGAACTGGCCGGCAAGCGGTCTGCCCGGCAAGGCTGCTCGATCCTCCAGGCCGGCCGCCCGGTCGGCCAGATCACCAGCGGCAGCTATTCGCCCAGCCTCGGCAAACCGATCGCCATGGGCTATATCACCCCGGAATCTGCCCGAGCGGGAACGGAATTGGAAATTGACATCCGCGGCCGGCTCGAGCCCGCCCGCGTGGTCGAACTCCCCTTTTACCGCCGCCCTCAAGCCGCGACGGGCCGTCGCGCGTCCAGCAAGAAAGGAACACTCTAATGTCTCACGATCGTTTGTACAGCAAGACGCACGAATGGGTTCTGATCGAGGCCGATCCCGCCGGTGGGAAGATTGCCACCGTCGGCCTGACGGCCTTCGCCCTGGAGGCATTGACCGACCTGGTCCACGTGGAGTTGCCCCCGGTGGGCCAAGTGGTCAAGGCCGGCCAGCCGTTCGGCGAGATCGAATCGGTCAAAGCCGTCAGCGACCTCTACAGTCCCGTCGACGGCACGGTGGCCGAGGTCAACTCGGCGCTGGCCGACAACCTGGAACACCTGGCCGACGATCCCTACGAGGCCGGTTGGTTCATCAAGGTCAAACTCGCCGGCGACGGCGGCCTGTCCGAGTTGCTCGACGAAGCGGCTTACCAGAAGCAGTGCGAAGAAGAGCCGCATTAACAAGGAGACTGAGTGCGCATCTGCAAATTGGTCCCTCTCCCTTTGGGAGAGGGTTGGAATCAGTCCCCTCTCCCTTTGGGAGAGGGTTAGGGTGAGGGCGAACGACGTACGAACCGTTCATCCTGCGCGAGTTCCGCACAGCCGCCCTCACCCCCGGCCCCTCTCACAAAGGGAGAGGGGAGATTTTTCGAGACACTCGCGGTATGCCGTGGAGTAACCATGCCCTATTTCCCCAACACCGAATCCGATCGCCGGGCCATGCTCGACGCCATCGGGGCCGCGTCGATCGACGAACTGTTCGCCATGATCCCGGCCGAGCTGCGGCTGAAACGCGACTTGTGTGTGCCGCCGGGCCTGGGCGAGTTGGAACTGTCGGCGCACATGGCGGAACTTGCCGCCACGAACACGCCCACCGGCCAAACGGCCTGCTTCCTGGGCGGCGGCTGCTACGACCATTTCATCCCCGCCGTGGTCGACATGGTGGCCGCCCGCAGTGAGTTCTACACCGCCTATACGCCCTACCAGCCCGAGGCCAGCCAGGGGAGCCTCCAGGCGTTCTTCGAGTATCAAACGCTGGTCACGCAACTGACCGGCATGGACGTGGCCAACGCCAGCCTGTACGACGGCGGCAGCGCGGCGGCCGAGGCCGTGCTGATGGCCCTGCACGCCACCGGCCGCAGCCGCGTGGTCACCGCCGCCAGCGTGCATCCCGAGTATCGGCAAATCCTGGCCACGTATCTGGCCAATTTGGGCGTCGACCTGGTCACGCTCGAAACGCCCCAGGGCACGGTTTCCGCGCCGGACCTGGCGGCCGCGGTCGATGATCGCACGGCCTGCGTGCTCGTCGAGCATCCCAACTTCTTCGGCTGCCTGGAGGACGTCGCCGCGGCGGCCGACGTCGCGCACCGCGCGGGCGCGCTGCTGGTCGTGTCGGTCGATCCGATCAGCCTGGGCCTGTTGAAGCGGCCGGGCGAGTATGGCGCCGACATCGTCGTGGCCGAGGGCCAATCGCTGGGCAACCCCATGTCTTTCGGCGGTCCCTACCTGGGCCTGATGGCCTGCCGCGAGCAATTTTTGCGGCGGATGCCCGGCCGGCTGGTCGGCCAGACGGTCGATCGTCGCGGCCGCCGCTGTTGGGTGTTGACGCTGCAAACCCGCGAGCAGCACATCCGCCGCGAAAAGGCCACCAGCAACATCTGCACCAACCAGGGCCTGCTGGCCCTTCGGGCGACGGTATATTTGGCGCTGATGGGCCCGGCCGGCATGCGGAGCGTGGCCGAATTATGTCTGCAAAAGGCCCGTTACGCCGCCGAGCGGCTGGCGGCCCTGCCGTCGCTCAGCTTGGCGTTCGACCGGCCGACCTTCAAGGAGTTTGTCGTTCGCAGCAAGGATTGCCCGGTGGAGGAGTTGATCGAGCGCTGCCGCAGCGAGAAGATTCTCGCCGGCGTGCCCTTGGGCCGCTGGTATCCCCAGTGGGACGACTGTCTGTTGGTGGCGGTGACGGAAAAGCGGACGAAAGAAGAAATCGATCGCTTGGCGGCGGTGTTCTCCTAAAGGGCACGAAGGGGGAATTCTGGTCTTGCCAAAAACGCAGGGCCGCGTCG
>Ga0182014_10005767_pt1 | contig 13660 bp, 13 predicted proteins | sample 612S2DmetaG_FD_120489 | JGI IMG/M metagenome (GOLD analysis project Ga0182014, IMG submission 120489) | Permafrost microbial communities from Stordalen Mire, Sweden - 612S2D metaG | ecosystem: Environmental > Terrestrial > Soil > Wetlands > Permafrost | place: Sweden: Stordalen | collected... | reverse complement strand
GATGTGGCGCCGACGAAGGCGGTGCTGACGGAAGATCCCGCGAAAGAGATGGAAGTGCTGACTGCGATGTACCTGGTTCCGATGGAACGAGGCGAGCGAACTCAGCAGCGCACGGGGCGGGTGGCAATTGTCAGCACCATGAAAGAAGCGTTCACCAATGCGGGCGTGCTGGAACTGATGCAAAGAGATTTGGATGTGGTGAAGTACACGGGGCAGGGCGATCCTTTCCGGATTGATTTTGGCTATCGGGTGGGGAGCGCGGTGAAGATGTTCCATGCGGTATCGCTCCACCCCACCAAGCCAAAACCGGGCTTGATGGGGGCCCCGGTGGTGGTGGCGAATGTGGACCAGGCGCTGGCGCTGGCATATCGTTACTCGCGGGTTGAGGCAGGGATGCGGCAGGAACAACTGCGGGCTTCCTTGACGGCGGTGGTGGAGCAGGAGATGGCGTTGCAGGAAGAGAAGACGCGGTTCGCGATTGGGATGCTGGAGCAGAGTTCGGTGCGGGTGCGAACGGTGGGAGAGATGGCGGAGATCGCGAGCGAGGTGCGGCGGGAGTTGCGGGCGTGAGATTACAAAAGGCGAGACACTTCGTACAGGAAATCTTCGCATGTAAGGTAGGCGCTTGCGGGCGGAGTTACTTACTGTTTCTCCGACTTCGTTCTGAAATTGCAGGCACTTGTTGCGCCAACATACGGCCGTTGTGTGCGGAGAGGAGTAACATACCCACATGGGAATTTACAGCGAGTATCTCGACCAGGGCGCTGCCCTGGATCTCCTTGCGGAGCGCAAGAAGCAACTGCGCCGCATGGCTGAACTACGCGGGCGGGAGGTCTTGGTTTATGCATCCGACTCCGCCAAAGCGCGCCAGGGCGCTCCGGTTGCAATTGACAACTCCGACCTTCTGCCAATTACAGACCAAATTTCAAATTTGAAAGGCAGTTCCATTGATGTGCTCCTTGAAACTGGGGGCGGTAGCGGCGAAACGGTGGAGGACATTGTCCGCTTGTTGCATCTCAAGTTTGAAAGCGTTGCATTTATCGTCCCGGGGATGGCTAAGAGCGCGGGGACGATTATGGTAATGGCGGGTGATGAAATCCTGATGGAGCCCGCGTCGTCGCTGGGGCCCATAGACGCGCAAATACAGTGGGAGGGCAAGGTTTTCTCAGCAGAAGCGTTCTTGAAGGGTCTGGATAAGATTAAGGAAGAGGCGGCGACAACAAACACCCTGAACCGGGCGTATATCCCTATTCTTCAGCGGATATCGCCTGGTGAGATTCAAAATGCGGACAACGCACTGTCTTTCGCAAAGGTTCTAGTGACGAACTGGCTGAAGGAATATAAGTTCAAGAATTGGAGCGTTCATAGGACTCACGATCCTGGGACGGTGGTAACGCAGGAACATAAAGAAGCACGGGCGGGTGAGATTGCCGACAAGCTCTGCGATCACAGCAAATGGTTGAGCCATGGCAGGTCAGTCAAAATACCGGACCTCGAAGGCATCGGATTGCAGATTACGGACTACAGCAGGGATGCGGAAATGGCGGACGCGATCCGCCGCTACCACGTTCTCCTGCAGATGACTTTCGATACCACTGGAGTTTACAAGCTGTACGAAACGCCGACTTCCCAGATTCAAAGGTTTTTTGGGCAGCTGCCGATAGGAATTCCAGGGCTCACGCAGCGGTTACCGATGTTTCCTGGACAACCGGCCGTACCGGGAGGGCAGGCACCAATGGGTGCGATATTGCCGTTCAAGTGCCCTAAGTGCAACAAAACTTATACACTTCAGGCGGATTTTGACCGGCAGCAACCCTTGCAACCTGGCGCGGAGAGGTTCCCGTCGAGCGATATTCTGGTTTGCAGCCAGTGCGGGATGAGTCATAATCTAGTTGCGCTGCGCAGGCAACTCGAGCTTCAGACAAGAAGGAAGGTGGCCAGATGACACAAACACAGGAGAAGGCACCGCCGAAGGACGGAGATCAGCAGACGCGCTATTATCTCGTCTTCGATGAGCTTGCCAAAGCGAATCTCGAAAACGCCTCAGACGTGAGCTTGGAAGAGATTGATGAGATCGAGCAGATTCGACGGATGGTGGTGGAAGTGGACGAGGAGCAGCCAATCTTCATGACGTCCACCTAGCATCGGATCTTATCTGAGAACAGGCCACTTTGAAAACCCCGCCTAGGCGGGGTTTTTATTTGGGGAAATCGTGCTAAAGCTTCGCTGATTGCCGGCTTCAGCAAAAGCCGATCGGGCGAGCGAGGGATTGTCGTGGCCTTCGAGGCACGATGCAATGCGCCGTGCATCTTGTGTTGTGGGTTAGGGGCGATTGCGCTTTGAGTACGGACTTGAGTGTCCGCTCCACACGGAAGGAAATCATGAACATACGAGAGAAAGTGCGCGGCGCGATGCGCCGGGTGGGAGAAGTGTCTTTGCGGGAGTGGCTTTCGACGAATTTGTTTGCCGGGCGCGATGGACGGCGGACGGCGGGAGCGGGGTCGAACCTGGCTCCGTTCTCTTCTCCTGGTTTTTCGCGGGGCGGCATTCCGGGCAGCGGCTCGCGGACAGGAGTGTCCGCGCCACACAATCTGGTGCCGAAGCCTACTCCGGCGAATCTGCGGCGATTCGCGGAGACGCCGGTGGCGCGGCGGGCGATCAATGCAATTAAGGACCGGATTGTGGGAATGCGATGGCGCATCCAGCCGCGGCGCGGGCGGGTGCTGGAACAGATTCCGGATGGGGCGCGGCGGATCCAAGTGTTGACTGAAAATTTTGAGGCTCCGAATCCGGACGATTCGTTCCGTTCGCTGGCGGAGCAGGTGCTGGAGGATGTGATCGTTGGAGGATTTGGGGCAATCGAACTCGATTTGGTCGAGGGGTGGACTCTGGATTCCTCGGGCAAGCTGCCTCTACTGATGTGGCCGGTGGATGGGGCGACGATCCGGATCATGACGGATTGGGATGGGCGTCCCGACTCGCCGCGGTATGCGCAGGTGACCGGGTTGTATGGGGCGCAGGGGCAGATCGTACTGAACGACGATGAGTTGAGTTACATCCGGCTGAATCCGCGAACGCACACGCCGTTTGGGCTGGGGCGGCTCGAGGTGGCGTTCGAAACGGTCAATGCATTCTTGAGCGCTTACCGGTATGCGGGGCGGCTGGCCTCGAATTCGGTGGTGCAGTATGCGCTGTGGCTGCAGGGTCTGACGCCGGCACATCATGAGCGGCTGATCCGGTGGTGGCAGGACGAGATTGAGGGCACGGGGCGGGTGCCGATTATGTCGGCGGAGTCGAAGCCGGAGGTGTTGCGGTTTGCGGCGGGGACGGACGCGGACCTGCGGCTGGCCTGGCAGGAATTTCTGGTGCGGATCATCGCGAATGCGTTCGATCTGCCGGCGCAGTTCCTGGGATTAGAGCAGGATGTGAACCGGGCGACGGCAGGGGAGATGAGTGACTTGGGGTTCCGGTCGGCGATTGTTCCGACGGCGCGGCTGGTGGCCGAGTATCTGACGCGGGATGCGATTGCGAAAAAGCTGGGGTGGACGGACCTGGAGTTTGTATTCACCGACGTCGATGCGGCAGACGAGATGGAGCAGGCGCAGATCGACGAGATCCTGCTGCGCAATGGGGTGGTCACGGTCAACGAAGTACGGCGGGCGAGGGGGTTGGCGGAAATTATCTGATTGCTCATCCGAGACGCGGCTTTCCGGCGCTCCGGAGACGGGGCAAGCCCGTCTCTACAGGCGAAAGGGCTAACTGCGGGAAAAGCAGCAACAGTGTGCGGTCGTAAGGAGACACAAAGATGGGATTGTCACTGGAGTCGATGGCGATTGAGATGCCGGCGGTACATGGGCATCCGAACCGGGCAGCGTTTCGGGGAGTATTGACGATCGTCGATGTTGCATCGGACAAGTCACCGGCGGGCGCGCGGGGGCATCGAGTGCTGCTGACTCGGCGGGCGGCGGAGGCGGCAATGCCGTCGCTGATGGGGATGGGGCTGGACTACTCGCCGGCGCTCGATCGTCACGACGCACGGCGAAAGATTGGGGTGATTACGCGAGCTGAAATTGTGGGGCGCGTTATTGAGGTCGGTGGATTCCTGTATGCGCGGGATTTTCCGGAGATCGTGGCGGAGATCGGCAGGCCGGGGCGGACAGGTGCGTCGGTCTTTGCCGGGCCGGCGAGCGCGGACGGGAATGTCCGCGCTACCCGCGCAGGGCTTGGAATGTCGTATGAAATTACGGATGCGCTTGTGGAAGACATCACGGCGAGCGTGTGGGTGCTGAGCCGGGTGACGTTTACGGGGGCAGCGGTGTTGCGGCGGGATAAAGCGGCGTATTGCTCGACATGGATTGAGCTGGGGTAGGTTGCGGAAGTTTCAGCGGCTAAAGCCGCCAATCATTTTGCGGTAGTTACGGCGCGGCTGAAGCCTGGCCCGTTTAAAACAAAGTCGGGCTAGGTCACATATTGAAATGTATGGCAAACCAAGGAGGTTAGGGGAAATGAACGAAGAAATGGTGCAGCAGATGATGGCGGCGGCGGAACGACTGGCGGCCGCCACGGAAACCCTAGATCGCGTATTGGGAAAACTGGACGCGCAGCAGGAAATGTTGAATGCGAAAGTGGACCGGATCGTCGCGGCGGTCGAGGAGAGCATTACACAAACCACCGAGCGGCGCCAAACGGAAGGAACTGGAACCGAATTGCAGGAGCGCATTGTGCAGTTGGAGAAGTCGAATGCAGACCTGAAAGCACAGGCGTCGCGGATGGCACGGAAGACGCTGTCACCGGTGGTGTCGGCGCTGATCGGAAAGAACGAGATCGAAGGCGAACGGCTGGACCCGGCGGTGCTTAATAAGACGCTTGCGGCACTCAGCGTGGAACAGCGGATCGCCGTGAAAGCCGAGTTGGCGCGGGCGGGGATGATCGAGTAAGCCGCGGTTGGTCGATGGCCGTTAGTTATTCGCCGTTAGGGGCGCGACTTAGGTCGCGTCTTTTCTATTTTGGCGGATAAAACCCAGCGCCATCCGGAAATCGCGGGACGGGACCCTTCTCAAGTAATCCGCACCGCTTAAGGACGAGTAATCCCGGATAACCTTGCGGGAACTTCTACCAGGAGAGGACATATGGCAAACAGCACACACGTTATCACCGATCTAAAGACACTCGCAACTACGGCGTTCACAGCGGCCAGCCTTCAGAAATCGGAGGCTTCGGGCGGCGACAATCTTTCACTCGCAGGGATGGCGAATGGCGCATTCGAAAACGGCAGCGCGCTCAAGAGTGCGCTTCAACTGATCGCCGCGAACTGCGACAGCGCGGACCCGCAATTAACGCTTGCGAACAGCATTCTGGGCACGCTTACCTAGGGGCCGGGTTGGAGACGAGGTCGAGTAATCGCCCTCCTGCTGGGAGCCGGGCCGATGGGGCGCGAGTGAGATCGCGCCCTTTTTGTTTGGGTTTGGAAATTCCACTCGTCGAAAAGTACGCGATGGGTGGGGCACCGGCTGGACGGGCGGGGCGTCCATATCTTCACCGATCGGGATGAAGAGGGTAAGAGAACGGCAATGAAACTCAATTGAGGAGAAGACATGAAAGCGAATTTTCTGGATTTGCATGCAGCAGCGGACTTTCTGGGGCCGGGCGCGATCGAGATCAATCGGTATCAGAGCGAGATCACGGACATTGTGCGGCGGCGCGGCGTGTTCGGACAAAGGATGAAGCAGGTGCCGGCGACGGGACAACCTTCGCGGTTCTTTGAAGAAACGGCGATTGCTTCACCGACGGCGGCGCAAGCGTTCGTCGATCCGCGCAATATTGCGCCGACGCTACAAGCGCCGACGCGACTGGAGCGGACCGTTCCGTTGAAGGCGCTGGTCTCGCAGATCAACTACAACCTGTTTGACATGGAGGTGGGGACACAGCAGAGCCAGTTCGCGTATCTGCAAGCCAAGGATCTGGCCGATGCGGTGGATGGGCTTTTGCGCACGCACGATGTGGCGCTGTGGAACGGCAACGACACTTCGCTGAGCAATCCAACGACGCCGCAGTATTTTGGCGTCATCGGACAGATCGAGGCGGGAGGCAACACCGCCGCCATCGCAATCGGGGCCAGCATCGTGGACGGACTGAAGAGCACCATCGCGGGAATGGTCGCAAGTTCGTCGTTTGATGCGCGGCCGACTGCGATCTATGCCAACCCGGTGCTGCTCGACTTGATTGATCGCGAGATGAAGGCGGAGTTTAACGTGGTCCTCTCGACGGTGCAGATCACGGGCGGACTAACCGTGAAGGCCCTGAGCACGCAAGCCGGCGAATTGCCGCTGATTCCGGAGTGGGCTCTTCCCTATACGGGCACACCGGGGCAAGGCAATGCCGTGCTGCCAGCTTACATCGTGACCGAGGATCTGATTGAGTATCACTGGCTGACGGACCCAAATCCTCGAGTCTTCAAGCTGGGACTGCCGAATACGCTGATGACACAAAGCGTCGTGGTGAAATTCGGCGGCGTGGTGGTGAAAGGCGCGTCCTATGCGCACTACGAAGTGCTGGTGAACCGGTAAGAGCAGCGGCCAGTTGCCAGTTGCCAGTAAGAGCAAGGCGCTGGCAACTGGTAACTGAAAACTGAGAATCCATCATGAATTACTTGCAACCATCGGAATACGAGTTATATGGGCTGGAAGCGACGACCAATGTGGCGTGGGTGACGGCGGCATCGGCGATGATCGATGCGCATTGCCGGCGGATCACGCTGGCCGTCAATCAGTATACGGAACGGTTGCGCACGGAGAATGGACAGAGGCCGGTGCAGCTTGCCTATCTGCCGCTGTGCACTGTGGCGCCCGCAACATCGCCGATTGTTTCGGCGCGGGCTCGTTATGCGACGCCACGGCGGGGCGAGTTGGAGTACGAGGCGGACTTGTGGGACGCGGCTCTCGCCTTTGGAATTCCGGGAACGTGGGTGGACTTGAACGTGGCGGACCTGGATGCATTTCCGGAGACGGGAGAAGTTACGCTTCCGGTGAATGTGATGGGGTGGGCGTTCACCGAAATCGAGATTGTATATACGGCTGGGTTTGATCCGTTTCCCGACCAGGTCAAGGTGGCGTGCGCGCAGTTGGTAAAGAATGCGCAGGCTACTCCGGCGCTGAATGTGAAGAAGAACGTCGTCCCCGACGGAATGCAATTGTGGTACTTCTCCGATTCGCTGCTGGATGCAACGGTGCAAGAGCTGCTGGCGCCCTTTGTGGCGCAGAGAGTGGGATGACGATGACTGGAATTGCTGGAGCGGCGGCAGTGCGGGCGGCGGACGCCATGTTACAAACCCTGGGCGGCACGGAAGCGATCCTGCTGTTTGCAGCGGCGGGACTACCGGGCGATGCCGTGGCGGAACTCGGACTGGTGGATCCGGGAGTTGAGCAGGCGTTGATCTCGCCGGTGGTTGTGCGGGAGCTGACCACGGAGAACAACGGTCCACGGCGGCGCATCGAGATGCTGGCGGGACAGGCGGCGATGGCGGAGCAGGTGAGCCAGCGGAACGTGGCTTCGGCGGAGGTGTTGTTCGAGACGGCGCTGGGATTGGTGTACGGCGGAGAAATGTTCCACATCCAAGGGTTTATCGTCGAGCGGGTTGGGGGAGCGGCGTATTTGTACCGGGTGGCGGCGGTGTCTTAGTGGCTTCTAGCTTCTGGCGCCTAGCTCCTAGCTATCGGTTATCAGTTATCAGTTGAAGCTTGTCTTCTACTTACCACGGACTCACAGGAGAGATATGCAAGCGGCGAAGGACAGTTTTTATATGGCGCTGCGGGAACGGCTGGCTGCGTTGAATCCGTCGCGAACGATGGTGATCGACGGAGTTACAGTGCCAGCGATCGTGGTCCGCGAAAACATGGAGCCGCGGTTTGGGGAGGCGCAGCCGGGAGCGTTTTATGTCGACTTTGGCGACATCCTGATTGCGGAGAGCACGCGGCCGATGCTGGGAGTGGATTGCCACATCTGGTACGCGAGCGAAGGCAGCGGCGGAACGGGAGTAGATCGAGGACGAGTGCTGGCTGAGATGGACGACGAGTTACTTGGAATCTGCGATCCGCCGCATACCGAAATGCTCGATTATAGCCAGACTCCGAGTGCCGACTTGGGATCGGGAATTTTCTGGACGGTGCCGGTGTTGGGAAATGTGCCGGGAGACGTCTCGATTCAAAACCAGCAGTGGGGTGCCGGCACAGCGCGGCTGGACCGGTATGCGCAGCTTAGAATCTATTTCTTTTTGCCGGAGGTGGAAGCGTGACGCGGGCGGGATTACGGCCAGTAGCGCGGCAGACGCGCGCTTATTTCGCGCCGGTGGACAGAGTGAACGGGCCGACGGCGATTTTCGATCCGTCGCAAAATGGCGGTTTTCAGTTGGATGCTCCACCGGCGCCTTGGATTGACTTGGGATGGATTGAAAACTTTCGGCGCACAAGCACATCGCAGATTGAGGCCTTGATCGGCGGGACGGCGGGTGCGGTGTCGGCGCAAGCGCGGCACGCTTTGGGAGCGCGCGTCGATTTTGAATTTCGCGACTGGGGAAAGTTGCAAATGGCTTTGGCGGGAGGCGCGGAGCACATGAATGTGCTGGCAACGGATCCGAGCGCATCGCCAGCGGGATCAGGTGGAATTCCGCTGACGGCCGTGCCCTTGCTGTCCGGTTCGACTGCTGGGGAATTGGTGTTGGGAGCGGGCGCCATCGCCGGATTCCAGCCTGGAAACCTGGTGGCGTGCGATGTGGATTACGCGCAGCAAGTCGGTTATGTGGGCACCGGCATCGCGGCGGCGTATGTAAAGAATCCGGAAGACGTGCGGCGGGATGCCAACTATGTGCGGCGGGTTACGTTCAACGTGGGCTGCGTCGCACTGGTGACAGAGACGTCGCTGCTGCTGACGCAGGCATTGCCGGGGGGAATGCCGCTGGCTGGGGCGTCAGTGCAACAGGTGGTGGCTTTTGTGGACCGCGAAGGCGGCGCGTTTCTGCAGGAGTGGTCGGCGTTATTCGTGGCGGAAGAGGAGTCTGGGGGGCGCGTGTGTTTTTATTATCCGACTTTGAGTCCGTGCACAGCGAAGGCGGAGTGGGCACGGGAGAGCCTGATCGAGATTCAAAAGCCGATTGGAGAGTTGGCGTTGCAGGCGTCGTTTACGGCGCTGCCAACTGTGGACATCAACGATGGAGCGGTGGTGCTTTGCTACCGGAGTTATTTCCCGGCTAGTGGAGCGGCGGTCTACTGAGCGGAGCAAAGGCTTTAACCACAGAGGACACAGAGGGGCACAGGGGACAGCGGAGTTCTTGATAGGCCATGAAATTACTGATTGATAACCTCGAGGGTCTCGGGCCACAGGACTACACGGCGTTCGTGGACGCGGGTAAGAATCCGACTCTGGTGCGCAAACTGAACAGCCCGGCGGAATTGAAATTCGGCCTGGTAGCCGGAGAAGACAACATGGTGGTACCGGCGATCGAGGCTCGCGTCACGCTAACCTTAAGCAACGGCGCCGATCTGTTCACCGGTTACGTTGTCGATACGCCGACATATCAGTATTTGGGCTGGGAAGATCGCGGGTTAGTGTACCGGTACGAGATAGTCGCACTTAGCGACGTGATGCTGATGGATCAGAAGGCACCTCCGCCGCATCCTCCGTTTGTGGACCGGAGCGCGGGTAGCGCGTTCGATCAATTGGGGGCGGAGGCGCTGCCGGGATGGTTTGATATGAGCGGCGTCGAGGCGGGGGATCCGATTCCGTACTACAGTGTCAACCCAGCGAAAAAATGGACGGCATCGGCGGCGGAGATTGCGCTTTCGGCGCGTTGCTCTTACCGGGACGACAACGGGAAACTGTTTTTTGCGCCGCTCGGGGCAAACACATACGCACTCGCGGAGGATACAGATACGTTTTCTCCGGGCGATCTCCAATTGCAGAGCGTGAACCGGCTGGTCAATGACTTGACGCTTCTGGGGCCACTAGAGCCGAGTGCGCATGTGAAGGACTACTTCTGCGGCGACGGGTACACGACCTATTTCTACATGTCACAGAAGCCATTCACGCGCAGCAGTCAGGTTGCACTGTATAACCGCACGATTCTGGACGAGATTTATAGGGAGATGGACCCGACGCATTGGGTCGTAACCGATCCGCGGCATGTGATTACGGTCAGCAATGGCCAGTTGCGGGTGGCGGGAGGGACAGGGATAGATGGGCAAACGCTCGTGAACTTCATCGAAAAGGTGGAGTTGGGCGGAGCCACGATGCTGGAGCACGGGGACGTGGTGTTCAATGCGGCGTCGGATGGAGTGATCGGCGGACTATACTCCGGTGCGGTTTCGATCGCGGGCTGCCTGGCGGGCTTTCGCATAACGCCTTTGGGCGGCTACTGCAACATCCAGGCGCTGGTTGGAGGCTTGGTCGCGGGCACAGCTCTCGCCACACAGGCCGGACACCATTATGTGTTCACTACGATGCTGTATCCGACCGAGGCGTACCGGACGCATCAGGTGTTTCACTCTTCGCTGCACCCGTCCGGATCCCCGCGAGGGGGCGGTGCAGTCGCCTGCGATGTACGAGTCGTACTGGAAGTGCAGGATATCGATCCGGCGAATCCGGCCACGCAGATCGCACCGGCCACTGTATTGTTCGACGACATCATTGCGGACGCGCCCGGGTTCTGCGCCTATGCGCTTATCAATGCCGGCAGCATGCAATGCTCGCTTGCGTTCACGTACATATGGCTGCCGGTCGATGCACTGGTGAGGGGCACATTGCCTGGGGAAGAGACGGTGACGATGCTGACGGGATCGTTGCTGGACGGCGCCGAGTGCCGGGTTACGAGCGCGCCTGCGCTGGAATTTTATCCAGAGTACATACCGGCGGCCAATGAGCTGATCGAGGTGAGTTATCGCGGCCAAGGCCATGCCATGGCGCGAGTTACTAACTCAGCGAGCATTGCGGCTCATCGGCGCGGCGGCGATGACGGTGTGCGCGGGAGCGTGCGGGAGATTGGGCTGCCGGTTCCGCGCACTTCGGCGGATTGCGAAACGGCGGCGCTGGCCTTGCTGGATGACGCCGGACAGGGATGGAGTGGGGAGTACCAGGCGTGGAGCCAGTTTCTGCCGGGCGGGGCGGCGGATATTTTCCCGGGAGATGGGTTGGCGGTGAATGTGCCATCGCGGATGGCGGCGTTCACAGCGATTGTGCGCGAAGTGGATGTGGAGATGGTGGACATCGCCGGGGAAAACAGCCACTACACTCTGCGCTTTGTGGATGCGGGAGATCCTTCTCTGGATTTTGCTTTTGCGACGGCCCTGATGAAGCAGACCCAGGTGCTGACGCCGATCGATGTGACCGAGGTGGGGAATTCCTATCTTGCCGATCTCACCGACGCGGAGGTTACGAATGTGACTTCGACGACGGTGACGATTGACGCGGGATTCACACCCCCGGGCGGCGGTATCGAGGTGCGGTACTCGGATGAGGGGTGGGGAGCCGGTTACAACGGCAACCTGGTGGGCCGTTTCACGAGCAACAGCTTTACGCTCACGCGGTACGCGCGGGCACAAACGTATTTCTTGAGGAGTTATGACGGCAGCGGGCCACCGAAGTATTCGCGGTATTCGGCGGCGCTGCACGTTGACTATCCACTATGACCACGTCGACCTGAAAATCAGGTCATCGGGTAATTAAAGGTCAGAGGCTTTGGTATTTGAACTTAAACGGCTCGATGATTCGATGATCAGATGACCCGATTTCTAAGGAGATGACCACTCCGCCCAGCGGCGGATACCTGCTGGAAGCATTGCTGCTCGCGCCCAGGCGCAGGAATGATTTCGAAACTGGCCGGCGGCACAAGATCGAGGAGAGTGGCTGTGACCTTCAAACACCCAAACGTTCATCGCGAGTTTGTGGAGTACTCCGAGACCCAGAAGTTGCATATCGTTTCGGTGTATTCAAACCCGTACCGCTGGCAGCGGAGACGGGACGCTTTCCATGATTTCCGGTTTCACATGGAAACCAGTCCGAACGTCGCGCTGCATGTCGTCGAGGTTGCCTTCGGAGATCGGCCGCACGAAGTCACCAGCGCCAACAATCCGCTCGATTTGCAATTGCGAACTGATTCGAGCCTTTGGATCAAGGAATGCGCGATCAATGAGGGTGTGCGCCGATTTCCACCCGACTGGCAATACGGCGGGTATGTGGACGGCGACTTCCACTTCACGCGGCATGACTGGGCGCTGGAGGCAATCCACATGCTCCAGCATCATAGCTTTGTCCAGTTGTTCAGCACATACGCCGACCTGACTGGGGAAACCGCGACCAGCCATCTCGGCCATCGCCCGTACCGCATGAGCACGAGCTTTGCATGGAATTACATGCACCAGCCTGAATTCCTGAGTTCGCGGCGAATGCGGCGCGGAGGAACCGATACTTACTACGCCCCGCTCCAGTCGTCAGAAGCTTTCCCCTTTGGTCATCCTCCTGGAGCCACCGGAGGCGCATGGTCGTGGCGCCGGGATGCTTTCAATATGGTGGGTGGGATGCTAGACACCTGCGTCCTGGGCAGCGCGGACTGGCACATGGCTTTCGGGTTGGTGCAAGCGACGAACGTGGCCGCCGAAATGAAGCGGTGCACGCAGCCCTATGTGGAATCCGTAGTGAACTGGCAAACGCGCGCCGCGAAACTGAATAGCATCGAAGGCCGCTCGCCCGTGGGGTGCATCGACAACTTCGCCACTCACGCTTTCCACGGCAGCAAAGCGCTGCGCGCTTATGGAGAGCGGTGGGCGCTTCTGCAGAAGTGGGACTTCAATCCCGCAAGCGACATCGCGCGAGATTACCAAGGTTTGTGGCGGTGGACAGGAAACAAACCTGGACTCCGCGATGATGTGGCTCGATACTTCATCGAACGCTCGGAAGACGGGGCGATGTTACTGGGGGAAGCGCCGCTGGTTTGACGCTGCCCAGCCCCTAAAGGGGCGTCTGATTTCGGGAGAACTTACGGTATCGCTAAAGCGATACCCTGATACGAATCGCGCGTCTTTCCGCAAGCTGTAAAAGCATGCCCCGATACGAGCCGTACTTGCACCACGGGCTGCTAGCCGACTTCTTCACTCCAATTTTCGAGAGTCTTCTTTAAGACGGCCATGAACTGGTCGGCGATGGCGCCGTCGATGATGCGATGGTCGTAGCCCAGCGTGAGGTAAACGACGGAACGGATGGCGATGGAATCCGCGCCGTCTTTGTCAGTAAGCACCATGGGCTGCTTGGTGATACCGCCGACGCCCATGATGGCGGCGTTCGGCTGGTTGATGATAGGCAAGCCGAAGACGGCGCCAAACTGGCCGGGATTGGTGATGGTGAAGGTCGCGCCTTCGACGTCGGCCGGCATGAGCTTCTTCGAGCGGGCGCGCTCGCCGAGGTCGGTGATGCCGCGCTGCAGTCCGAGGAAGTTGAGCTCGTCGGCGTTCTTGAGAACGGGGACGATGAGTCCCCAATCAAGCGCGACAGCGATGCCGGCGTTGACGTGCTTGTGGTAGCGGACGCTGTCGCCTTCGAGCGAGCTGTTGACGATCGGATATTGCTGCAGGGCGATGATGGCGGCGCGCACGAAGAACGGCATGAAGGTAAGCCGCGT
>Ga0182014_10005763_pt1 | contig 13667 bp, 9 predicted proteins | sample 612S2DmetaG_FD_120489 | JGI IMG/M metagenome (GOLD analysis project Ga0182014, IMG submission 120489) | Permafrost microbial communities from Stordalen Mire, Sweden - 612S2D metaG | ecosystem: Environmental > Terrestrial > Soil > Wetlands > Permafrost | place: Sweden: Stordalen | collected... | reverse complement strand
TCGAGCTGACTCCCATCCAGTTGGCGCTGGATTTGGAGAATTGAATGCAAATTGCCATTTCTTGGAAAAAATGAAAATCAGTACTTTTGTGCGTAAATCTCATCGAATTCCCTAACACCCTCTCTTAGGGAAGATTTCAGCGAGTAAAAGGATTGAGAATTGGTCATTGAAGGTTTGTCATTTGATATTTAAGCAGTATCGCCATGACTCCCCAGGAACTCTCAGATCGATTGTGGCGGTTTGCCGCCCGCGTGGCCAAAGTGGTGGACGCCCTGCCGGACACCCGCGTGGGCCGGCACGTTGCCGGCCAGATCGGCGTCTTCCGATAACCAATGACAAATTCTCAATGACCAATTCTCAATCGAAATGTCCGAAATCTTGACGTGTTGCTTTCCCAACAGGACTTGCCCAAAAAAGTGAAGAGAACCATCAGCCCCCTACTCCACCGAGAAATTCGCGCGGGTCTCTCCCGGGGCGGAGCGGTTGATCGTTTTCGCGGGCAGGATGACCACCCGATCGGCGCTCACTTTGCCCGACTCCAGCAACGCCTTCTCCACCGCGCGCGCGCGGCCTTGCTCAAGGTCGCGCAAATCGTCGTCGCTCACGCGGATGTCCGCCAGCAGACGCTCTTCCATCCGGGTCAGATCAGCCGCGTCGGAAGCGGACGGCGCCTGGCCGGGCGGGGTCGAAGCGGACGCGATTTGGGGCGGAGCCGGGGACGGGTTGATGGACTCGGCCGCCTCGGAGGAAGCTGAAGCGTGTTGCATCATCATCTCGCCGCCTTTCCTGAATTCGCGATGGGCGAAAATCGGAGTCGTGATCAGCTCCGGCTGCGGGCCGGTTGGAGCGGCCAAGACGGCTTTGGGCGGCCGCGCCGGCGCGGGCGCGGGGAGGCCGTCGGCCCCGTAAGTTTGCGCGTAAAGCGCCTGAACCAGGCGCGGGTAATCCGCCGCGTCGATATTATTAGTATCGACAGCCGGGGCCGCGCCGCCGGAGGCGGCCAATTCCCCGGCGCGCAATTCCTGAAGCCGCCGCCGCAACCGCTCGCGCGCCAGGGCCGCGGCGTCCGCGGACGGATCGACCGCGCCGGCGATCGCCAGGCTCAAGGCGGGCCGTTCGTAGAGCGCCGCGCCCAATTTCCGGATTTTGGCCTCTTCCGCCGCGGGAAGCACCGCGCTGCCCGGCGGAAACTCCGCGTAGCTCAGTTCTTCGCCCTTGCTGCCGCCGACGAGGGATCCCAGCAGCGTGAACGGGGCCGCCGCAGCCTTCGCGATGCTCTGGCGGATCACCTGCCAGACAATGGGCATCACGCGGAACTTCGGATCGTCCAGGCGGCCGGATAATGGAACGTCAAGAATGATATTGCCGTTCCGATCCTTCAGCAGGGCCACGCCCAGCTTCACCGGCTCCGGGATCGCGTCGGGGCTGTTGTTCTTGGGCCCGAGGGTCAGGTTCGCCACGGTGATCTTGTTCGTCGCGGCCAGAGCGCGGCGGGCAACGTCGTAATGCAGGTCCAGCAGCAGCGTTCCTTTCTGGAGCTTGTGGCCACCGTATTTCTCCATGTAGGGCGTAAAGCCGGACAGGTCAAGGTTCTTGCACGACACTGCGAGGTCGAACGAGATGTCCTTGGCCAGAGGGTCCACCGTGCCGGTGACGGAGAAGGGCGAAAAGTCGCCCAGCCGCCCCGCCAACTTTACGGTGGCCGGCCCTTTGTCATCGGTGGAGAGGCCTTTCACGTCGCCGCTGATTTCCGACACGTCCAACGCGCAGTTCGGCTCGATTGAGCGGTCCAGAACATGCAACGACGCCCGCTCCAGCGCCAGCGTCTCCAGCGCGATGGAAAACGCCCCGGCAGCGTTGGTGGAAACGGTCGCGCCCGCCGCTGGCGGCGGAAAAAGATTCAGCAAATTGACCTGGCGATTCGTCTCCACCAGAACCGTCGTGTCCAGGCCCGTCAATCGGACTTCCCGGACCCGCGCCCGGTTAGGCTGAAATGCGAAGTCGATCCCGTTGACGGCCAGCGCGTCCAATTTGGCCAGGCCGATGCGGTTGACAGGGTCCAACGTGGCCAGATTGGTCACGGAAACATCCCCGATGAAGCTGGCCTGCGGCGCGGCCGGGGCCGCCGCGTAATGGGCCTTGCCCCGCGCCTGAACCTGGCCGGAGGTGATCCCCACGTTGACCTTGTCCGCGAGATAGGGCTGAAATGGAGCCAGTTCCAACCCGGCCAAATCCACCGCGAGGTCCGCGGAGACCGGCGCCAGGGTGGCTGTTCCAGTAATTGACAGCATCCCCTGCCCGTTCAGGCGCATCGACGCGACAACGCCGATGGGTGTGGCAAGGGCGGAGCTAAACCCGGTGACTTTGAACGCCACGTCGCGCGCGTCGATCTTGGCCGGCGGAACGGTTTTGCGGTCCTCGATTTGAACGCTGTAAGAGTCGAACGCGACTTCATCGACCTGCGCCGTCCAGGGCGCGGCGTTGGTTGACGGCGGCTGGGCGGGAGCGGGCCGCCCCTTGAGCAACGCCAGCAGATTGATCGTGCCGTCCTGATTCTGCCGCGCGACAATCGAGCCGCCGGAAGATTTGATGGAGCGGACGCGAGCTGATTTCTTGCCGAGGCTGGCTTCAGCCTGATCGACGGTCAGCTTGGGGATGGAAACGACCGGCTCGGCGGCATCGGGCGCTTTGAGTTGGAATCCGGCCAACCGCGCCGCGCCGTTGGTCACGTTGGCTTCAAGCCCCTTTGCGCCGAGTGCGAACTGATAGTCCGCTCCACCGTCCAGCGTGCCGCCGAGAATTTCCGCTGTCGTGAAATCAGCCAGATAGGGGGCGTATCGTTTCAGCGCCAGGCCGGTGAGTTGGGCGCGGCCCGTGGATTGCGGCGGTTGCGCGCCGATCCGGCCCGAGGCGGAAATTCCCTCGCCCGCGTCGGTCACCGCGGAAAAGGCGTAGGGCGCGGTGGCGTTGGACCGGGTTGACAATTGAGTCACCTGGAAATTGATCGGCGCCAGCTTGTCATGGAACGGGGCCGCCGCCGCCAAATCGTCATATATGATAGCCGCGTCAGTAACGCTCAGGCTCTCGACCACCGCGGACGGCAACGGCGAAGCGGGCGCGGCGGGCGCGTTGGTGGCGCCGGCTGGCAGCAGATTGTCGAAATTGAACGAGCCGTCCTTGCGCCGCGTGATTTGGGCGAAAGGATGCGTCACGGTGACGTCCTTGAAAACCCACGCGCGGGCGCCAAGGGACGAAAGGGCCTGGAATTGGACGTGCAGGCTGTCCAACCCGGCAAAGACCTCGCCGTTGGTCTCCGTGAGCGAGAGTCCGCCGACGGTGAGCGCGAAGGTGTAGGGGTTGACTTTGACCTCCCGCACCGCTGCCTGGCGATGAGTCAGCGGCGGCAGCCGCTTGAGCATCTGGGACTTGACAATGGCAGGGACAACGAGAAAGCCCGCCAAGGTGTAGGCCAGCGTTGCTGAGGCGAGCCAAATCAGCGCTTTGACAACGCGCGGCAGCCTCCGTCGTTTTGGGATATCGCTCATAACAGGGTGACGTGGTTTTTCACGATGAACCGGGGGTTAATGTGCCGCCTGCCGCCCGGAGCGCAAGCGCAAAAAAGAGAAGAGCCGCAAATCTGTTTTTGTAAATGGCTCCCCCTCATCCAAACCTCTTCTCCCCCGGGGAGAAGGAACAGATGTCGCACATCTCTGGTCTTGCGAATGAGCGTCCGGCAAATCCAGCCGCGTGCTTTTGCGGTGGGACGGTGAATGATGCTCCCTCTCCTGGAGGAGAGGGCCGTGGTGAGGTCGAGCCCGGAGAATTCCGTCTCACACCCGAGAGGGAAAAAATTGACGTTGGCCATTGACGCCGGGCGACCGATTGGATAGATTTTGTGGTTCCGAGCGGGGGTGTAGCTCAATTGGTTAGAGCGCTGCCCTGTCACGGCAGAGGTTACGAGTTCGAGCCTCGCCACTCCCGCCATCTTGTCCGCCGCAGCCTCCTGTCCGCCAAAACTTGAGCGACGGCGAACGGCGGAGGCGGACACCCGCCACCAAGTCCATTACTCGATCGGCTGGCCTGCCTGCCCCGTGTCCGCATTGAGATCGGTTTCGTTTTCATACACTGTTTATGCGGCAGATTTGCTTTTGAAATCCGCTAACCCTCCACTATCAGCAACGCCTGGGTCGCTTCTTCTTCCTGCGACAACCCGATCAATTCTTCCAGCGAAAGCACAGCTCCGAACTTCCGAACACAGCCTTGAATCGGTCGTGATCCGGCCCCCAGTAAATCATCGCGCACGACATCGGAGCTCCCTTTCCACCATGCTCTCCATTCACCAAGAACTTGAGCCGGGTATCTGCAAGGAAGCAGATCGACCGCGCCTTTCCGAAAACGTATTTCTTCCAGTGCCCCGTGTTTGTTGCCACCGGCACCAGCGCGAGAACTTCCGCCCCATAGCAGTCGTGCGCGTAGGCACACCTGTTAAGGCAACTCTTGATGCCAGTGCCGCTCTTGCGATCCAGTCCATAGGGTGGATTTACGTAAATTCGTTTGAACTTCCAGCTTGCCTTAAGCCCGTCCTGTTTTGGCAACCGATATTCAACAAGGGCATTTACGATTGACCACTCGTTTGAACATGGGTCAAGGTCGATCTCTCCATTGAAGAAGTCTCGCACAGCAGCGACATACTTCGCGGGTGTGCCCCAATCCTTGTTATCCGTAACGATTTTTCTTCCAGCGCTCATGCTGTGTGAATCCGCGGCCATTGTTTTCCGGCGAGCTTCGCGATCTGGCCTCGCAAAATCGTAAGATCTTTGCCCTCTGGTGTAATTACGTTGAACCATTTGGCTATCTTGGCGCCGTTGCTGGTGAAGTATCTTCGCAGGACGGTGTCAGCTTCCAACGCCATTTGAACCTTTGTAAACGAGTTCTTAGTCTTGGTCGCACTGTAGCTGGACTTGAAAGCCGCGCGGGCGGGCGCCATTTCCGGGTTATCGGCCAATAGCACATCTCGGATGAATTTGGACAGGCCGGCATCGGTTAAGAACAGCAGCCAGTCGTAAGACTGAGCAAGCACCATCAATTCCTTGTTCTGGTTTTCTGAGGTGAACCAGTTGCCGTGATTGCTAACGACGCCAACCGTTAGAATAAAGTTGCGCAGCAGATCAGGATCGAAGCAATTGACGATTTCCTCGATCAGCTTTGGATATGCTTTCGAGTAAAGTGTGCCATCTGGCCTGGAAACGACTCCGTGGAGTTCACCGGAATGAACACGGATTTTCTGGAGGCAGGACATCGTCCTGGCCACATACGCCCCTTGCTTCGCCTTTTCAATTGTCTGCGGCCCTTTTTTCATCCCGTTCTCAACACCCACCCGCTTGCATTCGAACACAGCGTATGGCGACCTGTATTGTGCGACCAGGTCCATCGCCAGGCCAACCCATTGAAGTTCTTTCACAAGCCCCACAAGAAGCAAATCTTCCGTCTCGCCAATGACGCATGAGTTGCGCAGTATGCGTTCGCTGCTGAGAAGTTGGTTGGTTTTTTGCTTAAACTCCCGGAGGTGCTCCAGCTTTTCCATGAACTGCCTGAAAATCTTGCTGGAAGTAAGCGGCAATCCGTACCTCTCCAGGATCAGCGATTCCTTAAACTTAACCGGGTGGAGGGAATACTCGACGTTGTGCGAGATGGCGGGGTTCCTATATTCCCCCAAGCCGCGCTCGATTGCGACGCCGGCTTCCAATCCCCAGCTCTTCAGCAGGTAGAAAGTGATTATCTCAACCAGCGTTCCTAGTGCCCGCCGAGCAGCCTTCTTGCGGTCCTGTGCGTAATCGAAGACGCTGTCAGCCAGCATCTTCTGTAGTTTGTCCACAGATTCGTATGCCATTGCCGACCACCGTATTCGCAAGCCCCGGAGGTGTAAAGATTTTCCCGTCGCGTTCCTTGCTGCAAAATGCGGGGACGCCAGATCGGACATGGTTTAGAATGCCAACACGCGAGCGCTCCACCCCTACAAGTGCCTGTGTCGTCATTGTTCGCTGGATTGAACGCCCTCCGGCCTGCAAAAAGTGGCTGTGGACAACTCAGGCCCGCCTCGCGCCAAACCGACTTGCCGGCGTGGCTCGGAATATCCGCGAAACCTTGTCCCCCGGAACTGCCCATCGCCGGGCGAGCGAAAATTCGCCCGCCGCGGCCGGCTATTGGCCGCTCTTGAGACAGAAGAACTCCGCCGGGCAAACGCAGGGCATTATCACCAAGTAATTGGTTCCGTCCATGACCGGTTCGTTGGTCACGGCGCTGAAACTGCGCGTGATGTCCGTTGTGTGTTGGAGGGAAAAGCCGGCGGCATTCGTGGGCCAGATGAGTGTAATGTGGAGCGGATCGGGTTGTTGGATTAGGATTTTGGGCGAGACCTGCGTGGAGCCGTTCGTGGGCGTGGCCACGGCGATGCCTTCGACGCCGTTGGCCAGCGAGTAAGAAAAGACGATCTGACCGCCATTGTTCAAGCCGTTGTTGCCTGGGGCGCCCAGGCCGATGACAGTGGAGCCGAAAAGGGAATCGCCCTCCGCAATCACCTTGTCAACCACGGCGTTGTTTCCCGCCAGAACCGCCCGCTCGCCGGAGGGAAGGCGGCCATGGCAAGCCACCGTGCCGGCGGCATTGACGGAGGGGAACTGGTCGTCGGGCTGACCGCCTCCGGCAACGGCGATTTGTGTCACGACCCCGTTGGTGCTCAGAAAGTCCCCGGTGCTGTAGTTGGTAAGCTCCGCCCAGAATACGACGTCTCCGCTGTCGCCGATCTTCGGAAATGTAACAGGAGAAGAGAATTGAGACCCGGAGCCGGTTTGTGCCAGGTTGGTGACGCCGTCGGGCCCGACAAAGATGCCGGACGCCCCGTCAGCGAGATAGCCGCAGTAGGCCACCTGGCCGGCGGCATTGATGGAGGTCCCGCCAAACGGGCTGGCACTCAAGAATATGCCGCCGTCTTGGGCGATGGTGTTGTAGCCCCCGCCGCCAACCGGTTCAGTGAAAACCCGCGCGGGCCGAACGGGTTGCCGCCGCTGCCTTTCAACTGTCCGGAGAAGGAGACCACGCCACCACGGATGGAGGGATTGTCCCAGGCGACGTAAAAGGGACAGTTGGTGTCCCCTGATTCGACGATGACGGCGGTGGATGCGCCGGCGCCGGCGAGAATGGCGGGGTTGTAATTGTCGTAAATGAAGAACGCCACGGTGCCATCATCGTCAATGGCGGGAAGGCTTACGAGGCTGGTGCTGCCGACATGGAAGGAGAACTCGCCGGTGCTGGTGTCCGCAATGGTAGTGGTGGTGGCGCCGGCGGTGCGGTAAACGCCCGACACGCCAGATGTCAAGTCCCCTCTAAAGGCGACCACTCCCGAATTATTGATGGCGGCCGCCCCGAAGTCGCTGAATGGCCCGGTGTTGTCAATAACGCTGGTAAAAGAATAACTGCCGGCCCAAACCGGGACGCCGGCGAGCGCCCACAACAAGGCTGCGACCGCCCGCCACCGCGACGCTGAGGATTGATTGCTGAAAAGAAGCGATCTCATAGATTTTTGGGGGCGGGAATTTCAGCTTCCAGCCCAGCCATGAATCTCACTACATCAACGGATTTCCGTCAATCCACGGTTTTTGTCCTGTGATGTGCCAAAAAAAGGAAAACGGCAACTCCGGTCATGGCCGCGGTTTTCAGTCGCTGAAATCTTCCCCAAGACCGAGATGCGCCTGCCCTCCCCCGGCGCGGCTTGACGGGGCGGGGCGCACGGGCGACTCTTGATGCGATGGGCCAAGGGCCTTCAGCAATGACGGCCGAAGACCCTTTTTCGGTCGTGATGACGACTCCCGCCGCGCAAGCCTTGCGCCGGCGCGTGGAGGCGGGGGAAGTGTTGTCGTTCGACGGCGTGAGCCTGGGGGCGCAACCGTTCCTTGCTGTTTTACTTTCGCGGCTTTTTCCAGATCGGACCGTCGTGGTTGTGACGGAGGGGCTGCGGACGCAGGAAGTTTTCCAGCAGGACGCCGAAACATGGGCGGCGGCGGGAGCCGGGATGGAAGCGCGCCCCGCGCCGCTGTTTTATCCGGCATGGGAAGTGTTGCCGCACGAGGAGCGGTTGCCGCACGCGGATGTCGTCAGCGAAAGGCTGGCGGCGCTGGTGGCGCTGGCGGAGCCGGGCCGGGAGGGAGCGCGTCCGCTGGTGGTGTGCGGCGTGACGGCGCTGTTGCAAAAGACGATGCGGCGCGAGGACCTTAAGGGGCGCCTGCGCGTGGTGCGGCGCGGGGAGGCGTGGGACCCGCTCGACCTGATCGAATGGCTGGAGGAACAAGCCTACGAGGCGGAAGTCCAGGTGGCGGAGAAGGGGCACGTTTCCATGCGCGGCGGCATTGTGGATTTTTGGCCACTGACCAGCCCGTGGCCGGTGCGGCTGGAGTTTTTCGGGAACCAATTGGAGTCGCTTCGGTTCTTCGATCCGATCACGCAAGTGTCGCGGGAGGAAATCGGGGCCGTCACGATCCCGCCCGGGGGCGAATTGGGGCTGCTGAAGAAGGAGCAGGCCGCGGCAACCGCCAGTGTTCTGGAATACCTGCCGGACGGCTCGATTTTCCTGTTGTGCGAGCCGGAGAGGCTTGCGGAACAGGCGAAGCTTTACCAGGGGCAGGTCCCGGCAGGGGACAGGTTCCTGATAACGTGGGGGCAATTTCAGGAAGGCCTGGCGCGGCACGGAATGGCGCGAGTGGCGGTCAATTCACTGGAGACCTTTCAAATCGAGGACGTGGTTGTGGATGGGAGGCGCCTGGAGAACCAGGAGGCGCTGCCGTTCCAGAGTTTGGAGATTTTCCGGCCCATCGGCGGGCAGCGGCCCGAGCCGGCGATCGTCTCGGCACAGCGGCGGGAATTCTTCCAGCAATTGCACCGGTGGACGCGCCAGGGCTACGGGGTGCATCTGTTTTGCAACAACGATGGCGAGCGGCAGCGGTTCGAGGAGATTTGGTGGGAATACGGCCTGGGCCATCCGGGGGCGCTGCGCATCCGGCTGGGGGCGCTGTCCCGCGGCTTTCTCTTCGAGCCGGCCAAACTGGCAGTGGTAACGGACGCGGAGATTTTCGGACGTTACAAAGTGCAACGTCCGCGCCGGCTCAAATCGCCGCACGCTCCATCGAGCCGTTCGCTTCTGGACATCAATTTCTCGGAATTGGAAGCGGGCGATTACGTGGTGCATCTGCAACACGGCATCGGGCGCTACCTGGGATTGCAAGCCATGCCCGACGCGCCGGGCCGCAGCCCGGACGACGGGCGGGCGCAAGTCGTTTCCTCCGGCGAGGAATGCCTTGTCATTGAATTTGCCCCGGCCAGCGGGACCGACGCGGCGCCGAAGCTTTACGTGCCGATCAGCGAGGCCCACCTGGTCGGGAAATACGTCGGCGCGGGCAAGGCGCGTCCGCCCCTCAACACCCTTGGCGGCGCGCGCTGGGCCAGGGCCAAGGCCCAGGCTGAAGCGGCCGTGCGCGACATGGCGGCGGACATGCTCTCCATCCAGGCCGCGCGCGCGACGCAGGAAGGCCACGCGTTCCCGGCCGACACCGGCTGGCAGTTGGAATTCGAGCACAGCTTCCTCTTCGAGGAGACGCCCGACCAGGCCCGCGCGATTGCAGCCTCCAAGAAGGACATGGAGGCGGCGCGGCCCATGGACCGTTTGATTTGCGGAGACGTCGGCTACGGCAAGACGGAGGTGGCCATTCGCGCCGCCTTCAAAGCGGCGCTGGCCGGCAAGCAAGTGGCCGTGCTGGTCCCGACGACCGTGCTGGCCCAGCAACATTTCAACACCTTCACTGAACGGATGGCCGAGTACCCGGTGCGGATTGAGTTGCTGTCGCGATTTCGCAGCCGCGGCGAGCAGGCGCGCGTGGTGCGCGATCTGGCCGCAGGCTCCGTCGATCTTGTCATTGGCACTCATCGCCTCCTGCAAAGCGACATCGTGTTCAAGGATTTGGGCCTGGTGGTCATTGACGAAGAACAGCGCTTCGGCGTCTTCCACAAGGAGCGATTCAAGAAACTGCGCACCTTGGTCGATGTCCTGACGCTGACGGCCACGCCCATTCCGCGGACGCTCTACCTGGCGCTGGCCGGCGCGCGGGACATGAGCACGATTGAAACGCCGCCCCAAGACCGGCTGCCCGTCGAAACCATCGTCATCCCTTACGACGAACGCGTCATTCGCGACGCCATCCAGCGCGAAATCAACCGGGGCGGGCAGGTGTTCTTTTTGCACAATCGGGTGTTCGACATCGAAACGGTGGCGCAACGATTGCGAGAGCTGGCGCCTGCGGCGCGCATCGCCGTCGGACACGGCCAGATGCACAGCGACCAATTGGAAGAGGTGATGACGACGTTCGTCAACGGCCAGAGCGACGTGCTGCTCTCGACGACGATCATCGAGAGCGGCCTGGACATACCCAATGCCAACACCATCATCATCGACCGCGCGGACCGTTTCGGATTGAGCGATCTCTACCAGTTGCGCGGGCGCGTCGGCCGCTACAAGCATCAGGCCTACGCCTATTTGCTCCTGCCCAGGCACGCGGGCCTGCTGGCCGACGCCCGCAAACGCCTGAGCGCCATCAAGCAGTATTCGAGTCTGGGCAGCGGCTTCAAAATCGCCATGCGCGACCTGGAAATTCGCGGGGCGGGCAACCTCCTTGGCGCCGAGCAAAGCGGCCACATCACCGCCGTCGGCTTCGAGCTTTATTGCCAGTTGCTCAAGCAAAGCGTCAGCTCCCTCAAAGGCGAGAAGCCCCGGCCCCGGCCGGACGTTCAACTGCGGCTGGACTTCCTTGCCATGACAGCCGAAGAAGCCGCGCCCGCCGCGCCGCGCCCGGCGGCCAAGGCCGCTGCGCCGACTCTCCAAATCCAAGTTCCGCGCGAGGTGGCGACGCACGTATCAGCGCCGGCGACGGCCGCCGCGCCCAAGCCGGAGCGGACGCGTCGCAAAGCCGTGGCGGCCATTCCGCCCAGCTACATTGGCGAAGCCCAACAGCGCATCGAAATCTCCCGCAAGCTGGCCCAGGCAACCGACGCGGGAGCCTTGCGCGCGTTGAAAGTTGAGTTGCGCGACCGGTTCGGGCCGCTTCCTGCGACGGTCGAACTGGCCTTGCAGGCGGCGGATTTGAAGCTGGCCGCGGCCGGGCGGGGCGTGACGATGATTGAAACGCAGGACGGCAAATTGATGCTGACGCGGAACAACGATTACGTGATGGCGGGAGGGAAATTCCCGCGCCTGAAAAGAACCGCGCCCGCCGCCCGGCTCAATGAGATCAAGAGACTGGTGTTGGCACTGTGAAAATGGCACGCATTCCCTGTGCCAAGCGGCCTTGGAGGATTCAAATTATCTCACAAAAAAAGGCCGTTGCTCCTTGACGAGTCCGCCGCAACGTGGCCATCTTGTCTGCCATTTTTGGATTTTGAGTAGCTCGAAGAAAAAAACTGAACAGAAACGTCGCGCCCCGCCCGCCAGCCGCTCAAGCGACCTCTCCCGGCGGAGCGCGCAGGAGTCTGTTTCCACGCGCGCCGAGCAACGCCGCGGAACGGTCGCCGCCTCAGCCATGACACCACTTCCTCAAGCCAGACTAAAGATTCAAGCCGTGCTCTCAGTCGCCGCCGGCGCCATTATTTCCGGTTCGCTGGACCTGACCGAAAAGGTCAAGGAACTCGTCCGCCTTGCCCAAGAACAGGGTTACCTCACCTACAGCGACATCAACGACGCCCTGCCCGACGGCGTCGTTTCACCCGACCAACTGGATGATCTCTATGGCAAACTTCGCAACCTCGAAGTCGAGATCGTGGACCAGGCTGAAGTGGACCGCGTCAAACAGCCCGAACCCGACGAGGACGAAGACAAGGTGCGGCTGGACATTCTCGATGATCCCGTCCGCATGTACCTCAAGCAAATGGGCCAGGTCCCTCTGCTCACCCGCGAACAGGAAGTCGAGATTTCCAAGCGAATCGAGGACGCGGAAAACGAAGTCAAACGCATCATTTTCAGCTTCGGCTTCGCCGGCAAAGAACACATCGCCCTGGCCGAGAAACTCATCTCCCAGCCGCCCAAAGAACGCTTCGACCGCGTCATCGTGGACAAGAAGATCGAGGGCCGCGACAACCATTTGCGCGAGCTGCGCCGGCTCGTCAAGAACGTCCGCCTCCTGGACCAGCAGGTTGATGACAAATACTCCCAGTTGCAAGACGCCCCGCCGGAGATCAAAAGCCGCGAGAAAATGGCCCGCGAGTTCAAACGCCTCGACGAACGCCTCCAGCGCACCTTCAACCAGTTCTTCTACAAACAGAAGGTCATCGAGGAGATGGCTTTGGTCGCCGACAACATCCACGACAAAGTTCAGTTGAGCCTCCGCACGATCAAGGAATTGGAGGTCCTCGGCCAGGCGGCCCAGCAGCAGCCCATCATCCTCTCCGAGCAGCGCAAGATCAAGGCTCTGGAGGAATTCGTCCGCATGCCCTGCGCCGAATACCTCCGCTCCTACCTCCAACTCCAGCACTTCGCCCGCAAAGCCATCCAGGCCAAAACGGAAATGGTCGAAGCCAACCTCCGCCTGGTCATCTCCATCGCCAAAAAATACACCAACCGCGGCCTTTCCTTCCTGGACCTCATCCAGGAAGGCAACATGGGCCTCATGAAAGCCGTCGAAAAATTCGAATACCGCCGCGGCTACAAATTCTCCACCTACGCCACCTGGTGGATCCGCCAGGCCATCACCCGTTCCATTGCCGACCAGGCCCGCACCATCCGCATCCCCGTCCACATGATCGAAACGATCAACAAACTGATGCGCGTCCAGAAACAATTGATCCAGGACTTCGGACGCGAACCCTCCCCGGAGGAACTCGCCGACGAAATGCAAATCCCCGTGGACCGCGTCCGCGCCGTCCTCAAAATGGCCCAGCAGCCCATCTCCCTCCAATCCCCCGTCGGCGACAGCGAAGACACCAACTTCGGCGACTTCATCGAAGACAAGACCGCCGAGAACCCTTCGGACATGACCAGCTACAGCCTCCTCAAAGACAAGCTGGGCGACGTCCTGTCCAGCCTCACCGAGCGCGAGCGCAAAGTCCTCGAACTCCGATTTGGCTTGGGCGACGGCTATTCGCGGACCTTGGAGGAAGTCGGCAATCAATTCCGCGTCACCCGCGAGCGCATCCGGCAGATCGAAGCCAAAGCGCTCCGCAAAATGCGCCATCCCACCCGCATCCGCCAGCTCTCCGGCTTTTTGGAGACCGAGAAACCCGCCTGAACCCGCCGCGGGAGAATTCCAGCACCCGCGCTATTTATCATGCACAAGGGTGCATAAGCCTGCATAAACCGCCGAAATCTCCGCGCCGATCCCCCCTCCAAAACCCGCCCCGCCGTCAACTTTCAGAGGAGTCCGCAGGATGGAATACATTGAGCTTGCCGCGAAAAGGCGCAAGAAGCGCAAAAAGTCTTCTGTTTATGCGCCTTTTGCGCTTTTTCGCGGCTATCTGGCGAACGACAATTAAAATTTTCCAGTGACGACAATTAAAACTTGCCGGTGGTTGTGGGAGCATTGGGCAGCGGTTTGTGTCCTGAAGCTGTGTGGTTTCAGGGCAGGAGCCGAAGAGCC
>Ga0182014_10005762_pt1 | contig 13667 bp, 18 predicted proteins | sample 612S2DmetaG_FD_120489 | JGI IMG/M metagenome (GOLD analysis project Ga0182014, IMG submission 120489) | Permafrost microbial communities from Stordalen Mire, Sweden - 612S2D metaG | ecosystem: Environmental > Terrestrial > Soil > Wetlands > Permafrost | place: Sweden: Stordalen | collected... | reverse complement strand
CCCTATAAACATAATACTATATAAATATTTGCCTATAACAATTTAAACAGATTAAAACACGAATTCCAAATTTCTAAAAAATTTAAATGATCAAAGATCAAATAGTAAATCGAAAATCTCAATAATTTACTAAATTTTTTAATAAACATATTTTCTTTACTAATTAACAGTTAGTGTCCAGATTTTACATTGTTTATAATATGGTTTAATTAACAGATAAAACTGGTTACGTTCCGCCAGGGAATATTTGACCAGTTTAATAGATTAATGAGGATTAAAAAAGTTTAATAATAACAAATAATTACTCCTGTATTAACATGGAGATTTTGAAAAATGGATAAAAAAAGAAAATATGAATTAGCAGGGTTTGCTTCTTATAAAAAAAAAGTTAGTGAATTCATTGACAAATGTTTTAAGTCTATTAGGTTAGGAGAACGACTTGAGCCAAAACAGAAAGAAAAACTACCAGAATGGATTGAAATAACAAATAATTTCAAAGGTACAGATTTTATTGTTAATAAGCAAATTGAGTTTATTCTATCTGCTTTAGAGTTCCTTGAATCCGAAGATTACTGTGATTGGGAAGATCATTGGCTTGAGTGGGAGAATTTTAAGCATGGAAGATATGTTTAACATCTTTGCTTCCGGTAATTAATATGGAAACATTGAAACCAAAATCAATAAAAAACCATTCTGTAAAGAATCCTTTAGTTTCCATAATAACTCCAACCTATAATCATGAAAAATACATTAGAACATGCATTGAAAGTGTTTTAAAACAGACCTATCAAAATTGGGAAATGACCATTTGATGATGGATCTACTGATTATGTAATCGTCCCAGATTGTCCATTTGATTTATAACTCACAAGAAAACCCATTATTAATAGATTGGCCTCAAGATACTGAATTGAATAATACACAAGTTTATAATAGAGTCACTACAAATTTGCTGAATCACAAAGGAAAAATTATCTTCATTGTACAAAAATATGAAACATACACTCTAGATCAAGGTTTTGTGCCTTTAGGTGATTATAAAATAGTTGATTATGTACATGCTCATTTAACGAAAATAGGATAAACAAAATATTTTGATCTATATCAATAAAATTAATATTCATAAGTTTTTTTTTAATCTTCATGTTTATAATGGTCACTGTAGGCTCCTTGGAGACAACATAAAAGAGTATTAACATTATTAAACTATCTTCAGTTATATAAGAAAACTTGTTTTCATATAATAAATTCTGTAGAATTATAGAATACTCAGTATATCTAGGATAAGCCCATGAATTAGTTTTTTACTTTTATTTACCCATGAATTCAATTTGATAATGTCATCACCTATTAGTGATTCGCCTGGATGTAATTCTTGAATTAATTTAAGAATTTCATTTCCGTCCTTGATTAAATTATCAAAACTTTGAAATATAAAATTTTCATTTAATTCATCCATTGATAATCATTCCTAGAATTAATAATATATTTTTTTTTAATAACTTTGAATCAATTTTTTTGTATAACCCTCATAAGTGGTCTAGTTATATTTTCTATTCAATTAAAGCTTTTATAACTATTTCTTATTATTCAATTTTCATATTTAATATACATTGAATAAATTATTATTTTTAGATACTTCTCATATGCTCTCTCGGGTTAACCTCGTTAATGTTACTCAATATAGTTGAACCCATACGAGGAGTGATATTATGGAAAACATTAAAACGATAGCAAAAGAGGATTTAAAGAACATTGAGAAGTTAAAACAAAGGGAATTAGTTATAATTCCTAAAAATAATTTTTTAAGTTGGTATGAGTTCACCAGGAACCAGATCGAAGAAATAGAGATGAAAAGAAAAGAGTCTGGATCTGATTTCAGGGAATGCCCCAACTGCAGGGAAACTATGGAATATTTCTATTTAAAAGAACTTCCAGAACAGGAGCTCTGGCATTTATGCCATCATTGCAATTTGACATTCTCAGATAACCAATATAATCGTTTTACATCTATAATTATGCGAGCAATAAACAGTAAAAGTAAAACTGCTGCTGAAATTTTAGAAGGAGAGGTTTAAATGTATGAACGTTGTTTAGTTTGCGGTGAATCTAAAATTAAACCTAAACCAGATTACCGAACATTATTTATCGGTATATTTGTAACAGGCACCTGGACATTTGCAACTGCATTGTTAGTGCTGGTACTTCAAAACAGAATAATATTATAATACAGAAGGAGTAAGAAATGAGAGTGACTGAGGCAGTGCCCAATGGGAGGATTGTAGAAGTTTATAATCCTGGATTATTCCCTGAGTATGAAGAGGTTATTGTATTCGCAAGGGAGGAATTCAATAGAACATATAGTTCCATCAGGGAGCAAATTGATTATATCAATAAAGTAGATATGCATCTTGATAGAGTTGAAGAATGGAAGTTACTGGGTTATTGGACTAAAATATTAGAGCGAATTAATATCCTGGACATAATATGAATTCAATATTCAAAAAAGAACCCGTGCAATGCTATCTTGATTCATATCTATATAATACAATTAAAAAGTTCAGAGAAGAAGATTGCAGTATCCGCAAACAAAGTATCAGTACAATTAAAGCATTCAATTTGAATTATTTTATGATTAGTTGTTGAGAGCAATGAGGCATAGTTATGGCATCATGGATGAACGGAAGATATTGTTATGTGATATGATGAGATGTGATATTAGAATCCCTGTTAAACCATCCATTACTCCATGGATTCAGCACCAGAATATGATGGAAATAATAGACCAATCTACTAAAGAGTTCACTATGGTTCGTAGGAAGAAGTCAAAGAAACTCACAGACCCCTCAATTAATGAAAAGCGGATTTAGGACGGAAAGAATATTAAACGAAAATAAACCTTTGTATTTCATGTTCAAATGATAAAAAAAATATCTAAATTAAACTAACATTGAACGTGAATATTTAACTCTTTAAGGTAATTAAAAAGGTTTACCATATAATTTTAAGTGTAGAAATAAATTAACATAATTTTATGTGAATTTAAATATTATCTAGTTATGAAGACCTAATATTTTCAAACAAGTATATATTAAATCCAATTGTTAAGCATTTTTAATCTCTTTTGTATATAAATATTGGGCTTCCTTCTATGTTGTTATTTAGGGGTATGATTCCAATTTCATGGTAATTTTGAGTCAAATAATTTTTGCATCACTTGAAAGATTATCCAGACTATATTTACCATCAACACTGTATTGACTGTTTAATAAAATGTAATCTGGTTTTAAACTAATAAAAGAACCATATTCATAATAATCGATAAATGGTGGGGCTAGGGAGTAATAATTATAATTATCAGCTAGAGCATCATAATAATCTGGATCGCCAATCACAGTGCTATTATATGGAATAATTTGTGAAATATCCGATTCAACAGTATTATAATTATAATTATAATTATTATTTGAATAGAGAACGAAAGTGATAATGCCAATGTTCGAAATTATGAAAATTAATATCATTATTAAACAAAAGAAGTTTTCAAATATTTTTTATTAAATAAATTTTTCAGAATAGTTTTTAAATCATATGGATATAAGAGTCTGGCAATAAGAATGGTCCAGAATGGAAGTAAAATACTAAGATAAAAGAATAATTTATGTGATACAAGTAGTGCGAATAAGAATATTTGACTAAAAATGATAGATAATAATAATTTATCTTCCAGTTTCGATTTTTTCATTGCATAAATAATTGCTATTACAGTGAATGGAATACCATCATAAATCCAATGAAGAATTCTAAGAGTGAAATTCTATCAGTTAAAGCATGTATTCCAAGAGAATAAATCAAATTAAGCAAGACTGCTAAATTTATGATCCAACTTGAAAGAAGAATATAAAATCCGATATTTTAAAAAAAACACTGTTAATTGTGCTTATTAAATTAAAACTATGCTTATAGATACATAAAAGATATTTAGAATGATAATTATTTTTGAAATTGATAAAAGTTCTTCAAAATCTCCTAATGTATTACGGACATTAAAACATTAGAAGAAGTTAATATAAAAGATGCCGATGTTTTCGTGGCGGCCACTGGACACGATGAATCCAATCTACTGGCATGCGTTTTGGTAAAAGAATATAACGTCCCTAAAATTATTGCACGGGTGAATGATCATAGTCACGAAGCTGCATATAAAAAAATAGGTGTTGACGAAGTAATAAGCCCGGAACTTACCGCAGCCAGTTATCTTGAAAAATTAATAGTAAGACCAAAAATCGCAGATCTAGTGATTCTAGGCAAAGGTGACGCAGAATTATTGGACTTCACTGTTGATTATAAGAAAACTATTGGAAAGAAGGTCAGTGATTTAAGCCCTACCGATGATTTTATAATCATAGCAATACATGAAAAAGGAAAAATAGTAATCCCCAAACCCGATATGATCTTAAAAGAGGGTATGAAAGTCACAGTTTTAGTTAAAACTAAATTTGCCCAAAAAGTTCTAAAAAGATTCACCAAATTATAAGATTTTTTCTTCAATTCAAACTTCCTTCAACAATCTTAATCTCCTCATCCGATAATGATACAGTTCATAAACTATCTTATCAATCTCTGCATTAGTTTCTTCTATCTGCTGGAGCAATGGATTAATTTTATTTAAACTTTTTTCAAACTCTTTTTTTAACGTTTGATAATTATTCCTGGACTTTACATCGACTTTCTTCTTTTGAACTTCATCCATGAAATCGTCCCAGGTAAGTTCATAATATTTTTCGAGCTTTTGAGAAAATTTTTCAATTTTGAAAGTGTACTGCAGCCAATCCTTAACTTTTCACTTCGTCCAGGAATTGGCGATTAAGCTCAAGCATATGATCAGCATTCTTTATAAAGGGCTGCTGTTCTTTTTTTGTGGCCTGATAAATGGGGAGTTGTTCTACATATTGTTTGATAAATCTTAATCCTTTTTCCCAAGAGTACTTTGTTATGTGTTTGAAAGTCCAAAATAATAAATTAGAATTTAATAAAACTAATAAATATTTTAAATTTAAGTTTTGATCAGATGATGTCATCATATATGAGGTATTAGATAAAAAAAATCCATCATAATCAATCGTAAAAGAAGGTTTGTATGCAACTTTCGCCTCTTCAATTCTTTTTTCTTTAATCTCATCAATTTCACCTCATAATTTTTTATTTCTCGAAATATTATTTGTAAAAGATTGATCGATAATAATTTCGATATTAATTATAAGGTTGAATTTAATTAGGAAATATTTAGATTATAATAAATTATAATTATCTATTATTTTCTAAAACTTCTATTCTGCGCCATTATATGTTTCAGGAACAATGCCATTATAAAAATCGTTAATATGATATAGTAAATATATTAAAAATTTTGTTACTATTTAGATACTGTGTATTAAGATTTTTTATGACTGATTTCCTAAATATTTTATGCCTTGATGATTCAGTACCTTGTAAAAAATAATTTTAAGTTGATCTTCTATTAGGAAAGCTGCTAAAGAATAAACCCACACTAGTGCGGCTAATGTCCATCCAATGGGTGTTAAAAGCACTCCATACACCACTAATAAAGTTGCAAATACATCAGTTAATATTACTGACCAGAAAAAAATGCCACTGGGGCGTACCGACCAAAAATGTCCACTATTTCGAGTTACAAACATAGTTAAATGTCCTGCTACTACTAATTTTAAAAATATGAGGGATTGTAGCACATCTCCGTTAAGTTTTAATACATCTATTCCAATGTAAAATAGAATAAATGATGATATAACCCCTAATATTCCTAGGAATGTTGACATGCCTAGGACTTGGAACATATCCCATCTTTGAGGATTATTTACTTGTTCAGTTCTGTCGTAAGCGATTGTCATTACTGGAATATCATCTAATAAAGCTATTAGAACCAGCATCAAAGCTGTAACTGGATAAACATTGAAGATTAAAATAACCAATGCTGTGAAGATAAGTATTCTTATGGTTTCAGCTACTCGATATATAGAGTAACTTCTCATTCTATGGAATATTTTATAACTTTCTCTAATTGCATTTATTATTACTGATAGCCCGGGTTTAGTAAATACAATGTCAGCGGCTGATTTAGCTGCGTCAACTGCATTTGCTACTGCGATTCCTACATCTGCCTTCTTAAGTGCAGGGGCATCGTTAACTCCATCTCCAGTCATGCCTACAATTTTTCCTTTCATCTGTAAAAGTTCAACAATGCGATATTTATGGTCTGGAAGCACCTCTGCAAATCCATTAGCTTCTTCCACTAATTTTTCTGCCCTTATATCACTTTGATTTAAAATGGATGAAGGTAGCATAATATTTGTTCCTAAGCCTATATCTTTTGCAGTTTGCCTTGCTATGGCTATATGATCTCCAGTTACCATTTTAAAGTCTATTCCCATAGATTTAGCTGTGGCAATTGTTTTTTTAGATGTTTTTCTAGGGGCATCATATAATGTGATTAACCCCGTAAACTCCCATTCACCTTCCTTATTTGTTATTGCTACTCCTAAAGCCCTATAACCCTTTTCTGCGAAAATATCAACATCTTTATTTACTTTTTCTTTAAGATCTTTATTTTCTTTTATAAGTGATAATATAACTTGAGGAGCCCCTTTTGATGCTTTAAAAGAATATTTATTTTCATATTCTACTGTAGCTTCTGTACTTTTACAAACTGGATCAAATGGGTTGAATTTAAGTGTTTTATACTTCTTCATATTATTTGAAAGAGTTTCAGACTCTTCAATCATATTTAATATTGCCTGATCAATGGGATCCTGATCCTGTTTTAATGAAGCTAATGCTGCGTAGAATAATACATCATCATTTACAAATTTATTGTAGGGAGCTATTTCAGCAATGGTGATCTTATTTTTAGTCAAAGTACCCGTTTTATCAGAGAATAATACATCCATACCTGCCATTTCTTCAATAGCTGTTAATTTACTCACTATAGCTTTTTTAGTGGCTAGAGCCTTTGCTCCTACAGTCATGGTAACTGAAAGTACTGCAGGCTGTGCCACAGGTATGGATGCTATTGTCAACACCAAAGAAAAACCTAAAATATCGAAAAAACTTTGATTACGGAATAATCCTGCAATGAAAATAAATGAAACCATTAAAATATCTAATGTAATAAGGTAATCTCCTATTTTTACAACTGCTTCTTCCAAGTGGCTTTTACGTTTCACTTTACTAACTAGATTAGCAGCTTTACCAAAATACGTGTATAATCCTGTAGCTAGAACCAATCCTTGTATATTACCTCTTTGAACAATTGAACCAGAATAAGCTATATTTCCTATCTTTTTATCTAATGGTAATGATTCTCCAGTTATAGCTGATTCATCCACAGTGAGGTAGTTATCTTCGATTAGTTTAACATCTGCGGGAATTACATCTCCTAAATGCACTCTCACTACATCGCCGGGCACAATTTCTTTAGAGGGTAATTCTATCCATTTACCATCTCGAAGTACTTCAGCTTTGTATGATAATTTTTCTTTCAAGAGTTCAATTGTGTTATCTGCTGTATATTCTTGATAAAATCCTACAAAACCATTGATCATTAATAAAATGAATATGATAATGAATTCCTGCCAATGTTGGATTATAAGAGATAAAATAAGAGCAATTTCAATCATCCATGGAATAGGGCCCCAGAAAAAATTCAAAAATTTTCTAATTGGACTAACTTTTTCTTCAGTGATTTCGTTTAAACCGTATTTTGTTAGTCTTTTTTGCGCTTCTTTCGATGAAAGACCATGTGAAGTAGATGATAATTGTTTCAGTAAATCTGAAATTTCAATTTCTTCCGCTTTCTGAACATCAATGGACTGATGCATGTATTATAATTTTATTAACACACTTTAATATGATTTTTCTAACATCTTTGAAATTTTATATAAATTACAAATCAGATTATTAATCATAAATAAAAATAGGGGTGGACTTATTATTATTAAGATTGATGAAAATGCACCCATGATGCTAAGGTAAGATTGAAATTAATGCGAATCCTGAGATTTATATGGAAATTGATTGGTAACATTAAAAGATGGCCTAGATGGAACCCGATGTCAAGAATGCTTCTCTTGATAGATACTTATTAAGGAATGAAAATTTAACTCATTTAACCAAGATGTATACATAATAATTTACAAAAAGCTACTAAATCCGAACTGATATATCTTAAGAGCGAAAATGAACGAGTATTCAAATTGACTTGGCTTTTCCAGATAACGAGCTATAAACTAGCCGAACTCTCATTTAATTATTTTAAAAAAAAATATTTCTTATTAAATTTTTCTTTTTGATAAAAATCAGGTTTCAAAATTTTTTATAATTGATAAATTTTCCAGATATTTTTTCTGGTTTTATTATTATTTCCTATAATGATTGTTATTTCTTCATCTTCCAAGCCTTCGAATGGGGAGATTATGGATTTAGCATCCTTTTGATTGCTTTTTTTCCAATAATTACGATTTTTTCAGTAATCAATCTTAAATTCGACGGTTGTCTGAATCTTTCTATTTTCATAATCTACTAGTTTATAATCGAATAACCAACTGTTTCACATTCTGATTTGTGTTACTTAATGCATTAGTCACTTTCTGCATAGAGGGGTTGTGATAAAAGCATTTTCTATTACAATCATTATTAACATTATTTGGTTGTAATTTTATCTTCTGCAAACTTCTTATTAACATGGATAATCTCAACTTGTTGAATCAGAAATGTTATCACTAGGTATATCACTCCTAATCCAACCTTTGGGGATTAATTTTCTTCTAAATTTGAATCAATCATTTTATCAGCTACTTGTTCCTTCTTTGACTAAAAAAAATTAAAGTTTTATATAAATAAAGTGTTATAATCGATTAAAAAAAAATGATTACAAATATCCTCCAATTATTCCAATAAAAAATCCAGCCCCACCAATAGATAATCCTAAAGAAACCAAAACTAAAGGTATCTAGTTGCTGAAACCAAATGGAGTTCTATTGGAGAGAAGACCTATAACTATCATTCCTGAACTTGACATAATACCATTTGTGCCCCCATTTAGGATATAATCCTTTTTTTCCTTGTCTGAATACGCTGCGGTGAATCCATCTACGAAATTTGAGGTTAAAAATTCCAGGACCGGAAAATCCAAAGAAAGCAGCTACTATAAAGAAGATTTAGCAATATATTTAATGTTTTCACAGCATTGTTAAGGATAAAAACAATATGTAAAAGTAAAAACACTTTTATTCCCTATAAAAATAGAAACTATGTTATAATATACTAATTTCTCTTATTTTCAATATATCTGCGTAAAATGATTCTATCTCTTGAATGTAATTTTATTCATAGAGGTGGGTTATGATATTGGTTGTATCAGATTTACATTTAGGATATAGAAAAAGCAATTATTAAGATTTCTTAAACTTCTTAGATGTATACGAGAATGTGAAAATTGATCATTTAATACTTCTTGGGGATATACTCGACTTTTGGAGGTGTAGAAGTAAGCGGATAATCACTGAAAATGAAGAGATATTATCAAAAATATCGAATTTAACCAATGAAGTTCATTATATAGCTGGAAATCATTCTCAACTTAAAAGGAATTTTCAGTGAAAATTATCCTTTCAAAGTTTCTAAATATTTGCGGTTAGAAGATCATGGCAAAAAATTTTACTTTATGCATGGTTATGAATTAGAAGTACTTTCTACACCTGATCCATTTACAATTGACATATATGAAAAGTTCAGTCAAAAAATGTGTTTCACAGAAAACATAATAGGTGGAATTGCAGGTTTTTTATGGGATTTTTTACAAATAAGTCGCAGAAGTGTAGATAGAGTTACTGAAGAAATGAATAAAACCCCACAAAACAGGAAGAAAATATGTAAAGTCTACGAATTAGCAGTATCTCAACGAAGATATCCTATAGTAGGATTGGAACCAGATGAGAAACTAATATTTGGACATATTCATCGACCTTTCATCAACAAGGATAAATCAGTAGTGAACATGGCTCCTGGGTTGACGAATTACCCTCTAAGGAATACCATAATAGCTATGTTGAAATCTCTAAAGGTGGAATAAAACTTAAATTCTTTAAATAAATAACGCCGGGACTGGGATTTGAACCCAGGACGAGCGTATGCTCAACAGGATTTCGAATCCTGCGCCTTACCTGACTAGACTATCCCGGCCACATGATCAAAAAAAAATGAATAGCTTAAAATTATATTTGTAAGTTTAATTGATATATAATCTTTTCAATTAGATGGAAGGTAAGATGACTGAAAATTTGAGAAAAATGAACTTTATTCTATAATATTTAAACGAAAAATCGATTAGAAGTTTTGATTTAACTTCGCTTGATGAGGATACACTTACTGATATTTAGGGTCTATAAATTATATGTACGATGACATTACAATTGAATTAAAGATCATATCTCCAGACATGGTTAAAATAAGAGTAATGAAAAAAAGCACCTCATTTATATAGCCATTTTATAAATCAAAGGATAGTTATTTAACTAAATGTGGGATTCATGTTATAACAAATGGATCTGTTCCTCTCAGCACATGGTATTGGCAGTTGCTGGCAGATGATTTCTAAGCCTATAAAAGAATTGTTGAAAAATTCGAATTTAGAGTTTGTCATTTTCATAGCCTCTGGCAGCCTAGTGAACAGTTGCATAGAAAAAATATTTCTGAGTTCAAAAGAATCTCTACAAGAAATAACTGACATTAATAATGATCATATACTATTGGAAGCTGTGTATGTGGCTCCATCAGCCGTTTAACAGTCCACTCTGGTCTTTTGCAGGTAATAATAAATTAATGCATGTTTATAGTGTTAAATTAGATCTCTTAAAATTTGTATTGTTAAAAAAAGTACATCCTGTAGACATAGGTTTTGCTATTTATCTTTTACATGTGGTAGTTGAACATTTTGGTAACAACTTTATAATTTTCTTTGATGAATAAATGAAGGGGAATCCACCTAAAGATTGTAAATATGTTTTAAGCTTGAAGACTGAAATAGTTTTTATAGAAATTTCTTATTTTTATTTATTGGATTATGTAATTCTAAAACCAGTATAAAAATGATTATTTTTATATTTATTAATATAAACCTTCAATAAATTAAAATGATTTATTATAATATTAGAACTCGTTTTAGAATATTATTGACAAGTTATCTTGAAAATAAGAAAAAATTATTCTGTTTTTATTTAAATATTTTGTAAATCAATATTATATTAACACTTAAAATGTATTGAACTGATAGTAAAAATTTGAGATATATTAAAAAAGAATAAACTGAATATTTATTTAGATGAATAATTCTAAATAAAAAAAAATTAGTTAAACAATGATTTTTTTAACTTCTAATGGTGGTTTACGTTTTTGGCAGTATTCAAATATGTATCCACATTCGCTACAGCGAATTATTCCAATATCTCCTTGAGGTATATGGGGTATGTAAAATGCATCTTGACTTCTTTTAGAATTTCTCCTTCGTGTTATTCTTTTATCGCTTGAATGGCATTCAGGACATTCTTGAATCATATCTTCGGGTTTCATTGTTATCACCTTTTCTATTTTTTTTAAAATTTCATAAAAAATTTAGATTAGCAAAGTAGTTCGTGTTATATCAAACTGTATTATGTTATACGAACTAATTATATATAAATATTTTGTCATCAATCACCAAGGAAATGTTGAATTGACTAATCAAATAAAAAATTTAAAATTCAGTATATTATTATCAAAAAAACATAAAATTATGTTATAAATCTTTAAAATATTTGATAAGGATAGATAGATAAAGTAAAAAAGAGCAAGAAAGTAGTTTTTCTGATGTAATATTAAATTGAAATGAATTATGTAAATATTACTCAAAATTCATTATATAACCATTAAGAAAAAAGTTTAAGAAACGCCGGGACTGGGATTTGAACCCAGGTGGAGCAAAGCTCCACAGGATCTCAAGTCCTGCGCCTTCCCTGGCTAGGCTATCCCGGCAAATTAAAAAATAATAAATGTTACTCCTATTTGTTCAAAAAAAAGAGTTAAAATATTTAGCTTTTTAGTTCAATTTCTATGCTTACATTGTCAGGCACGTTAACTTTCATGACTTGACGCATGGCTCGTTCATCAGCTTCAATTCCTACTAGTCGTTTGTGGATTCTGAGTTCCCATTTTTCCCAAGTAGCTTTTCCTTCCCCGTCAGGTGATTTACGGGTTGGAACCACTAATTTTTTGGTGGGTAATGGTATGGGTCCTGATAGATCTACACCAGTTCTTTCTGCTATTCTTTTGAGTTGGTCACATACATAGGCGAGTTTTTCTGGGTCAGTGCCTGTTAGTTTTATTCTAGCTTTGTTCATTTAAATCCTCCATTAAAAAAATAAAAGGAAGGACAGTAGAGATTATATGGATCTACTTTCCTCCCTGATTAATGATTTATTATTCTATTTTGCTGGTACTAAGTCAATACACATTCCAGCAGCTACAGTCTGGCCCATATCACGTATAGCAAATCTGCCCATGTGTGGAATATCCTTGATCTTCTCAATTACCATAGGTTTAGTTGGCTTCACTACTACGAATGCAGCGTCACCAGTTTTGAGGAAGTCTGGATTTTCTTCTTTAGTTTGTCCAGTAGCAGGGTCCAGTTTTTTCTGGAGTTCCATGAAGGTACATGCCACCTGAGCTGTGTGACAATGGAATACTGGAGTGTAACCTACGGTGATAACTCCAGGGTGCTGTAAAACCACGATTTGTGCTGTGAATTCTTTAGCCACTGATGGTGGATTATTGGTGTGTCCTGCAACATCTCCTCTTCGAATATCATTTTTACCTACACCACGTACGTTGAAACCTACGTTATCTCCGGGTTCAGCTTCATCCAGCATTTCGTGATGCATTTCTATAGATTTTACTTCACCACTTGAACCAGGTGGTTCGAAAATAACGTTGTCTCCTTTTTTCATTATACCTGTTTCCACTCGACCTACAGGTACGGTTCCTACACCAGTGATAGAATAAACATCCTGTACTGGTACTCTTAGTGGTAATTTAGTTGGTTTTTCTGGCGGGGAGAGTTTTTGAAGTGCTTCAACTAGGCTAGGGCCTTTATACCATTTGGTGTTTTCACTTGCTTTAGTTATATTATCTCCTTCAAAGGCAGAAATTGGTATGAAATCTATGTCTTTTGGTTTATAAGCCACAGTTCTTATTAGAGCAGATACTTCCTCTTTAAGTGCGTTGAATTTAGCTTCATCATATTTCACTAAATCCATTTTGTTAATAGCGATGATTAACTGGCTAATTCCTAATGTTCTTGCCAGAAAAGCGTGTTCTTTAGTCTGAGGCATTACGCCATCATCTATGGCTACTACTAAAACCGCCGCATCTGCTTGAGATGCTCCAGTAATCATGTTTTTAACGAAATCTCTGTGACCTGGGCAATCCACAATAGTGAATTCATATTTTGGGGTTTCAAATTTAGCGTGAGCTAAATCTATAGTTACCCCTCTTTCTCTTTCTTCTTGGAGCTTGTCCATAACAAATCTAAACTTATTTTCTCCTTTCGCTAACTG
>Ga0182014_10005756_pt1 | contig 13676 bp, 8 predicted proteins | sample 612S2DmetaG_FD_120489 | JGI IMG/M metagenome (GOLD analysis project Ga0182014, IMG submission 120489) | Permafrost microbial communities from Stordalen Mire, Sweden - 612S2D metaG | ecosystem: Environmental > Terrestrial > Soil > Wetlands > Permafrost | place: Sweden: Stordalen | collected... | reverse complement strand
TGCGCGATATTGCGGAACCTCCGACTTGTACATGGCTGACATTGCGCGCGAGAACATGGCGCGGATCGCATCCGCCGAAACAAAAGCGGCGGCCGTCACGGCGCGTCTCCGACGTCGTCAAGATCGCGAAACCTTTCGATGGGCGCACTGTTAGGCTTAAGCTCCGACATCGAACCTCACTCCCTGCGCCAGCGGCAACTCGGCCGAATAATTGATCGTGTTGGTGGCGCGGCGCATATAGGTCTTCCAGCAATCTGAACCGGCTTCGCGTCCGCCGCCGCTGTCTTTCTCGCCGCCGAAAGCGCCGCCGATTTCGGCGCCCGACGGCCCGATGTTCACATTGGCGACGCCACAATCCGATCCCTCCGCGGACAGGAAGCGCTCGGCTTCGCCGACGTCGCTTGTGAAGATCGACGAAGCGAGGCCGTGCGCAACGTCATTGTGCATCCGGAGCGCTTGATCGAAGTCTTGGTGCTTCATCAGGTAGAGTATGGGCGCAAAGGTTTCGCGCCGCACGACGGGCGCCTGCTCCGGCATCTCCACGAGCGCCGGCCGCACGTAATAGGCGCCCGGAAAGCGATCCATGAGCAGCCGCTCCCCGCCCATGACGACGCCTCCGGCTTCGCGGGCTTCGTCGAGCGCCTCCCGCATGACCCGATAGGCGTTTGCGTCGATCAGCGGGCCGATCAGCGTGGCGCCGTCGCGGGGATCGCCGATCGTTACGCTGGCGTAAGCGCGGCGGAGGCGCCCGAGCGCTTCGTCGTAGACCGCTTCGTGCAAGAGCAACCGCCGCAGCGTCGTGCACCGCTGTCCGGCGGTTCCCATCGCGGCGAAGGCGATGGCGCGCACGGCGAGATCGAGGCGGGCTGATGGACAGACGATGGCGGCGTTGTTGCCGCCGAGCTCCATAATGGCGCGCGCGAACCTGCCGGCAAGACGGGGCGCCACGGATCGGCCCATGGCGGTGGAGCCGGTCGCCGACACGAGGCGAACGCGCGCGTCGTCGACAAGCGTCTCGCCGAGCTCCCGCCCGCCCAAAACCAAGCCGCACAACCCTGCGGGAACGGCGCCGAAACGCGCGGCGGCGCGCCGGAACAGAGCCTGCGTCGCGAGCGCCGTCAGCGGAGTCTTTTCCGACGGCTTCCAAACGAAACCGTCGCCGCAAACCAGCGCGAGCGCCGCGTTCCAGGCCCATACCGCGACCGGAAAATTGAAGCTGGTGATGATCCCCACTACCCCCAGAGGATGCCATGTCTCCATCATTCGGTGGCCCGCGCGCTCCGTCGCGATCGTCAGTCCGTAGAGCTGTCGCGACAATCCAACCGCGAAATCGCATATGTCGATCATCTCCTGAACCTCGCCGAGGCTTTCGGACGAGATCTTTCCCGCTTCGAGTGTGACGAGCCGCGCCAATTCCGGCTTGGCGGCGCGCAATTCCTCGGCAAGCAAGCGGACGAAGGCGCCCCGGCTCGGCGCCGGAACTTTTCGCCAGACGCGAAACGCGTTTTCCGCATCGGCGACGGCGGCGGTCGCCGACTCGGTATTGCCGAATTGCGGCCTCCCGATCGGTTCGCCGGTGATCGGCGAGCGCGACTCGGCCTCTCCATGCTGGAAGGCCTCGGACGCAACGCCCAACCTCCCAAGTATCTCCGCGGCCTCTCGAGCAAGTTCGCCCGTCAATGCCCGCCTCCATCCGCCCGTCCCACGCATCCTCTTTGCTCGGAGAGTCGAGCTGGCCGCGCGGACTTGATCGCCTATCTTATATGGAGCGGGACGGGGGCTCGCAAAGTGCGGGAGTCGTTGGATGATGGGCGTCGCGAGCGGTGGGAGCCGATACTGCGCGAGGAACTACGAGCCGCTGCCGGTCGTTCTCGCGCGAGGCGAAGGCGCGCATCTGTGGGACGTGGAAGGACGGCGCTACGTCGACATGATGAGCGCCTATTCGGCGGTGAGTCTTGGTCACGCCCATCCGCGCATCATTGCAAGGCTCACCGAGCAAGCGCGACGCCTTTCGGTGGCGTCGCGAGCCTATTACGATGATCGGCTCGGTCCATTCCTCGAGGAAGTTTGCAAAGTGACTGGTCTCGACGTCGCGCTGCCGATGAACAGCGGAGCGGAGGCGGTAGAGACGGCGATCAAGGCGGCGCGCCGCTGGGGTCATCGCGTCAAAGGCCTGCAGCAACCCGTAATCGTCGTCGCCGAGGGGAATTTTCACGGCCGCACCACTACGATCATCAGTTTCTCCTCGGAGCCGGAATATCGCGACGGGTTTGGACCCTTTACGCCGGGCTTTCGCGCCGCCGCGTTCGGAGACCTCGCGGCGATGGAGGCGGCAATCACGCCCGACACCGCCGCCGTGCTCGTCGAGCCCATACAAGGGGAAGCCGGCATTATCGTTCCGCCGCATGGCTGGCTCGCCGGCTTGCGCCGCCTGTGCGACGAGCGCCGCGTCTTGCTGTTGCTTGACGAAATTCAATCCGGTCTGGGCAGGACGGGCGCCTGGTTCGCATTTCAGCACGAAAACGTCCGGCCGGACGGTGTCATGCTGGGCAAAGCCCTGGGCGGCGGCGTGTTGCCGGTTTCCGTTTTCGCGGCGCGGCAAGAGGTCATGGATGTTTTTACGCCGGGGTCTCATGGCTCGACTTTCGGCGGCAACTCCCTCGCGGCCGCGGTCGGACTCGAAGCGCTCCATGTGATCCGCGACGAGGGATTGGTGGAGCGGAGCCGGCAATTGGGCGAGCATATGTTGCGCCGCTTGGCCGCCATCCATAGTCCCGCCTTGAAAGAGGTCCGCGGCCGCGGCTTATGGGCGGGGGCCGAGATCGACCCGCAATTTGCAAATGCTCGCGCGGTTTGCGAACGGCTGCTTGAAAATGGCGTGCTGTCAACTGTCACGCATCACACGGTTGTTCGACTGGCGCCGCCACTCGTCATCGCCCGCGAGGATCTCGACTTCGCCATCGATCGTTTCGAGGAAGTCTTGGTCGAAATCCTCGAGCCGCGGCGGCAGCGGGGGGCCGCGCGCGGAGCGGTCTGTTCGCCGCGTCATGACTTTGAACCGGCGTGGAAGCGCGAGTAGCCCTGCTCGTTATACAAGGACAGGGGGGAGATGCGTGCCGAGCCTCTTCTTCACTCGACGGGATATGAAATTCATCCGAAACCCGGATGGCCGTGGCGGCGATAATGTTAAGGACGCGCCAATCAAGGGTAGAGGCCGCGTTCTTCGTGGGCCGTGAGGATGCGCTCGCAGGCGACCACGAACGCGGCTGTGCGCAGGGAAACGCCGCGTCGTTCCGAGGTGCGCCAAATCTGTTCGAGGGCGTCGAGAACGATTTTTTCTAGGCGCTGATTGATCTCGTCCTCGGTCCAAAAATAGCTGGCGAAATCCTGCACCCACTCGAAATAGCTTACCGTCACGCCGCCAGAATTGCAGATTACATCCGGAACGACGACGATCCCTCGTGAACCGAGAATATCGTCGGCCTCGGGAAGGGTTGGACCATTGGCGCCTTCGAGCACCAGGCGGGCGCGCAGCCGCTCGGCGCGCGCGACAGTTATTTGCCCCTCGAGCGCCGCGGGGATCAAAACGTCGCAGGGCGCATCCCAAAAAGCCTCCGGATCCAGACTGTCGGCGCCTGGAAAGCCGCCGACAGTGCGGTGACGCTGGACATGGTCGGCGAGCTCGGTGATCGGCAGCCCTTGGGCGTTGAAGATCGCGCCGCCAGAATCTTGCGCCGCGACGATCATGGCGCCTGCTTTCGCAAACAATTCCGCTGTCGTGGAGCCGACATTGCCGAACCCCTGAATGGCGACGCGGGCGCCCCCGATCGGCATGTTCAAGCGCCGCATCGCCTCGCACCCAATGACGAAAACACCGCGCCCGGTGGCCTTGACCCGGCCGAGCGAACCGCTGAGATGGACCGGCTTTCCGGTGACAACGCCCGGACTCGCAAGCCCGGTGTTCATCGAATAGGTGTCCATCATCCAGGCCATGATTTGGCTGTCGGTATTGACATCCGGAGCCGGAATATCCTGGTGTGGGCCGATAATGACTCCTATCTCGCTGGTGTATCTGCGCGTCACCCGTTCGAGCTCTTTTTTTGAAAGCCGTTCCGGGTCCAAACGAATGCCGCCCTTGGCGCCGCCGAAAGGGAGATTTACGGCGGCGTTCTTTATCGTCATCCACGCGGAGAGCGCCATAACCTCTTCCAGCGTTACGTCGGGGTGATAGCGCACCCCGCCCTTACCCGGCCCGCGCGCCAGGTTGTGTTGCACGCGATAGCCTTCGAAATGGGCGAAATCCCCATTGTCCAGTTCAATCGGAACGTCGACGATCAGCGTTCTCTTCGGCCGCCGGAGTGTTTCCGCCCAACGCGCCAACGGGCCCAGGTAGGGCGTCACCCTGTCCACCTGAGCGAGGTAAGTCCCCCACGCGCTGAGGTTTGTCGGCTGAGCGTAGGACAGGCTGCTGTGGACCGCTACGGCCGGGTTGTTTGTCGATGGCATTATCATGACTCCCTTCAATCCTGTCGCCACGCGTATCCTTTGGACGGCGCGATCCCGACCATTCTCGTTGCTTGTTCAAGCGGTCGTAGGCGCCATTATCGATTTACACTTGGAGGATGCGACTCGGCGAGTTCCGACCGATTTTCCTCATTTCATCCAGGCCGTCATTCGCTATTCTCGATTGAAGAGCAAACTCGGCTTTGGGTCGCCAGTGGCGCCGGAACGCCGGATGCGTGGCCGGTCTAACCCAATGAGCGGACCGGTGGTCGTATGGTGAGGGATCCTTTCCTGGTGTCGCCAGCACCCTAACGCGTGGCCATCGCCGCAGCCATTCCTTGACCGTTCATCGCGACAGCTGCTTCGATGAGCCTCGTGGCCTCCCCCAAGCCATCGAGCGAGTGAAGCGCCGCTCGAGCCGCCAGAGCTTCAAAAATCCGCGACGATTTGTGGGCGGAAGCTTGCCGGCGCGAAGAGGCGCTTCGCGATTTGATGCGGCTCCATCCAGGCCGATTTCCCGAAATCGCGGCGCCGGAAGCGTGTTTTGCGCTCGGCGTAAGCCGCGCCGCCTTCTTTCGATTAATTGAGCGCTTCAAGACGGAAAAGACGGTCTCCGCACCGCTGGCTTGGCTTCACCAAGTTGGCGCGCCGTCCGAGCCAGACTCGCTGAATTGGACTTGCGAAAGCACGCCCTGCGACGAGACGACAAACTCAAAATTGCAGCCACCAAGGCGACGGCAGGCGAATATCGCGCTACCCGACCCTTCAGGATGTCCAGATCGATCACACGAGGGTGGATGTCGCCGTCGTCGATGAGGAAACGCGCGAACCGGTTTGTCGGCCTTGGATCACTGGCCATGGATATTCTCATGCGCGCTGTGACCGGATTCCACCTGACCATGGATGCGCCTTCGCGACTCTCGATTAGTCTGTGTCTTCTTCACCCGGTTTACAACAAAGCCGCATGGCTGGCCGAGCGCAAAATAGAAGAAGAATGGCCTATTTCCGGACTGCCCGACACCATCGATGTCGACCATGGCGCCGATTTCCGCGGCCGCGCGTAAAGAGGCTTCACGTGCAAGTCCTGCCGCGAGGGTCTCCACCGCCGCGGTTTTCTTCCTCACTGGCATAGTCGCCATCATGGCGGCGCTAGCGCTATTCGCGCCGGGCGCCTGATCCCCGCTCGCCTTGTGTGATGGCGCACAGTCCTTCTGCTCTCTTTGGAATCAAATGCCCTTCATGCCCCAAGCAGGCACGTGCAAAAGGAGCTTCTCATGTCCGCCATCCTGACCCTCCTCGGCCTAGACGACTGCGAGAGATTAGTGAATCTACTCAACGCTCTCCCACATGGGTTTTGACCTCAGGCGCGTGCGCAAGGCTACTGGATCGCGGAGCATCATGCTCATGGCAGCGAGGATCTCGGGCCATACGCCACCGTCGAAATCACCTTCGACTCACGGTGACGTCCTTCGCGGGCCTCGCTGTCGTCCGAACAAAGACAACCGGTCAATGGAAGATCTGATGCAAACTCTTACCGATCAGCCGAGCGGCGGCCTTCGCGTCAACGATCATGGCATGGGCTATTAAGTCCATGCCACGACACGGATAATGCGCATCGTAGACAGTATAGACTATTGCGCCCCCTGTTGCATTTCTGCCACATAAGGTGAGAAATTCAGCGAGGCTCACGCTTGCAGACAACAACTAGAGAAAATTTGTGGTATCGATTCACCCAAGCATCGGGGCCGTCCGCCACAAGCAGGGTCTAGGTAGAAGGAGCGTCAACGGTTTACTGAGTTCGACGCGTTTCGATTCACCAAGGCGGAAAAATATTACTGCCGTCTCGCTCGCAAGGATGGGCCTGTCTCCGTACAGAAGACTGGGGCCGACGCTGGGTTGAAGCTTGGCGATGTCTTGCGCGCCTTTCGGGCGGATTTAAGAAAGGAGACGAATATGATTCTCGGGACACGCGCTGCAGATCATTCGGCAAATAGCCGAGGTTCGGAAAAATTTCGGGTGGCCATCGTTGGAGGTGGGCCCGGAGGTTTGTTTGCGGCCTGGCATTTGCGGGCGAAAGCGGGTGACAGCTGCGAAATAGCGATTTTCGAAGCAAGCGAGAGGGCGGGAGGTAAAATCGTTACACGCCAATTTTCAGGGGTTGGCCCTTATGAGGCTGGCGTCGCCGAGATTTATGATTATTCCAAGCTAGGCCCCGATCCACTACACGACCTGATCATTAAGGATCTTGGGCTGGAGGTTAAGTACCTCCAGGGTGGCCCCTGCGTGCTCGGCGACAAGATTATCTTGGCGACGGACGATCTCGCTCAGCATTTCGGCGAACGCACACGTGATGAAGCTAAAGCATTTCGTGCGCGCTGCGCTGAGATGCTCAGCCCCGAAGATTTCTATCTTTCTGTGGCGCACGTTGACAACGAGCATCCCTGGGCGAAGATTTCTGGTGAAGCTCTGTTGGCTTCTCACATCAAGGATGACATCGCGCGTCGCTATGTACGTACCATGGCGCACAGCGATGTGGCGGCTGCTCCGCATCAGACGAATGGACTGACTTTCCTCAAGAACGCTTTGATGGATATCGATGGTTACATGGATATGTTTTCAGTCATTGGAGGAAATGAGCAGATTGTTACGGGTCTCGTGGAGGAAATCGACGCGGAGATCCGCCTGAATTCCAATGTGGTGGCTGTTCAACCGCTTCCCGACGGGACATATCGTCTTGAGGTGGATGTCAACGGTGTCCGTGAAACGGCTACGGCGGATTTCGTTATTGTTGCTCTGCCGCTGACGGCCTTGTCGACAATCAATTGGCGCACACAGGCGTTGCAGGAGGCAATAGACAGGCACATCGGCTACTTTGATCGGCCAGGACACTATCTACGCGCAACCCTACTGTTCAAACGGCCATTTTGGCGGGAACATCTGCCCGCTGACTGGTGGATGCTCGACGCATTCGATGGTTGCTGCGTGTACGATGAGAGCGCGCGTAACGATTTTGGCGGCAAGGGTGCTTTAGCCTTTTTGATTGCTGGCAACGCGGCCCTGGCTCTAGCCAATGTTCCGGACGAGCGTATCGAACAATTGTGCCTTGACGCTTTACCGTCAGCACTGTCGGAAGCGCGGGACCTTATTGTGGATTGCCGGATTCACCGTTGGATGGCCTCGGTAAATGCTATTCCGGGCGGAACGCCTGTGCGGCAACGCGCAATAAATCATCGTCCCGATCCTGAGCGCTTACCCGGGATTATCATGGTTGGCGACTACATGTTCGATGCAACGCTCAACGGGGTCATGGACTCGGCGGATTCGGGAACGGACATCATACTGTCGGAAATTCTTACTCGTCGCCGCGCGCTCTCGATGCAGCAGGCCGGCACGATAGGAAGCGGAAACTGGTCTAAAGCGGCTTCGATAGAGGAGGTGCTCGAACACTTGTTTCCTGTCGAAGCGCTCGTAGACATGCTGAGCATCGTGTGGGGTTTGAAGAAAGGCTCCAAAATTTTGCACGTCGGCTCGGCTTCGGGACGAATGGTGGCTTTGCTGCGGACGCTCGGTTACGACGCTATCGGGGTAGAGTCCAATCGCCTCGCCAGGTCGGCGACAGCATCCGAGGCCGAACAATTTAATCTGCTGAATGAGTTCACTGAGTTGCCGTTCGATGACCATGTCTTCGACGCGGTGGTCGAAACAGCGCTGTGTCGGTTGCCGCAGCAAGAAGTTGGAAAAGCGATTGAGGAAATCAGGCGCGTCACCAAGCATGGCGTGGTGCTTGGATCGATAACGACTGATCTGGCAATCGATCTCCTTGAGCGCCATGACCTGCTCGAAGACGTGCAAACGCTTGGTTCGCGGTGGGACTGGGCAGAGAGGTTTCACGCCGCCGGCTTTGTTCACGCCCTGACAGAGCCGTCACGTTTGGATGAAGCCTGGAAAATAGCCGCGGCGGCGGGGGCGGGCCCCGGACACTGGTATGAGGATGCGGAGAGCCTGATCTATTGCTTTTACCAACCGGGCGCCGTGCCCGCGCAAGCTGCGAAGGACGCGGATGAAATAACTGGAAGCGTCAGGTTCTTTGGACGGTCCCGTGTGGCTGTCCCCCGAGGCGGATAAGCAGTTCCCGCCGCAATCAAACGAGCCAGGCCATTGGAATCTCTCCGGTGGGCGAGGTACGCCCACCGACGAATCTTGATGGATGTGTCACACATGGGACAGGTATTGAGAACTACGATGCTGAATAAGGCGACGCAGCAAGAGCACGTTTCTCTCAAGGCGCAGGCTTGGCGGGTTGACTTCCAGGAAAGGCCGAGCATGGCCGATCTCAGGTCAGTCGTGATCAAGGAACCACGCAATGTAAACGCCGTCTTGACGCCGGTCGACATGGAAGAAGCGCTCGCTAGCGGTCGGACGGAGAGCGGCGGATCGCTGATAATCGTTTGGATGCCGCCCGGGGTCAATACCCCACCAAGCATCGAACATGACGTAGATGCGTGGATGCGCGACAGCGCCAGCTCTGTGAGACAGACGCCAGTTCGCGCTACAATTCGTACGGTTCGCGTAATTTGGCACGACACTCGAGCACTAGTTTATACGAACGCCGAGCAGTTGGACGACGCAATCGATGCGGTTGTTCGCTTTACCGTCGCAGAGCGGGAGACGACCGCGCTGGAGCTGGCGATGGATTCCACGTGGGCGTCTATAGATGCGGATGCGCCGTTGACTCATGCGGCAGCGTCTCGTCAACAAAAGCAGCAGCAGCATGTGAATGAGCTGACCGAGTTAGCCACGCGGATGAAAGCCATGTATCTGCGCGTGAGCAAGGCGTTGGAACAGCTTGATCCGGCGCTCGGCGAGTCATCCAAGCGGCTCTATTCGGAACTTGCCAATGCCGCGCTTCTCTGGGATCGCGTGGAGCCGTTGGGGGAGCCCATCCAGTTTGCGCTGGATCAATATGAACTCGCCAACACGCGCTTGATCGAGGCCAAGACTGCCGCGATGGAACATTTACACGCAATGATTGGACATGTGCTGGAAGTCGGAATCATTGTGCTGCTTCTATGTCAGCTCCGCATACTTTGGTGACGCCAACAGCTGGATTGACGTTCCATCCGCGATGGCGGCTGGAGCCTGGTTCCATAGGGTTTGTCCAGGGGCCGAACCCTCTGTCGCTCCCTATCTTTGTCAACATATCAAAGGAGAAAAGCGCATGCGCGCCTTCGTCTCGATTCTAGTGGGTTCCTTGCTCATGATGCCGGCCGTGGCACACTCGAAAGATCTCACCAACGACGACCAAATCCGCGAGGCTTTAATCGGAAACACGTTATCTGGCGTGGAAGAAGGAAAGTCTTATGTCGAATTCCTTCAACCGGATGGCCGGATAGACGGCGAAGAGCGCGAAGGCCGATACACAGGCCATTGGCAAATAGCCAAGGGGCAGATTTGTTTCAGCTATGATGACGACGACAAGGCTACTAATTGGGACTGCGTCAAGGTTGGGATCGAGGGGTCCCGGATCGTTTGGATAGACAAGGGCGAGAAAACCTATGCCAATTTGATCGCGGGTAATCCAAACGGCTTTTGACGGCGCGCCGTGTGAGATTCCGGATTTTCAACATCAAACGGGACATCTCCATAGGCGGCGCGGCGGCGCGGCGGCCGTTTGATTAGGCTTACCGATCACGACGACCGGCGCGCTATTTTGCGCTCTGACGCAAACTCAGTGCAACGTAAGCATCCGGTGCGGGCCGCAGGGGTGTTGATCACACCAAGTCTCAGCGCCCCTCCGACTGTCGAAGGGCTCGTGGGCGACGAATGGTTCACGGCCAGCGCTTACGCCTTTTTGGCGGAGAACCTTCCCGAAGACGCGTCTTTAAGCGCATTTGGCGCGGCCTATCCAGATTTCCTGGCCATGCTCCCAGCTACCGCGGATTTTCCCTATTTGCCGATGTGCTGGTCGCAGCAGACACCGCTGGGAGCGGACATCGCTGGCGGCTGATCGACGATCAGCCCTGGCCGCGCTTTCGGCTTTTTGTCGATGCGATGCGGGGCTCGGTTCCGCGTTTTTTCGGCGTCGCGCGGAGTCAGTCGCTGTCATAGCCGCGGTCGGCAATCAGGGTTTTCGCTTTCGGTAAGGCGTCGAGCATCAGCCGCGCGCCCTTGTGATCGCTCAACCGAATGCGCAAACTCGGGCAAGCCGATTTCGTATGCGTTGCCTAAATGACTCCACGACGGCACCCTCGCGCCTTTCGAAACCTCTGTGCAACAAAGCCGCTGTTCGTGAAATCATCAAAACGAAATGAGCGCGCGGCGGGCGCGAAATAACGCGCGGCACGCTCATTTGAAACAGCCGCTCACCTCATACGAAAGCCCGCGCGGGCAATGCCGCCAACTCGGTCGGAACCGCGTCCTTCACCTCCGCTTGCGAAAGGCCAACAGCCCGGCGGATCGCGGAGATGGGCGTATTCGAGAATGACGCGATGGACAAAGCGACCTTGCTCGTGGGCGCCTGCTCGACCATCGAGGCGACCGCCGCCGCGTCTAAGGGCGCCGCGTCCCAATATGCGAGGGCAAGACCCTCCGTGACGATTTCGTGAGCCTGGAGAAGCGCCGGCGAATTTCGAACAAAATGGCCATAGAGGAGATATTCCGAGAGCGCCCGCGTCTTGCAAAGCGACTCTTTCCAGTTCCTTTTGGCGGCGGCGGAAATTGTTTGCGTAAGTTCCTGGATGGTGCGCTTATCCCACACAATCACATGACCGATGTAGTCGTCGGCGGGAAAGGTCGTCTCCGCTTGACGGAGTAGCCGGTCGCAGCTTCGCGTCCAGGCCGCGTGCATCGGGGCGTCGGCTTCTATGGCGCCGCGTTCGACGTACAGGGGGGCTCGCTCACGACCCGCATAGGCGCCCGCGTCGAACGGACGGAAAAACACATTGTCCGAATCGATGACGCAGAACCGCTCCTCCGGCAGGGCGGAAACGGCGGATATCTTGAGAAGTTGCTGGATGTGCCAGCCGTGGACCGGACCCGAGCGGAACGACCACCACAGGCGGCGACCGCGGCGCAAGAGAAAGGGCGGAATGAGTTTCAACCACTTCGGAAGGAATTTGGAACTCGGCAGGGCGATGCGCTTCTCGCTGTTGAAGCGGGAGAACAAAGGAATTTCATCGTCGGCGACGATGACATAATGCGTCTCATGTCCCTTCACGCGGCGGTCGACGCTGTCGCAAAGGAGCGCGAAACGCTCGAGGTCCTTGTGATAGCTGGGGGTGAGAAGAGCAACGGTTCGGGCTTGCTTCACACGACTCTCCGTTCCATTTCGGCACAATTGGATGCGCCAGGTTGGCGCGAGAATTCGATTTTGGCCGAAAGTTGCAACAATGAGTCCGCCGCCAGCCCCACCGGACCGGCGCTACGCGCCGCCGCGTTGAAACCCGCGGAGGCCGCGTCAGGAGCGCTCGGCGCGAATCGCCCGCGCGGCGCATGCGAGCGCGAAGGCGTATTCGACCGCGGTGTCGTCGAGCTGTTCGAAACGCCCCGAGGCGCCGGCGTGGCCCGCGCCCATTTGCGTGCGCAGCAGGATCGGACCGCCGCCCGTCATCGTCGCGCGCAGCCGCTGCACCCATTTGAGCGGCTCCCAATAGGTGACGCGCGGATCGGTCAGCCCGGCCATCGCCAGTATCGGCGGATAGTTTTGGGCGGTCACATTGTCATAGGGGGAATAGGCCGCCAATCGGTCGAAAACGGCGGCGTCGGCGAGAGGATTGCCCCATTCCAGCCACTCGGGCGGCGTCAGCGGCAGATCGTCGCGCAGCATCGTGTTGAGCACGTCGACGAAGGGCACGCCGGCGACAATGCCGGCGAAAAGCTCCGGCGCCATATTGGCGACTGCGCCCATCAACATGCCTCCGGCGCTGGCGCCTTGCGCGACGATCTCCCCCTCGCGCGTATAGCCCGAGGTGATCAGATGCCGCGCGCAGGCGATGAAGTCGGTGAAGCTGTTGGTTTTGTGTTCGAGCTTGCCGTTCTCGTACCAGCTCCAGCCCTTGTCCGTGCCTCCCCGCACATGCGCGTAGGCGTAAACGAGACCGCGATCGACCAGCGACAGCGCGTTCGAGTCGAAACTCGCCGATAGCGCATGGCCATAGGCGCCATAGCCGTAGAGCAGCAGCTGCGCTCCGGCGCCAGGCTTGAAATCCGCGCGATACAGCAAGGTGATCGGCACGCTCGCGCCGTCCTCGGCTTGGGCGAACAGCCGCCGCGTGACGTAATTCTTGGGGTCGTGACCGCTGGGAATCTCCTCGCGCTTCACCAGGACGCGTGTTCTGGAAACCATGTCGTAGTCATAGGTCTCATGCGGCGTCGTCATCGACGAGTAGGTGAAGCGCAGCGTCGTCGTGTCGAATTCGAGCCCGGGTTCGAGATGCAGCGCATAGGCCTCCTCATCGAATTCGATCGCGTGCTCCTCGCCGCTCTCCAGCGCGCGCATTTTGAGGCGCGGCAGCGAGTCCTCGCGCTCGACCCAGGCGAGATGACCGGCGTAGACCGTGGCGATGACGATCATTCGGCCAGGACGATGCGGGACGACCTCGCGCCAATCGTCACGCGAAGCCGAAGTTAGCGGCGCCGAGAATATCGCGAAATCCTCGGCGCCGCCGGTGTTGGCGTGGATATAGATCAAATCGCCATGCGGTTCGACATCGTAGCGCAATCTCGGTTCGCGCGGCGCGACGCGGCGCGGTTTCGCCTCCGCGTCGGCCAGATCGACGAGATGACATTCGCTGGCGTCGTGGCCGTGGATCGAAACCACGGCGAACCGCCCGCAGCGGCTCTCGCGCAGCGTCACGAACCAGGCGGGATCAGTCTCCTCGATGACGAGCCGATCGGTTTTCGGGTCGGCGCCGACGACATGGCGAAACACCTGGGCGGTGCGATGATTCTCGTCCACGCGCACATAAAAAAAGCTCTTCGAGTCGCGGCTCCAGACGATGGCGCCGTTGGTCTCGCCCACGATGTCGGGCCGGTCCACGCCGTCCTTTAGCGCGCGCGTGCGGATGGAATAGAGCTCGGAGCCCTTATCGTCGACGCTCCAGCCGAGCTGCGCGTGATCGGGCGCGTGAACAGTCTCTCCGATGTCGAAAAATTCGACGCCTTGAGCGAGCGCC
>Ga0182014_10005755_pt1 | contig 13677 bp, 10 predicted proteins | sample 612S2DmetaG_FD_120489 | JGI IMG/M metagenome (GOLD analysis project Ga0182014, IMG submission 120489) | Permafrost microbial communities from Stordalen Mire, Sweden - 612S2D metaG | ecosystem: Environmental > Terrestrial > Soil > Wetlands > Permafrost | place: Sweden: Stordalen | collected... | reverse complement strand
GTAATGCTGGGCCCGCTGTTCATCCTCGCGATCCTGTCGTTTGTTGGTGGCTGGGTGGGGATCGGCGGACGCTTCGAGCATTTTCTTGCTCCGGTTTTCTTCCCTGGCATAGACAGAACGGGTATTCCCGGAGCGGCCGAAGAAGTCAGCCACAACCTGGAACATCTGCTGATGTTCATTTCTGTAGCGGCAGCGGTCCTCGGCCTTTACGGTGCTTATCTGCTTTATCACCGTTTGCCGCGACTGCCGGCGCGCATTGCCACCAGCCTCGGCGGCCTCTATCGCGCCGTCGCCAACAAGTACTACATCGATGAACTTTACGCCATCCTTTTTGTTAAGCCGGTCATCGACGGCTCGACCACGATTCTCTGGCATGACGTTGATCAGGGAGTGATCGACGCGTCGGTGAACGAGTCGGCCCATGCCGCGCGTGAAGTGTCCGACTCCCTGCGCCACATGCAATCTGGAAATCTGCGCTCCTATGCCGGCTGGGTGGCGGCCGGAGGAGCCGTGGTGATCGCCTACATGGTCTGGATGGGAGTGCGATGAATATGGGCCCGCTAAACATGGATAGCCTCAGTCCCATCATTCTTTCGCTGGTGACCTTCATCCCTGCCGCAGGCGGGCTTCTGATTCTGCTGATCCCGCGCCGCGATCGCGACATCAAGTTATTTGCCCTCGCCATCTCCCTGCTGGCATTTGTGGCGTCGCTGCATCTACCCGTGCACCTGCATCGTGAATTGGGCGCGTTCAAATTCGAGATCGACAAAGTCTGGATTACGAATCCCAACATTCATTACCACATGGGCATTGACGGAATTTCCGTCTGGCTGGTGGTGCTGACCACGTTCCTCACCCCGTTGTGCGTGCTGATTTCTTGGACTTCGATTCACGAGCGAGTGAAGGAGTTCTTCATTCTGTTGCTGATCCTGGAGACGGCTCTGATCGGCGTTTTCACTTCACTCGACTTGTTCCTGTTTTACTTTTTCTACGAAGCCACGCTGATTCCGATGGCCCTGCTGATCGGCATGTACGGCCACGGGCGCAAGGTTTATGCCGCAGTGAAGTTTTTTCTGTTCACCATGATCGGCTCGATGTTTATGCTCGCCGCGATTGTGTGGCTCTATGCCAAGACTGGCAGTTTCGATTTTGTGGTAATTCAGAACGCGATTCGCAACGGAGGCGTTCCGGCGTTCGAACACGCCTCGCTTTGGCTTTTCCTCGGCTTCTTCGTCGCCTTTGCGGTCAAGGTTCCGATCTTCCCTCTTCACACCTGGCTGCCGGACGCTCACGTGGAGGCGCCCACCGCAGGGTCGGTTTTGCTGGCGAGCGTGCTACTGAAGATGGGCACCTACGGACTGCTGCGCTTCAATGTCGGCCTCTTCCCCGAGCAGGCGCATCGCAATGCGCCCTGGATCATGGTGTTGGCGCTGATCGGCATCATCTACGGCGCCCTGGTTTCGCTGGTGCAGCCGAACATGAAGAAGCTGATCGCCTACTCCTCGGTCAGTCACCTTGGATTCGTCGTGCTCGGCATTTTCAGTTTCACAGCAGCAGGGTTGAACGGGGCCGTCTTCGTCATGCTGGCGCACGGAGTCGCCACGGGCGGGCTTTTCATGCTGGCGGGCATTCTCTACGAACGCCGCCATACCTACGAGATCACCGAGTTTGGCGGACTGGCGACACCCATGCCCAAGTACGCCACTTTCTTTTTGGTGACCGTGCTGGCCTCGGTCGGACTGCCACTGCTGAACGGGTTCATCGGCGAGTTCCTGGTGCTGAGCGGGGCCTTCCAGGCGCGCCCGATCTATGGCATCCTCGCCGCGACCGGAGTGATCTGGAGCGCCTGCTACCTGCTGTGGATGTATCAGCGCGTTTTTTTTGGCAAGGTGACACACGAAGTCAATAATGCGCTGCCCGACCTCAGCTTGCGGGAGAAGGCTGCCCTTTGGCCGATTGCGATCGCCGCGCTGGTGATGGGCGTTGCGCCCCTGGTGTGGCTCGGCGCGATTGATCCGGCGGTGCAGGCGGCTCTCGCTCCCGTTGCGCAATTGGCCAGCAAGGTGGTGGGCCAATGATGGCGCCAATGATTGGGCCAATGATTGGGTCAACGATAATGACGGCGGCGTTCTTGCATGGATTGCCAAGTTTGCTGGCGCAGGCTTTCCAGCCGCCGCAACTCGCCGACTACATGCGCATCCTCCCGGAGCTGGTGCTCTCGATCTTTGGCATGTTAGTGATGGTCGTCGATCCGCTGCTCGACGAAGAAAACAGTCACCGGTCACTCGGTACGATTGCACTGATCGGAACTCTGGCCGGGCTGGCCTCGACGATCTGGATGGCGCATTATCCCGGCACTGCATTCTCGAACATGGTGCGGGTGGAAGGCTTCAGCGTCTTCTTTCACTTCCTCGTGATTGCGATTGCGGCGGTGGTGATCCTCAGTTCTTTCGAATACTTGCGGGTGCAGCACATACGCGCCGGGGAGTATTACGGGCTCATCCTGTTTGGCACGGTGGGCATGTGTTTGATGTCGTCCGCGATCGAACTCGTGCTTATTTTTATTGCGCTGGAAATTTCGTCGATCTCGACTTACGTACTGGCGGGCTTCCGGCGGCGCGAAGCTTCCAGCAGTGAATCGTCGCTGAAATATTTTTTATTGGGATCGTTTGCCACGGCATTCTTCCTCTACGGTGTCGCGCTCATGTTCGGCGCTACCGGTTCCACCAATATCGATGCGATCAGCCACGCGCTGCGTTCCAGCAATGCACCCGTACCGCTTCTGGCGTACGTTGCGACCGCGCTCATGTTTGTCGGACTCGGCTTCAAGGTCGCAGCTGTTCCCTTCCATGTGTGGACTCCCGATGTTTACGAAGGGGCTCCGGCTCCGGTCGTCGGACTGATGTCGACCGGCCCCAAGGCGGCCGCATTCGCGATCTTGTTGCGGGTTTTGCTCGAGGCGCGTGCACCCGGATACTTCTGGCTGATCTGGCTCTCGGCGGCGCTGACCATGACGCTGGGAAATGTTTGCGCCCTGGTGCAGAACAACGTCAAGCGCCTGCTCGCGTACTCTTCGATCGCACACGCCGGATATGTGCTGGTTGCTTTTGCGGCGCTGCCGGAGCTGGGCGCGTCCGCGGCGATGTTCTATACCGCGGCTTATGCGGCAATGAACGTGGGCGCGTTTGCCGTCGTCAGCCACTTTGCGGGCGCGGGCGAGAAGTACGTCACACTTGAAGACTACGCAGGCCTCGGCAGGAAATCCCCTGCGCTGGCCGCGACTTTCACGTTCTTCCTGATGTCACTGATTGGTATTCCGATTACGGGCGGCTTCTTCGCCAAGTTCTATGTGTTGAGTGCGGCGCTGAAATCGAATCTTGTGGTCTTGGCGATCATCCTGGTGCTGAATAGTGCCGTGGGCGCCTATTATTATCTGCGTATTATCGTCATGATGTACATGCGCGAGCCACAAAGCGAAGTTACTGTAACTCCGGTGCCCGCATCGGCAGGGCTCGCTATTACAGTTTGCGTGCTGCTTACGCTTTACATGGGAGTGTTGCCGGGACCTGTGCTCGATTACGCCGCCCATTCCGCTCGCCAACTTATCGGCGATGCAGAGGCGCCGACGGCATCGGCAGCTTCTCTCGCGGCAGAACAGTAGATGGTGTTTGCCAAGATCAATCATTCATTGACTTGCGACAAGGTTGTGAACCTCGCGCGCGGGTTGGGTTTCCGGGTTCCGGTGTGAGTACAGGCCGTGAAAAAACCAGCCCCGCGGCGATTGACAATCGCCATCCAAGTGGGCATTATTAGCTACACAAGTTTTGCCTGGAAAGTCTATTCCTGCGGTTGGAGGTTCTATGGGTAAGTTTTTCCACAATGTTTGCAAGGATGAACAAGGACAAGATATCGCGGAATATGCCGTCATGCTTGCCGTCATCCTGGTACTGGTGATCGGCACCGTGCGTCTGATCGGCGGCAACGCCAACAACGCGTTCTCCAGCGTTGCCAGTTCTCTCGGGACGCAGTAGTCTGGGTTTCTCGTTGTTTCGTTTTTTGGGAAGCATCGGCATTTCGAGCGCGCTTTAAAATTTTTATGACTCGATTTAGCATCTTTCGTCAGTTTGGCCGCTATTGGTTTTCATTCGCGGCGGAGGTGCAGGATCGGAGCCAGTCACCCGGGGAATAGAGACAGCTCAAAGATTCCGCCAAAGCCGCGATAGAATCGCGGCTTTTGTTTTTGGCGGCAAAATAGAAAGGATCATCGCCATGATTGTGAATATGTCCGATAGCGCCACCGAAGAGCAAATCGACCACATCATTCAACGCATCCGCGAAGCCGGATTCCAGCCCCACGTCACGCGTGGCACCGAGCGCACCATCGTTGCGGCAGTCGGCAGCGGCGGGCGCCGCCATGAAATCGAGGCGCTTTCGGTCGCGCCGGGCGTGGACAACGTGGTCGCCATCGCTCAGCCTTTTAAGCTCGTCAGCCGCCAAACCCGGCCGCAGGGGTCGGTGGTCAGCATTGGTGGGGGAAAGGCCGGCGGCGTAATGATTGGCGGCCCCGAAGTGGTCGTGATTGCCGGTCCCTGCTCGGTGGAGTCGCGCGAGCAAATGCTGGAGACTGCCGAAGGAGTGAAGCGCGCAGGCGCTACCATGCTGCGCGGCGGAGCCTACAAACCGCGCACCTCCCCGTATGAGTTCCAGGGCTTGGGAATTGAAGCGCTGAAGATTCTGCGCGAAGCTCGTGAGCTCACCGGCCTGCCGGTGGTGACCGAGGTGATGAGCACGGAGGACGTCGACCTGATTTGCGAGTACGCCGACATGCTGCAGGTGGGCGCGCGCAACATGCAGAACTTCGCGTTGTTGCGAAGGCTCGCGACCATCAAGAAACCCATTCTCCTCAAGCGCGGGCCCTCGGCCACCGTGAAGGAGTGGCTGCTGGCGGCGGAATACCTGCTGTCCGGAGGAAACGACCAGGTCGTCCTGTGCGAGCGCGGAATCAAGACTTTCGAAACCGGCACCCGCAACACGTTCGACCTTTCTGCCGTGGCGCTCGCCAAAGAGCTTTCGCACCTGCCGGTAGTGGCCGATCCGTCGCATGGCACTGGCAAGCAGAGCCTGATTGGGCCGGTTTCGCGCGCCGCGATTGCGGTGGGAGCGGACGGCATCATCGTCGAGGTGCATCCCTGTCCGGAGCGCGCGCTTTCCGACGGACCGCAGTCGCTCGACCTCCCGCAGTTCGAGCGCGTGATGCGCGGATTGAGTGCCCCGTTACGCGCCGTGCTTGCTTCCAGCCCCGCGCACGCATAGCGGTCGTTGTCGTCTGGCTGCGGCATGTATTTACAGCGAATCCAGAGTTGGTGTGACCACGGGCAGCTGCCGAGCTTGCGCTCGGCTTGGACGGGCGAGGGCGCCCGTCCCCACACGAGCGTTACGCAGGCGGAAACTGAGAACTGGCCCCCTTAGACCGGGACACATTGTCCCATACCGGCCGGCCTGCCTGCCCGTCCTTTGTTTCAAGCGAGTTGCGGCGCACAAGCGCTTCCTAGCGTGCTTATTGGGACATGTTGTCCCTTTGCTCCCCGCCAGCCAATCCTACACAAGTCGCTGTAAACACTATATTTAGCCATATTCCAATTGGCCTCGCGATTGCCTGTAAGAGGCTGGGCACGGAGGACGCGCTATACGTCCTATCGAAAGCGCTCCAAAACATTTATGAACAATAACTATAAATCGCATACTACAACCGAGCATAACCAGCCGCTCAATTCCCCAGCGTTCAGCGCTGCATGGGGCCGAGTTCTCGGATTGGCGTTACTGGTGCTCTCGGCAATGCCCTCCTACGCTGGCGCCAAGCCTGTTCTGAATAACGGCGCGCACAGCGGCAAGTTTTCCGCGGATCTTCAGCAGCGGGCGGGTGCGAACGGCATGGTGACGGTCATCGTTCAACATCGCCAGATGCCCACCAGCGCCCATTTGAAGGGCATGCAGGACCGTGGCGCAACGGTTAAGTCGAAGTTCCACACGATCCGTGCGGTGACCATGCGCGTGCCCGTCAGCATGCTGGCGGAATTGGAGAAGGATCCGAACGTCGCCTACATCACGCCCGACCGTGCGCAAAAAATGACTGCGAATCCTGTGACCGAAGGGTTCGCGACTGCGATCGAGGCGGATGTTGCGGCAGCACAGTATGGGTTCGATGGCACCGGCATCGGCGTGGCCGTCATTGACAGCGGAATCTCAGCTCATCCCGATCTGAACAATGCCAGCGGCATCAGCCGCGTCGTGTATAGCCAGAGCTTTGTGGCTGGCGATGCCACAACTTCCGACAAATTCGGGCATGGAACGCACGTAGCCGGCTTGATCGGTGGCACGGGTGCAAGCTCAGGCACGGCCAATGGCTATGCGGCGACGTATGCGGGTGTGGCTCCTAACATCACCCTGATCAACCTGCGCGTGCTGGATCAGAACGGCAATGGAACCGACAGCCAGGTGATCGCCGCCATTGAGCAGGCGATCGCGCTGCAAAGTACCTACAATATCCGCGTCATCAATATGTCATTGGGACGTCCGGTATTCGAGAGCTACACGCTCGATCCGGTGGACCAGGCAGTGGAAGCCGCCTGGAAGGCGGGCATCGTGGTGGTGGCGGCTGCGGGCAACAATGGACGCTATGCTCCGACGAACGGCTTCGGCACCATCGTGGTTCCAGGGAACGACCCCGCCGTGATAACGGTGGGCGCGGCCATGACGCAGCTGACGCCGACTCGGGTCGACGACCAGATTGCCAGCTACAGTTCCAAAGGTCCGACCACGCTCGACCACATTTGCAAACCTGACCTCATCGCGCCGGGAAACCGGCAGGTCTCCCTGCGGGTCGCGGGCAGCACGCTTGATACGACCTATCCGGCATATGAGACTTGGCCGACCAGCGGAACCTCAAAGTACTATGAATTGAGCGGTACCAGCATGGCAGCGCCGATCGTGAGCGGTGCGGTCGCGCTGATGCTGCAACAGACACCTTCGCTAACCCCCGATCAAGTGAAAGCGCGCTTGATGAAGACCGCGTGGAAGAGCCTCGGGCAGTTTTCATATTCCCACGACAACCGCGGAAACCTCTACAACAACGAGTATGACCTCTTCACCTATGGAGCGGGGTATCTGGATGTAAAGGCCGCTCTCGGCAACACGGACCTTGCGGCAGGAGTAGCGCTTTCCCAAACCGCAGTCCTTAACTCGAACAATAGTGTCACAGTCACGAATACTACCCCGGACTCAGTTTTTGCCGGCAGCAGCGTCGTTTGGGGCTCCACTTCGGTGGTCTGGGGAAATTCAGTGGTTTGGGGTTCGAACGTGCTTTCCGCAAATTCGGTAGTGTGGGGCTCCACCAGCGTGGTCTGGGGGTCAGGCTCCTCCGTTTCAGGCGAAAGCGTAGTCTGGGGTTCAACTTCTTCCGTCGACAGCGAGACTTCAGCGCTTAGCGATGGCGACCCAGGAGACGACTAGGCAACGCGACTGAGCCATATTCGGAGACTGCCATGACAAACACTCTGCCGATGAAAGCCAAAGTTCTGATCGGAATGGTGGCCGTTGCGAGTCTGTGCGCCCTGTCGTTCGGCGTAGTCAGATGGCAAACGCAAGCATGGCCACAGTTGTTGCTCCTGCTGGCGGCAGCCGCACTGAGTTCCCGCTTCAAAGTGAAGCTGCCGGGGATGACGAGCTCGATGTCGGGAAATCTGCCCGTCATTCTTCTGGCAGTGACGCAACTGGGATTGTTCGCCAGCCTGCTCGTCGCGGTGACGGCGGCGATCGCGCAATCCTACACGTCCGGCGGGAATAAAACGAAACCAATCCAATTTGTATTTAACGCATGCACATTGCTGAACGCAGCCGGACTCGCCTACCTGGCGTACCATAGCCAGATCCTTGGAGCCCACGCTGCCGCGCACACGATGTCTCTGGTGCTGGCCGCCACCGCATATTTCCTGGCGAATACAGCTCCGGTGGCAAGCATCATCGGCCTGACGGAGGGCGGAAATCCTTTTGCCCTCTGGCACCAGGTTTTTCTGTGGTCGTTCCCGAACTACGTAATCGGCGCGGGATTGACTGCGATCGCATCCACCTTCACCACGATCAGCGGGCTGGCCACGCTGGCCGCTCTGATGGCCGTGTTGTTCGCCGTATACCAGTCGTACAAGTTGTACCTGGGTCGAACGGAACAGACACAGTCGCAGGCTATGGCCAAGGCTGCCGGCCGATAGCCCGGACAGTCTTTCTTCTTCCTCTCGCGCGCAGCCGACCGGCTGCGCGCCTTTGTTTTGCTGTCAGCTTCGCTCTCATCCCACCGCAATTATTTGACGTCTCCGCAGTCCGGGCCGAGGTATTTGGAGCTGAAGGCCATATCGATATTCATGTTCGACCCATTAGCGCTCGTGACGAGGTGCATAGTGCCCTTGGTGGTATCGGAACCGATGGCCTCCACCACCAGCGTTCCATCGGATGCCCCCTGCTTCCCTTCGCAGTGAATCTTCATTTCCAGCTTGCTGCCCGTCGAACTCACGACGGTACGAGTGCATTCTGGGCGGTTGACGTTAAAAGCTGAGTGCTTTTCAAGTTTCTCTTTCGTGATGCATTCTTTCTGCACAATGGTGCCGGAGCCGCCCTTCATCATCGCTTCCATGCGGGCGCGCTGCTCTGGCGGCAGCTTGGCGAGAACGTCGGGAGGAATGGCTGGCATGTTTGGCATCCCGGTCATCGAATGAGTCACGGTAATTTCCCAGAGACCTTCTTTAACATTGAGCGGTGTAAGTTTGTCGGCGGCTGAAAGAGTCAGTGAGCAAAAGCAGGAAATGATCAGGACAAGAATACATTTGGTTTGCATCGGTAGTCCCCCTGGATTGTTCGATCGAGTTGCGCTGAACAGGATTACACACAGCACGCCGCGGAGCAATTCAATTGTGGCAAGCGCCGGCAGCAGGCTTCCGACGGCCCGCGCCGGTGGACTGGCAGGATTTGGACTGGCAGAACATCGGATCACGGGCGAAGATGGGTTAAGCTAAGGATCCGGGGCAAGGAGTCCCCAGAGCAGCACTGGGGAATGCACGCGCCGCAGGTGGAGCGGATTTTTATCTCAGGGAGTAGGCATGAAAAATAGAAGTTGTTGCTGGCTGTTCTGCGTATTTCAAATTTGTCTTTCAATTTTTCTCTACGGCCAAACGACGAAGGAGCGTGCCGATACGATCGTCACCGGCATGGTTATCACCATGGACGGCCCGCGGAACATCTACAACGACGGGGCAGTCGTGGTGACCGGAGACACGATTGTCGCCGTCGGCCTCCGTACCGAACTCGAAGCGCGGTACGAGACCCGGCAAATCATCAATGCAAAAAATAAGCTGGTGCTTCCGGGATTTATCAACGGTCATACCCACGTTCCGATGACGCTGTTTCGCGGCCTGCACGATGATGTGACCTTGACGGACTGGCTCTATAAGTACATTTTTCCCGCGGAGAAGAAGAACGTTACGGAGACGTTCGTGCGCTGGGGAACGCGGCTGGCAGCGGCCGAACAGATCCGCTCGGGCGTGACCACATTTGCCGATATGTACTACTTCGAAGACGCGGTGGCGGAGGAAACCAAAGCGGCGGGAATGCGCGGCGTGCTCGGCGAAACGTTTATCGATTTTCCCGCGCCCGATAACAAGAACGAAGCCGCGATGCTCGAGTACACCGAGAAGTTCCTGCAGAAGTGGCAGGGCGACCCGCTGATTCACGCGGCAGCGGCGCCGCATTCGATCTACACCTGCTCCCAAAAAACGCTGCAGGATGCTTCCGCCCTGGCTCGGAAATATCATGCGCCGATCCTGATTCACGTGGCCGAAATGAAAAAGGAGTGGGAAGACAGCGAGAAGCAGAACGGTGCTTCGCCGGTGCAATACCTGGAACGAATCGGAGTGCTTGGCCCCGACGTGGTGGCCGCACACTGCATCTTTGTCGACGAGGCGGACCGCAAGATTCTTGCGCAGCACAACGTGGGATGCGTGCACAATCCGTCGAGCAACATGATGCTGGCAAGCGGCGTTTCGCCCGTACCCGAGATGCGAACTGCCGGAGTCGCCGTCGGCCTCGGAACCGACGGACCGGCAGGCAGCAACAACGACCTTGATCTGATGGAAGAAATTGATTTGGCGGCCAAGCTGGCGAAAATTACAAAAATGAATCCGCTGGCGCTGAATGCCCAGGCTGTCGTGGAAATGTCTACCATTGACGGCGCCAGGGCGTTGCACATGGAGAAGGAGATCGGATCGCTAGAAAGCGGGAAAAAGGCGGACTTGATTGTGATCGGCCTGGACGAACCGAACGCTGTGCCGATGTACGACGTTTATGCACAGATCGCGTATGCGCTGAAAGCCAGCGACGTGGAAACGGTCATGATCGGCGGGCGAGTTGTCATGCGCGACCGCAAGTTGCTGACCGTCAACGAGCAGGAAGCAATGGCCAAGGCGCGTGAGTACCAGAGGACGGTGGCCGCGTCGCTCGGAATGCAGTAAAGCTGCGGTCTAGGGAGCCTCTGATTAAGTCGTTTGACGGAGAGCCTTGAAAGGGCATTGCTTCAGCCATGCTGTTAGAACCCGCTACACAAGCGGCTTTACGGATTGCTGAAAAACTTGAGTTTCGTATCAGGGCATCGCTTTAGCGATGCCGTAAGTCCTTTGAATTCAGATGCCCCTTTAGGGGCCGGACACAGAGAATGTAGTTTTTCAGCACTCTGTTTAGCCGCTGAGGCTCTGCTTTCGACGCATCCCGTCTCGCTAGCGGGGACTTAATCAGAGTTTCTCTAGAAGTATCGAGACGATGGAGAGTGCAATGCAATCCCGCGATACCGTTCTTTGGGAAGTCGATGTCCAAGCCGATTTCATGCTGCCCGGGGGCAAGCTCTATGTTCCCGGAGCCGAAAAGCTTCTGCCCAATATCCGCAAGCTGACGGATGCGGCGCGACGCGGCGAGGTCTTCCTGGTTTCGCATGGAGACTTTCATCCCGCCAACGATCCTGAGTTCGAGCAGTTTGCGCCGCACTGCTTGAAAGGCTCGCCAGGAGCGGAACTCCTGCCAGAGGCTCTTACCGACAACTACGTCAGAATTGAAAACGACCCGGACGCGAAGTTGCCGGAAGATCTTTTCAAGTATCAACAGATCATTCTCGAGAAGCAGACGCTGGATATCTTTGAGACCCGCCATGCTGACGCGTTGGTAGAACGCCTGGGGAACGCTGCGGAATTTGTGGTATTCGGGGTTGTGACGGAATATTGCGTCAGCTGCGCGGTTAAGGGGTTGCTGAAACGCGGGCGGCGTGTTGCCGTGGTGCGCGATGCGATTGCAACGCTGGCGCCGGAGGTTGGGAACAAAACGCTTGCTGAATTGCAGAGTCTGGGAGCGAAGCTGGTTACTACCGATGAGATCCTCCGTGAATTAGAACCGACACGATAGAGGGCAAAACCGATCTCCCAAGGCTAGAGAGTGTGCGCGAGCACCAAGTTTCGGCCAACCCGACGCCACGGGGCAATGGACAGTCCAGCCCCGGAGGGGCGACCGAGCTTAGCCCAGCGCCGGGGTCCCAGCGCGCCCGGTTTTGGCGTGATGGGGTGGAGCGCTTTAGCGCTGGGAAACGTGCAAGAAATGATTCAAGTCCCGGAGGGACGATCGAGTTCGTGCGGCGCAGCTGAAGCCATCCCTGACCCAAACCGATTCTCGCAGCAGAAATGCGTTCACAGTAGCATGCCGGCAATCGAAGCCGACATCAGATTGGCCATGGTTCCGGCCAGCATGGCGCGAATGCCGAGTTTTGCCAAATCTCCTCGTTTATTTGGAGCGAGAGCGCCGATGCCGCCCATTTGAATTCCGATTGAGCTGAAGTTGGCAAAACCGCAAAGCGCGAAAGTCGCGATGGTGAACGAGCGCGGATCAAGGACGGCCTTTTGCGGTCCCAGCATGGAGAATGCTACCAACTCATTCAGCACCATGCGTACGCCCAGGAGATTGCCAATCAAACGGCAGTCATGCCAGGGGACTCCAATCACCCATGCGATGGGTGCAAACAAGGCGCCCAGTATCGCCTCGAGGCTCGAGGGAAACCACGCGATGTGGGCGTGAATTCCGCCCATGATTCCATCGAACAATGCGATTAACGCCAGAAACGAGATCAGCATGGCGGCGATGTTCAGCGCCATGTGCAAACCATCCGTGGTGCCGCGCGCGATGGCCCCCAGCAGGTTTTCATTTTTCTCCACCTCTACTTCTTCTTCACTCATTACCACGCGACCCGCGGTTCGGGGCACTTCGGTCTCGGGCACCAGCATCTTCGCCATCACCAGCGTGCCGGGAGCGGTCATGATGACGGCGCTCAGCAGGTGTTTAGGCTCGATCCCGAAGGCGATGTAGGCCGCCATGATGCTCCCGGAAACGTGCGCCATGCCGCTCGTCATTACCGTCATCAACTCCGAATATGTGAGGTCGGGCAGGAAAGGCCGAATCGTCTGTGGCGCCTCGGTCTGGCCCATGAAAATGCTGGCGGCCACATTCAGTGACTCCGCGCCGCTCACCCCCATCAACCGGATCATCAGCCACGCCGCGGCCTTGATTACCAGCTGCATGACGCCGAGGTAATAGAGTACCGCGAAGAGTGCGCAGATGAAGATCACCGTCGGCAAAACCTGAAATGCAAAATAAAAACCGAAGTGCGAGCCCTGCTTACCGAGATCTCCAAAGACAAATTGCGAGCCAGCGAAGGCATAGCCGAGGAGCCGGGACACCGCGTCTCCAGCCTTTTGAAAAAGCGTGCGGCCGAGGTCAATTTTCAGAACAAAAATGGCGAACACAACCTGCAGCCCAAGCCCCCAGGCCACCGTCTTCAAGCGAATGGCGCGCCGGTTCGTGGAGAAGGCGTAGGCCAGGCCCAGCATGGTGAGTAGACCGAGAATGCCAGTAAAACGTCCCATCTTTATCCCCTATGAATCGTGATCCCCTAAATCAATGTTCCCCTTTGTAAATCACGCGATGAACCAACGACAATTTGTGCGTGGGCGGAGCGGCTGCGATTTGATAGCTCTCTTCGAGTAATGTTTGTGCGCGCGCGGCCTGTGCATCGGAGTGGCAGTGAATAGTGCAGAGCGGCTCGCCGACAAAAACTTTGTCGCCCGTCTTTTTATGAACGACGATGCCCACGGCCGGATCGACCGAATCCTCTTTGCGTTCGCGGCCTCCGCCCAGGACGACGCAGGCCGTGCCGACCTGTTCGCACAGAATGGACGTCACGTATCCGGCTCGGGGACTCGGCACATCGACGCGGTGATCGGCGCCCGGGAGGCGCGTCGGATCGTCGATCACGCTGATATCGCCTCCCTGCAACTCGACCATATGGCGAAACCTCTCGAAGGCCTGGCCGGAGGCGATGATTTGCTCGGAGAGCCGCTTGCCATCCGCCACCGTTTTGGACGCGCCGCCGAGAAAGAACATCCACGCCGCCAAGTCGTGGCACAGATCGCGCAAATCTTCAGGACCGCCGCCGTGTAGTACGTCGATGCATTCCCGCACTTCGAGCGCGTTGCCCACCATGCAGCCGAGCGGCTGGTTCATGTCGGTGATGAGCGCGACCATCTGTTTGCCCATGCGCTCGCC